>Ga0181539_1000156_pt1 | contig 78296 bp, 69 predicted proteins | sample PEATcosm2014_Bin_46_FD_119767 | JGI IMG/M metagenome (GOLD analysis project Ga0181539, IMG submission 119767) | Peatland microbial communities from MTU Mesocosm Facility, Houghton, MI, USA - PEATcosm2014_Bin23_60_metaG | ecosystem: Environmental > Terrestrial > Soil > Wetlands > Peat | place...
AAACCTTGTCCTGGTATTCCATTGGAGAGGCGCTCCCATTCCGCGTCCCTGCTCTGCACGGGAGACCCGAATAGGGAAGGATCCGGTTCACATCGTGGGCAGGAGATTTACATCCCCCTCATGCTGACCCCTTGGATTCGGCCCGCCATGCGGTGTGCACCGCATGGTTACTGATTTACTGCTTAAGACAACTGCCCGGGAAAATTCGAACCATCTTCGCTTCGAATCATTCTCGATCCGAACCATTTTCGAGTGCGAGGAACGGGCCGCCCCCGCCAGCGAACGGCCCGTTTCCCTTAGTCCTGTTCCTTGCGTGCTTTCTTGCGGCTGCGCTTGCGAGCCAGCGCTTCTTTTACTCGCTTTCTCTCGCCGGGCTTCAGGTAAAACGAATGACGCTTTACTTCCTTGATAATGTCCTCGGTTTGTACCTTCCGCTTGAACCGCCGCAGCGCGTTTTCGAGGGATTCACCCTCTTGAAGTCGAACTTCCGCCAACGGACAACACCCCCCCACTCGTCCTAACCGGACTTGTTAGTTATGGCAAGCAATGTACCCCTAAGTCAAGTGGAATGTGCAGGAATCTTCACGCCCCCTCAAAAATTCAGCCGCATCGACAATTGCGTCTGACGCGGAGCAAACGCCCTCATGGGCTGCATAAGACTTGTAGGTTGCTGATAATACGCCGGATAAGGGGCTCCTCCCGAGACAGGGTAGTTGGTGTACTTGATGAACTGTCCCGCCAAATTGTAGTAGCCGCTGTCGTTGATGTCGTAGCTCTTATTGTCGCGATTGAACAGATTAAACGACTCCGCGGTCAACTCCAGATGACACCGTTCGCCGAGATCCATCTTCCTTCCGAGCCTCATATCCATGGTCGCGTAGTCCGGACCAATAAATGAATTGCGCCCATACCCCGACAATCGGTCATTGCTTGTGTTCCCGTCCTGATTCGGATCGCCCTCCACCATCGCGTTCGCCGGACGGCCGCTGCCAAACGTCATGATCCCGGAGATTTTCCAGTGATCGAACAACGCCGCCAAAGCTTTCTGTCCGCTCGCAAAGGGATTCGGCTCCTCGATCGCTGCAATCGTCAGCCGTTGCCGCTGATCCGTCACACTTGACGCTTTCTCACTCTTCGGCGCCGCGAACGGGTTCTGCACCGTTGACGTTGCCGTCGTAGGAGCATCCTGCCCGTTGTCGATCGCGTGCGCCCACGTATACGCCAAGCGGAAATCCATGCCCTTCGACATCCGCTTCCGCAGCGACACCGTCATGCCGTTGTAAAAGCTCGCGCCCGCGCTCTGATACTGGTCGACTGCCCCCAGTTGCGGGATCGGGCGATCCAATGTGTTGATACACGGCGGATACGGACAACTGATGCTGGCACTCGTCTGCCACGTCGCAAACGACCACACGTTATAAAACGCATTCTGAAACGTATAGCCAGTCGGGTCGTAGATCGGATAACTGTAATAAGTCGGCGCCGGCAAATTGACATCCACCGCCCGGATCATATCCACCCCATGCACAAACAGATAGGATAACGTCCCCATGAATCCGCCGCCCAGTTCGCGCTCCAGGCTCAGACTCGCCTGCTGCACCCGTGGTGTCCGAAAGTCCGGCGCAAATGCCGAAACCTCGCTGGTCGCATACTGCTGCAACGAAGCCGGCAGCGTGCATGAGACCGGACCCCGTGGGCAGCTAAACGCCGCATTCGGATACGTGGGAAACACCTGATGCTGGTAGTAATCCGCATTATCGAGGGAAAGAAAGTTGTCGCTCAGTCCATTGTCATTGATCACCGCCGACTGATAAATCCCCGGAATACGGGTATAGAAAATTCCAAATCCCGCCCGCACCATCACCGGCCGATCGTTGCCGATGGCATAGCCGATTCCCACCCGAGGCGCAAAATTCGTCCCCCGCAGCGGCATCTTCCCCGCCTGCGGCCACAGCGGATTGCTCTCCATTCCCTTCTTCGAAAACGTTTGCAGGTCGTAGCGCGCGCCCAGGCTCAAAGTGAGGTGCGGCGTCAATCGCGCCGTGTCCTGCACGAACGCCGCATAGTCGTTGCTGTCCGGATGCGACACCGGATTCCCGAAATTCTGTTCGTAATATCGCGCCAGGTTGGCGGGAGGCCCGGTCCAGTTGCCGGCATCCCAATCCCAGCTCGGCATGATTGTGTGCGCATACGCCCGCAGCGGCGTCAACTTCAGGTTCCCCCCATTCGCTGGCTCCGGCGCAAACGTAAACGGATCCACATAAATGTCGTCGAAGATATACTTCCCGCCGAACATCGATGGAAAGTAGTTGTAGTCCCAGGTCCGCATCCCGTCGGCCCCGAACTTCCACTCGTTGCGCCCGCGGCTCAAACTCATAGTCTCCGCCCGGTGCAGCCGGTGCTCCCGCGTCTGCCGTGGCAAGGTCGAAGATTGCCCAAGATCCTCCATCCAACCGTAGATATCCCCTTGCGTTCCGGTCGTATTCGGAAACAACTGCTCCAGGTCGCGCGAAAACTGCGCCCGCAGATGGCTCGTCAGCCGCGGCGTAATGCCACTGGACAAACTGAGCGACGCGGTTTCCGTCGCCACGTTCTCTTCCCCATTCGCGCTCAGGGCATCATTCGTAATCGGACTCCCCGAATCGAAAGTGACGTTGTTCGTCCCGTAAGACCGCGCTGTGCTCACCCGCATCGAGAGAAACTGATGCGGAGTCAGCACCCGGTCCAGCTTCACGGATCCCGTTTCCCCCAGCAACTGCGCACGTTTCGTCCCCCCATTCTGCGAAAGCTGCTGCGCCGCCGCCAACGCGGCGGGCGCAACACAGGGCGGCCCACCCTCACTCGGAGGAGGGCAGCCAGGCACAATGGCCTCATCGCAGGCCGACCCACCGATAGCGGGATTGCAGACCTCGTAGTCCAAAATACTCGGGTATGTGCCCGGTTGCGCCGCCACCGTCGTTGAACCGTTGAGGAACTCCACCACCGCCGGCACATTAAAAATGTGCTGATCGTAACTCGCAAACAAGAAGGTCTTGCTGCGCTGGATCGGCCCTCCGATCGTCGCTCCAAACTGGTGCTGCACATTGCTGGGGTCGAAACCCACAAACGGAGGCGCCGCTCCCCCCAGCGCACTATCGCGCAAATAGTAGAAAGTGCTGCCGTGCCACTGGTTCGTGCCCGACTTGGTTACCACATTCACCACCGCGCCCCCAGCCCGTCCCGACTCCGGCCCATAGCCGCTCGACTGCACGCGGAACTCCTGCACCAGCTCGTTCGAAAACTGGTAAGGCGAGCGATACCGTCCCATCGCCTGCCCATAGAACCCGTTATTGTTGTCCCCGCCATCGACCAGGAAGCTGTTGTTGAATCCCCGAATCCCGCCATAAGAAAGATCGCCGTTCGAGCCCGATGTCAAGTCTCGCGGATCCTGCGTCACTCCCGGCATCAGCAACAACAGGTCCGTAAACCGCCGCCCGTTCAGCGGCAGATCCTTGATCGCCTTATCATCTACCAGCGCCGAGACTGAACTCGGGTTCGTCTCCATCCGCGGCGCATCCGATACCGTGATCGTTTCCTTTGGCCCCGCCACCTTCAGATTGAACGTCAACAGCGCCGCCGCTCCTATATCCACCCGAATCACCGGTGAAATCTGCGGCGACATCCCTTCCGCCTCCGCCCGCACCGAATACTGCCCCGGCGGCAGCAGATCCACTGCGAATCGTCCCGCCGAATCCGTGGCGGAGTGGTAGCGGATCCCCGTCTCCACCCGGATCGCCACGATGTCCGCGTTCGTAATCACCGCTCCCTGGGCGTCCAACACCACGCCCCGCAACGCGCCCGTGGACGCATCCTGCCCCCAAGCCACGGAAGCACCAAGAATAATTTGAAAGAGGAATACCCGAAAGACAACTACACGAAAAACATTGCGAATCGTAGGCAGAAATGGCTTGCTGCGGCAGCACATACCGATCCCCTCATGTCCGAGACTTCGGAATCGGAGGGGATTCCGGAAACCCTGTCAATCTATATACCAAAGCGCGTCTCGCCAGAATGTGACGCACGCACCTGCAATATGTTCAGTTTTGGGGATCGCTAGTCGTTGGTCGTCAGTCGTTGGTCGTTGGCGGACAAAAGCCTTCCAGCCCGGTGATTTGCTCTGGCCAGCAGCCCGAGTCGAACTGCGAACGACCAACGACTGACGACCGACGATTGCACCACCCACTCAATGCGCCGGAGCCGCTGCCGGAGCCGCCGGTTTCGCGCCAAAGTCCACCTTCGGCACCGCGCGCGAAGCTTCCGAAGCCTGGAAGTACGCCGGGTTCTGCTTGAATCCTGCCCACCCCGCATATATGTTGTGTGGGAACTGCAGCAGATAAGTGTTGTAATCCTGCAGCGCGTCGTTATACCGCTTGCGCTCGACGGCGATCCGGTTCTCCGTCCCCGCCAGCTCATCCTGCAAGCGCATAAAATTCTCGTTCGACTTCAGCTGCGGATAATTCTCCACGATCACCAGCAACCGCCCCAGCGCGCCATCCAACTGCCCGTTCGCGGCAATCTTATCGGACGGAGTCTGAGCCGAAAGCAGCGCCGACCGCGCCTTGGCGATGTCCCCAAACACAGTCACTTCCTGCTGCGCATATCCCTTAACCGTCTCCACCAGGTTCGGAATCAAATCCGCGCGCCGTTGCAGCACGATATCCACCTGCGACCACGCCGCCTTCACCGCCTGATCCTTCGCCACCAGTTGATTGCGCACTCCTACGTACTGTCCAAACAGCACGAGCACGATCACGAGCAGCACCACCAGTACAATCCAGCCCTTGCTCATATCACTCTCCTGAATACAAAATTAATTCTCAAATCTACGAGGCGATAACTCTACGCCGCCGGATCCAGCATCTTGTCCACCGCCGCCGTCACCTGTTCCACCAACTGCAGGTAGCGCGCAAACATCTCATCCACCTTCGCCGCCTTGCGTTCCACTTTCCGCTCCCGAATATCCAGCAACTGACCAAACACGCTGGCATCAATCCCCAGCTTACCCGCCAGCATAGCTGCCGCCTCCCGCTTCGATCCCGCTCCGGCATCGCCGAAAGCAATCAGCGCATGACGGAACAGCGTCCCAAACGCGGGCAGCGACCGCAGCAACAGCTCCCACTTCGCCACCGCGTTCCCCGACACCATCAGCAACCGCTGCCGCAGCAGGATCGTCTTCTCCCGCAGCTCATACTCCACCTGCGCCCGATGTAAACGCATCGGAATCTCCAAAGTCTGCAGAACGTCTTCTCCCCAAAGCAGCCGGTAGTTTCGCCGCATATCCAAGAATTCGATGGAGAAAACGTCCGCCGACCGCCGCATCTCGTCCGCGCTCAGCAGCAGCGGCACCCGATGCTTCTGCTTTCCCCACCATTCGATCGCCGGAGCCAGCACTTCAAGCGAAGCGAAAGACGTCTCGCGCAGCACGCACAGCAGATTCACGTCCGAGTAGCCGGCAACATAATCTCCTGCCGCCGCCGACCCATAAAGAATCGCCGCCAGCAGATTCGTCCCCGCCGCCGCCCGCATCCGTTCGACAAACTCGTCAATCAGTTTTTCCGGACCCATCACGCGCCTCTCACTCTACGAAGTGCCTCTCTACCAACTGCCACCCGCCCCGCCACCGCCGGTACTCCCGCCGCCAAAACCACCAAACCCACCGCCGCCTCCACCGCCGCCAAATCCGCCACCACCAAATCCACCACCATAGTCGCCGCTAGATCCTCGTCCGCCGCCAGATCCCAGCCCCATCCCAAGCAAAAGTCCTAGACATCCACCACCACCGGCTCCGCGAAATATCAGTCGCAAAATGGGAATCACAATAAAGAACAGAATGAAGATTGCAACCATCACCGTCCCCGCTCCCATGCCCGGTGCAGGTTGCTGGCGAGGCGCGGCAGGAGGAGTCTGATTGTCCAACGTCACGCCCGCATCCTGCGCAATCACCGAGGCCACGCGCGTAGTCATCAACGTGACCGCCCCCGCATAATCCCCGTTGCGCAGCAAGGGCACCGCTTCCCGTCCGAACCCGCCCACCTTCCCGTCCGGAAGAATTGCCTCCAGCCCGTATCCCACCGTAATCCAATACTTGCGATCCTCGGTCGCCAGCAGGATCAGCACCCCGCGATCCTTCCCTTTCGCCCCGATTCCCCACTTCTGATACAGCGCCACCGCGTAACTCACCACATCCTGTCCATCCAGCGACTTCACCGTAACCACGGCAATCTGCGCCTGCGCTTTTTGATCCACCTGCTGGCAGAGATCGTTCAACCGGGCCTGCGTGGCCGTGTCCAGAACCCCGGCAAAATCATTCACGTAGTTGCTCGGGCGCAGAGAAGCAATGGGCTCGGCGGCAACCCACACCGCTGCCCCCAGCACAATCCAGAGGATCGCCGAAACTCTCGCCAGCCGCTTCATTCGGAAAAATTGTACAGGACTGCACTCGGCAAATGGTCGGGCAAAATATATGGCTTTCCCTCAGTGCTCCCTGTGGTTAAGCCCTTTTACTTCTGCCATCTGACCTCGGCAACCGCTCCATGATATGAGCCTCCATGATATGTTAACTTGTTGCCGCTCAAGCTCATGATCCGCTCCTACAAATGCGTTACCCCCCAGTTCCCCGACACCTGCTACATCGATGACTCCGCCCAACTCATCGGCGACGTCATGCTCGGCGAACATTCCAGCGTCTGGATGAACGCCGTCCTCCGCGGCGACGTCCATCAGATCCGCGTCGGCCACTACTCCAACATTCAGGACAACTGCGTCCTCCACGGCATGAAAGAACAATACGGCGTCTACGTTGGCGACTACGTCAGCGTGGGCCACACTGCCATCCTCCACGGCTGCAAAATCGAAGCCCGCTGCCTCATCGGCATGGGCTCCATCATCCTCAACGGCGCCGTCATCGGATCCGGCTCCATCATCGCCGCCGGTACCCTGATCCCCGAGAAAACGATCGTAGAGCCGAATTCCCTCTGGATGGGCTCTCCCGGAAAATTCCGCCGCCGCCTGGATGAAAAAGACCAGGAGACAATCCTCCGCTACGCCGACAATTACGTGGGCTACACGGAGTCGTACTTGATGGAGAGAAAAAGCTCCTAGCAGCCCGCGGTGCCCGCGCGATTCGTATCAGGGCAAGCCTTCACTCGATCCCGCGTTACCCCCAATAGACAACAGGCCGGGAGCCCGGAATTTCTTCCGGTCCCGGCCTGCGGCTTCTATCAACTTGGAGCCGACTCAGTTGGTCGGAGTGGAGCTGGCATTGGCGGCGGTTGCCGTCGTCGTTGGCGCTGCCGCAGTGATGGCCGCGGGCGCGCTCGCAGTGCTGTACCGCGAAAGCCGCGGGAAGAACGGCGTCACCTCGAAAGGCATCTTGTCACGCGCCGAAGTGATCGCGACCGGCTGTGCCTTCACGATCTCCACTTTGTCATCCCACGGGTTCAGCTTGACGCGTCCACCGAGAGGCAACGCTGCGATCTGGTCCAGCTTGTTCCAATCGAGCGCCGGAGCTGAGTTGGCCAGCTGCGCCATGCGCGTCACCGTGCCGTTCTCCGCGATGTTGTTGCCGAGGTGGGCTTGCAGCAGAGCGCTCAATTGCGGAGCGCGCGCCTGCAGAGCCTTGATGAAAAGCCCAGCCGAATCCAGCTTCTGCGCGTACGGCGAGGCCTTTAGCATCTCGATGGCTTTCTTATCGGCGGCCGCTTCCTCTTCGGGAATGTGTTTGAAGCCGAGGTTCTGGTAAGTACCCTCGTCAGAAAACAGCATGCGGTCATTGAACGCGTACTGGCTGCCCAGATTATGTCCCAGAACAATATGCGCCAGTTCGTGCGAGAGCACCATGGCGAGGCTGCCCTCATCGGGAAGCACGTCGATCAGCCCGCGGCTCACCACAATCGTGTTACCGACGCTGAAAGTCTCCAGCGGAGAAGTCGTCAGCACTCGCGTCCGGACTGGCCGTGGCAGTTCGATGTTATTGGTGATCTCCAGGTTGTTCACCACGGTTTGCAGAATCTTGTCCACGTCACCTTCCGGCGCCAGCAGCCCGGCGCGTTCCAGTCGTTCGACGACGTTATCTTCCGCCTGCTGTTGCCATTCGCGCTCGGCGGCCAGCGGAGTAGCATCCTGTGCGGTCGGCGTATCGTCCTTTACGCTGTCCACCCGGATGTTCGTAAGTTCGTCGTTCGGCGTTCCCGTCTTCAGGTTGTATCCCCACATGCGAGTCTGAGCTTTGAACGCGATCTTGTTCTTGGCCCCCGCCGTAAAGTCGCCTTCCTCGCTGTAGATGTACGCTGGCACCCAATAACCCGGGATCAAATTCAACCGCCAGCTGTCCATGTGGAAGTAAGAATTGTTACGCGAAGGACGCGCATAAGTGCCGTTCAGCCGCACAATGCTGAAGTCCTGATCCTCAACCCAGATGCGGCCAAGAAAGCGCCCGCGTCCTGCATCTTTTTTCGGCGTCAGATCGAATACCAGGCAGCGCACGTCGCCCAGGAACTCGCGCCGCGCGTAGTGGAAATCGTAGTGCTGCCGGTCAAAGTCGTCGCGGTCGGCGAAGATCATCCAGGAAAAGCCCAGCGGCTGGTACTGGAACTTGAACTTCTTCGTGAACTCGCCCAGAAGATGCTTCTCCATGCCTTCGTCTTTGCCTTTGCCTTTGTCCTGAAGGTAGTCGCTCCGGTCGATGGATTCGCTCAAGTCCATGCGTCCCAGAAAGTAATGATCATCCAGCGGAATCGGCCCCAGCTGCGGATCCTGCGTCAGGTCCTGCAGATAGGTTTCCACAATTGGAGTGCGCGGCGTCAAGAACTTGATCAGGTCCTTCTCGCGCATGATCACGCGGTCTACAACCTGATCCATCGTGGTCGGTGGCGCCAGACTTGACTGTGGCTGACCTGATTGAGCTTGGCTAGGCTGTGTCGCCGTAACCGGCTGTGGGTTCTGCGGCGCGGACGCCGGCTGCTGGGCCGCTGCCGTCATCGTCACCGCCAGCAGAGCCAGAATCATCCAGTTCATATTGCTCATAAACTTGCTCATAACTCTCCGCATAACTCTTATCTCCAAAGTGGTCAATACGCCAGTTGAAATACCACGTGCACAATTGCTGTCGAATCCATTGCCTGCCCGTTTCGCGAGGCCGGCTTGAACCGCATCTTGTTAGCGGCGGCTATAGCGGCTTCATCAAGTCCATGGCCCAGACCCTGGACCACGCGATTTACGTGTAACTGCCCGTTCGCCGCGAACTCTACTTCGAGCAGCACTTCGCCTTCCAGTTTCAGATTTCTTGCTTCGTTTGTATAAACTGGGTTCGGCTTGTACGTGATCTCGACCAACGTGGCCGGCGGGCCGCTATCGACGCGCTGAACGTGCGGCGTGTTCTGCGCGATCTCTTGCGAGCCAAAGCCTGAGCTCTGTACTCCCGCACTGCCGCGGCCACTGCTGCGCCCGTCTCCTCGTCCCGCAGTTGCCACCCCATTGCCAAAATCGGCACTCGCGACGGTTCCTTTAATTCCTTTTGCGCCGCCCGACCCGTTCCCTTGTCCCGGTCCCACCGGCATGTCGAACGAACCCGCCGCGGAGGCGATCAGCTTGCCGTTCGGCTTGCTGTTGGCACTCGGCTTCAGCCCATTCGGATCGCCGAATCCGCCCGTCTGCACCTTCTCAATCGGAGCATTCACCGTCGGCGCCACTGAACTTCCCTGGAAGTCGCCGGTATGAATCAGCACCGGACGCGCTCCGCTCGTCTGCTTCAACACTGCCGGCGCGAAGTTATTCATCGCCACCTTGGGCGGCTCAATTTCCTGCGGCTGCGGCTTGGGCGCGCGGATTTCGTGCGGCACGATCAGTTTTGGCGCTTCGAACACGGGTGCCGGCGGCAGCAACTTCGCATGCACTGGCAGCGGCTTCGGCTTGGGCGGCGGTTCTGGCCTTAGCGCCGGCCGCGGTATCAGCTCCGTGACGTGATAGTTCGCGGTGATGAGCAGCGTATCGGGCATGATGATCCCAAAAAAAATCAGAAACAGAATCAGACCCGTGACAATTCCGTAGCTGGCTACGAAGGTCCGCCAGTTCCACTTCTTTTCAGGCAGCAGGCCGAGTTGAAAACCGCGATCGTACGTAGGCATCCCATGACTCCAAAAGGGGGACCCGAAGCTGGGGAGAGTGCTCGGGGATTGGAGTCTTCACCTTAGGGGAGATTGGGCGGGGGGTAAACGTGTCGCTTGCGCCTGTCCTTTGGTAACCACCTTTAATGTTCAGCCCGATGGCCGATTACTTTGGTGTCGCCGCCCGGCGCCGCGCAAAAAAATAGAACACCGGAACGCCCGCCAGAATCGCCAGGCATCCACCGGCCGAACTTTTCAGATTGTCGGTGAACGTGTAGTAGAGAAGGGCCGCGGAAGCCAGCACAAACAACGCCGGAACCACCGGAAACCCCCACACGCGATACGGCCGTTCGGCGTTTGGCTCCCGGCGCCGGAAAACGAACAGCGTGCTGCCTGCGATCATGTAGAACATCCACTCGGCGAAAATTGCCAGCGAAAAAAATTGCCGGAAACTGCCGCCCAGCAGCAGAAGAAGGATCGCCAGCCCGCACTGAATGACAATTGCCATCGATGGCGTGTGGAAACGCGGATGAACCTCCGCAAGCGCCTTGAAAAAATATCCATCGCGCGCCATCGCGAAGGGCACCCGTGCTCCGCTCATGATGGTGCCGTTCAAAGTCACGAGCATCGAAATCGCCATGCCCGCCGACACCAGGCTGGCGCCCGCATGCCCCAGCACCAGCGCCACCGCGTCCGACGCAGGACTCTTCGAGCCCGCGATTGCCGCCGCCGGCAGCACGTACTGCACCGCCGCGTTTACCAGAATGTAGAGTGCGCCCACCGTCGCCACGCCCCAAATCAGCGACAGCGGAATGTTGCGCTGCGGATTCCGTATCTCTCCCGCCACCATGTTCAGATCGTTCCAACCGTCGTACGCCCACAGCGCCGCCACCAGCGCCGCAAAAAATCCAGCCACGCCGCCTTTCGCCCCGGTGAACTCGGTCGCGAAATTCGCCCACGTTCCTCCGCTGTAGGAAAAGCCCACCACCACAATTCCGAGGAGGATCGCAACCTTCAGCAGCGTGAACAGAAACTGAAATTCTCCCGCTCGGCGAACCCCAATGTAGTTCAGCCACGAAATCAGTAGTGTGGCTCCAATCGCCACCAGTTGCCCGTAGCTGACTGTGAATGGATGCGAAATCCAAGCGCTCGAAAAAAAGGAGAAGACCGGAAAAGTTTCCAGGATCCGCACCAGGCCAGTAGTTACCGTCGCAATCGAAGCCGGCTTAGCGATCAGAAACCAGGTCCATGCATACAGAAATCCCGCCAGCGGCCCGTAGGCGTCGCGAACATAGACATACTCGCCGCCTGCCTGCGGCTTCATCGCGCCCAGTTCGGCATACGTAAGAGCGCCGAAAAAAGAGAGCAGTCCCCCGACTACCCAGGCGAGATATACAAGTCGAGCCGATCCGACCGCCTGCATCATCTCGGTCGGAACCAGAAAAATTCCGCTCCCGATGATGGTCCCCACCACCACCGCCCCAGCATGTGACAACCCAAGGTCGCGCGCCAGTTCCGGGCGGGAATGATTGTCCTTTGCGCGTTTATCCATGTTCGCTCTGCGTCCTCCGCGATCTCCGCGGTTCAAGCTTTCGATGGAATCCTCCACAAACCGCTGGCCGCGTATCCCACCGCAAACGTCACGCAGGTTCCGATCGCGACCCACCAGGTGAAAGCCACCCGCGACCACCCCCACAAATACAGTTCCATCGCCAATCCGCAAATCATGCCGACCATCGCCCCACGCCGATTCGCGCGCTTGGTCAGCACTCCGAGCAGGAACACTCCGAGCAACGCTCCATAAGCAACCGAAGCGATTTGCAACCCGACTTCCACCACGCGCCCCACCCGATGCAGCGCCAGTACCGCCAGCGCGAACAGCACCAGCGCCCACCCGACCGTCACCAGCCGCGCCAGCCGCAGTCGCGCCGCTTCGCTCACCGCCGGGTCAGAGCCTGAACGACTGCCCGCACGAAAGCGAAGATAGAAATCCATAATCGAACTCGATGCGAGCGAATTCAGCGCCGCACTCAGGTTCGACATCGCCGCCGCCAGAATCGCTGCGATCAACAGGCCCGCAATCCCATGCGGCATCCGGCTCACAATGAACGTCGGATAGATCCTATCCGCCCGTCCAAACGCCGCCGACGGAACCCGGTAGTAGGCAAACAACATCACGCCCACCAAAAGAAATAAGGCGAACTGAAAAAAGACCGCGACGCCACTCGACAGCAACGCCAGCACCGACTGCCGTTGATTCCGCGCCGCCAGCAATCTCTGCACGATGAGCTGGTCGGTGCCATGGCTCGCTGTCGTCAAAAATGCGCCGCCGATAATCCCCGCGCACAGCGTGTAAGGTTTCGTAAAATCCAAATGCGGCCAGTGCGCCGAGACCTTGGGATCGAAACAGTGAAGATCGAACACCTGGAATTTGTGCAGCCCCCCCGCAATCGCCTGCACCGACGCCCATCCTCCCGGCACGAGATGCAAAATCGTCACGAGGCCGACCAGCGTCCCGCCAACATAAATAAAAGTCTGCACCACATCGGTCCAGATCACCGCCGCCAGCCCGCCCTCGAACGTATAGATCAAAGTCAGCAGCGTGATGATCGCGATCGAAGCGACCTCGCCCGTGCCCAGCGCAATCGAGACCACAATCGACACGGCATACACGCGCACTCCCTCCGCCGCCGCCCGCGTCAACAGAAACAGCCCCGCCGTCACCGTGCGCAATTCCGGACCAAACCGCCGCTCAATCAGCTGATAAGCCGTATACAGCTCGCCGCGAAAATACTGCGGCAGCAGCACAAAACTAATAATGACGCGCCCGATCACATACCCCATTACCAATTGCAGAAAAGTAAGATTCGAATCGTAAGCGAGGCCGGGAATACTGATAATGGTCAGCGTGCTCGTCTCCGCCGCCACAATCGACAGCGCAATCGCCCACCACGGAATGTCACGGTCGGCGAGAAAGTAATCCCGCATCGTCCGCTGCCGCTTGCGAAACCGCAGCCCGAACAGCGTGATCCCCGCCAGGTACGTCGCAATAATCAGCAGGTCGATCCGATTCAATCCCAAGCGATTCCTCTAAGTAGAGACGCGGCTCGCCGCGGCTCCCGCGGCCAGCAACAGGTTCGCTGCATTGTACAAGCATGTTCGGGGCCCGAACTCGTCGCCGGTCCGATTAGGCGAACCTGTGTTAGAACTAGCGCGATGGCCTACTATCTCGGAATCGATGGCGGCGGCACCAAGACCCGCTGTGTTCTCGCTGACGAAACAACTGTGCTCGCTAAGGCAATGACCGGCGGCAGCAACATCGTTCGCCTCGGCGAGAAGCAGGCCAGGGAAGCTCTGCACACCGCTGTCCGCCAGGTCTGCGGCACCGCGAACATTTCTCCCGATCATATCCGCGCCATCTGTATCGGCGCCGCCGGCGCCGCCAGGCCTGAGATCGCCGCGAACATTCGCAGCATCCTCGCCGAATTAATTCCCGACACTGCTCCCACAAGAATCGTAGTTGTCGGCGACACCGAGATTGCCCTCGAAGCCGCTTTCGGCGCGGGGCCCGGAGTGATCGCGATCGCCGGCACCGGCTCCATCGTCTATGGCCGCGACGCTGCCGGCCACACCGCGCGCGCCGGAGGCTGGGGGTTCGCTGTCTCCGACGAAGGTTCCGGCCACTGGATCGGCCGCCGCGCCATTTCCGCCATCCTGAGCGCCCACGATGAGGGCGTCGAAACCACGCTCACCGCAATGGTCCTCCAAGCCTGGAAACTCAACACCCTCGACGAACTTGTGCAGCAAGCGAACTCGACTCCACCACCCGATTTCCCGCGCCTGTTTCCCATCGTCCTCCGCGCGGCCGACGAGGCCGACTCCACTGCCCGCGACCTCCTCGCCGACGCCGGAGCCAGGTTGGCTGAGCTCGCAGCCATCGTCATCCGCCGTCTCGCGCCTCATCCGCCCCATGCCGCACTGGCCTTGCTTCCCGTGGCAATGACGGGCAGTGTCTTTCGTCAGTCTCCAGATGTGCGCCAGGTTTTCTACAATGCGCTGCAGACAAGCTTTCCCGGCCTCGAGGTGCGTCAAGATCTGGTCGTGCCGGTCGAAGGCGCGCTGGCCAGAGCAAGACGAAAACAGGGACAAGGCTTGCCCCAGGATATCGCTTCAGCGACACCATAGCGCTTCGAAAACAGCCGCCGTTTAGGGGGTGGCCATCGTCATCGCGCGACAGTCTTCGAGCCAATCGCAGCCATCAGCTCCACCGTCGTGGAGACATCGATGCCATAATGTTCCCCGCCGCGCACAATGGGACCGCCAATGGCATCCAACTCGAGTTGCCGCCCGGCGACAAGGTCTTTCTGCATGGAGCTGCGCATACCCGGCGGCGCATTGTCGAAAGTCGCCTGGAGCTGCCGCGCGTCAATCTCCGCGCCGCTCGCGTTCGCCACGGCGCATGCTTCGGCGAGTGCAGAGCTCAATTTCTGTTTCCATGCAGCGTCCGCAAGAATCCCTCCAACGTTCATTCCAGATGCGGACGTCACCAGCGCCAAAGGAGCGAGGAAGCAGAGCTTGCCCCACAGCAGGGTCTGCTCGTTCTGAATGAACTGGCAGGTGAATCCAAGATTGCTCAACTGTCCAATGATCACTCCCAAGAGTGGTTCTCCGCTGGCGGCGAGGTTGAGGCGAACGAACGGAGAGCGCTGGATGAATCGTCCCGGAGCAATCCTCTCCGCTTCCACCGCGATCGTTGCCGGGACCACGCGCTCACGTCCAAATCGCGCCCGGAGGAACGCGATGTGGTCCACTCCGTTCAGCAATGGAACCACGCAGCCCGGCAATACCTGCACTGTTTCCAGCGCAGTTTGCAGTTGATAGGTTTTGGTTGCGATCCACAGTACGTCAACCGACTCCGTCGGCGTGGCGACCGCCTTCACCGGTGCCGTAAGTGAGCCCGAAGGACGCTCCAGCATCAAGTTCGCGGGATAGCTCGCCAACTTCTCCGGTCGAACCACCACCGTAACATCTTCGCCAAGCGATGCCAGCGCCGTGCCGATCAAACCTCCGATTGCTCCCGCTCCCAAAATTGCATGTTTCATGCCAGCTGCTCCCAAGAAAAACTATACGATACGTGAGGTCTCGCGCACCGGCACTGCCACCCTTAACCCGCCTTTACGCTGCGCCGTTGAATCTGTCACACTGGCCACTGGCTACTGACCACTGACCACTGAGTCCCATGGGCAAGATTCACATTCTTCCCGAGAGAGTTGCCAACCAGATCGCTGCCGGCGAGGTGGTCGAGCGTCCCGCGTCAGTGGTGAAGGAGTTGTTGGAGAACGCGCTGGACGCCGGTTCCACGCGCATTCGCATTCAGGTGGAGGCGGGCGGGAAGAAACTGATCCAGATCACCGACAACGGCTGCGGCATGGTGCGCGACGATGCCATGCTCGCCTTCGAGCGTCACGCCACCTCGAAGATAAAAGACACTGACGACCTGCTGAGCATCTCGACCCTCGGATTTCGCGGCGAGGCGCTGCCCTCCATTGCTTCAGTTGCCCGGCTGCATCTGGAAACCCGCGCCGAAGAGGAAGCGGCCGGGACGGTCCTCGAAATTAACGGCGGCAAGATCATCCGCGTGGAAGAGGCGGGCCTGCCGCTAGGAACTTCGGTCACGGTTCGCGATCTCTTCTTTAATACGCCGGCGCGCAAAAAATTTCTGCGATCAGAGTCGACCGAACTCTCCCACATCGCTTCGCTAGTAACCCACTATGCGCTGGCGCATCCGGAGAAGCATTTCGAGTTGCACTCGGCGACGAATGCGTTACTGGTGGCGCCGCCCGTTGCCGGTCATCGCGAGCGCGTGTACCAGGTCTTTGGACGCGAGACCCTTGACCAGTTGATTCCGCTCGCGGCAGTGCAACCACTGGAGCGCATCGGCTTGCCCCAGCCCCCGCCGTGGCGGCGCGGTGCCCAGACTGCTGTTCGGGAGTCCGCTGAAGTGGAGGATGAGGCTTCGCGGACAGAGTCTGCCCTGAGCCTATCGAAGAGAGTGTCCGCGCCCCATGATTTCGGCGAGGTCCGGCTGCATGGGTTTGTTTCGAAGCCGGAAATCCAGAAGCTCAATCGCAATTCGATTTTTATTTTCGTGAATGGGCGGCTGATCCGCGACCGCCTCATTCAGCATGCGATCACCGAGGCGTATCGCAACATCCTGCCGCCAACGGTGTATCCGGTGGTTCTGCTTTTTATTGAGATGCCGACTGCCGAAGTGGACGTGAATGTGCATCCGTCAAAGACCGAGGTCCGTTTCCGCCAGCAAACGGTGATTCACGATTTCGTGCGCGAGTCGGTACGCGCGGCGTTGATGAAGGCACGCCCGGTACCGCAGTTCCTGACGGAAATTGGCGCGCAGCCAACGGCGAGGCCCGGCCTGACCAGCCCCCGCCTCGCCAATCTTTCGATTAGCCAAGGCACGCGCGGCAGCGACGGTTTGCAGCGCGCCCCATGGCGCGACTTATACGAGCCGGCGGCGCCAGGCGGGTTCGCGCTGCAAGCGGCGGCAGTTCCGGCGACGACGGCGCGGCTGGAATTTGAAGGAGGAATTGCGGTCGAGGCCAACGCGGCGGTATCGCTGGCGCGCGCATCGGAGGCAACGATCGCTTATCCGACGAGCGCAGATCAGACGAGCGCCGATCAGACGATCACTCAGCAGACGATTCCCGATCACGGGTGCGCGCCGCCGATCGCGCCGGAGCCGCAAACGGCGCCAACTCTCGAGTCGCTGCGGACACTGCGGCCTCTGGGACAGATTCGAAATTCCTTCATTCTCGCGGTCAACGAAGACGGGCTCTGGATCATCGATCAGCACGTGGCGCACGAGCGCGTACTGTTCGAGCGAATCCTGCGGCAACGCTCGGCGCAGCAGGTTGAGAGCCAGCGTTTGCTCATGCCCCTGGTCATCGAACTGACCCCGGCCCAGCAAGCCATCTTCAGCGACATTGCCGAAGAACTGGCGCGCAATGGTTTTGAGGCGGAACCCTTCGGCGCGCGCAGCGTGGCGGTAAAGATCGCGCCGGCGGGCGTGGACGCGGCGCAGATCGAGCACATGCTGAACGAAATCCTGGAGCAGCTCACGCGCGAAGACCAGGCCATCAATCTGGAAGCGGTGCGCGCGCGAATCGCGGCATCGATTGCATGCCACGCCGCGATCAAAGTCAATATGCCACTCGAACAAAACAAGATGGAGTGGCTGCTGGCGGAGCTGGCGAAAACCGAGCATCCCATGACGTGCCCGCACGGCAGGCCCGTGGTGCTGCGCTATTCCATGCAGGATATTCAGAAGGCATTCAAGAGGATCTAGCTGCGAGCTCCCACCAGGGCGGGGTACGCTAATCGGCGATCGCTGTGTTCTAATCGAAATCATGACCGACCCGGAACTTCTGCAAGCTCGCATGCAAAAGTGGCGCCTCGACGGCCAGCCCGTGCGCACTCTTGATGAGGCGCGGGCCTTCCTCGAGTCGGTGGGATTTTGTCTGATGTATCCGACGCGGCCTGCGATTCTGCTGCCGACTTTCATGGGAGCCTGGGTTGGGGCGGATGACAAACTGCCGACGCGCCAGCACGCCTATGCCGATCCGCGCGCGAAAGAGGCCACCGAACTGATGGTGCGCGCGCTGCGCGACCAGGCAGCCTACGAGGCTCCGCTGATTGACGAGAACAATGCATTCTTGCTGGCGGCCTCGGTATTTCCTTATTTTTATTCGCTCGTCGGGGAGCGCAATCCGAAGCAACCGCCTGCCACTGGACCGCGTTCTCCCTATTCGCCGCTGGCCTGTGACGCTTTCGAAATCATCCGGCAGCGTGGACCGATTTCAAAAACTAAACTCGGCGAGATGCTGGGCGGTTCGGTTTCAAACGCCGGCCTCGATCGCGCGCTGAGCGAACTCTGGGGCAAGCTGCGCATCACGCGCGTGGATTACACGGTGGAGGAAGGCTCGGTGTGGGATGAATTGTCGCGCTGGGCGCCGGAAGTAGTGCGCGAGGGCGTGGGCATTTCGGTGCCGGAAGCACTCTCCGCGCTGGTCTCGAAGTATCTGGACTGCGTGGTCGCGGTCGATGAGGGCGAGGTCGAAAACTTCCTGGCAAACTTCGTTCCACGGACGCGGGTGAAAGAAGCCATCCATGCCTTGCTATCGGCGCGCGAATTGAGCTTTGTGCATGTCGGGAGCAAGTCGCTGCTGCAGGTAACGCCGCCAAGGCAGGTGTACGTCCCCAAGAATCGACGCCCGGAACGGGTGAGCTGAACCGCAAGGGCAGGGGTTGGTCGAATTTCAGGGCGCCCGTCGCCCGCACGATCAAAATCTCATCGTTCCACAGTCCTATAGTTTTCCATCCGCGAGCCGTGTAGAATCGCACGTTCGCCCAATGACCGATCCATCCCAACGCAAACTCATCATCGCCATTGACGGCCCGGCCGGAGCGGGCAAGAGCACAATCGCTTCCCGCTTGGCGCGCAAACTCGGCTATGTGAACCTGGAGAGCGGGGCGATGTACCGCGCGCTGGCGCTCAGGGCGATCGAGTGGGACGCGTCATTTGATGACGAGGATGCGCTGCTGAAGATGGCGCAGGATTCGCGCATTACTCTCGATCGCTCCATCGGCGGCAATCGTGTCCTGCTCAACGGAAAAGATGTTTCCGCGCGCATCCGCGAGCGCGATGTATCGGAGGCGGCGTCGCGCGTGTCGGTGCATCCCAAGGTGCGAGAGTGGATGGTGGCGCGGCAGCGCGAGATGGGCATCGGCGGCGGCGTCGTGATGGAAGGGCGGGACATTGGGACAAAAGTTTTCCCCGATGCCGATTTAAAGGTTTTCCTCGACGCCGATCCCGTGATTCGCGAGCAGCGGCGGCTGGACCAGCAGCAGGTGAAGGGCGCATCGGCGCAGGCGATGGCTGAGGAACTTCGTGAGCGCGACCGGCGGGACCGGACGCGCGCGGCTTCTCCGCTGGTGGCGGCGCAGGATGCAGTTGTGCTCGACTCGACCCATATGACCGAGGACGATGTCCTCAATCGAATCGAGGATTTGGTGGAGCAGCGACTGGTGGCGGGGCGCTAGCTTGGCTTTTACTTTGAGCTGACAGTTGAAATTTAATCTCCACCTTAACTATGGCGGATGGCCAGCCTATCGCGATCGCCTGAATTCGTGAACCCCGTCCCGTTTATAATCCTCGTTTCGGCTCACCACCGTAACTCCAGCTAGACAAGGCGAAAACCGTGCTCGATTTTTTAGGCGACCTCAGGCGAACTCATATGTGCGGGGCTCTTCGGCTCTCCGATGCTGGCAAAAAAGTTGTGCTCATGGGATGGTGCAACCGGCGGCGCGATCTTGGGCAGATCATCTTTGTCGATCTGCGCGACCGCACCGGCGTGACGCAGGTCGTGTTCAACCACGAACGGAATGCCTCCGTGCACCAGAAAGCGGAAGCGCTGCGCAACGAGTTCGTGATCGCGGCGATCGGCACGGTCAAGCGCCGCGATGCCGACACGATCAATCCCAATATCCCAACCGGCGAAGTCGAACTGGTGGTGGAAGAGCTGCGCATTCTGAACGTCTCGAAACCGCTGCCGTTTCTGCCGTCGGATACGGTGCTGGCGAACGAGGAGATGCGGTTGAAATATCGCTACATCGACCTGCGCCGCGAGGTCATGCAGTTCAACATTGAGCTGCGGCACAAAGTGGCGCTCGCCATCCGCGACAACCTGGCTTCGCAGGGGTTCTTCGAAATTGAAACTCCATTCATGACGCGCTCCACGCCCGAAGGCGCGCGCGATTATCTCGTCCCCAGCCGCGTGCAGCCGGGAATGTTCTACGCCCTGCCGCAATCGCCGCAACTGTTCAAGCAAATCCTGATGATCTCGGGCTTCGACAAATATTTTCAGATCGTGCGCTGCTTCCGTGATGAGGATCTGCGCGCCGACCGCCAGCCCGAATTCACCCAGATCGATCTTGAGATGTCATATCCGCAGCCGGAGCGGGTTTGGGAAGTGGTTGAAGGCTTTCTGACTGCGGCTTTCAAGGCCGCGGGGCACGAGATCAAAACGCCTTTCCCGCGCATGGACTTCGACGATGCCATCCGTCAGTACGGCATCGACAAGCCCGATCTGCGCGTGCCTGCCTTCACCGAGGTGGGCGATTGTTTCGCGGCGGCCGATCTGGAATCGCTTGCCATCAATAAAGAGCTGCCGGTGATTGCCATCCGCATTCCGCACGTGGGCGAGCTTTCGCGCAAGGAGCGCGACGACATCAAGCCGCTGTTTGTCGCGAAGGGCGGAGCGCGCGTGTTCGAAGACTTCAAGCGCATCGAGAACAAGTATCCCGAGGCGGGGGCAAGAGTCCGTGAGAAAGCGGGCGCGGCGGCGGACGATCTGCTGGTGCTGGTAGTGGGCTCGGCGCAGTCCGTACGCGACGACCATCCTGCAGGCAAGCGCAAAGTTACGCCCGCGGAGATGGCAATCTATGCTTCGGCGGGGCTGCTGCGCGTGGCACTGGCGCAGAAATATTCCGACCGGCACAAACTTTTTCAGAAAGGCGATTACCGTTTTCTGTGGGTGACGAACTTTCCCATGTTCGAGTGGGATGAAGGCGAGAGGCGTTGGAACGCCGCACATCATCCGTTCACCTCGCCGCACGATGAAGACATGGACAAACTGGAAACCGATCCGGCCATGGTGCGCGCGCTTGCCTACGACGTGGTGCTGAACGGGACGGAGTTGGGATCGGGATCGATCCGTATTCACCGGCAGGATGTGCAGAGCAGAATCTTTCACGCGCTCGGCATGACGGAAGAAGAAGCGCGCTCGCGCTTCGGCTTTTTCCTGGAAGCGCTCGAATACGGCACGCCCCCGCATGGCGGGATCGCACTCGGCCTCGATCGCATCGTAATGATTCTGGCCGGAGCGGATAGTCTGCGCGAGGTAATTCCCTTCCCCAAAACCGCCGCCGCCAAGGACCTGATGATGGAAGCGCCGACGCCGGTGCCCGACGGGCAGTTGAGGGAGTTGGGAATTGCGGTGGTGGTGAAGAAATAGGAACTGCGAATCCCACTCTTCGTTTGAGACGCAATAAGCGGGGTACTCGGCGACCTGCGATAGAATGGGCGTGGGAGGTGGCCATGGCAGAGACGACGCCGCAAGTTTCGGAGGTGCTGGAGAAGGCACTGGCGCTTTCTACTCAAGAACGCGGTCTGTTAATCGATCGCTTGATTGAGAGCCTCGATGAAGGGCCTGTGGAAGAAGGAGTTGAGGAGGCCTGGGGCGAAGAGATTAAGCGCCGAGTTGACGATATTCGATCGGGCAAGGTCAAGATGATCCCAGGCGAGCAGGTGCTCCGGGAGCTCGCTAAAGAGTTCCCTGATGAGGAGTAAGCGGTTCCGGTTTCACCCTGAGGCGAGGCAGGATTTCATGGATGCAATCGGATGGTACCGCAGCCGGAGCCCAAGCGTAGCCGCGGAATTTCGTGTAACCGTATCCGACGTGATCCGCCACATTGTGAAGGCACCCGAGCGCTGGCCCAAATACTTGCACGGTACCAGGCGGTTCGTGCTTCATCGCTTTCCGTTTTCCATCGTCTACCTCGACGATCCCGACGCAGTGAGCATCGTAGCCGTCGCCCACAGCAAGCGGAAGCCCGGATACTGGAAGACGCGGATCTAGACCCGTGCCCTTCCCCACCCCTTTGGCCCGCGCGGCGTTAGTCGTGCCGCTCGTGAGCCGCGAGTCACTGATATCTGTGATTCTCACCACGCATGGTAGTGACACGGAACACGGCGATCTGCCCACAGTCTGCTGTATCTAGTTGAGACTGCAGCTAGCCGGAGGGCTGCGGGCGAGTCTCCGGCGCAAACGATCGAGCGCGGGCACCACCATGCATGCCTTCAAAGATTCCGGACATATTTTTCGTTTGGTAGCAGTTTTTGTCGTGGGCATCATCCTGTTCCTGGTCATCCGCGGCTTCCTGGTCCCAAAAAGCTTCGGAGAATACGGGCATTACCGCGGGAACGCGATGGCCGAAGCCGCCGCCCGGCCCATCAACTTCGCGGGCCATGAGACTTGCGAGACCTGCCATGTCGACGTCCTCGACAAGAAAAAGGATGGCAAGCACGCCCACGTCAATTGCGAGGCCTGCCACGGACCCCTGGCCAAGCATGCCGACGACCCGGCCTCGGTTCAGCCCGCTAAGCTCGACACGGCGGTACTCTGCGTGAAGTGCCACGAGGCGAACGCGGCTAAGCCGAAAAGTTTCCCGCAGGTCGCTTCCGCCGACCACTCCACCGGTCTTGCCTGCGATACGTGCCACCAGCCGCACAGCCCGGCCATCACGGACGGAGGCACGAAATGAGCATTACCCGGCGCCACATGCTGCTTCTGTTGCCGGCGGCGGCCGTCGCATGGAAGTACGTTCTGGCTGGGAGCCCGGAGTCGTCCCCCAACTACACCATGAGCCAGCATTGGTGGAGCATGCTCATTGACCTGCCCAAATGCATCGGCTGCGGGAATTGCGTCCGCGCCTGCCAGTCCGAGAACGACGTGCCGGACGGATACTTCCGCACGTGGGTAGAGCGCTACCACCGGACCGACTACGACATTGAAAATCCCCACGTGGACTCGCCAGACGGCGCTAAGGAGGGATTTCCCCCAACGAAAGAAGCGGGCGGGGAGAATTTTTTCGTGCCCAAGCTGTGCAACCACTGCGCGGATTCACCCTGCACGCAGGTTTGCCCGGTAGGCGCGACGTTTATAAGCCCGGATGGCGTGGTTCTGATAGACAAGACATACTGCCTCGGCTGCCGGTATTGCATCCAGGCCTGCCCCTACGGTTGCCGCTTCCTCAACCCGAAGACCGCGACCGCCGAAAAATGCACTCTCTGCTATCACCGGATCACGAAAGGCCTGACCACTGCATGCTGCGAGGCTTGTCCGACCGGGGCGCGGCAACTGGCGGACCTGAAGAATCCGAACGACCCGATTCACGAGTTTCTGAAGACTCACAGCGTTCAAATCCTGAAACCTTACATGGCGACCCACGCCAAGGTCTTTTACTTTGGCCTGGATGGTTCGGTGCGATGAATGCTTCCATGCAACAAGGAGACTGGTAACGGATATGCCCGGCGTTGAAGGCTTCATGTATCCGAACGAAATCGAGCTCCAGTGGAGCGTCCTGATCGTGTTGTATCCGTTTCTCACGGGGCTGGTGGCTGGCGCATTTATTCTGGCGTCGCTGGAGCGCGTGTTCCAGGTGCAGGCGGTTAAGCCCACCTACCGGCTGGCATTGCTGACGGCCCTGGCCTTCCTGCTGGTGGCGCCGCTGCCGCTGCAACTGCACCTTGGACATCCGGAACGCTCGTACGAGATGTACCTGACGCCGCACGGGACGTCCGCGATGGCCATGTTCGGGTTTGTCTACCTCTGGTACCTGATGGCGGTTCTGGTATTCGAGATCTGGCTTGACTACCGGCGCGACATTGTCGTGATGTCAAGGTCCGCCCCCGGCTGGAAGCGCTGGATCTATAAGGTCATGACCCTGGGCTCAAGCAACATCAGCGAGCGCGCGCTTGCGGTTGATGAACGAGTGGGCTGGGTGATTACTCTCATCGGCATCCCTTCGGCGTTCCTGCTGCACGGATACGTCGGCTTCATCTTCGGCTCCGTCAAAGCGAACCCGTGGTGGTCGTCGCCGCTCATGCCCGTGGTGTTTATCTTCTCCGCCATGGTGTCCGGGATCGCCGCCGTGATGCTGCTCTACATGCTGATGATGCGATTGCGCAAAGAGAAGATAGACATGCGTTGCGTGGATACGGTGGCGCGCTACCTGTTCTACATCTTCATCATCGATTTCAGTCTGGAAATGCTCGATCTGATCCACCGCGTCTACGAGGCCGATGAAAGCTTCCGCAGTCTGGATTTCATGGTCCACACCAAGCTGTACATGTCGCATATCGTGGTCCAGATCATGCTGGGGACAGTCATGCCGATTGCGCTGTTGGCTTTGACCCAGGTGCTGAACCTCACCGCGACGGCGCGGAAACGCATTTATGTGCTGGCCGGATGTCTGACCCTGATCGGCATTTTTGCCATGCGCTGGAACGTCGTGATTGGCGGACAGTTGTTCTCCAAGAGTTTCCTGGGATACACGACGTACAAGATGGGCCTGGTCACGCGCGAAGGATTGCTGATGGCCATTGTGCTGACCGTTCTACCGCTCGTGATCCTGTGGGTATTGGTGAAGCTCCTGCCACCCTGGCCGGAGAAAAATTCGGGTTCACTTCCCGGCGCCACACCCGCGTACTGAGTTTCGAGCACGACGTTCCGAGCACGACGCTCGGCCGGTATTCGTTGCCAGCCTCAAGCGGTGGAGATTATGGACGACCTTCTCGACGCTTTAGCACGGCTTTCCGACCGACTGGAGCACCTGGAGCGCCGAGTCTCCACCCTGGAACGCTCCTCCGAAACTGCCAACTCGCGCCCCTCCCCGGCAACCGCGCCTGCGAGGGGAACGCCTGCCGCCGAAGAGTCGGCCCTTCCGCAAGCTGGAGGAGTGTTTCCGGTCGTGGGTAAAGCCATGCTCGGAATTGCGGGCGCCTACCTGCTCCGAGCCGTGGCTGAATCCGGCTCATTGCCGCAGTGGGTGGTCGTGGCTCTGGCCCTTGCCTACGCGGGAATGTGGTTGCTATGGGCTGCGCGGGTCCCGGCAAACATTCCTTTTACCAGCATCGCATACACCGTTACCTCAGGCTTGATTCTCGCCCCCATGCTCTCGGAGCTCACACTGCGCTTCAAGGTATTGCCAACTTCCGTGACCGCCGGCTTACTGACCGCGTTCGTGGCTGGCGCGTCGGCCCTCGCATGGAAACGCAATCTCGCACCGGTCATCTGGATAGCCAGCGTCACCGCGATCTTCACCGCCCTCGCATTGATGATTGCCACGCGCGATCTGGCGCCTTTCATTGTGGCGCTCCTCATCATGGCCCTGGCCAGTGAATTCGCGGCGGATCGCAACCGCTGGCTGCGCCTCCGTTTTCTGGTGGCGCCCGCGGCCGACCTTGCGGTTTGGATCCTGATCTACATCTATTCGCTTCCCGAAAGCGCCCGCTCGGATTACCCACCCGTCCAGAACGCAGTACTGCTCACGCTCCCGTCTGCTCTGTTTCTGATTTATGGGGCAAGCGTCGCCCTGCGGACTACTTGGTTGCGCCAGCGCATCACCATCTTCGAGATCGTGCAGACCGTCATCGCATTCCTGCTGGCGGCCTTCAGCCTGCTTTGGTTCGAGCCTGCCACGCGCGTGGGCTTAGGGATTTTCTGCCTGCTCCTGTCGGCCGCTTGTTACGCGATCGCGTTTGTCCGCTTCGACCGCCTGCCGGAACAACGCAACTACCACGTGTATTCCACCTGGAGTGCCGTTCTCCTCCTGGCGGGCAGCTTCCTTTGTCTCCCGCCGCTGCTGCTGGCGTTGTTCTTGAGCGTGGCCGCGATTGTTGCCACCTTGGTGGGCGTCCGGACGGCCTGCCTCACACTCGAGTTCCATGGCTTGGTGTTTCTGGCTGCGGCGGCGTTTGCATCTGGCTTGTTGGATTATGCCGGCCGTGCCCTGGCCGGAACCTTTCCCAACGCGCCGGGCTGGATGGTCTGGATCGTGGCCGCCTCCGTGCTTCTCTGCTACTTCTTCGGAGGACGCTTCCCAGGTGAACGGTGGAACCAGCGGCTGCTTCGGTTGCTATCGGCAATTCTGGGCGTCAGCGCGGCCGCAACCCTGCTCGTCTCTGCCTTGGTCTGGCTGGCGGCGCTGGGCATGACTCCCGGCGCATCTCATATTGCCGTCATCCGCACGCTGATTACTTGCGCTCTGGCGCTCACCCTCGCCTTCGCGGGCTCCCGCTGGCAGCATATCGAACTCGTCTGGACCGCTTACGGCACGCTGGCCTTTGTCACCGCCAAGCTGCTGTTCGAAGACTTGCCCCACGGCCACTCGGGATCCATTGCCGTCTCCATTTCCCTCTACGCCGTGGCTTTGATTATTGTTCCTCGCATGGCGCGCCTGGGAGCGCAACGCCGGGGAACCGAGAGCTCGTCGAAAACCTAGCAGCCGGACCATGCCTTCCGATGCACCGACCTCTGAGTCGGGTTACATCCTACGTATCCCGCCGGCCCCTCCCCAGTCATATTTAGCATGGCGAGATATGCGCCCTTGACAGTGACCGATGCCGCAGGTAAGCTTCCTGCCCAATAGGAACGCTTCCCCCGGGGCCGGGCCCCAATTTATTCAGAAAGGAAATTCCGATTAGGAGGTCTGTATGGCTGCCAATCCGCTGCCCACACCAACCCTGACGCTCGCCACTGAGAAAACGCCTGCCGAAACGACCGTTCGTTGCTCAGGCAAAATCACCATGGACAACGCCGATCAGTTGCGCGACACTGCGCGCAAGCTGATCGCCGAGAGCAAGCGCCTCGTGCTCGACTTCAGCGATGTCAGCTACCTCGACAGCTCCGGGCTGGGCATGATCGTCGGCGTGTACATCTCGGCCAAGAAGGCCGGGTGCCAGTTGAAGCTCATCAACCTCAGCCCGCGCGTGAAGGAGATCTTCACTCTCACACGGCTGGATGAGGCGCTGGCAGGCCACGAAGAGTATCTCGGAGCTACTCCGGACTAGGTCTCTGTATTCGATTACCGACGTTTTACCTGCTCCTCGGCGTCTCCCGGTTGCGACGAGCAATTCTGCTTCGTCATACGTTTTGCCAGGGCGGCGAATAGAGGCGCGCCCCATCCCCCGATTGCGAGCAGCGAGCCGAACAGGACGACGGCGTCGATGCTTGACCGTCCCTCGCGCATGAAGTAAACGTCCTTTAGATTAAGCCAAAGGGCAAACTCATCGAGCGTCAGCGCCGAACCTACTCCGTAAAGCAGCGACATCAAGCCACTGGCAAACAGCGATGAAGAATCGCTGCCCGTTCCAACTTCGCACAGCCAGCCAAAACCGACGGCCAGCAGTATCAGAATGCCGGGTACCAGGTGGTGGATGTGGCGGCCGCCCGTGATGATGTAGTGAAATGGCGGAATCTGGTGCTGGATGGCAAAAACCAATCCCCGCACAATGGCAAAGGTCAGAAAGAAGCTGACGGATGCAAGAAACAGCCTGCGGCGCGGACGGTCGGCGATATGCTCGTGCAGAAGTGAACCCAGGCGAGTGCGATAAAGAAGCAAGAGCAGCAGCGATATCATCGCCAGCAGAATCAGAGAAAGAATCCCAGCGTCGTTCCAGTGCATGGGACATTAAACCTCGGCAACCATACCGGCAGCAAATCGTGCGCTGCCGGATCGATGATGCGGAGGCAGCCATTCGCACATCACCCGTGACTGGCAAAACCGACTGGAATTATTGTGGCCAAGGGTTGAAAATGTTCTGTTGCCATGCATGGCCGGAAGAGCAGTTGCGGCCATCTCCCAGTTGGCCGCTTAAGAAGGGAACCTTGTGGTTGCCGGCGGCTTGTTGGCATCGAGAGATGTATTGCGGGGTAATGGTGTGCCGGAGCAAGCGCATGGAGTTCTAGAAGCAAGCCAGATGGGGGAGTTGCTTGCAGCGCTGAAACGCAAAGGCTACGAGGTCATCGGGCCCACGGTGCGGGACGGGGCGATCGTTTATGACAAGGTTGAGTCGGCGAAGGATCTGCCCGCGGGCTGGACCGACGAGCAGGAGCCCGGGCGCTACCGGCTGAAGCGGCGTGACGACGAAGCTCTCTTTGGATATGCAGTAGGACCGCAGAGCTGGAAGAAGTATCTGCACCCGGCGGACGCGCGGCTATGGTCAGCTGAGCGCCAGGGCGGCACGTTCCGAATCCTGAACAATGAGGCGCAACCCAAGCATCCCCAGGCATTTCTGGGAGTGCGGGCATGCGAACTGGCTGCCATTGCGGTGCAAGACCGCGTGCTGCTCGACGACAAGTATCGCGATCCGATCTACGAGGGTCGCCGGGCGGGCGCGTTCACCATCGCGGTGCAATGCACACAATCGGCGGCTACGTGTTTTTGCGCGTCGATGGGAGCCGGGCCGTGGGTGCAAAATGGTGCCGACTTGGTGCTTACGGAACTCGTCGGGTCAAAGGGGCACCGCTTCATCGCATGGGCAAGCAACGATCGTGGCGCCGAGGTGCTCGCCGAACTGCGAATGGCTCCGGCCACTGAACAGGATTCTAAGGAAGCAGACGCGGCCGTGGCAGCAGCGGCAGGCGAGCAGGTGCGCAGCATCGACACCACGGGAATCAAAGAGCTCCTCTACCAGAACTTTGAGCATCCGCGCTGGGATAACGTTGCCGCACGCTGCCTGGCCTGCGCCAATTGCACCATGGTCTGCCCGACGTGCTTCTGTACAACCGTGGAAGATGTGAGCGACATAACCGGTGACCACGCGGAGCGTTGGCGCCGGTGGGATTCCTGCTTCACGCAGAGTTTTTCTTATATCCACGGCGGAAGTGTCCGAACCTCCACCAAGTCGCGCTACCGGCAGTGGATGACCCACAAACTGGCTTCGTGGATCGACCAGTTCGGCAGTTCGGGATGTGTTGGCTGCGGCCGTTGCATTACCTGGTGCCCGGTGGGGATCGATATTACCGAGGAGGTTCGGGCTATACGGAAAGGAGGGAAGAATGGAAACGCTTGAGGGCATCATCGCGGAACATCATTTCTTTGCCGGTCTCGAGTCGTACTACACAAGCTTACTAACGGGCTGCGCCGCCAATGTCCGATTCGCGCCGGGAACTTACATCTTCAAGGAGGGAGAGGAAGCCAACGAGTTTTATCTGATCCGGTCGGGGAAGGTAGCGCTGGAGATTTTCGCTCCGCACCGCAATCCGATTGTCGTGGAGACTCTGGGGGCGGGAGACATCCTCGGTTGGTCGTGGTTGCTGCCACCCTACATCTGGAAGTTCCACGCGCATGCGGTGCAGGACACACGCGCCATTGCGCTCGACGGCAAATGTCTGCGCACGAAGTGCGAGGAGAACCACGATCTCGGCTACGAGGTTTTGAAGCGGTTTGCCCAGATCATGGAGCAGCGGCTGGAGGCAACTCGCCTGCAGTTGCTCGATGTTTACGCGGCCCGGTGACCACCATGGCGGGCACGATCACAACCAATCCGATGCTTCCCCAGCCGTATCTGGTTCGCGACGTGGCCAAGGAAACGCCAGATACGTTTTCCCTGAGGCTTGAGCCTGAGGCGGGAGCCAATGGGCGGTCGTTCCAGCCCGGGCAGTTCAGCATGCTGTGGGTGTTTGGGATCGGTGAGCTGCCCATCTCCATCAGCGGCGACCCCGCGTTACACGATCGATTGGTGTACACGGTGCGCTCGGTCGGTCAGGCTACTCATTCGCTGGTGAACCAGCGGGTGGGCGACAGCGTGGGTGTGCGAGGGCCGTTCGGCGCCAGCTGGCCGACGGAGGCCGCTCGGGGGCGGGACGTCATCGTGGTGGCTGGCGGGATCGGCCTGGCGCCTTTGCGACCGGTGATCTATCACGTCCTGCAGAATCGGAAAGACTATGGGCGATTGGTGATTCTTTACGGTGGGCGCAGCCCGCGCGACCTGCTCTATCGCAAGGAACTGGCGACATGGGCTCGCAACCGCGAGAATCAAGTGCTGGTCACGGTGGACTATGGCGGCCTGAGCTGGCGAGGCCACGTCGGCGTGGTCACGACATTGTTCAAGTACGCCCGGCTGGAGCCGGCTCGTTCGGTCGCGATGGTCTGCGGCCCTGAGATTATGATGCGCTTCGTCATGCGGGAGCTGATAACACAAGGACTTAGCCGCGACGATATCTACCTTTCGATGGAACGGAACATGAAGTGTGCCGTCGGTTTTTGCGGACATTGCCAGTATGGACCCTACTTCATTTGCAAGGACGGGCCGATCTTCCGCTACGAGCAGATGCGGCCGCTACTGGAGAAGTATGAGCTCTGAATCCAAGCGCAAGCCAGCACGCAAACCGAAAATCGGTGTCTTCAAGTTCGCTTCGTGCGACGGCTGCCAGTTGAGCCTGCTTGACGCCGAAGATGAACTGCTCGGTGTTGCCGAGGCGGTGGACATTGCCTACTTCCCTGAAGCTAGTCGCACGATGCTGAAGGGTCCGTACGACATCGGACTGGTGGAAGGGTCGATCACTACTCACGACGACGCCCAGCGAATCCAGGAAGTGCGGAGGCAGTGCAAGACGCTGATCACGATCGGAGCTTGCGCAACTGCAGGCGGCATCCAGGCTCTGCGGAACTGGAAGGATGTAGATCAATTCATCCGAATCGTGTACGCAACGCCGCAATACATCAGCACGCTGAAACTCTCGACGCCGATCGCCGAGCACGTGCCGGTGGATTTCGAACTGCGTGGCTGCCCCATCAACAAATATCAATTGATCGAGCTGATCACGGCCACGCTGGCCGGCCGGAAGCCGAACATTCCGTCCTACAGCGTGTGCATCGAGTGCAAGCGCAAGGGGAATGTGTGTATTGCCGTGGCCGGGGGAATCGCGTGTCTTGGCCCCGTGACTCAGGCGGGCTGCGGAGCGCTGTGTCCCAGCTACGACCGCGGCTGTTACGGCTGTTACGGGCCCATGGAGACTCCCAACACCGCTTCGCTGACCAGTCAGCTCCGGATTCTCGGACAGTCTGATGATCAGATCTCGCGAGCGTTTCGAGGCTTCAATGCCTGGGCGTGGCAGTTCCGCAAAGCGAGCGAGGAGTGTGAACGCACATGAGCGGCCGCGGGGGAAGAACAATTCGGGTCGACACGCTGGCTCGCGTCGAAGGTGAGGGGGCGCTGTACATCAAGATGGCGGGCGAGCGCGTCGCCGAAGTGAAGCTGAAAATCTACGAGCCCCCGCGCTTGTTTGAGGCATTCCTCCGGGGGCGGCACTTCTCCGAAGCTCCAGACATTACGGCGCGGATTTGTGGCATCTGCCCCATTGCCTACCAGATGAGCGCGGTGCATGCGATCGAGCGCGCTTTGGGAATCCGGGTGGACCCGGCGGTCCGGCTTCTTCGCCGCCTGTTTTACTGCGGGGAGTGGATCGAGAGTCACTGTCTGCATGTCTATATGCTGCACGCGCCGGACTTTCTTGGCTACCCGGACGTAATCGCCATGGCCCAGGATCATCGAGCGGTGGTCGAAAAGGCGCTGCGCCTCAAGAAGATCGGCAACCGGATCATGCAACTGCTCGGGGGACGCGAGATCCACCCCATTTCGGTTGCGGTCGGAGGCTTTTACAAGACCCCCACGAAGCACCAGTTACGCGATTTAGTGGACGATCTGGAGTGGGCTCTCGAAGCCTCACTGGCGACGGTGCGCTGGACCGCCGGATTCCAGTTCCCTGACTTTGAGCAAGACTACGAGTTCGTAGCGCTTCGCCATCCCGACGAATACCCCTTCAACGAAGGACGTTTGGTGTCCAATCGGAACCTGGATATTGACGCCGCCGAATACGAGGACCACTTCGTCGAGTTGCAGGTCAAGCACTCGAATGCGCTGCACTCGGTGGTGCGAGGAAGAGGATCGTATCTGGTAGGTCCCTTGGCGCGATTCAACTTGAATTTCGACAAGCTGCCGGAGGTGGCCCGCAATGCGGCGGCAGAAGCCGGCCTGCGACCTCCAGTGAAGAATCTTTTCCGCAGCATTGTGGTGCGTGCGGTGGAGTTGGTCTTCGCCTGTGCCGAGGCATTGCGGGTTATCCGCGAGTACGAGCCGCCGGCCGCACCTCGCGTCGAGGCGCCGAACCGGACCGGAGTCGGCCAGGCGATCACGGAGGCGCCCCGTGGCATTCTGTATCACCGCTACGCCTTGGATGAACAGGGGCTGATCGTCACCGCCAAGATCGTCCCGCCAACCTCCCAAAACCTGCGGCGGATCGAGGACGATCTTCGCGAGTATGCCGCGCAACTGGTGGCCTGGCCTATCGAGGAGGCAACCTGGAAGTGCGAGCAGGCAGTGCGGAGCTACGATCCATGCATTTCCTGCGCGACGCACTTTTTGAAAGTTGTGATGGAGCGCGAGGACACCAGGCTGGGGACTGAAGCATGCTAATTATTGGCTGTGGCAACCGGGACCGCGGCGATGACGCGGCTGGGATGCTGGTCGCGGAACGCCTGCGGCAACTGGGAATGGATGTGGAGATCCGCCGTGGGGAAGCTGCGGAGTTGATTGCGGCTTGGAGCGGTGCGGATGACGTGATCGTGGTGGATGCCGTGATGACCGGTGCGCCGCCGGGCTCGGTATTCCTTTGGGACGGACAGCATCCGCCTGCCTCCCACAGTTCAACCGCTTCCACGCATGGACTGGGCCTGGCGGAAGCCATCGAGTTGGCTCGCGTTCTGGGCTGCCTGCCAATCAAGCTGCGCGTGTACGGAATCGAAGGACAGCGTTTCGAAATTGGAGTCGAAGTCTCGCCCGAGGTCAAGAGTGCCGTCGAGAGAGTCGTGCGCCGCATCGAGGCCGAAGTAAAACCCTGCTCATTGAACCAAGTCCCGATGAACCTCCGGGCGTGATCAAGACAGCGGGAGCCACAGGGCTGTGCTCGCCCCTAAACTATATTGGCTCCAAGAAAGAAGTACAAAAAAGCTGCACGAAAGCTACAATCCTGATGTACGATGTTCTCCCAGTATTGATGGCAACGTTACTGGATACTGTGGACAACTCGTTCGGAATCAATGTAAGTAGCCGAAGAAATCAATTGGGAATAGAATCCCTCTGCGCCAGACTTCCCATTTGCTAAGGAACTCTCGCCCTTGAACGATTCCCTCCAAACCCCGTTTGACACTGTCGAGAATGCCCACCAATACGTGCGGCTTTTGGTCGAGGCCATCGCCGAAGCCAAACTCGAGATCGAAGCCGACCTCGGTGCGGCCGCCGCCGCCAGGTCGGAACGCCGAGTTCAGGCTCTGCAAATCGTGCAATTCAAATTGAACAAGCTGGAACAACACCTGAAGACCAGCAGTCGGCTACTCAACGACCTGCGCACCTTGCGAAGGCTTCTGTTGGACGAACGACCCGAACCCACCACGGCCAGCGCCGACCGGATTCTGAGGAACCGGGATTCCGAGGAATAGATTGCGGCCGGTATTCGAGCAAGGTCGCTTGTCCGGTTCACACTCTCACTTTTTCGGCAAACTTTTTTTCCAGCTTCGCCAGCTTCGGCGAGATCACAAACATGCAATAAGGCTGGCGTGAATTTTCATTGTAGTAGTTCTGATGGTAGTTTTCGGCCACGTGGAATTCCCCGGCCGGCTCGACCGCGGTCACGATCGGTTCAGGGAATGCCTTGGCCGCCGTCAACTCCGCAATGGTATTTTCGGCGATCCTCTGTTGTTCCTCGTCGGTGTAGAAAATCACCGAGCGATACTGCTCGCCAGTGTCATTTCCCTGCCGATTTAGCGTGGTCGGATCGTGCACCGCGAAGAATACCTCCAGCAGTTCGCGATAGTTGATCTGGTCGGGATCGAAGGTGACGCGCACCACCTCCACATGCCCGGTGTCCCCGTTGCACACCTGGCGATAAGTCGCCTGGTCGGCGCGCCCGCCCATGTAGCCGGACTCGACGTGGGTGACGCCGGTCAGACGCTGAAAAACGGCTTCAATACACCAGAAGCATCCGCCGCCGAAAACTGCTGTCTGTTCTTTGGCCATAACGGTTAGATGCCTATGCGGGTATGAAGTTCCACACCGTTCTCACCACAGAGTCTCAGAGGAAACCTTGACCTTGCTTTTCTCTGCGCCTCTGTGTCTCGGTGGTGGATTTTGCAGTAACTACACAGACACGGTGAAAGACGTCTCGGTGCGTGTAACCGGCCGATAAAGCGTGTCGCGCTCGATCGGCACGCGCCCGGCCTCCGTGATCAAGCGCACCAAGTCGTGCCGCCGCAGACCTTGGGGAGTGGTCGCTCCCGCATCGTGGTAAATCTTTTCCTCAACGACAGTGCCATCAATATCGTCGGCTCCGAAGCGGAGTGAAATCTGCGCAATCTTCGGAGTCATCATCTGCCAGTAGGACTTGATGTGCGCGAAGTTATCGAGCACCAGGCGGCTGACGGCAATCTGTTTGATGTCGGTCATGCCGGTGGTCGTGAAAAGATGCTGCAGCGGCGTGTTCGCCGGATGAAAGGCGAGTGGAATAAAAGTCTGGAAGCCGCCAGTCTCATCCTGCAGCGCGCGCAGTTTGAGCAGGTGGTCAACGCGGTCTTCGTCGTTTTCGATGTGGCCGTAGAGCATGGTGGCATTCGATTTCAGCCCGATCTGGTGGGCGAGGCGCGCCGTATCGAGCCATTGATCGCCGTCAATTTTGTGATCGCAGATAATGTGCCGCACCCGGTCGGCAAAAATTTCGGCCCCGCCGCCCGGCAGAGAGTCGACACCCGCCTCTTTCATTTTTTCCAGCGTCTCCCGGATCGTCAGCTTCGACCGCTTCGCCAGGTACGCGACTTCCACCATGGTGAAAGCCTTCATGTGGACTTGCGGAAAACGCTCTTTCAATCCGGAAACGAGATCGAGAAAATATTGGAATGGCAAATCGGGATGCAGCCCACCGACAATATGAAACTCAGTGACCGCCTCGGTGTAACCGGAAGCGGCCGTCTGGAAGGCTTCTTCGAGCGCCATGGTGTAGGCGCCAGGAGTGTCTTTCTTGCGGCCAAAGGCGCACAAACGACAGGCGGCCACACAGACATTCGTCGGATTGATATGCCGATTGACGTTGAAGTACGCCTTGTCGCCATGCATCCGCTCGCGGACCCAGTTGGCCAGCCAACCCACGGCGAGGATGTCGCCGGTCCCGTAAAGAGCAAGCGCATCGGCCTCGTCCAGGCGCTCGCCTGCAAGAACTTTATCTTTGATCGGCAGCAGGCGCGGGTCGTCGGTCTGAAATGGGTGCGCGTTCGGCATCCATTTAATAATAACCCAGCCTTTGCGACGGATCACATCGGTTTGTGAGCGTCACGCACTATTGCTTTTACAACCGGACCAGCAGGTCGGCGGCGACAAAGAAAGAAAACACCACCGAAATCACTCCGTTCATGGTAAAGAATGCGGCGTTCAGCTTGCTCAGGTCGTCGTGCCGCACCAGCGTGTGTTCGTAGAGCAGCAGCGCGGCCACGGCGATCACTCCCGCCATCGCCAGCTTACCAAGTCCAAACACAACAACCAGCGCGACCAGTAGGCCAAGCATCACGATGTGAAACAAACGCGCGATGACGAGCGCGTTCCTGATTCCGAGATGCCGCGGCACCGAGTGCAAGCCATGGCCGCGGTCGTAGTCATGATCCTGGCAGGCATAGATCACGTCGAATCCGCCGACCCAGAACGTCACCGCGGCAGTGAGCAGCAGTATCCGCGGATCAAGCGACCCGCGCACCGCGATCCAAGCGGCAGCCGGGGCAATACCGAGAGAAAATCCGAGAAACAAATGCGACCAGCGCGTGAATCGCTTGGCGTAGGAATAAAGAAGTATCACCGCCAGCGCCACCGGCGAAAGCATCAGCGTCAAGCGATTTAACTGGGAAGCGGCGAGAACAAAAATTCCGCACGAGGCCAGAACGAACGCACTCACAAACGCTGGCGTCAACTGGCCGACCGGCAGAGCGCGAGTTGCAGTGCGGGGATTGGCGGCGTCAATCGAGGCGTCGGCCAGGCGATTGAAGGCCATAGCGGCGGAGCGCGCCGAGACCATGGCGACGACGATCCACCCCAGTTGCCGCCACGCCGGCAAGCCTCCAGCGGCCAGCATGGCGCCGCAGAGCGCAAACGGGAGCGCGAAGATCGAGTGCTCCCACTTGATCATCTCCAGCGTGATCTTCAGATTTCGGAGGAAACCCACAGCACAATTGTAAAGCAGCGGGTGGTAGTGGAGAGCCGGGCGCCCCGCCCGGCCACCCGACTGCTGGACGGGCGAGGCGCCCGTCTCTCCACTAGCCACTGTCCACTGTTCCTTCCACCAGCGGCACAAACCGGCAACCTTCGAGAACTTCTACCTCGGGCTGTCCGCTGACTTTCCAGATCAATTGCAATTCCTGACTGTAGGGCGGGCCAATCGGCACCATCATGCGTCCGCCTTCGCGCAACTGCTCAAAGAGAGCTGGCGGCATCTCGGCGGTTGCGGCAGAAACGAGAATGGCGTCGAACGGCGCGTACTCCGCCCAACCCTGGCTGCCATCGCCGACTCTGATCTTCACGTTGCGATATTTCAACCGATGCAAGGTACTCTCCGCCGCAGCCGCCAGTTGCGCGTGGCGCTCCACCGAATACACCTCGGCGCAGAGCAGCGAAAGCAACGCCGTCACGTAACCGGAACCAGTGCCGATTTCGAGGACGCGATCAGCAGCTTGAAGCGCGAGGTGCTCGAGCATCGCCGCCACGATGTAAGGCTGCGAGATGGTTTGTCCCTCGCCGATGGGCAGCGGATGATCTTCGTAGGCGTCCTGCCGGAAAGACTCCGGGACAAACTCGTGCCGCGGCACTCTGCTCATGGCATCGAGCACGCGAAGGTCGCGAATGCCGCGCTCTGCAAGTTGCGTTCGCACCATTTCTTCGCGCTGTAGCTGCAGAGAATCGGGTTGGAAGGGGAAGCTCATGGCTCCTATGTTGTAAACAACCTGCCCGTCTTTCGGCGGGCTGGACAGGTCCTGAGCGAAGTCGAAGGAGAGCGGCTGTCCCTTCGTGATTCAGTAGGGCCCGATGATCCCTCCAATATTGCTTGCGGTCGACGGCTCTGGCCGCGCCTTTCTTTCTTGCGCTTCCATCATATCGAGATATTTGTAGGCGGTTCCGGTATTGAAGAGCACGACTTTGTCTTCGGCGCGGAAGAAGCCGCTGGCGCGCAGCTTTTGATACGCAACGAGTGATGCGGCTCCTTCAGGCGCGGCAAATACGCCTTCCAGGCTCGCCCAGTGCCGCGTGGCTGCGAGGATTTCCTCGTCGGTCGCCGCGACCGCAGTGCCTTGGCTTTTCTTCAGTATGTCGAGAATCAGGTAGTCGCCGTACGCTTTGGGGACACGCAGGCCAGCGGCAAAGGTTGTGGCGCCCGCCCACATTTCGGAGGTGCTCTTCCCTGCTTCCAATGCACGGACGATCGGCGCGCAACCAGCCGCCTGCACCGTGATCATTTTCGGGCGTTCAGAACCGATCCAGCCCAACTCCTCCATCTCGTCAAAGGCCTTCCACATGCCGATCATGCCCACGCCGCCGCCGGTCGGATAGATGATGCCTTTTGGAAGTTTCCAGTTCAATTGTTCGGCAACCTCGTAGCCCATTGTCTTCTTGCCTTCGACGCGGAACGGCTCTTTGAGGGTCGAGACGTCGAACCAGCCGTCGTTATTTTTTGACGATCCGTCTTTCTTCGTGAGTTCGGCAACCATGCGGCCACAGTCACTGATCAGGCCGTCCACCAAAGTGACGTGCGCGCCGTAGTAGTCGCATTCCATGCGATTCGCCATGGGCACATCTTTCGGCATAAAAATGTAGGCTTCGATGCCCGCCGCGGCCGCGTACGCCGCCAGCGCGCCACCAGCGTTTCCGGCGGAAGGAGCGGCCAGCTTCTTCAATCCATAATCTTTTGCCATCGTCACGGCGGCCGACATACCGCGCGCTTTGAACGATCCGGTCGGATTCAGACCTTCGTCTTTAATGTAGACGCTCGCATACTCGCGGCTGGGAAGCATGGGCGTGAATCCCTCGCCGAGCGTGACGGGCTTTTCATTTGGGAGGAGTTCCGGGAGAACTTCGGCGTAACGCCACATGCTGGCCTCGCGACCTGATAAATCTTCGCGCCGCAACTTCCCCTTCAGCCTGGCGAGATCATAGCGGGCGAAAAGCACGCCTCCATCTTTAGGGCAGACACCCTGCGGGCGGTCGGCGGAGAGATGCTCTCCGCAGCGGGTGCATTCGAGGTAAGAAATTCGCATCGAGGGAAGGATAGCACTTCAGCCGTTAGCACTTAGCAAGACTCACGAACCAAGCCGCTTCAGCATCTCCTTCGCCCGCCGAAACCACGGCCGCTCCCGTCGCCGCAGATATCCGGGCATCGTGGGCTTCTTATCGAGCACCTTCTGCGCCCACTCGCGGGCTTCGGCGTTGCGCCCCTCGGAAGCCAGTAGATCCGCGAAATTCAAGTAGGTCTCTGACAACGTAGATGTGATCGTTACTTGCCGGAAGAGCGCCTCGGCTTTTTCTTTTTGCCCGGTCTGCGCGTAAGCGTGGGCGAGCAAGCCCGCCGCGCGTTGGAAATCGTAGTCGGGCTCTTGGCCGACCACCCGTTCCAGGTCGGGCAAAGCGGCTGCGGCGTCGCCTAGCTGGATGGCGCAAACTCCTCGCCGGTAAAAGGGGTCCAGCGTATCGGCGCGGGCAGCAATGGCTCTGTCGAATGCGGCTCGCGCCAACTGGAGCTTGCCGTCGTCCATGTAAAGGTGGCCGAGTTCCTCGTAATTCCCCGCCGACGGATTGTCGCGAATCGCAGCTTCCAGTTCGTGAATGCGCTTGCGGCGCGGAAAAACTTTGAAAGACTGGCCCAGCAGCCCAATGTCGGGAAGCGCCTCGACGAAAAGATAAATAATCGCGCCGAGCGGGCCGAGAAACAGGATGATAAAAATCCAGTAGGTATCGGGCCGCCGCCGGATGAAGTGGATGATCGCCAGTCCCTGGAGCACGAAGCCCCACGGGTATAGAAGGTAGCTCAGAAATCCCATGCCGCTGTTAGTCCTAGTGTGAGATTACACATTTGCGGAAGATGGAGAAAGTGACTGCCGCGCAGCAGAGCCGAGTGGCGCTCGGCTTGGTCGGGCGAGACGACCGTCCCCACACGAGATCTACTCCGCGGGGCGCAACCGGTTCTGCCAGTGCGACCAGAGGAACCAGACAATCCCGACCAACAGAAACACGCCGATCGCAGCGTCGAATTTGTGGAAGTACTTGCCTAGCGAGCGCCAGTTCTCGCCGAGTTTCATGCCAAAATAGGCCAGCATGAAACACCAGGGCCACGATCCGAGGAAGGTGTAGATGTGGAATTTGCCGCGCGGCATGCGGGCGATTCCCGCGGGCAGCGCGATGAATGTGCGGATCACTGGCAGCAGGCGCGCAATGAACACGGCCATGTCTCCCCAGCGCAGAAAGAAGCGGTCGGCCCAGTCAAGTTCGCGGCGGCCCATCAGGATCCAGCGTCCGTATTGTTCAACCAAGGGGCGCCCGCCATAGTAGCCAATTTCGTAGGCGACGAGCGAGCCTAGATTGCACCCGATTGCGCCGGCCGTGGCGGCCCAGACCAGCTTCATCGTGCCGGTATAGACGAGGTAGCCGGCGAAGGGCATGATCAGTTCGGAAGGCAGCGGAATGCACGTGGATTCAATCGCCATCAGCAGCGTGATGCCGGAGTAGCCGGTCGCGGCCACGAGGGAATTGATGAAGACGAAAAGTACGGTGAGGATTTTTTCCGTCATGCGATCAGAAGTGCAGGCTGAAGAACAGCAGGTCCTTCGCTTCGCTCAGGATGACAATTGAGGAGGGGTAGTCCATCAACACGAGTCAGAACGCCCCTTCCTGCGTGAAGCTGAAGCCGGGCAAGGTTACGCCATCCGCCGATTTGGCGACCTTTACCTTCACGACAGGCGCGTCGGGCGCGGTAACCTCAGCGAGCCGCAGTACCGCGTATTGCGTGAAAACTTCGCTATACACCTTGGTGACGAGGTGATCCTGGCCAGTTGCGTCCTGGCGCCAGACTTGTCCGAGTTTGATGCTCTTCACGGCCACAATTTTTTCCCTTAGTTTCCAGAGTACTCACCCGGCCGCCAAGCCGTCAATCGCGGCGGAGTTACTTTTGTCGGATGTGCAGGCTGCCGCGTCAACTTTGTTACCATTAACCACTGCTTAGGAGGAAACCGATGCCCCGCGGAAATATGCCGCGTCAACCGAGTCGCAGCGGACGACAGGAAGGTGCGCGCCGGGCGAAGGGTGCGCTATTGAAGGGTGGACAATCATGGAAGGGCGAACAAGCGAAGAATGTGGCTGCGCGTTCCACCGGCGGTCGAGCGCTGCTTAATGCCGGGAAGGCGCCGAAGGCTGCTGGTCTGAGAAAGAAATCTGCGTCTGGATATGACCCTTTGGCCCCTGAGCGTATCCGTCAGATCATCGCGGAACTTGATCGGCTCTATCCCGGAGCGACCTGCGCTCTCACCCATCGGAGCGCATGGGAATTGCTGGTGGCGACGATTCTTTCCGCCCAGTGTACCGACGCGCGGGTGAACATGGTCACGCCTGGACTATTTAAGAAGTATCCGACCGTCCAGGACTTCGCGGCGCTTGAGCCGGAACAGTTGGAGCCGGATATCCGCTCGACTGGCTTCTTCCGCAACAAGGCGAAGTCGGTGGTAGGCGCGGCGCGAAAGATAGTCGCGGACTTTGGCGGGAAGGTTCCGGAAACGATGGAGGAGCTCCTGACCCTCCCCGGAGTGGCTCGCAAGACAGCGAACGTCGTGCTCGGAACGTGGTTCAAGAAAAACGAAGGGATCGTCGTGGATACGCACGTAACGCGAATTTCACGCCGTCTGGAGCTGACAAAGCAAGAAGACCCGAAAAAAATTGAACAGGACCTGATGCGGATCGTTCCTCGCCAGCGCTGGACGGACTTTTCTCACGAGGTGATCTTGCACGGGCGGAAGCTCTGCGTGGCACGTGGTCCGAAGTGCGCCGACTGTGGATTGGAGAAGCTCTGTCACGCGGCGGATAAGACCTGGTCTACGGTGGAGATCCATCCGGGAGCGCGGCCTTAGCTGCCGGTGTACGACAGTTCGACTACGGTGCAATCGTCGTTGAGCGGCGTGCCTCCGCAAAAATCGGCGACCGCGGTGAAAATGTCCTCCATCGAAGCGCTCTTCCCGGCCACATGTTCGAGGCGTTCGCTGTCAAACATATCTCCGCGGGCGTTCTCGGCTTCGGTGACGCCATCGGTCACCAGGATAACCCGGTCCCCCGGCCTCAACTGGCAGCGGTCGCTCGAGTAAGTCGCTTCCGCCAGCAGGCCTACGGGCAGGTTGCCGTGGGATGGCCGCAGCACTTCGTTGCCACAGATCCACACCGGCGGAATGTGTCCGCAGTTGACGTATTCGAGGTCCCCGTCGCTGCGCAGGCGCGTAATGATCATGGTCGCGTATTTCTCACCGATGTGTTTGTAGGTGAAGAAGCGATTGACGGCGTCTACGATCTCCACGAGTGGCATGCCCGAAATGAGTTGAGAGTAGACCATGCCCTGGAGAATGGAAGCCAGCAGAGCGGCCGAGACTCCCTTACCGCTGACGTCGGCGAGGACGACGGCCAGGCCTTGGGGCGTGTTCACGGCTTCGAAGAAATCGCCTCCGATTTCCTTACAGGACATATTGCGTCCGTTCACGCGCGCAAAGGGAACTTCGGGCAGGGTCACTGCCAACAGACGCTGCTGAATGGTGGCTGCGATCGACAGTTCCTGCTGATAGCGGCGCCCGGCTTCTTCGGCCTGCACCAGGCGCGCGTTCTCGACCAACTGGGCCGCTTCCATCGCGATCGCCCGCAGAACATCTTTGCTGACGCTGGTGATATCGCGGGAAGCGAAGCGCGAATCGACGTAAAGGGCGCCCATCACCTCTCCGCCGGCGGGTTGCTCGCCGCGGTTGGCTTGCACCAGCGGCTTGCGCAACGGCATGCAGATCACGGTTCGCAGATCGAAGGCAACGATGCTCTTCCTCTCCTTTACATCGAGCTCCTTACTGGTGTCGGTGACCAGGTACTCGGAGTTCGAGGTCAACGCGCCGTCGAGCACCGATCTGGAAATGGTCTTGTCGTCGAGCAGCGGCTCGCCGTTCGAGTTGCGTCCGGCGGCGAGCGTCAGGCTCCCGTCGGCATCCCGAAGGAAGATATACCCGCGTTCGGCGCGTGTCAGTTTGAGCGTGGCCTCGAGCAGCGTGACCAGGATTTCATCGAGCACGCCGATCGTGTTCAGCTTGCGCGCCGCTTCCATGAACAGCGTGAGTTTCTCCAGGTCGCTAGCCTCCGGCGCAATCTGGATGACCGAGATCTGGCTCAGAAACTCCCGCGCCGTGTTCGAGGTTGTCTGCAGCGGATGGAAGATCAGATAAGCAATATCGCGCGCGCCAAATTCCAGGCGGTCGTTGCGCTGCAGTTTGCGGCGGTCCACCTTCTCGCCGTTGACGAAAGTACCGTGTTTACTGCCCAGATCGACGACAAAAAATTCGCCGTTTTCTGAAACGATCGTGGCATGCTCGCGCGACACGCGCGGGTCCGCGATCACCAGGTCGCGATCCACCTTGCGGCCCACGGTGTAGGGGGTGTGATTCAGCGACAGCGTCTGCTGATCATTCCCCTGCACGAAGATCGCGATGGGAAAGATGCTCGATATACCCGAATGCGACGTAACCGACATGTACCCTGAACTCTCCTGCGGCCATCATGCTAGCAGACTGACACGGCTCCCCAAGCATTCTACGACGCGTCCGGCCTTGGCGGTGCAGCAAAAGTCATCTGATAGCAATGGACCAGCATCAGAGCAGCCACGGCCAGAGGGGTCTGGAGCGCTGTCCAGAAAGGGATTGCCCAAGCTCGCTCGACCGTCTCCTGCGACAAGACAAAGGAAAGCCCGGCCAACGCAATACACGATATCCACGGCCAACAGATCAGGCCAATCGTGATCACGGAGAGGGCGCGGCTGGCGACACTTCTCTGCCAAATCGTCCGGCGCTCCTTGAGCATTATCAGCAACGCCGGGATCAGAAGCACCTGATTGTAGGGGCCGTGTGTGGGCACGAGGAGGACAGTGGTGGCCAGCACGAGGCCCAGGATGAACTTAAAAGCGTTGGTATTCACCGCCTGCCGGCGCTCTCTCCAGCAAGCGCCTATCATGACCGCGAACGCCGCCAGTTCGAGAACCCGACTCCAGGGAGCGCCAATCAGTTCGTCCATTACCGACATTTCCCCCGTGTAGCTCCGGTATTCGTGAAGCGCCTGCCAGAAACGGGGAATCCAGTGCGGGAGGTACCACTCCGCGGCAGCGCACAGGATGGCCATGGAGAGTAGGAATGACGCGGCCCAGCGATACCGGCGGCGCCAGTCAGCCAGAGTCCAGATCATCAACCAGAACAACAACAGGCAGACAAGTTGCGGCTTGATGGTGGCCAAAGCCAGCACAATGCCGGCGGCAATGGGGCGCTCCGACACGAGGAGCGCCAGCGCAATCGCCAGCAGGGCAGCCACTACAAGCGTCATTTGCTGGAGCTTAAGGCCTTGCATGACGGGCAGGCTGCCGACGGTGAATACGACCAGGCTCGCCTGTGCCCACAGCGGCACGGACCAGCGCAGCACCCGCAGCCACAGCGGAATGATGGCAAAGGTGAGCCCGAGCAAGACCCAGGAGAATCCCTTTCGCACGATCTCAAACGAAAGGTGAATGGTGGGCGCAAGGTAGAAGACGACGTAGATCGGATAATAGAATCCCTGCTTGTAATTTCGATCTCCGGGTCGGTCCGGATCGAGCGTGTGACCGTAGTATCCGGCTTGAATTTCGCGCGTGACGTCGGCGCTATAAGGATCTCGCCCATGGAGGAGCAGTTCCCTCGCGCCCAGCCAGCGCGGATAGAGGTCGGAAAGATTTCCGCGAGGAGTGCCATGCATGGCGGAATCGGAGATCTGGTGCGGAATCAGCACACGGTCGGCGTAAGTCCACGTGCCCGCGGCACAGAGGATCGCAAGCAACGACCACTGCCAAGAACGAAGCTGGAGCAAGGGCGAAGCCAGGACGGCGCTCCTCTTCATCTTCATCCTAATCCTAGCCCGCCCGGCCCCGGTGGCCTTGTCGCTGTGCCCAGCCTCGCGCCCGCGTCGCGCAGCCTGCGTGCCCAAGCGAGACCCAGCGCCAGCACAGGCAGTGTCATTATGCATTCGGCCTTGAGTTGCACTTTAGCAAACCAGAACACGGGCGTGAGAAACAGCACCAGAAATCCGGCAGCTTCGAGATATCGAGTAACCCGATCTGCTTTGAAAGCTTCTGCAACTCGGGCATGCATCGCGAGCAGGGGGACGATGAGCAATAGCAGATCATATTCATAGGCGTAATAACTGGTGATGATCGCGACAATGATCGCCAGCCCAAAACCCTCGGCCAGAAAATGGTGCCCCGCTTTTCGCCAAATGAGACCGGTGTACACAGTGGCTCCGAGCGCCACTGGCGCCAGCGTCCAATGGATAGGCCCGGGATACGGTAAGCGCCCGATAAACAAAGTAAGCAGCCCACGGAGATTCATCTGGTTCTCTGGCGTAATCATTCCAACGCCCGTTGCCCGATTCAAAGCCAACAAATATCCGGGGTACTTTAACAAGCCTCTCCAACCAACGATGACCGCGGAAACAGCAAGGACGGCGAAGGCGGACATGGCAAAGCCGGGTAGCACGCGTTTGCGACCGGCGATCCACAGCGCAATGACGAAAGGTATCACCAGTTGGAACTGGAAGAGCGCCAAGCCGAGAGTGATGCCGGCGCCCATATCCCTGTCAGTTGCTAGTTGCCAATAGGAAATCGCGAACAGGAAGGCCAGCAGCGGTGCATCCTGGCCCAGGAGCAGATCCATGAACTCGGGAAATGTGCCGAGAATGAGGATGCCCACTGCCCAGAGCGGGATTTGTTGCTTCCATGATCCGCCATTGACCACGACGAAGGGAATGGCCGCGAGGAGCGAAAGTTTGAGCGCCGTCCAGAGGAGCAGGGCTGGGACGTACGGCCACCTGGCGAATGCGGAAAAGAGTAAGGCTTCGAACGGGGGCCGAATGTAAGGCAAAGGGCCTTGGCGTATCTCCACTTCGGAAGCAAATTCCTGCTGCACCTTCCACTGTGCTTTGTAATTGTAGAGTTCGGCCCCGAGTCCGCTGCGAACCAGAGTGCCAGCGGTATAAAACGACGCAAAATCGCCGTAGCCCTGCCCGATATGAACTCGCGTATTCCATAGCATGACGCCGTTGCCAACTGCCATCCAGAGGAGGGCTATGGCCAGCAACCAACTGCGCAGTTTTCGTGGGTCGCGCATGGCTCGAATGGAATGCCTATTCTATCCACATTCTGTTCTGTTTATGCGCCACTCCTTAAGCGAACGCTACGCAGGAGCCGCGCGCATTCTATAATCGCGGCGCAACATAATCGCGAAGAGCATGCCACGAATCCTCCAAACGCTGCGCAGCACACAAATCGCGTTCGCGGGCATCCTCCTCTTCGGCTTGCTGGCGATGACGGCGCGCAACGCCACCGATCCCGATCTGTGGTGGCACCTGCGCACCGGGCAGTGGATCGTGGAGACCGGCCACGTTCCTCACTCCGACCCTTTTTCCTTCACTCGCACCGGGCATGCCTGGGTGTCACATGAGTGGTTGTCGGAGGTCGTATTTTACGAACTCTGGAAACACGGTGGCGATGCCGCACTGATCGTATTCTCGGCGATCGTTACGACTGCCGGATTCATGCTGCTCTATCTGCGCTGTCTGTCCTGTGGGCGTAAGAATCATTGGGCAGCCGCCGCGACGGCCTTCGGTGCTTTGGCTTCGGCTCCTTCGTGGGGTGTGCGGCCGCAGATGTTTACCTTTATTCTTGCCAGCCTTCTTCTCTGGCTCCTCGAAGGTGGCACAGAACTTGAGGGTGGCACAGAAAAAGGTCGCCCCCGGCTGCTGTTTTGGATACCACCGCTGTTTCTCCTGTGGCTGAATCTCCACGCCGGATTCGCGCTCGGCCCCGCACTGTTGTTTGCGTATGGTGTCGGCCTGCTTTTGGAGACGGCAGTCGGCAACACGCCTTGGCAGGAAGCACGCCCGATCCTCTTGCGCGTGCTGCTGCTTCTGCTGGCTTGTTTGGCGCTCGTGCCTCTCAACCCCAGCGGCGCCGAACTCTATCGTTATCCGTTCGATACTTTGCGCTCGCCCGGGATGCGGTCATTCATTGGCGAGTGGCGCTCACCGAATTTTCATGAATGGCTCTATCGTCCATTTTTGCTGATCTGGCTGCTCGTTCTGACCGCACTCGCCAGTTCCCGCTGGCGGCCCAAGGGACGTGTGATTGTACCCCTGCTCCTTACCTCTTTCGCCGCTCTGGACGCCGTCCGCCACATACCAATTTTCGTTCTGGTGGCGATGCCGGTGATCGCTGCGGCTCTCCCGGTCACTAGAGGCGATCGCGGCGAAAGTCCCCACCCTTCGGCTGGCTCTCAGGGCTGGCTCTCGAAAAGCGCGAGACATGGGGTACCCGACTTCTCGCGACTACGGCCACTTTTCAACGGGGTTGTTGTCATTCTGATCGCTGTGTTTGCATTGGTGAAGTGGGTCAGTCTTGCCCGCAACCAGGATGCCTGCGAGGCGGAGCAGTTTCCTCAAAGAGCTGTCGCGTTCTTGCGTTCCGGCGACTATCCTCGGAGAATTTTCGTTTACTATGACTGGGGAGGCTATGCGATCTGGAAGCTCTATCCTGAATATCGCGTATTCGTAGACGGCCGCGCGGACCTGTATGGCGACGCCCTCTTGCGCCAGTTTAAGACCGCGGTGCAGCTCCGGACTGGCTGGCGAGACGTTCTTGATAGCTGGAGGGTGGAGGCTATACTTGTGCCCCGTACCTGCGCGCTGGCTCAGGCCCTCCTTCTGGACAGCAATTGGTATGCTGCATTCAGCGACTCTAAGGCAATCATCCTGCTCCGGAGGCACCCCGCCGTCGAAAATACTGACATTTTCCAGAAATCCATCGCCAGAGAGGCAAGAAAGTGCAAAAATGTTTCCCAGAGTTATCCCGAATCTGCGAAACTAGGGCGCATACAGGAAATGCTTCCTCGTCCCATAATTATGAGTTTCTAGCGTGAAGCTCGAAGGAGTCCCGAATGACAGATTTAGCTAAGCTCTTGTGGCGCAATGACGAAGGGCAGGACATCGCAGAATACGCCGTGATGCTGGCCGTAATTCTGGTGATCGTAATCGGCACTGTCCGTCTGATCGGCGGCAACGCGAACAACGTGTTCTCACAGGTAGCCAGCTCAGTCGGCAACCAGTAGGGGAGAGCCCGCGCGCAGGAAGTACGTGACACGCGGAGATTCAGTCCGCCGTGGCGATGAATGAGTACGGAGTTGTCTCCAAAGGAGAGGAATGAACCGAAGCCGTTTATTGATGATCGGAGGCTTGGCGCTGGCCGTCGGCCTGCTCGTCAGCTTTACCGTCTATAACCGGCTGCGGGGCTTCGCGGGCTCAAACAGCTACGAGCGCGGTGTGCCGGTCGTGGTGGCCGCCGACGATGTTCAGGTCGGGGTCAAGTTGGAAGCTCACGATGTCCGCGTGATCACTCTCCCGGAATCGGCCGTCCCTCCCGGCGCGTTCTCCGGAACATCGAAGGTCCTGGGCCGCGGCGCAGTTCTGCCGATCAGCAAAGGCGAATTCATTCTGCCGAGTAAACTGGCGGCGCTGAACGCTGGAGCCGGCCTGCCCTCAATGATCCCGCCGGGGATGCGCGCGGTTTCCGTGCGTGTCAACGATGTGGTTTCGGTGGCGGGCTTCGTGCAACCGGGCACGCGCGTGGATGTTCTGGCTACCGGGAATCAAGGCGGCGGCAATGACCGCCAGACTACTACCGTCCTCGAAAACGTCGCGGTCATTGCCGTGGGCAAGAGCCTGGACCGGAATGCTTCCGGGGATGCGCAAACCGCCCCGGTGATTACGCTTCTGGTTTCTCCGGACGATGCGCAGAAGCTGGCGCTGGTTTCGCAGGAAGGACGGATTCAGCTGTCTTTGCGCAATCCGCTGGACACAAAAAAGGGAGGCATCGGCGCGACCCGGACAAGTTCGGTGTACCTGGGCGATAAACCGGTGGCAACCGAGCCCAAACCCAAAGCCCACAAAGCGGTAGCGAAAGTTTCGGCGCTGCCTCCGACTGCGCCTTACCAAGTAGAAATGATCCGTGGCAACAAAAGGGAAGAAGACAAGTTTGGGCCGCCAACACCGCAGTAGTTCGTGTACGCTCATTGCCTCGATGGATCTGCCCTCGATGGATTTGCTCGTGCATCCTCGCAGAGGTGCGAATTCATGAAAGCTTTTATGCTGGTCGCAGCCGCTTTACTTCTTAGTGCGACAACCGTGTTCGCGCGCACCGTGTCTCCCGACGGTAATCCACCAGCCGCTCCGGCAACGGCTTCTTCTCAGAACGCTTCTTCTCAGAATCAGGACAATGCGCCCGCCGCGCAACCCTCCACCATCACATCCGCATCCAGCCAGAGCGTTACTGCGGGTGCAGCTCCGCTGCGCGTGATGGTCGGTAAATCCCTCCTGATTAACACTACCGAAAGACTGAAGCGTGTCTCGGTAACCGACCCCTCGGTAGCGGATGCCTTGGTCGTCACTCCAACGCAAGTCCTGGTCAATGGACTCGCTTCGGGCGAGGTTTCACTGCTGATCTGGGACGAATTGGAGCGCTCTCGCAGCTTCGATCTTCGGGTGGATGTCGATATCACCGCGGCTTCGGAAGAAATGCATCGCCTTTTCCCGAATGAGCAGATCGAGCTGACGCCTTCGCGGTCCGCGATTGTTCTCTCCGGTCATGTAACCACCGAGGACGTCGCCAAGCACGCTGGCTCGCTGGCCTCGGCGTATTCGAAGAACGTCGTGAACGTGCTGACGTTCGGCCCGGTCGGGGCAGAGGAAGTACTGCTGGAAGTCAAGTTTGCGGAAGTGGATCGCTCGGCTTTGACCCAAATGGGCTTCAATCTGCTTTCGACCGGCGCGGGAAACACCCTCGGCAGCACGACCACCGGCCAGTTCGGCGGAGTCACCGGCATCGGGAACATCAGCGATACCGGATCGAACAGCCCATTTCCCGCTACCGCGACGGTATCGAACGCACTCAACATGTTTTTCTTTAACCCTCAGGTCCACCTCGGAGCAGTGATCGAAGCCCTTAAGACACAAAATCTTTTGCAGATTCTGGCCGAGCCCAACCTGGTCGCGATCAATGGCAAGGAAGCCAGTTTTTTGGCAGGCGGAGAATTTCCCTTTCCGGTCGCGCAGCAAAACGCCAGTGGAATCGCCACCGTCACGATTCAGTTTCGCGAATTTGGCGTGCGGTTGAAGTTCACCCCGGTGATTCAGCCGAACGGCAACATCCACCTGCACGTGATTCCCGAAGTAAGTACGCTGGACTTCGCGGACGCGGTCACGGTTGCCGGAACCACCATACCCGCCATCAGCACGCGCAAGGCGGATACGGAATTCGAACTGCAAGATGGCCAGAGCTTCGTCATCGCCGGTTTGATGGATAACCGGGTCACCAATGTTGGCAACAAGATTCCGGGACTCGGCGATATCCCGATCATCGGCAATTTCTTCAAGAGCAAGAGCAACCAGAAGAGCAATTCAGAATTGATGGTTTTGTGCACGGTGCGCCGGATTTCACCCAGTGTCGAGGCGCCGAAGGGTCCGATGATGCCGGTGCCGAACCTGGATCAGGGCAAGTTCGATGGCAAGAAGCCCGGGGGCAGCAAGTAAGATCGGGTGATCGGATCATCGGGTGATCGGGCCATCTGAAAACCGATCACCCGATGGCCCGACGGTGAGATGACCCGATCAGGGGTGGAAAACGAGTCATGCCGGAATTGTCAGTAGCCGTATTCGCCACGGACCATGATCAGCGCGCGGTGCTTCAGGTTCTGGTGGATGGCACCAGAGTAGCCCGCACCGTGTGCAGTAACCCGACCATGCCTCTGGCCGCCAACGACCCGGTCATCCGCAGAACTCAAACCTTTGCGCCCGACGTGGTTCTGGTGGATATCGCCGCCGACGGCGTCACCTCGGCGCTGCGGGCCGTGGAGTTGCTGCACCAGGAACTTCCTGATTCCGCCGTGTTCGCCGTCGGCCCTATGACTCAACCCCAGTTGATTGTCAGTGCCATGCGGGCGGGTGTGCGCGAATACATCGAGCGCCCCGCCACTACGACCGATCTGCTGGAAGCCTTCGTCCGCCTGACGGCAACTCGCCGCAAGCCCGGACGCGAAAATTCCCGGGGAAAGGTGTTCACGATCGTGAACGCCAAAGGCGGCAGTGGCGGCACTACTGTCGCCGTCAATCTGGCTCTTGCCTTGCAGTCGGTTCATCACAGCACGGCGCTGGTGGACTTGGCGCCCCTGGGTCACTGCGCCTTGCATCTCAATCTCAAGCCAACATTCACCGTCACGGACGCCGTCACGAACCTGCACCGCCTGGACTCGTCCCTGCTCGAAAGCTTCATGATGCGTCACGATCGCGGCTTGCAGGTGCTGGCGGGCGCTGCCACTCCCACGGTCATCGAGCCCTCCGCGTCCGACTTTGCCCGCCTGTTTGACACCATGGTCGGCCTGTTTCACTACATCGTCGTTGATGCTTCCTCCCGGCTCGACAGCGCCACTCGCCTGGTCAGCAACCTGTCGGAGAAAATTCTGCTCATCGCTCACGCCGATGTCGCTTCCCTGTGGAGTGCCGGAAGAGTAGCTCAGTATCTCGGCGAGAGCGGCTCACGGGACCGTTTTGCATTGGTGTTGAACCGTTATCGCAAGGTAGCCGGCTTCAATGAAGCTGAGACCCAGGCCGCCATCGGGGCGCCGGTGCTCTGGCGGATTCCCAATCAATACTTCGCGGTCTCGGCCGCGATCGATCGCGGCGTTCCCTTAATGCAGCAGGGGAACTCCGAAATTGCCCGCTCGATTGCCGGGCTGGCCGAATACTTGACCAAGGACGATATGGAAGTGAAGCGCACGGCCTGGTCGTTGTTTAAGACGGTATAGCTTTTGGCTCTTAGCTTTTAGCTCTTAGCCAAAAGCCAAGAGCTAACAGCCAAGAGCATGGTTTAGAAATTATGGCCAATCTGCAAGCCTTCGAACGGAGCGAGTACCAGCAGGTCAAAGCCGACCTGCACCGCAAGATCCTCGATCGCCTCGACCTCGAAAAACTCGGCCGCTCGGCCGGAGATTCGGCGCGCGAAGAAGTTCTCATCCTGATCCGCAGTTCGGTGAACAGCGAGGCCGTCCCTCTCAGTTTCGCCGAGCGCGAGCAGTTGTCGCGAGAGATCCTCGACGAAATTTTTGGCCTGGGCCCGCTCGAACCGCTTCTCAAAGATCCCACCATTTCCGATATTCTCGTCAACCGCTTCGACCGCGTATACGTCGAGCGCGCCGGCAAACTGGAAATCACCGGCTTGTCGTTCAAGGACAACCAGCACCTAATGCAGATCATCGACCGCATCGTGTCCCGCATCGGACGTCGCGTCGATGAGTCTTCGCCCATGGTCGATGCCCGCCTGCAGGATGGCTCTCGCGTCAACGCCATCATTCCGCCTCTGGCGCTCGACGGAGCCTGCCTCTCCATCCGCCGCTTTGGCCGCGATCCGCTGACCGCACGCAACATGCTCGACAACAAAACCATGACCGAGCCCATGCTGGAACTGCTCTCGGCCATGGTCAAGGGCCGCCTGAACCTGCTCATTTCCGGAGGAACGGGCGCCGGCAAGACCACGGTTCTGAACGTTCTTTCCGGATACATCCCGAATTCCGAGCGCATCGTAACCATCGAAGACGCGGCCGAATTGCAGCTCAAGCAGGAACACGTGGTCCGTCTCGAAACCCGCCCTCCCAACATCGAGGGCAAAGGCGCGGTCCGCATGCGCCAGCTCGTCATCAACAGCCTGCGCATGCGTCCCGATCGTATTGTGGTGGGCGAGGTGCGCGGCGAAGAAGCCTTCGACATGCTTCAGGCCATGAATACCGGTCACGAGGGTTCGCTCACCACCGTACATGCCAACTCGCCGCGCGACGCCCTGGCTCGCGTCGAAAATATGGTTTCCATGGCCAACCTGAACATTCCCGAGCGTGCGATTCGCCAGCAGATCTCGAACGCTGTCCACGTCGTCGTCCAGGTCGCGCGTCTCTCCGACGGTTCGCGAAAGGTGCTCACGATTTCCGAGGTCACCGGAATGGACGGAGAAATGATCACGATGCAGGACGTTTTTGTGTTTGAACGCACCGGCGTTGACGAGAGCGGGAAGGTGCGCGGCGTCTTCCATTCGACTGGCATCCCGCCGCATTTCGCCGAGCGCCTCGCCACCGCCGGCTGCCGCCTGAGCCCCGCGCTCTTCGAGTCCCGGATGGAGGTCTAGCGGATGCCGCTCTTTATCGCCTTGCTGGTGTTTGTGCTGGTCACCGTGGCGGTCTTTGCCGGCATATCTTTGTTTGATCAGCGCAAGGCCCAGGCCCGAGTTCTCCGCGATCGCCTCTCCAACGTTCAGCAGCCAGCCGAACCAGCCGCGCCGGCCGTGGCACTTCTTCGCGATGAGGTGCTCAGCCAGATACCGGCTTTCGACACCTTTCTGCGCCGCTCGGAGCGAGTCCCACTTCTGCAAAAAATGCTGGCTCAGGGAAACGTGGATGTTCGCGCCGGAAACTTCCTGATGCTTTGCGCCGTGTCGGCCGTCGTATTCGCTGCCATCGCCTTCTTCGCCGGCGGCAACATCATGTTCGGATGGGCCGGTGCTCTGCTCGGTTTTTTTATCCCCTACGCCTATGCCTCCCATCAACGGACCAAGCGCTTCACCAAATTTGAGGAGAAGTTTCCCGAGGCCATCGATACGCTCGCCCGCGCCGTTCGCGCCGGACACGCATTTACCACCGCGCTCGAAATGATTGCCAACGAAGCCTCCGAACCGGTTGCCGGAGAATTCCGCCAGCTCTACGAAGAACAGAAATTCGGGCTCCCGGTGCGCGACGCCCTGCTCAACCTGGCCGACCGCGTGCCTCTGGTCGACGTCAAGTTCTTCGTGACGGCGGTGATGTTGCAGCGCGAAACCGGCGGCAATCTGGCCGAGATTCTTGATAACCTGTCTTATGTAATCCGCGAACGCTTCAAGATCTTGCGCCAGGTCCGCGTCCACACCGCCCAGGGACGTCTCACCATGATGCTGCTCATGGCTCTGCCGCCCACGGTTGTGGCTGTCATGGTGGTCCTCAACCCCGGATTCATTCGCCCGCTGTTCACCGACCCGCTGGGACACGCTTTGATCGTCGGCGGCATCACTTTGCAGACCATCGGCTACTTTTACATTCGCAGAATTATCAGGATTCAGGTCTGAATCATGCTGCTGGCGCTCTCCATTTTCGTTTTTTTCGCGATCGCGGTGATCGTTTTCGCTTTTGGCGCAGCCGCGGTTGTGCCGTCGTCGGCGCTCGGATCGCGCCTGCGTGAAATCGGCTGGCAGCGCCCCAAAGCCCCGACCAAACCCGCCATCCGCGAACGCATGGAGCAGGCCCTCGATCCCTTCAGCCGCGCCTTGCCGGTCTCGCCCACCGATGTTTCGCAAACCCGGGCCTGGCTGATTCAGGCGGGATATCGCAATGCCCAGCACGTTACCATCTATCGCGGTTTGCGCGTCCTGTTCGCCGCGATTGGTTTCTTCTCTGTTTTTATCGTTACCGGATTCGATTCGCCGCTGCTGCTTTGCGGCCTGATGGCGTTCGGCTTTTTTCTCCCGCGATTCTTGCTGAAAAGGAAGCTGCAGGAACGGCAGCGCCGGATTCGCCTCGGCCTTCCCGATGCGCTCGATTTAACCGTGATCTGTGTGGAAGCGGGCTTGGCTCTCGATCAGGCCATGATGCGAGTGGGCGAGGATCTGCGCACCTCGCACCCGGAACTGAGTGGTGAATTCCATCTCTTCGACCTGGAAATTCGCGCCGGAAAACCGCGCGTCGAGGCGCTCCGCAATCTGGCCGAGCGCACCGGCGTCGATGACATTCGCTCGCTGGTCGGAACCCTGATTCAAACCGACCGCTTCGGAACCAGCGTTGCCCAGGCCTTGCGCGTGCATTCCGATTCCCTGCGCACCGAGCGCCGCCAGCGCGCCGAAGAACAGGCCGCCAAGACCACCGTCAAAATGATCATTCCCCTCGTCCTGTTTGTGATGCCCTCCCTGATTTTCGTCACCGTCGGGCCGGCCGTAATTCAGTTGCTGCATATATTCATGCCAGCTGCCGGGGGAAAACGGTAAATCCGTAAAGCCAATTCAGGAGTTGTCATGCCCCCGCGCGGGCCCAAGGGATACGCTTTTAACCGCACCCGCACCACCTATCTCGCGACCGATCTCCTGGTCGCGCGCACCCACTGGTCCCGCTTTCGCGGCCTCATGGCCACCAACTCCTCCCGCTTCTCCCGCGGTCAAGGACTGTGGATTAGTCCCTCCCACGGCATCCACACCTTCGCCATGCGTTTTCCGATCGACGCCGTTTACCTTGACCGGGACCGGATTGTCATTCACATTGAAGAGGAGCTAAAGCCCTGGCGCCTGGCCGCCGTTCGCGTCCACGCCGCTTCCGTGCTTGAGCTTCCGACAGGCACAATCCGCGAGTCCCTGACCGCGCTCGGCGACCAGGTCGATATTTCTTTCGAAGAACGTCCGATTCACACCGAGGCAGCGTGAAGCAAGTCACGAAGTGACAAGAGATTGGAAGGTGCCCCAGGTTCGCGCCCGCCTTTTGGGCGCTAACCTGGGCACGATCGCCGGGGACGAAGTTACTTAGGCCGCAAAAACACCCTCTCACTTCCGCCGCACTCCTTCCGTTCACGTTCTCCAGCTGTCCACTCCGATTCGATCTCCACCACCCCAATCTCGCGCAGCGCGTAATGCCGGAAGCTGCTCCACTTCCACTCCTCGGGCGCTAGAACCAACCCGCGCTTCACCGGATTGCGGTGAAGGTATCGCAACTTAACCGTAAACTCCTGGTAGTCGCGTACATTTCGATCGTAGTAGCGTTTCTCCCAAAAGGATCCCGAAGTTAGGTGGGATGTTAGGTGGGATATGAGGTGCCCCAGGTTCGCGCCCGTCTTTTGGGCGCTAACCTGGGAGGAGGAGGAGGATCGTAAGCGTCGAACCCGTTTAGCGAAAGACAATTTCAGATAGTGCATTGCTTCGGCCAGCGTAGCAAGGTGCCCCAGGTTCGCGCCCGTTCTTTGGGCGCTAACCTGGGAGGAGCAATCGCGGACGAAGGCGGCAGGCTCACTCAACAACAGATGAACGTGCTCCGGCATGACAACGTACCCATAAACGCAGACATCGAAACGGAGGCGCATATCCTGCAAGCACCGAACGAACAGATCGAACACCTCGGCGGTTGCGAAACAGGGACGACGGCGGTAACAGCTAAAAGTTACAAAATGGCATTGCCCGGATTCGTGAAAGCGCCGGAGACCGCGGGGCATGAGCCAAACTTACGCTGCGCAGTAACTCTGGGAAAGTACACGATCGTGGGTACCGCCGCCCAGGTTCGCCTTCGCCCAGGTTAGCGCCCAAAAGACGGGCGCGAACCTGGGGCACCTTGCACCTTGCTTCTCCCGCGGTCAAGGACTGTGGATTAGTCCTTCCCACGGCATCCACACCTTCGCCATGCGTTTTCCGATCGACGCCGTTTACCTTGACCGGGAGCGAATTGTCATTCACATTGAAGAGGAGCTAAAGCCCTGGCGCCTGGCCGCCGTTCGCGTCCACGCCGCTTCCGTGCTTGAGCTTCCGACAGGCACCGTCCGCGAGTCCCTGACCGCGCTCGGCGACCAGGTGGATATTTCTTTCGAAGAACGTCCGATTCACACCGAGGCAAGGTGCCCCAGATTCGCGCCCGTTCTTTGAGCGCTAACCTGGGAGGAGCAATCGCAGGCAAACGCGGCGCGAACCCGGGGCACAACCTTGCAACTTGTGCTGTAACTCCCCCGCAAAACGCACTTGACTCGCCTGTTAAACTAGATTCATAACAAACAAGCGTTTGCCTCGGCACCGCTTGTTCCTTGACAACTGATTCGGATCGGCAGTCATTCATTGTTTCAGTGGCCCTCTGCGTCCCATTTATTCCGGCGTCCGGCACCAGTGAGGACGCAGGAACCAAGCTAACTCCTTATTCCGGAGTACTTTGCCTATAAGTCATTATTTTTGAATACTTTGGCGGCATACATTCCCTAACCCAATCATTCCAGTAGACATAAGGTAGGGGGGGTAGGGGGTGGGGGACATCAACTGAAAAATACCTCGACTTCCGAAAAAAGTCCCGAGAAACTCCGTTCCAGTGTCCGAGAAAAAAAGACACAAAAAACACTGAAGTCACCGCGATAATCAGAGCATCCTTCTGGCACACTACACTAGTAGGAATCCCCCAGAAAATAACGCAGTCCAAAACAATGCCAGAAGTCGCCATCATTCCCGAAGCCGACACGCAATGGCCCGAGCCGCCGCGCCTGCTAGTGGAATGGTCGTCGCCATGGGAAGAGTTCAAGTCTGCTTTACGCCCGGCGCTCGCCCGCCCTCCGAGGCGCTTGGCGGGAGAAGCGCCCGTTGGCATGTTCCCGTATCGCGGCATGCTCTTCTGCTGGCTGCTCGAATGCCTGCTGCTGATCGCGGTCATCGTGCTCCCCGAACGCTTTGTGAGTCTTGAGCTCCCCCTGCCTTCAACTCACCCCGAACGGGACGTCATCTACTACTCCGGCGACGAACTGCCGCAAACCCAAGACCGGGGCGGAGCGAAGTCCGGCAAGTCCGGACGCGCCGGCGGCCAGCAAGCCCACCACCGCACGCAGACAATTCGCGTAGCGCGCGGCGACAAGCCCAGCGAAAAAGTTGTGGACGCTCCCAAGGTCAATCTGCCGCATTCCGATTCCGCGGTCGCCAATCTGCTCGCGTTCAAACCGAATCCCGGACCGCCGCCCGCCGAAGGCCTGCGTTCTTCTCTCACCGCGCCAACTCTGCCTGCATATTTGAGAACGATGAGCGTGGTGCCGCCTTCGCCGGATTTGAATTCGGAGTTGAATTCAACGACAAGCCGCACTCCAAGCACACTAACGCCCAACATCATCCCTCCCGCGCCCGAAGTTTCCCACGCAGCCACGCGCACTTCGCCAACCTTGAATGCAGCCATCGTCCCGCCCGCGCCGAACGTCTCCCGAGACAAGATGCGAACTGCAACCCCACTCGCGCCGACCGTCATCGCACCCGCTCCACGGGACACGCAGCGCGATTTGGCCAGTTCCCGTGCCCCGTTGACGCAAACCGTCGACGTGGTTGCGCCGCCGGTTTCCGCGCCTCCGCGCGACGTATCGTCCACGCCCAAGCTGACGCTGCCCGCCCCTGCCGTGGTAGCGCCGCCGCCGTCGCAGGTCAGCCGCGATCTCAACAGCTGGGGAAGCTCCGCCACTGGCGACTTGCGCGCAAAGCCTGTGCCTCCGCCACCGACTGCATCTGGCGGAGGATCACTTGCCAGATCTGGTGTTGGCACTCTTGCATCCCAGGTTGTGCCGCCTCCGGCCAGCATCGACGAACACGACCCTCAGCGAAACGGTTCTCCCGGAAACGGCGGCGGCCGCTCCGGTCGGTCCGCAGGCCAATCCGCCGGTTCGCTCCTCGGCTCCGCCGACGTCATACCGCCTCCGCCGAGCCTCGGCGGCGGCAAAGCCCTCTCTGGCAGCGGACGAGGCAACAAGGGAACCGGAGCGGGCGGTCCGCTCGACCTCGGTTCTTCCGTAGCTCCACCGACTAACGCTGGAGGCAACGCTGCCGGCTCTGGGGTCGTCGTCTCCAACCAACCGGGAACAAAAGTTGGACTTCCGAACTCTACCAGCGGTGGCGCTCTCGCCATGTCGCCCAGCGGCACGGCCAAAAGTGGCCTCGGCGGCAGCGGCGGCGGATCGGGCATCGGCAAAGGCAATGGCCCCGGCAGCGGATTGCAAGGAGAAGGTTTAGGCGCGGGCAAAGAAGGCACAGGACGCGGCTCCGATCCAAACGCACGTACAGGGATTTCGCCGTATCCTGGGCCCGGCGGCGCGGGAACCGGCACCAGTGGCACACCCGCCATGCCCGGCGTATCCGTGCAAGGGGGCACGACTACGGTCACGCTGCCCAGTTTCGGATCTCCCGGCGGCGACGCCCCATCGACGGGCCCCGGCCGTTCGTCCACCAGCGCTCACGGAGGACCGAGCTATACGGTAAAGGCCACTTCAAGCTCCGGCGGCGTCTTCAATCGCTACGGCCAATTGAAGGGCGACAACTACTCCATCTACATCGAAACATCGCTCGGAACGGCAGTGATGCAATATGCCGATGCTACATCCGCCGCGCACCCTTACACCGGAGATCTCACTAAACCTGAGCCCATACGCGATGACTTGCCCCAAGGACTACGTCCGACTTATGTAGTGTTCGCTTGCATCCTCGACCGCTCCGGAAATCTCAAAGACCTGAGGGTACTCGAGCCCGGTGCCGCTGAAACTACTTCAAAACTTTTGGCGGCCTTGCGCAATTGGAAGTTTCGTCCGGCATTTCGGGGGAATGAACCTGTGGAAGTAAATGCGTTCCTGGGGTTTGGGATAGATACGCGCTGACCGATCAGTAGCCTTTGTGCTTGTCCACCACTGCCAGCAGCGGCTCGCCATTCAGATAGCGTCGCAGGTTCTCGGAAAACAGCGCGTAATGCCGCTCCCATAATTTGTCGGTCAGCGCGGCGGTGTGCGGAGTGATCAGCAGATTCGGAACATCCCACAACGGCGAGTCGGCGGGGAGCGGCTCTTTCGGAAATACGTCGAGCGCCGCGCCCCCAATCTTTTTTCCACGCAGAGCGTCGACGAGCGCGGGTTCATCCACCAGCGGCCCGCGGCCGACGTTGATCAGGCAGGCGTCCGGCTTCATGAGCGCCAGGCGTTCGGCGTTGGCGAGGGCCTTCGTGCTATCCGTGACCGGCGCTGCCAGCACGATGTAGTCGGCTTGGCGAAATACTTCGTCGATTTCAGCCGGAGCAAATACGGCGTCCGCGCCTTCAGTTCCCTTCTCCGGATGCTCGCGCACAGCGATCACCCGCATGCCCAGGGCTTTCGCGCTCCTGGCGACCGCGCGCCCGATACTGCCGAGGCCCACCATGCCGATGGTAGCGCCCGCAACCTCTCGGATTCGAGGCAGTTCGTCCCATAGGATCTGCTGTCCCCAAACGTGTTTCTCCTGCAGGCGCACCGAGTCCGGAATTTTCTTGGCCAGCGCAAAGATGAGCGCGATCACGTGCTCGGCCACCACCGGCCCATGCACTTCGCGCGCATTAGTGAGAATGACGTCGCTGTTGACGAGTTCCGGAAATATCAGCTGATGAACCGCCGCCGCCGGAGAGTGAATCCAGCGCAGTTTCTTTGCCGCGATGATCTGCTCGGGACGGATCGACCAGGCGATGACGATTTCAGCATCGAGGATTTCTTCATCGACTCGCTTGTAGTCGGGAAGATGAACGATTTCAATTTGCGGGAACTCGCGTCGCAATCGCTCAGAAAACCACAAGGGAGCGTTCCACTGGTCAAAAGGGTGGCGAACGCAAATCAGAAGCTTGCGCATCGGGTGATTGCGGATCGAGTGATCGGATGCTCTGGTCATCGGGTGATCAGAATATCTTCTCGGCGCCCTCTGCGTCTCAGGGTTCAAGCTTTCAGCGGCTTCCGCAGATCCGAGCCCGTCATTTCTTTCGGCTCGGCGATGCCCAGCATGCCGAGCATTGTCGGCGAAATATCGCGCAGCGAGCCGTTCGGCTTGAGCGTGAATTGCTTCGCGTCTTCCGCCACCAGGATGAACGGCACCGGATTCGTGGTATGCGCTGTATGCGGACCGCCGGTTACGGGGTCGATCATCATTTCGGCATTGCCGTGGTCGGCGGTAATCAGCATGGCCCCGCCTTTAGCGCGTACAGCTTTCTCAATCTCGCCCAGGCAGGCGTCGACGGTCTCCACCGCCTTGATGGTGGGCTCAATCTTGCCCGAGTGCCCGACCATATCGGCATTCGCAAAGTTGACGATGATCACGTCGAACATGCCGTCATTCGTTGCTTTGACAACCGCCGCGGCAACGCCGGCGGCGCTCATCTCCGGCTTTAGATCGTACGTTGCGACTTTCGGTGATGGAATCAGCACGCGATCTTCTCCCGGGAAAGGCTGCTCCACGCCGCCATTAAAAAAATAGGTCACGTGCGCATATTTCTCGGTCTCGGCCACGCGCAGGTTGCGCATGTTCAGTCTAGCCATGACGTTCGCCAGGATGTTCGACATCGACTCCGGCGGAATCACCACCGGGAGGTCGAAGTTTTTGTCGTACCGCGTCATGCAAACGTACTTCAGGTTCTTAGGCACGCGGTCGCGCGGGATGGTTGCGTCCAGGTCCGATGCGCCCGGCAAATCGCTCCCACCCTGCGCATTCAGCCCGCTGTTGCCGCACAGGGCGCGTGTGATCTCGCGCACGCGATCGGCGCGAAAATTAAAGCAGATGCACGAATCGTCGTCGCCGATCTTCGCCAGCGGTTCGCCGCGCGCATCCGTGCAAACGAAGGGCAGCACGAACTCGTCGGTCACGCCTTTGTTGTAAGACTCTTTCATGCCCTGCACAGCGTCGACGCAAGTGCCGCCCTCGGCTTTGCCCGCGACCATCGCGTTGTAGGCCTTGGCGATGCGCTCCCAACGGCGGTCGCGGTCCATGGCATAATAGCGGCCGTTGACGGTGGCAATCTTGCCGGAGTTGTACTCGCGCATCTTCTGCTGGAGCTGTTCGAGATAGCCGGCGCCATTGGTCGGCAACGTGTCGCGGCCATCCATGAAGGCGTGCACGAAGGTGCGATCGAGTCCCTGCTGCCTGGCCATTTTCAGGAGCGCGTACAAATGCTCCTGCCGCGAGTGCACGCCGCCATCTGACACCAGCCCGAACAGATGCAGCTTGCGCCCTCCTAATCGAGCGTTCTTCATCGCTTCGAGCAGCACGGGATGCGAGAAAAATTCGCCGTTCAGGATCATCAGGTCGATGCGCGCGATATCCATGTGCACAATGCGCCCGGCGCCCATATTCAGATGGCCGACTTCGCTGTTGCCCATCTGGCCTTCGGGCAGCCCGACAAAGGGGCCGCTGGTGTGAATCAGCGTGTTCGGATACTCGCGCAGCAGCCGATCGTAAATTGGCTTGCGCGCCAGGGCGATGGCATTGGCCTTGGTTTCGGCTCGGTATCCCCAGCCATCGAGAATGACGAGGACGAGAGGTTTGGGACGGGGGCATAAAATCGCTTCTAGCTCCTGGCTTTTGGCTTTCGGAAGATAGACTGAATCCCTTCCAGCGACCACGCATCTCATACTATTGCAAAAAGTGTCCCTGAGGATAACCATGCCGATCAATGAACTTCTCCTGACCGAATTCGATGAAGAAATAAAAAAGACGCGCACGACCCTGGAACGGGTTCCCGCGGACAAGAAGGACTTTGCGCCCCATCCCAAATCAATGCCACTCGGCAAGTTGGCGCCGCACGTCGCGGAACTAGCCGGCTTCGGTCTCACTGTACTGACCACTCCCGAGCTGGATTTTTCCAAGGGCAGCTACAAGCCGTTGCCGTTCGATTCCGTGGCTCAAGTGTTGCAGGCTTTCGATGAAGGCGCGGCCAAAGCCCGCGCGGCGCTCAAGAACACCCCGGATGAGGCCTGGACGCAAAACTGGAAGTTGAGTTTTCAGGGCAAGCCCATCTTCAGCGGGTCGCGCTTTCTGGCCTACCGGCAAATGTTCCTCAATCACCTGGTGCATCACCGCGCGCAACTCGGCGTGTATCTGCGATTGAATGGGAAGCCGGTGCCGGCGACGTACGGGCCTTCGGCGGATGACACGTTGGGGTTCTAGCAAAGACGACTGTGTAGTGCTTGTCATCCTGAGCAAAGCGAAGGATCTGCTTCTTGCCGGTACCCGAGACAGCAGGTAATTCGCTTCGCTTAGGATGACAAAATTATCCTTTATAGTTCAGCGCCTTCACCCCCAAGAACCGCGCCGCCCCGCCCAATTCTTCTTCAATCCGCAGCAACTGGTTGTACTTGGCAACTCTGTCGGTGCGTGACGCCGAGCCCGTCTTGATCTGCCCCGCGCCAGTTGCCACCGCTAGATCCGCGATGAACGTGTCTTCGGTTTCGCCGGAACGGTGCGAAATGACCGAGGTGTACCCGTTGCGCCGGGCGAGGTCGATCGCATCCAGCGTCTCGCTGACTGTGCCAATCTGGTTCAGCTTGATCAGGATTGAATTGGCAATTCCCTTTTCGATGCCCTTGGCGAAGATCTCAATGTTGGTGACAAAAATGTCATCGCCCACCAGCTGAATCTTGCCTCCCAGCTCTTTGGTCAGCAGCACCCAGCCGTCCCAGTCGTCTTCGGAGAGCCCGTCTTCGAGCGACACGATGGGATAGTCTTTCACCCACTTTGCCCAGAAGCGAACCATGTCTTCGGAACTCTTTGCCGACTTGTCGGATTTCTTGAAGACATATTTTCCGTCCTCATAGAACTCGCTGGCCGCCGGATCCAGCGCAATCGCGATCTCTTCGCCCGGCTTGTAGCCCGCCTGCTGAATCGCCTCCAGCACGACTTCAATGGCCTCCACGTTCGACTTCACCGACGGAGCAAAGCCGCCCTCGTCGCCGACGGACGTGTTGTAGCCGCGCTTTTTCAGCACGCCCTTGAGCGTATGGAAGACTTCTACGCCCCAGCGCAGCGCCTCGGAAAACGATGGCGCTCCCACCGGCATCACCATGAACTCCTGGAAGTCGACGTTGTTGTCGGCGTGCGCGCCGCCGTTCAGGATGTTCATCATCGGCACCGGCAACACGTTCGCCGCCGCTCCGCCCAGGTAGCGATAGAGCGGAAGCTCAAACGCACGTGCGCTGGCGCGGGCAGCGGCCATCGAAACCGCGAGGATCGCGTTCGCTCCCAGTCGTCCCTTGTTGGGCGTGCCATCAAGCTCGATCAGCCGGGCGTCGAGTATGCGCTGGTCGGCTGCGTCCATCCCGCTGAGGGTTTCCGCAATCTCGCCATTGACGTTCGCAACTGCCTGCAGAACGCCCTTGCCGAGATACTGGGTCTTGTCGCCGTCACGCAATTCGACGGCCTCATGCTCGCCGGTGGACGCGCCACTCGGCACAATGGCCCGCGCGCTGGCGCCGCCATCAAGATAAACTTCCGCTTCTACGGTCGGATTGCCACGCGAGTCAAGCACCTGGCGTCCGCGGATATCGGCAATACTGGTAAGAGGCATAAGTGCGTCCTTTATTCGTCTGATGGATTTAGAAACATCGTAGCTAATTGTAGAGACGCGGCTTGCCGCGTCTCTTACCTGCGAAGCGGAATTATATCGGACGTGGCAGGGCCGGGTCTGTGCGCTTGGACGTGCCCTTCCAATTGCCCACCGAGCCATCCCCCGTATCCGATCCGTTATTGTTCCTGATTTCCACCTCGCTTAAAGTCGAACTCAACATGAAGAACCGCACCGAAACTCTGGAGATCGGTTCGCGCGCCCCGGACTTTTCCCTGGGAGCGGCCAACCGCGAGGGCACGTTCACTCTCGGCGGTCTCGTCGCCCAGGGCACGCTGATTCTCGAGTTTCTGCGCGGCACCTGGTGACCGAACTGCGTGAAGCGCATGACTCAGTTCGAGTCGCGGAGACCGGAAATTGAAGCGGCGGGAGCACAGTTGGCGTTCATTGCCGCTGAAAAGCGGGATGGCGTGTGGAGGCCGGGAAAATTCCTGGAGAAACATCCCATCTCCAGCGTCTTTCTGCTCGATGAGGATCGGGCTGTGACCAAAGCCTACGGGCTCCATCACGCATTCGGCACCGATGCACTCAACATCGCGCACCCGGCCACGCTCATCATTTCTCGCGACGACGATCGTGGAGGCATAGTGCGCTATATCTATCGCGGCGATAACCAGCTCGACCGCGCGCCGCTGGATGAGGTACTGCGAGCTTTGCTAGAGATACACAATTGAATTCTGGAGGTAAGAGGCAACATGAAAAAGACACTTTCGCTGACATCGCTCATCCTGATCGCAAGTTTCGCATGGGCGCAAACCGCTCTGCCCAGCGGCACCGCCGTCAAGATGAAACTCGAAACCACGCTTGCAACCTTCAGTTCGAAAGCTGGAGATCCGTTCTCGGCAAGAGTCACAGAGCCGGTCGTAGTGGACGGCAAGACCGTGATTCCCATCGGCGCCACCGTCGAGGGCCGGGTCACGAAAGCGAACGAACCTCGTCGTGTTGCCGGCAGGCCCACCATCGCCATCTTCCCCGAAAACCTGGTCCTTCCGAATGGAGACCGGTTCATGCTGAATGCCTCGCTGGTTGATACCAACAGGGGCCACGGCACCGACGTCAACCCGGAAGGGCAGTTCAAAGGCGCGGGCCACGACGGCAAAGATCTCACCGAAGTCGGCATGGGTACCGGCGGCGGAATGCTCGTCGGCGGCCTGGCGGGCGGCGGCAAAGGCTTCCTCATAGGCGGAGCCGTCGGCGCCACCGCAACCGTTACGCACTGGCTCGGGAAGCACCGTTCCGCGATGCTCCCCGCGGGCACGGAGCTGGTGATGGAATTGAGCCGTCCGATGACGATGACCAGCGCCAGCACCGGCCAGTAGGGAGAGTTAGCGGCTAGACAATAGTGCAGTTAGAAGATTGTGCTGAGTGGGAAGTTCAGGACAAAGACGCAGCGGGCCGCTTTCCCTGAACTATCCACGATCCACCTGCCGTTTCAACTGCTCACTGCCAGCAGATCCGCTTCCGTTAGCAGCTCCAGTTCGATCCACCCTTCCACCGGCAAGGCGTCGACCGGCAAATGGTTCTGCCACATACTGAAGCGCAGGCGCAGCCGGGTGGTCAGCCCATCCGAGCTTTTCGGTCCTCGCACTTTGTCAATTTCCAGCGGAGCCGCGAGCAGCCAAGTGAGGGGCAGGCGGAACTCAAAATTCCGGACGAGCGCCACTCGCGCGTCTTTCGAATCCGTCGAATCCGCCAAAGCTTTGTCTTCCCCCTCCGTCACTCTCCACGACTGTATGCGGCCTTCATCCACCGCCGCGCCCAACCGCAGTTCGCGCCGGGGCTTGGCTGCATGATTAGCCCACGACTCCAGATTGACCACCACTTCGAATGCGTCTTGCGGCACTTTGCCGGCGAAATCCAGCCGGCCGTATACATACTGCTCGTCGATCCCGGCAAACACTTCATCCATTAGAAACTGCTTGCCGTGCATCGCGCCCGACCGCTGGTCAGCCGTGTAACACGCCGCCCCCATCCACTCGAAATAGCGCACCCTGTCGCCTGAAACGCTGGGATGGATGTAGGCGCTCTGCGGCGTGAACCAAGGCCGCGCCACTCCGCTAATGATCGGCTGCGCCAGATAATCCGGCGGAGTCCCGCCCAACGCCTGGTAAACATTCGAAAGGTGTTTGCGGTAGAGTTCGTCGAAGTCGCGATCGTTGGCCGAGTGGTGCTCCGGTCCGTACCACCAGTTCCAGTCGCTGCCTTCGGCGATCAAGATCTCTTCAAATGCCAGCTTGCGTTGTTTCTCGGTTGCGGCCGGCGCGGCCTGCGCATAGAAATTGCGCGCGTGATACAGGTAATCCCAGGCCTTGTTGTCCTCCGGCGCTCCAATCCAAACGTTGAAGTTCGCGTTGATCCACGACCCCGGCACCAACGACTTTAGCTGACCGAAGTTCTTGTGGCGCGCAATCGCCTCCGTCACCGTCACCGCTTCCATCCCCGGATCCTTCTGCAAAGCGTCATAGAATCTCCGCAAGAATTCCCGCCCCGAACGCGGGTAGTATTCCCAGGCATTCTCGCCGTCCAGGATGATTGCGACCACAGCGTCTTGCCCTTTCGCAACAACCGGTTGCGCCGATTCCTTAATCTTTTGGATGAGATTATTGGCGGCCTCTTGTGGCGGCATTCCCGAATATACGAATCCGATCAGATCGGAGAGCGTGTGATCGCGGAAGAGCAGATTCATGCGCGTATCGGCATTGGCGTTGGCATTCTCGTAGCGATAAATCGTGTACAGCCGCTGCGCCAGATCCGAATTCAGATGACCATAGCCGTCGCGTGAGAAATTTATCCCCAGACTCCGTCCCAGCACGCCTTCGTCGGTCGCCATCCACTGCACTCCAAGCTGGTGCGCAATCGCCACCGCCTCTTCGGAGACGCTGCCCTCCGACGGCCACGCCCCTTGCGGCCTCACCCCAAACACCTTCTCGTGCAGATCCAGTCCGCGCAGCACTTGCTCGCGAGCATCCTCAGGATGACGATAGCGGTTCTGCGGCAGGGCCAGCCCCGGCGAGGAAACCGCTCCCATCTGTGTGTCGCACACCAGCGGCAGAATAGGATGATAAAAAGCCGACATCGAAATCTCGATTAGGCCTTTCTTTGCCGCCTCTGCATGCACCGGCAGAACCCGGCCGAGCAGCTCGCGCTCCCGCGCCATCACAAACCGCTGGTCTTCGAGCGTATAGTTCCGGCCTTTGCGGATCAGTTCGGCAACGTCTTTCTCCGCCAGAAAATACTCGTCGAACCATCCAATCTGCGAGAGCACCTGCAGGTCGGTGAAATCCTGAGTCTGAAAATATTTCTCCGCTCGCTCGGGCGAATCGCCCGTCCCGTGAAATTTCTCCCACAGCTCGCGGTACCGCGGATAGCGCCCGATTATGTTCACTACATTCGCCTGAAATAAATATTGCAGCGCAAACCGCCGCTCCTGCTCGGTCAGGTCTTTCGCGGGCTTGCTCGCAACCTGCAGAAAAGGGTCCTGAGCCTCGCCCGAGGCATAGTCCTGAATCTGCGTGATCAGCGAGGGCACCAGATTGAATGTCTGATGCACCTGTGGGAACTCGTCCAGCAGCTTCACCATCCCGTAGTAGTCTTTCAAAGCATGGAGCCGCGTCCAGGGCAGACGATACTGCCCCGTCACCAGGTCTTTATAGAACGGCTGGTGCTGGTGCCACAGGACGACAACGCGAAGTTGGGCCATGACTCCTGATTCCACCTAATACTTTGGCAATTTTTCAGTTTAATTCATTCGGCAATTTTTCAGCGCGCATCGCCAGGCGCGGCTGCTCGTGTGGGGACGGGCGCCCTCGCGAGCCTGCCCTGAGCGAAGTCGAAGGGTCCAAGCCGAGCGCACCGGGGCCCCCGTCAAGCCCGGTGTTGGCTTGACGGGGTGGAGCAGCTCGGCAGCTGCCCGTGGTCACGGCAACTCCGGATTCGCTATAGTGGTGTTTGGTTGTCATGAATCCGAAAGTCAAAGTCATTTTCTTCGACGTCGGCAACACGCTGCTATTCCCCAATCGCGAGCGCATTCACGCGCCGCTCACCGAACGCGGCTTCGTACCCGATGGCGAGCACCTGCGCGATCTGGAGTGCCGAACCAAGAATCGGTTCGATGGGATGATGACTGGGATGATTACAAAGAACGGCAACACCGACCACGGTTTCTGGTGGATGTTCTACACCCAGTTGCTCTCGGAGATTGGACTTGAAGACGACGCAATTCGCGACCAGCTCGTCGCCGGCATCCGCAACTCCGCGAACTGGGACACGATTCGTCCCGGCACCGCCGACCAACTGCATGAGATCGGCGAGCGGTACCGGGTCGCTGTCATCTCCAATGCGGATGGCAAAATCGAAGACGTGTTGCACAGGTGCGGTATCGCGCGTTGCTTCCGCAGCATCACCGATTCCGGGCTCGTCGGATACGAGAAGCCGCACCCGGAGATCTTTCGCAAAGCCATGCTGAGCATGAACGCCGCGCCGGGAGAGAGCCTCTATGTCGGCGACGTCTATTCCGTGGACTACCTCGGCGCCACCGGCGCAGGCATGCAAGCGATGTTGATGGACGTCCCGGGCGCATACCGCGATAAGGGCATACCGCGGGTTGAATCGCTCGAAGAGTTGCAGATGGTCCTGCGCGGATGAGTCTGCTTTCCCGTAGAGACGCGGCTTGCCGCGTCTCGCGCCGCGTCCCAAACGAGACGGGGCAAGCCCCATCTCTACACGGAAAGCCGGTTACTGCATTGCAATCACCTGGTGATCGTGGCAATCGGGATGGATCTTCTGATAGAGATTCGCGAGCAGCTCCGTCCCATACCGCGCCACAAAGCTCACTCCCGCGACCTCGCGCTCCTGGAGCACCTTATGCGGAAATAGGGCGTGGCTCAGGGCATCCGCGTGCCGCGTGACGACCTCATTCCGCAGCAGTTCCGCTCGTGACGCCCGCCGATGCAGCCGGTTGATTTGATACCACATGCGGGTCCGGGCACGGTCTGCCGCCTCGATGAGGGTTGAATCCAGTCTGCCGATCGATTCGCGAACCGCTGCCATCGACTGCTCAGCGCTCGCATAGGCTTCCGTAAAGCGGGCCTGCAGGTCCGACGGCAACGAACGCGCGGCGATGGCTTCTCGTACTTTTTCCGGGCCGAGGAACAAATCGGGCAGGCCCAGTTGGTAGCGCGTCAGAATGCGCTGTGGCTTGGCTTCGATCAACGTCGCCGAAAAACGCGGCAGGATCGGCGTCACTCGTCCCAGCAGTTTCTCGTAAACTACGGCGGCCTGCGCGAAGTATGCGACTTCGGCCGCTCCGCCGGTATAAACGAGCGTCGGCAGCAGGTAGTCCTGCACCACGGGACGAAACAGCACATTCGGGCTGAACTTCTCCGGAGCCTTTTCAATCTGGTCGAGCAGCTCTCGGTAAGAGATCCGCTCCTCACCGACCGCGAACTCACCACCGTTGCCGCCATTATTTCGGCGCCGCACCACGGTGCGCGCGCCATTCTTCACTTCAAAAAGCAGCGTGGTCGCAGAAGTCACTTTCACTTGCTGGTGATATCCCGACGCCTCAAGCGCCTTGCCACGCGCCAGCAGCGCCTCATCGAGTTCGGAGGCCCGTTCGATCGCCGCGCGGACCAAGGGTTTTGCGAGATCGTGAAAATCTTTGTCCGCTGGATCGAGCAGGATGACGCCCCAATCCGCAAACAGCCGCGCAAACAGCAGGGCAAACGCGCTGCCCAGAGTTTCACCCGGGCGATACGCCTCGCGCAGCCACTTTGTGACCTTGGAATCTCCCAACAGGGTGGCGGCGCGCTCGACCACCGGCTCAATCTCCGGCCCAAACTTGACCGCGCCCACGGGCGCATCGGCAACGGCATTACTTTCAGACGCGCGGCTTTCCACCGCGAATGGTTCCGGAAGACCGCGCTCGGAGAGCAGCGCTACATGATTGACCTCGGCCAAATCGTGATCCTCGGTCGCCAGCCAGAAGACCGGGACACAGTCCACCCCCGCAGCCGTCGCCTGTTCCGCCAGTTTGACCGCAGTCAGCGCCTTGAAGATCGAAAACAGAGGTCCGCCGAACAGACCAACTTGCTGTCCCGTAACCGCCGCCAGCGCTCCTCGCCGGAACCGTTCAATATTCGCCACTGCCTTGGCAGACGCGCCCCAGGCGCGATTTTGCCACTCGAGAATTTCGCTGACTTTGCTGCGACGCGCGGCGTCGTAGACGACGCGCTGCGATTCGTCCTTCACCCACTCGGAAAAAATCCCGGAAACAATCGGCGACCGTGGGTACATCCCGCGAACGGAAGGAGTGTAGGAAAGATAATCGAGGAAAAGACGTGTGGTATGCGGAATCTGCTGGAACGGCAAACACTGCGCCTTCATCGGCAGGTCTCCGGACATCTCTCGGCACACCGGCGAATTTTTGTTATCCGCATATCTTCCCACTCTCGCGGAAGCCAACGCGAGCGGTTTCTCGCGCGCGTTCAAAAATAGCACTTCCCAGGCAGCTAGCGCCAAACTCAACTACATCAGATGATGCGGAAGCGCTCAGGGTGCAGAGCGTAATCAGGAGTTCGGGGGACCGGGTTTCAGAGAACGGAGAGTAGTTCTTGGCGCAGCCTTTCCACAGGTTCTCTGTAACCCCGTTTCCAATCACCGAAGGGTATCCAAAAACGGAAAGCTCTCGCGCGACGAAATGGCCGAAACAAGACCACCAGTGGGTTAAACTCGCGGCTTCCCCCAAAGCAGTGGAATACATGTACCCGAAATGACCATCGCGACCACTTGTTGCGTTCCGACCAGTTCAGAACGATGGCACGCTCCTGCACCAGCGGCAAGACCTGAGTTGCCATGTACTCGTGCCATATCGGGCTGTCTGAGGACACAACCAATACGTCTTTTCCTTTTGGCAGCCACAAGACCCAGACGAGCATGTACAGAGCGATTCGGTGCGCCAAGTACAGGGTCAAACTAATAAACGCAAGCGGCAGGATAATTGGCAGGAGCACCACTAAGAGTGCAGCCTTCCGGACCCTTCGTGAGAGAGGTTCCTTTTGCCGCGTCATTGTGCGAGCGACCCCATCAGGCACCTAGACATAGAATAAAGCCAATTGTGGCGCGCATAAAGCTTGTTGTTGTAACCACAATCCCCTTTTGACGCGTCGCCCGGAGTCTAACGCCTCTCAAACACCACGGCAATGTTATCTTCGTTCGCAACGCGCCAATCTCGCGGAAGTTCGCGGAGCAGGTTGGCCAGTGTCGAGTCGGTGGGCAAGAGCGCCGTCCGAATCTGCCACTGCTCGAGCACGCTCTGCCATCCCGGCTCTGCCTGGGTCAGGATCAGGTACTGGCGAATCCGGTCCGAGCCATAGAGATCGTGACGGTCATCTATTACGACCTTCCGTTCGGGATATATCGGCCCGGGGTTCATCGGCCCGGGGTTCATTCGCCCGGGGTTCATCCGATAGATGAGATACCCTCCCCAAGCGTCGGTCGAGAAAACCGGCTCCGTGCTCGGGTGCTTCCCCTGCAATTCGCTCTGCAGGAAAGTAACCGCCGCGACCGGAACCTTCTGCGGATCAAATCGCGCATGAATCAACTGGCGCGAACCGAGCCATCCACCTTGAAGAGAAATCGCGAAGGCAAAGGCCACCGAGACAACCGGCCATAGGTGCCCCCGAAGCTGCATTTCCTGCGCGCCCATCCGATCGGAGAACTTTGAAATTCGGGCCGAGCCGTTACGCACCCATTGCCAGGCACCCGGCTTATCCGCCATTGAAGCGAAGTTTTCCCATAGGATCGGCCCGGCCACCAGCACCAAAAGCATCGAAGAGACCGGAAGATTGCGCGACGAATAGAATCCCGCATACACCGCCAGCAGCACGACCAGCAGGTGACTGAGCCGCAGCCTGCCCCGATTGTCCGAAAAACGATTGCCAGCAAATGCGATCAGCGTAAGAAGCAGGATGACCGCAAAACGGCGCTCGGCCCAACCGTGAAAATCAGGCGAGCGGAATTCGTCGATACGGTTCATCAGGTAGCGATCGCTAAGATAGCGATAGATGTGCGCGTGCAGCCTCCAGCCAAATGGATTCACGAGCGTCGCCAACGCCGAGGCTACCCAAGCCACGGCCATGGCACGAGCCCGATGTGCGGGGCGAATCGCGGCAAACGGATCATTCTTCCTCGCGCGAACGCTCTCGATGAATGCGGCGAGGGTGTAGATTCCGAGCAGCGCTAATCCGAAGATCCAGCCGCCGTGCACGTTCACCCAAAGCAACATCGAGGCAGGAAAGAACCAGGGTATCCATCGCGGCAGGCTTCCCTGCTCCGGGCGTTCCCATCGTTCCCAATTTTCCAGCGCAACCCACCAGAGCAGAGAAAAAAGCCAGCTCACAATGTGCGGGCGCGCGTACAGATGAATCGTCGCAGCGGCCAGCGCCAGCAGCATCAGCACGACTGCCAGCGGCAGACCGGTCCTGCGCTTCAGCAATTGCGAAAACAGCAGCGCGAAAATCGCTGCCACCAGCAGAGCACACAACCAGACCACTCCGTTCAGTCCGCTAGCCTGGTGGAGAATTCCGAGCAGTATGTCGTACAGCCACTCCCAGGCAAACCAGGGCTGACCTTGCATGGTGGAAGAAAACGGATCGGTGCGAGGAAGGGAGTGCGTCGCCAGAATCCGCTCGCCGGTTCGGATATGCCATCCGACATCCGGGTCGGCCAGCGGCCGATTCGACAAAGGCCCCGCCAGCAGCGACCAGAAAAGCAAAATGAAAATGATGTCGCGGACGGAAGGCAGGAGAAAACGCAGGGCTCGCGAACTGGGCTGCGCCGGGGCCATTCAAGTGTGAAGAAGAAAGTGCGAAGAAGCAGTGTATGCGGAGGTTGGCGATGAAGCCAGCGGAATGGTGCGAGGCCGAGCTGCGCTCGGCTTGGACCCTTCGACTTCCCCCTCGGCTTCGCTCGGGGCTTCGGCAAACGGGCAGGTTCGCGAGGGTGCCCGTCTTCACACCCCTACCGATATAATCGACTTGTCGTGAAACGCGCCGCTGTTTTCGTCTTTGTGGTTTCGCTGCTTCTCTACCCGTCGCTTCGCGCCCAGGACACTCCCGACTTCGGCTCAACTGTGGCCGGCCCTGTCGTTGCCGGCCCAGTCGTTGCCGGCCGCGTCGTTGTCGGTCGGACCATGGTCGTGATTCCCTTCGAGAATGCCTCTCCGACCCCAGGCCTGGAATGGCTCGGCGAATCCTTTGCCGAAACTTTCCACGAGCAACTCAATTCTCCGGTTCTGTACGTAGCCAGTCGTGACGAGCGACTCCGGGCCTATGATCGCCAGGGCGTTCCGGCCGGTGTTCATGCTTCGCGCGCCACCCTCTACCGCCTTGCCGAGCAGATGGATGTCGATTACGCCGTGCTCGGCTCTTATAAGTATGACGGCGCGCGGCTGACTGCAACCGCCCAGTTGCTCGACATGCGGGCTCAGAAACTCTCGCCCGCCGTCACGGAGTCCGGGTCACTGGTCGATCTCGGCAGCCTGCAATCCGCTCTCGCATGGGATTTGCTGCGCCTGATTCGCACCGACTTCTCCATGCCCAAGGAAAAGTACATCGCGAGCGTTGCCCCCGCGCGCCTGGACGCCCAGGAAAATTACATTCGCGGCATACTGGCCGCTACTGCTGAAGAAAAAGTACAGCGCTATCGCGAAGCAGTCCGCCTTAATCCGGCTTATGCTCAAGCCTGGCTGGAACTGGGTAAGACTTACTACGCGCAGCGCGCTTACGAACCGGCGATTGCTGCCCTGAGTCAGGTTCAGCATTCTTCTTTAGTGTCAGGCGCGGTCGCTCGCGAGGCAAATTTCTATCTCGGTCTCGCCGCCTACGCTCATGGAGACTTCGCGAAATCGGAAAGCGCCTTTGCCTTCGTCGCCGCCCGCCTCCCTTTGGCCGAGGTTTATAACAACCTTGGAGTGGTCGCCGCTCGCCGCGGCCATAGCCCGAAGACGGCCGCCGACTATTTCGAGCGAGCGATTCGGAACGATCCGAGCGATGCTGACTATCACTTCAACCTGGGAGTGGCGCTTACCCAGGCTGGCGATCGCGCCGGCGCGGCCCGTGAATTGCACACGGCGCTCGATCGTCGCCCGAACGACGCCGAGGCTAAAATGTTGCTCGACTCCCTGACGCCCACTGCTGGCAGCGGTATTGTGCCGAGCAGCGCGACCTCGAGGGCCCCACTCGAGCGCATCAAGCGCAACTACGAGGAAGACGCCTTCCGCCAGATGACCATGCAAATGGGGAGCTGGGCTGAAGAGCGCTTTGCCCGATCCGATCCGCGCGCCCACGCTCGTTTTCACCTCGAACTCGGCAAAGAACTCCTGGCCCACGGATTCACTACCGAAGCCGAAGCCGAATTCCGTCACGCCGCTGCGGTCGATCCGTCGAGCACTGCGCCGCTCACCGCCCTTGCCGAAGATTACGACGCTCGCGGCGACGCGCGCGAAGCCCGCGCCCAGGCCGAGGCCGCGCTCCGCATTCGCGAGTCGGCTGAGGCTTATCTGATTCTTGCGCGGCTCGATTTGAGAGAAAATAGAATGGAAGCGGCGGCCCAGAACATCAATCGGGCGCTGCAACTGGAACCCGGCAATCCCGCGGGCCAGGACCTGAAGCGCACCTTAGCAGCCAAGCTCGCGGAGAAAGCGCAGCCGCTGCCACAGCCATGAAATCAGCTCTCAGCTCTCAGTTCTCAGCTCTCAGAAGCGCTCGTGTAGGGACGGGCGCCCTCGCCCGTCCAAGCCGAGCACAGCTCGGCAGCTGCCTGCGGCCACAGCAGCTCTGGATTCGCCATGCCGTACGCTGCCTCGCGGTGCTGTTTCTCTTCGCCGCCTCCTGCTCCGCCGACGTCTTGAGGATCGCGGTGAACGATGCCATTCAGCCCGTCACCGCCGAATTCATTGGCCGCGCACTCGATCTCGCTGCCGCGAACCACGACCAAGCTGTCCTGATCGAGATGAACACTCCCGGCGGACTGGTCGACTCAACGCGCGATATCATCGAAAAAATTGTGGCCTCGCCCGTGCCGGTCATCATTTACGTGATGCCCAGCGGCAGCCGCGCCGCATCGGCCGGCTTCTTCATCCTCGAATGTGCGGACGTTGCCGCCATGGCGCCGGGAACCAATACCGGCGCCGCGCATCCCGTCATCCTGGGCGGCGACAAAATGGACGACGTGATGAAGCAGAAAATGGAGAACGACGCCGCAGCCCTGATGCGCTCCGTCGTTGCCAAGCGCGGTCGCAACGTCGAACTGGCGGAGAGCGCTGTGCGCGAGTCGAAGTCCTTTACCGACCAGGAGGCGCTCGACAAGAAACTGATCGAGTACATCGCGCCGAACGAGCAGGACCTGTTCCATCAATTGAGCGGGAAGAGCTTCAAGCGATTTAATGGCGAGACCGTCACGCTCAGCCTGGACAACCAACCGGTGCGCGATTACCGGATGACGCTCAAACAGCGCATTCTCTCCTACCTCATGGACCCGAACGTCGCGTTCATTCTGCTGGCCATCGGCGCGCTCGCGCTGTACGCGGAATTCAACCATCCCGGCGCTGTCATTCCTGGAACCGTGGGCGTGGTCTTCATTCTTCTGGCGGCGTTCGCCTTGAACCTGCTGCCCGTGCGCTTTGCGGCGATTGCCATGATCATCGGCGCCTTTGCGTTGTTCGCCGCGGAAGCCAAGTTCGCGAGCCATGGCGTGCTCACCGCTGGTGGGATTGTGCTTCTAACCCTCGGCGGCCTGTTTCTGGTTGACGCGCCCATCCCGGAAATGCGCGTTCGTCTGGTGACGGCGCTCGCCGTCAGCATCCCGCTCGGATTGATCACGGCTTTCCTGATGAGCATCGCCTTGCGCGCCCGCCGTCACAAGATTGTCACCGGCGAGCAAGGATTGATCGGCGAAATCGGAATTGCGCAAACCATGCTGGGGCCGTCCGGAAAAGTGTTCGTGCATGGCGAGACTTGGGACGCCTTCTCCGCAGTCCCCATCTCCGCCGGAGAACGCGTCGTCGTGCGCCAGGTCGATGGACTCACGCTGCGGGTCGATCCCGTAGCGGCGACGAGAACAGTCATGGCGTAAGGGCGGCGTTTTTCCCTAACACACCCGACGAATCCAGTGGAGCGACGGGCGTCCCCGCCCGTCCACCCGGGCCCATGCAAAATGCCATCCTGAGCGGAGCATGGACTTCACGAAGTGAGGTCCATGCAGAGTCGAAGAGGGGGCTGGCCCATCCTTCCCAAATAAAATCTCAAATCCAGCGGGTGCCCCGTCCTTGTCCCTGCGTTCTCTGCAGGGACAGGGCGGGGAACTTGACTTGGCATGCTCAACTCACGGAGATCAAAATCCCCGCCCTGTCGCAAAAGACGCGACAAGAGCGGGGCACCCTCGAGGATTTAAAATGAGGAAAGGCTGGGCCAGCCCCCCACCCCCTCAAGCAAACTCAACGGCCTCAATCTCCTTTTTTACATATTCTAGCTGGCGCTGCGTCTGATCAAGCAGCTCGAATGAAGGTTCTATAGCTCGCGCTTTAATCTTCCCCGCGACTGTGTTTAGAACATCCAAATTTCTCGATGCGTCGGTAAAATATTGGGCGCATTGGCGATGAATCTCCTCGATGGAGGCAAGATATCCTCCGCGTAAAGTATCAAGCTGGCCGTGCAACTCCCGTATTGCCCGAAGATATTCGGTAGCCCTGACATGCCACGGATCGGCAGCTACTAAAAGAACATGCGAGTAAATTTCGCGAAGTCGATTGCCGAGATAGGCCTCATTCAGCACTTCAAATCTGTGCGCCCCAATCTCTGAGTCAATTACTCTGCGAACGTTTTCGCTCAGGCCTACACCCACTCGCTCTCGAATCTTCCCCGTCGTTTGCGGGAAAGTGTCACGAAGCCGGGCTATGATGAACCCTACCATATTGCCAAATAGCGTCGAGACCAGTCCCCACATAATTGTTTGGAAAACTGACTGGGGCGCGGTCGAGGCGAGATAGCGATATCCTAGATACACCGCGAGAGCAAGCGCGGAACTAGTTGCGACGATCAAAAAATAGCGTAGCCGCCTTGCCGCGCCCGCCGCTCTCATCTGAGAATCGTACCCACTCTTTGTATTCACCAAGAGGCTGGCTAAGCTCAGGACCACCTTCTCGCGAAGGCGGTCTGCATCGACTTGGAGCTGCCCTGAAATTTCGCTATGAAATGCGACCTGTGCCGCCAACGCTGCCGCCTCAATTTCGGGAGGGGCATCCAGCCTCTCTACCTTCAACGCGCGAATGGAGTCAAGAAGTGGCCGAACCTTGGCGGACAGCGCTGCGACAGTGGTAGCCGCTTTCACCGTTAGTTCCGTGAATCCCGGGAATAAATCGTGGATCGCCTCCGCCGTAAACGAGGATCTATCATCCTCGTTGAATTCTGACTCAAGCTCGTCTAGACGCGCTCCGATGCCAAGTGTCGCTATGGATTCTTTCGTCGTGTGCGAAAAGACGCCGCCCCTATACAGCTCTACATTCTGGAAGAATTGATTGAGGTCGACCGTTAGGGACGCCTGTCCTGCCTCAATAATCGATTCGAACTCCGCAAATGGAGCACGCCCTTGAAGCAGCTCGTCAATGTCCCTCGCCACGCGCCTCAGGTCGGCCACGGCATCTTGCAACGCATCACTCTCGCTCGAGCGCAAGTCCCCATATTGCCTAGTCAACAGGCGATAGGGCACCGATTCAACCTCATCTATCTCGAAAGCGATGCTCAAGCTCCCTATTCCATGGCTTGTAGCCGCTAGGTCTTCCAGACTGACTTCAGCAATCGCTGCCTCGGCCTTACGGAGATGTTCCAATAAACTTGGAAGCAGCGTCGAATTTAACCGCGCCGAAATGCTTCCCGCGGCGAACCTCGCCTCACGGGCCAAATTGTCCGCGATTTCGCCCCGCCTTTTAATCACCGACGCGAACGCCGAACAATCTGCGGGTGGTTGATCAGGACGCTTCAACTTTTCATTTGCTCGGGTTCGCGCCGCATTAATTAATGCTACCTGATCTAACCATGCCTTGGTGAGGTTACTATTCGAAATACGAACGATCTCATTGTATCGCTGGATGTTTCGCCCAGCGGCGGAGACAATCTTGTTGAGCTCTACTAGCTTGGCTTCTAGAAATGACGCAAAGAAGTTCCGCATGTCCTTTGCGCCGGAGAGGTAGTAATGCAATTTATTGCCGTGCATCGCAGTGCGTGCCCGGGAACTGGAGGAATTGCACTTACTCTCCAAGAAGGCCTTAAGCACATCGATGTTGTAGCCAGACTTGTTATCCACCAGAATGAACTGGTCGCTTGTGTAAACGGTAGGCTTCAAGAGCGCATTGACGCGAGATACAACCCCGCTTAAGAAATGCTCCTTCTTGGATTGATCAAGGTTCTCGGCTGTCAGCGGCTTCAAGGGATCGCTACGAAGTTCGTCCCCCCGGGTGATCACAAAGCGAATCGGAATGAACTGCAGTCGATTGTGAAGCTCCGAGAGAAGGGGCAGATCCGCCTGATCGAGAGGACTTGCGGCCGAGAACAAGAACAAAATGACGTCACAAATAGGCAGAAAGTCCCGCGCGATTTCCTGCAGAAGCTGAGGATCCCCCGTACCGGGCGTGTCCACAAGAACTAAGCTGTCTAGAAGCGGATTTTCAACAGCTTGGTGCCTGATCGTAACGTGCCCTTCGCGAATGATACCCAAGAGGGAGCTGCTGTTCTTCTCCCTAGTGGAGGGTGTAAATAAAACTGTGTAAACGGCCATGGGAAGAAGAAAATAGGAGGACCCCATGGCAATCGACAAGAAGTTAATCGACCAACTGCTGACCAACTACAAGAAGCCCGAGGATATCAT
>Ga0181539_1000159_pt1 | contig 77355 bp, 59 predicted proteins | sample PEATcosm2014_Bin_46_FD_119767 | JGI IMG/M metagenome (GOLD analysis project Ga0181539, IMG submission 119767) | Peatland microbial communities from MTU Mesocosm Facility, Houghton, MI, USA - PEATcosm2014_Bin23_60_metaG | ecosystem: Environmental > Terrestrial > Soil > Wetlands > Peat | place...
CGTTACCAAGCTGGCAAACCAGATCATCGTCGCCATCAACATTGCGGCGGTCTCGGAAGCACTGGTACTGGCCACCAAGGCCGGCGTGGACCCGAACCTGGTGTACGAGGCGATCAAGGGCGGGCTCGCGGGCAGCACTGTGCTGAACGCGAAAGCGCCACTGATGATGGATCGCAAGTTCAATCCCGGGTTCCGCATCAACCTGCACATCAAGGATATGGGCAACGTTCTCGACACCGGCCACGGCGTCGGCGTCCCGCTGCCGCTCTCGGCCGCCGTCATGGAGATCATGCAGGCGCTGAAAGTGGACGGCATGGGCGATAGCGACCACGGCGCCATCGTGCGCTTCTACGAGAAGCTTGCCCAGATCGAAGTCAAACGGAAATCGTAAACGCAGGCAACGGCATGGCAGCAGAACGGTGAGATGAAAAAATCGAATGTATTCGTCACCAGACTGATTCCTCAGGCGAACATCGACGAGCTGAAGAAGCATTTCGATGTCGAGGTTAACTATGGGGATCATGCCCTGCCCAAGGTGGAGTTGCAAGCCAAGGCCAAAGGCCGCGATGCCCTGCTGACGCTGGTGACCGACGCGGTCGACGGCGATCTGCTGGACGCGGCGGGGCCGCAGTTGAAGATTGTCGCCAACTACGCGGTCGGCTTCAACAACTTCGACTTGGCTGCCGCGACCAAGCGTGGCGTAATTCTGACCAATACGCCGGGCGTGCTCGACGACGCCACTGCAACGCATACCTGGGCCCTGCTTTTGTCCACTGCCCGGCGGGTCGTCGAATCAGACAAATACCTTCGCCAAGGCAAGTGGAAGGGCTGGGCGGCGATGGATTTTATCGGTCTCGATGTGGACCGAAAAACGCTGGGGATCGCCGGCCTGGGCCGCATCGGATCGAATGTTGCGCGCAAGGCGAAGGGGTTCGATATGAAAATTATCTACTCCGACGTCCGCCGCAACATGGATTTCGAAAAGCAATTCGGCGCCACGTACGTCGACAAGGAGACTCTGTTGAAAGAGTCGGATTTCCTTACTCTGCACGTGCCGCTGATGCCGGAAACTCACCACTACATTGGCGAGAAAGAACTCAAGCTGATGAAGAAAACCGCGGTTCTGATCAATGCCTGCCGTGGGCCGGTGGTCGACGAAAAGGCGTTGGTCAAGGCGCTGCGGGAAAAACAGATCTGGGGCGCCGGTCTCGATGTTTTCGAAAAGGAACCTCAGATCGAACCCGGGCTGGCGGAACTCGATAATGTCGTCATCGTGCCGCACATCGCATCGTCGACGACCGAAACCCGGCTCGCCATGGGCAGGATCGCCGTGAATAACATTATCAAGGTTCTGCACGGCGAGCCGCCTGAGACGTGCGTGAACCCGGACGTGTTGAAGAAGAAATAATCCGCTGCACACAGCGGCAGCCGAGTCGGACTTCCCTTCCCGGTTGCTACACCCTCATGACAATCTCGCCGGTCCTGAAACGAGCATTCCAGGGCCGGCGGGATTTTTCTCACAAACCGTCTACTTGCGATGGCATTGGCCGCAATTGCTGAATGCGGCTTTGTCGTTGTGGCAGGCGAAACACTTTCTATCGCTGCCGTGGTCGGCAATGGAAATCAGCCCTTGTTTCCGGGTCTGAAATAGCTGTTTGCCTGTCGACGGCAGGCGCGTGTGGCAATCCAGACACGTGTAGCCCTTGGAGACGTGCATGCGATGGTCGAAGGTGACCGATCCTTGCCCGCCGCCCCGGTAACTGAATGCCCTCACGTCTCCGCCAACCGCGTTCGAGCAGAAGAGGCACAGCAACAGGCAGACCAGCGCCAGCCGAAGGCCCATCTGAAAGCGAGTCATAGAGTGCCTCCTACGCCAGGATCTGCCGGCCGATGCTGCGAACATCCGGGCAGGCGGTGACTACCATGGCGGCTTCCAGTTCATCGCGCATCGTCTTCATGAACAGCCCGACTCCCGGCCGGCCATCTCCGAATGCCGCGCGGATAATGTGGCGGCCCACCATCACGCAATCCGCGCCCAAGGCAACGTACTTCAGAACGTCGTCGCCGTAGTGCACGCAGCCGTCGACAAAAATAACCATCTTGCCTTTCACCTTGTCGGCAATGGCAGGCAGCACAGCGGCAGTGCCGGGCGTGTGATCCAGAACGCGGCCGCCATGATTGGAGACGCAGATTCCAGCGGCTCCGGCCTCTCTGGCCAACAGTGCATCTTCGGGAGTCGTAATGCCCTTCACGATGACCGGAATCCTGGTGGCGCGAACGATTTCGCGCAGTTGAGCAACTGTCTTCGGCTCAACCGCGATGTCGCGAGAATTCCCCTTGTATCGGCCTGCGGAATCGATGTCGATGGAAATCATCCAGGCATTTGCGGCTTCGGCCAATTTGACGATGCTCAACAGATTCTGCTGTGGGCGCGGCTTAATGCCCGCAACGGCTTTGCCCTGGTATCTTGCAATGACATCGTACCTGCCCTTGATTAATTCGATCTTGTCGGTTTGACCATCGCCAATGGCGCCCATGGTCCCGGCATCGACGCATCCGCCGATAATCCTGTCGAAGTATTCGGCGTCAGGCAGCAAACCGCGAAAGTTGCCCGCCGTCCCCCCGACGGGCGCCGCCACCGCAGGCAGGGAAAGCTTCTGTCCGAGTATGACCGTGGAAGTGTCGGGTTTCTTGTCCTGATTGGATACGCCGCTCAGCGGCCGCAACTTGAAGCGCACCCGCTGCAGGCCGTGATAATTGTTCTGGAACGACATGCCTGAACCCAGGCCGCCGATTCCCGGAAACTCTCCAACGCAGGCCACGCCGTCGCATGCCGGACAGACGCGACAGATGGGATACATCACTTGGCGAGCCTTCTGGTAAACGTCTGCCACGCTTCCTTTAGCGCTTCCCGGCCCGTAAGCCGGAGCAAATGGGGCTGGCGCCTTACTGGTCGCCGGAGCGGCATTTGCGGCTTGGGCCGACGCAGTCGCCGGGAGGATTACTTCGCCGGCCAGTGCGCCAGCTCCAAAAAGTGCGGAAGCTTTTAGAAAATCACGTCTGGACATAGGAACGCTCCTGTAATACCAACGGATAAATGTATTTAGATATCAACCACGATCTACTTATTCGCCACGAAAACAACGCCATCGCTCGTACCCACGTTCAACTGCGTGACGAGGTCGATCAAGTCGAGGGGACAGATCGGTCGACCTTGCCCGCAAACTGCCCCTTTTCCTGTTCGCTCAGTTTCGACAGCAGTCCCTTGGGGAACGGCCTGCATGAACAGTTCTTCGCGTGCTCAAGATGCCACTGGACCCGCTCTCTCGGCGATGCGTCGCGAGGCATTCTGTGCTGCTTGTGCCAGTCCTTGTTCATGAATCCTTCTAAATCAAGTGCGCTAACGGTGCTTTCGCCGGAACACACCACACCCGCAGCGGGTGGTATCTACCTGTTCTTTGTAGAAGAAAACCACTGTGCCGGAATGGGGAGCGGTTGTCAATCGCTAAGCAGCAATCGCCAAATGGCAATGCCAGTGCCCGGCAGCGATGTGGTCCGCCGCCGCGCCGCAAGCGGAATCAGCCAGTCTTTTATTTCCAGTGTTCGCGTGCGAAGGGCTCGCAGCGATGAGCCTCGAACTCGGCATCAATCCGAGCGGCAAGAGCGCGGCGCTCCGTTTCCGATTTGGGCTCGGGACGATTCCAGCAGCAACCGGCGCAGTACCATCCTGCCCATTTTTCGGAATTGTCGAATACCAACCGGCGCTCTTCGGCTGCCAGGTAAGCCTTGGCGGTTTCTTGCAGTTGCAGCGCAAGGCTGTTGTTGAGCTGTCGAATGTCGGAGATTACGAAGCTGACATCCAGTGCCGGCAGGTTCTCGCCGACAACCTCGTAGACCGCATTCTCCAATAACCGCAAGCTGGCGATGATCAGCGGAATTGAATAACCTTGCAAACGCCGGAGGTGTCCGCGCATGGCAGCCGAATGCATGCTCTTCTTAAAGGTGCTGCCCGGGTCGGAAGCCGCCAGCATCTCCGCCACATCTTCCAGCAAAGAAGCAAAAGGAAAAAGACGCTGCTCGTCCATCAGCGGCAAAGCGGCCAATTCCGGCTCCGTTTTCATCGCGGCAAGCGTCCGCTGCCCAATCTTGGCGATGTTCTCGCGGATGACTTCGGCGATCCGTTTCGACGCAATTGGCCGAAGCGGCCTGCGCTCCGCAGACTTCAATTTCCGTTCAATGGCATCGACCAGTTCGGGGATGGGAGCCGGCTTGAGCAGGTAATCGTCCACTTGACTGCGGATGGCTTTTAGCGCGGTTTCGAAGGCCGGGTATCCGGTCAAAATAAACGTGAGGCATTTAGGTTGAGTGCGCCGCATCGCGCTTACCACCGTGAAGCCATCACCCGCCTCGCCGATATTGAGATCGGAAATCAAAACATCGAAAGGGCAGGACGCGATCTTGGACAGGGCCTCGGCTACCGTCCCCGCGGAAGTTACCTCGTAGCCGTGCATCGCGAGGATTCGCGGCAAAGTCTCCTGTATGGAGGGTGCGTCGTCTACGAATAAGATACGGGTTGCCATACGTTCCTTGTTCGGGCCAGCCAGTTGCGCTTGCGCTCTAGAGCTCCACCGGTCTCTCCAGACCAGTTTCGCGAAAGGTGCCTCCCATGAAGTTCGGCTCCAGGGGTAACCTTATTCTGAAACCATCCCAGTGCGTACTTAGTAAACATGCACTCTATTGTCACAGCGAATCTGTGACCAGTGTCACACTTGGGCGCGAAAATTTCATGCTGATCCCGCCGGAGCGGCAAGGTGAAGTGCAACGCAAGCTATGAGGCGGAGGTGGAGCGGACAGAAAAAACCCCGGGGAGGAAAGTGCGCTCTCATGCTCTCCCCGGGGCGCATTTCATTACTTGACAGGAGGCGACGGAATCATCCCCGGGAAGACGTATGCCTGGAGCATGACGATCACGCCAACTATGGCTGCCAGCACTATGGAGTGCCAGAAGACCTTGCGGAAGATCGGCCCCATGGCGTGCGAGCGTTCGTAAGGATCATCGTAGCAGGCGGCGCAGGCGACCATGATGGACTGGGCATCGATCATCTTGCCCATAACACCGCCGGTCGAGTTCGTCGCCACGATGAGGATTTCATTTAAATGAAGCTGCTGCGCAGTGATCCGCTGCAGACTTCCGAAAAGTGCATTGGAAGCGGTGTCGGAGCCGGTAAGGAAGACGCCCAGCCAGCCAAGGTAGGCGGCGAAGAAAGGATACAAGACGCCCGCGCTGGTGAAGGCCAATCCGAGGACCGCATCGGTGCCGCAGTAGCGTGTCAAAAAGCCGAGGCCCAGCACTTGACCGATGACCAGGACTGGGATCTTCATGCGGCGAAGCGTGTATCCCGCCGCTTCCTTCCATTGGGCGGGGCTCAACTTCAAAACGAACCCGGTGAGGATGGCTGCAAAAACCACTCCGGTGCCGGCGGCGGAGAGCCAGTTGATGACAAATCTGGCAGCCTCCGGCTTTGCATTCAACGGTGCCACCGGAGGCACGCGCATCACCAGGTTATGCAGGGCGGGCATGTCCCAGTAGGGCAATGAGAGTGTGCCGCCGAACGCTGAGCCGAGGAAACTTCCGCCGATCTTGATCGATGCAAAGACGCCATTGAGCTGGGTCCTCCAACTCGGCATACCCCAGAGTGCACAGCAAAGGATCAGAATCGCCCACGGAATCCAGGCGCATGCGGTCTCGGCGAAGGTATATTTATACTTCCACTCCGCGGGCTGTTGCTGTACGGCCGCACCTGCCTCCGCGCCCTCGGTCGCGGCCAGCGCCTTACGCTCGGACCGGAGCAGAAAACGGGTCTTCGGATGCCAGACAAAGCGCAGGAACAGGGCGGTGCAGACCACGGAAAAGACGCCTGCCACTACGTCGGTCATCAGGTGGAAGGCGGCAGTCTGCGATGCCACAAACTGCATGAGGGCGAATGATAGTCCGGAGCAGAGCGTCGCCGGCCACACTTCCCAGGCTTCCTTAAACTTGCCTCCCTGCATGAGTACAAAGGTGGTCACCAGCCAGAACGGAATGAGCACGGAGACGAAGGGAAGCTGCCGGCCGGCCATGGAGGAGAGGGTGAGCTGATCAAGGCCACTGACGGCGGCCAGCGTCACGATAGGGGTGCCGATCGCCCCGTACGCCACTGGGGCCGTGTTGGCGATCAGGTTGAGCACGGCAGCGTCGAAGGGCGAGAAGCCGAGGCCCACCATCACCGCACCGGCGATGGCCACCGGGGTCCCGAAGCCGGAGGTTCCCTCGATGATTGCTCCGAATGAGAAGGCAATCAACAGTACCTGCAAGCGCCGGTCGAAAGAGATGTGGATGATCGATTCCTTGACAATCTCGAACTTGCCCGTGATGACCGTCATGGTGTAGAGGAACATCGCTCCGAGGACAATCCAGATGATGCCTAGAAAGCCTGAGAGCGACCCAAAGGCAAAGGCGGACAAGGCAGCCGCGAAGGGCATGCGGAAGGCAATGCACGAGACGAGAAAAGCGGCCAGAACGCCGTAAAAGGCGGCATAGGGCGCGCTGATGCCGAGATGGCGCACGCCCCGTTCCCGGTGCGGATGGAGGGCGATGAAATACAGAAGTGCCAGAATCGGAATTGCCGCCACAATCGTCGAAAGAGCGACATTGCCCAGAGGATTGTAATTCTGATGGTATATCTGTGCTGCAGCACCATCGGCGGCGAAAAGCGGGCATGCAACAAGAACAAGACCCAGCGAGGTCAAGAACCTTCTCATTTCACTCCTCCTAATCTCCCCGTCTGTCCTGAAAATCGAATAGCGAACCTTGTACACCGGATTGACTACTTACGTCAAGCAGATTAGCATCTTGTCTGATAGGTTGGACAAGGCGAGCGCCAGGCCTCGGCAGTGCAGCACGAAGGCCGAGTCAGAGCGCGATCCAGCGCGATCCGTCGCAGGTGGCAGCAACTTTGCAGGGGGTACGGTTGGTGAAAAGTGCAAGTACGGCCGGATTAACCCCTCCGTCACGCGTCACGTTGAGCGAGCAAGTGACGGTGCAACTCGCGTCTGAACTGACGCGGGGACGTTGGAAACCCGGAGAGAAGCTTCCTTCCGAAGCACAACTCTGCCTGGCGTTCAAAGTTGGCAGATCCACCCTGCGCGAAGCGCTGAAATCGCTGGCATTCATCGGTCTGATTCGCATGCGCGCCGGCGGCGGCAGCTACGTCTCCGAGCAACCCTCGAAGTATCTCGAAGGGCCGCTGTTCGCCAAAGGTGTGTTGAACACAGAAAAGGACATCATCGATCTCAGCGAAGCGCGCATCCTGCTGGAGACAGAGGTGGCCGGACTGTGTGCGCAACGCGCTACCAACCAGGATTTAGAAGCTCTGAACGAGATCCTGAAACAGATGAAGACCGCAATCGAGCAGGGCGGGAACGCGTTCCGCCAATTGGATCTCGGCTTCCACTTGGCGATTGCAGTAGGCAGCAAGAACCAGGTCTTGTCCGAGCTGCTCAAGCACATTCGCGAGGCGCTGCAGGAGTTGATTACCAAAAGCCTGCTGTTGCCCGCCGGCACGGAAATGGCATACAAGCAGCACCGCGAGATTTTCGAGGCGCTGAAGCAGCACAGTCCGGCCCGAGCGCGCAAGGCGATGCGCAGTCATTTGCGGGCTTTCCAGCGTGGCTATAAAGTTCTGTTCCGCATGCCGCAGCAGTAAAGCGATTTCAAGAGTCTTTTCGTGCCTCACAGCGATGACGGCTACTAACTGAGACCCGCATCTGACGGTGGCTCATCTTTTAGGAGTTTACGTAGCGCATCTTTAAGTTGCTGCTCAATCTTGGTTTCGTCAAGCGCCTCTTTGGGTCCAACACGGAGGACCGTTTCTTCACGGAACTCCTGCCGGTTGTGAACACGACGAACGATCAGTTCCACTGGGTCCGATGGTCTGTCACCTTTCTTTATTCCTTCGGACCTAGCTTTGATGATTGTTGTGATCAATGACGCTCTTGGCCAAGCTTAGACCAGCGGTCGTTATCGCCAAGTACACCAGAATCTCAGGGCCGCTTTCGTGCTCTTCGAATCCGAACTGAGCGTCAAGACCCAACTTGCTTAGGCGGCGGTCAATGAGTTCATAAGCGCGCGGGGAGCAGTCTCGATGAAAGCATCCCGAACGAATTTGAACTTTAATAGAGACTGCTACCTCGCCAGGCATTGGCGCACGCCGGGCCTCAAAGTGGCGCATGCGATTACGGAAGGTTTCTTGCCATTCACTGTCCATAGCGTTATCCTCCCTTTCAGGCCGAGTCCCCAGTAGTATGTATCCCGACTTATCAGACTGTCATGGCGAGTGAAGTCGAGCCACCTTTTGTTCCTGCTGCCTAAAACAAAGGGTGGCTCCACTCCGCTTCGCTCCGGTCGCCATGACATGCCCTGGGAGGGGGATTGCCATTACACGGTCAGCGCTGCCGTCAGCTTGCTCATGTCCGGCGCTTTCTCCAGCGACTTCACGGCTGCAATGATGGCCGCGGTCTTCTGCTTGGGCCACTTGGCAAATTCAGCGCAGCCGCGGAACTTGTCAGCCACCTCGTCGTAGGACATCGGGTTGGACGGACTGCCCTTGGCCATCGTCGCTCGTCCCGAGATGACCTTGCCGTTCTTCAGATGAATCCTAAGAATGCTGGTCATCTTGTCGAAGCCGGCGGCTTCCGCCTCCGGGTCCACATAGAAATTCACTCGCTTGATCCACTCCTGCACGTCGGCGCGATTCACCGTTTCCTCGGTGAACTGTGCCAGCCCGGCTTTACGCTCCAACAGCAAAATGGCGAGCGCGAATTCCATGCTGAACTTGGCCTGCAAGGCGTTGGTCGGATGATGATGCAGCAGCGTCGTGGTCATTTTCGAATTGGCGCCGCAATCGATTGTTGCGACGTCGGCGGGCTTCACGTCGTTCTGCTTGACCATGGTCAAGAATTCCCACATGGCGGGGTGATTCAACGATCCACAGGGGAACGGCTTGATGGAAATTCCCGGTGAGATAAATGTCCAGGGCTTCCCCAGTTTGTTCATGATGGAGTTGTTGTCGTATCCGCCGCCGGCGGCGTTGAACCATCCGAATTGCGCCTCGAGAATATTGGGCGCGGCCGTCCAGCCGAGGGCCGCCAGATCGGCGGCGACGGTTCCGTTTTCAGCAGCATGCCCTGCCTGGAAAGGCTTGGTCATGGAGCCGAAGTTTTCGCGCAATCCTCCGGCCTCGGCGCCGACCACGCCAAGCGCGTACGCCGTCTGCTGCGGGTTGAGGCCGCGCATCTTGGCGCAGCCGACGGCGCTGCCAAACGATCCGGAGGTGCCGGTGGAGTGGAAGCCGTCTCCGTAATGGCGCGGATTGATCGCCTCGCCGATTTTGCATTCCACTTCGACCCCGACGTTATAGGCGAGCAGGAGATCTTTTCCCGAGCGGCGCCCGAGTTCACTGAGCGCAAAGACCGGCGGCAGCACCGGAACCGTCGGATGGGTAAGCAAACCGTAGACCCTGTCTTTGGCTACGGCAAGTTGCGTGTCATCGAAATCATCGGCATGAATCCAGACGCCGTTGGCAAACGAGGTGAAACGCGGCGCGGACTTCAGGCTGGTTCCAATGACGCTGGCCTTGCCGTTTGAGCCGAGTGATTTTACGTACTCCAGCACCGCGTGCCGATGCTCGGAAACCGATCCGGCCAACGCCAGGCCGAAGCCATCGAGAATGGACTTCTTGCCGAGTTCGAGGACCTCGGGCGGAATGTCCTCGTACTTGGTGTTCACGATGAACTCGCAGACATACTTGGTGAGGCCGGGTGCGCCGGCTTTCGGAACCGATGCCGCCGGCTTCGCCGCTTCCTGAGCTTGCGCTTCGCCCATTGCGCCACCATTGGAAAGCGACAGACCAGCTATTGCCAGTGAGGCTTTGCAGAAATCACGCCGTATCATTCGAACTCCCTTCGAGCAATCGAGGTTGTAACTGATTGCGGCCGCTGCGGTTGAAGTGGCAAGAACACACGACTCCCCAATCGGAAAACTCGCGAAGCGCAGGTGATCGCTCCGGGATACGCCGCATCCGCAACCGCTTCAGGTCGTATAGTTCAGGACTATCCTCGGTGCGGCGCTGCACTGTCAAGGTTTTTGTCAAGCTGACGCGCCGTACGGCAGTCGCGGGGTTTTGCCGCACCAGAGTTTGTCCTGTAATCTCGTGCAATAAATATTCGACTGGTGTCATTCTGAGCGGAGCGAAGAATCCCAGCACGGCGTGGGGCCGAGACGCAGCCGCAGGACTTACTCACAAAGCCCAGAGCGGCTCTGGGTAGGGCAGTTCCCTGGGATGTTTCGCTGCGCTCAACATGACACTCTCGAGGCGTGTTTAGTTATGCTAGGTATTTCTGAGACGCGACATTCTTTGCCCAAAGCAAAAACTTCTAGCGAGATCGTAAACTGCTAATGAGATACTTGGTGGCCATACCAATCGCAGGAGGAGCTCGATGGGAAGCGTTCCGCTCAGCCTCGAACAGTTTCTTCCCGAGGACGGTTTTTCCGGGACTTTAGTTGGCCGCGCCTGGGTACCAACAACGACACCGACACCCGGCCAGGTCGCCGGTCCAGCAGTCATCGCCATCAGGGAAGACGGCGTTTACGACATCTCCGAGGCCGCGCCCACCATGTGCGATCTGCTCGAGGCGCCGAATCCGGCTGCCAGCGTTAAAGCGGCGCGGGGGAAAAAGATTGCCGGCGTCGCGGAACTGGTCGGCAACAGCGGGCGCGAACGGTTCAATCCGCAAAAGCCGTTTCTGCTTGCGCCCTGCGATCTACAGGTCATCAAGGCGGCGGGCGTAACGTTTGCCTCGAGCCTGATTGAGCGCGTCATCGAAGAGCAGGCGAGGGGAAATCCGGCGCGGGCCGAAGCCGTGCGCAAACAGGTCGTGGGCTTGATTGGCGAGAATCTGCGAACCGTGAAACCGGGTTCGCCGCAGGCGATGCAGATCAAGCAAGTGCTGATCGAGCAGGGCCTGTGGTCGCAGTATCTTGAGGTTGGCATCGGCCCCGATGCCGAGGTCTTTACCAAGGCGCCGGTGTTGTCGTCGGTCGGAACCGGCGCGGATATCGGCATCCATCCGGCCTCGGCCTGGAACAATCCCGAGCCCGAGATCGTGCTGGCCGTGAACAGCCGTGCCGAAATCGTGGGCGCCACCCTGGGAAACGATGTCAACCTGCGCGACTTTGAAGGCCGCAGCGCGCTGCTGCTGCCCAAGGCCAAGGACAACAATGCATCCTGCGCCATCGGCCCCTACATTCGCCTGTTCGACGCCACGTTTTCCATCGACGACGTGCGCCAGTCGACGGTGAACCTGCTGGTGGAAGGCGAAGACGGCTTCACGCTGCGCGGCGCCAGTTCGATGAGCCAGATCAGCCGCGATCCGCTCGACCTGGTGACGGCGGCCATGGGCCGCTATCATCAGTATCCCGACGGCATGGTGCTGTTCCTGGGAACCATGTTCGCGCCCACGGAGGACCGCGAGCAACCGGGCAGCGGTTTCACGCACAAGGTGGGAGACATCGTCCGCATCTCCAGCGCAAAGCTGGGAACGCTGGTCAACCGCGTCGACCATAGCGACCGCATCACGCCCTGGACGTTCGGCCTGCGCGCATTGATGGCCAAGGTGGCCACGCGCCAGAAGGGTTAGTCGTGAACGTCTAGTTTTGAAAAGAAGATTGCGAGGGTCTCAGAGTTTCAAGGTTCCAAAAAGATTTTGGGTGCCCCAGGTTCCGCCCTTCTTTGGCTAACCTGGGGATGTTCTTGCCCGGTCCCCAGGGGGTTCCGCTCCCTTGCCCCGGGGGTTAATCCGGTTCATTCATCATCACGTACCGATAGAGGCTTGGGCATGACCCGAGCCCGCGTAGCGGGCGAAAGATGGTAGCCCCACGGCGCGAGCCTGGGGTAAGGTTGGGGTTCCAGGGAGTAGCCCCGAAGGGGCGTAAGAATGGCACATACCTTTACCAACCTGCTTATGCACGTGATCTTCTCGACCCACGGACGCGCCCCGCTGATTGCCGACGCCATTCGGGATGATCTACACGCCTATCTCGGCGGAATTCTGCGTGAACTCCACGCGACGCCCATCGTCATTGGTGGCACGACGGATCACGTCCACCTGCTGACGCGGCTGCCAGCCGACCTCGCCATCGCAGATTGCCTCCGGGTATTAAAGACAAATTCGTCCCGTTGGGTGAAAGAAAGATGGCCGGAGCGTCGGTCCTTCGGCTGGCAAGGTGGCTATGGTGCGTTCAGCGTCAGCGAATCCAGCCGGGCAAACGTGATTCGTTATATAGAAGGGCAGGCACGGCATCATCTTAGGATTTCATTTCAAGACGAATTCCTCGCCTTGCTGCGAAAACACGGCGTGGCGTTCGACGAGCGATACCTTCGGCGATAGTTGGCAATGGTTCTTACGCCCGCTACGCGGGCTGGGACTGCCCAAATTCCACGCCCACCCCAGGCTTGCGCCATGGGGCTACCGTCTCACGCCCGCTACGCGGGCTGTCGCCGTGAATGGTACTTCATGGAGCCGTAACCGCCTTTTCGCGGCATACACGATCAACCACGTTTGAAAATTACACCCGCGACAGATGGCTGGATGGTTCGCATCCGAACCCCGCTGGTTCTTCCGCATGATCGCGAGGATCGGATACCCACACCTTGGACACCTGAAAGCAACATTGTTTCCAAATGCATCATAGACAATCTCTTGTCCATTTTTGTCTTCGCAGCAAAAGTCAGTAATAGTTGCCATTGCGTCTAGGACCTCCGGACAAAACTCGTCGGTTGACAAAACGAAATTGGGTCACATGGTCGGTCCGAGCACCCAGGGGGCAAACTCGTCTTCGCCCGCGCCGTTCAGCTCGCTCTTGCTGCGTTTTCCCGAGGCGGTCTCGATGAGGATTTGGAAAATCTGTTCGCCCGCTTGCTGCACCGACATGCCGCCGTCGAGAATTTCGCCGCAATTGAAGTCCATGTCGTCGGCCATGCGGCGGTACATGGCGGAGTTGGTGGCCAGCTTGACCGATGGCGTGGGTTTGCATCCGTAGACGGAACCGCGCCCGGTGGTAAAGCAGATGAGGTTCGCCCCGCCCGCAACCTGTCCGGTGGCGGAGACCGGGTCGTAACCCGGCGTATCCATAAACACCAAGCCGCGCGTGACGACGGGCTGAGCGTACTCGACAACGTCGGTCAGGTTGCTGGTGCCTCCCTTGGCCACCGCCCCGAGAGATTTTTCCAGAATCGTAGTCAAGCCTCCGGCCTTGTTGCCGGGCGAGGGATTGTTATCGATCTTGCCGCCAAGCTGAGTGGTGTACTGTTCCCACCAGTGGATGCGCTCGATCAGTTTCTCCCCGACTTCGCGGGAAACGGCACGCCGGGTGAGCAGGTGCTCGGCGCCGAATATTTCAGGGGTCTCGCTCAGGATGGCCGCGCCGCCTTGCTCCACCAGCAGGTCTGAGGCGACGCCGAGCGCCGGGTTGGCGGAGATTCCGGAATAGCCGTCGGAGCCGCCGCATTGCAGGCCGAGCGTCAAATGGCTGAGTGGCACCGCCTGTCGCGATACGCGATTCGCCTCGGGAAGCATTTCGCGAAGCAGCGCAACGCCCCGCTCGATGGTGGCTCGCGTGCCGCCGGTGTCCTGAATGTTGAAGGCGCGCAGCCGGGTTGAATCCTTCAGTTTTTCGGCTTCCATCAGCGGTGCAATCTGGAGGGTCTCGCAGCCCAGGCCGATGAACAGCACTGCCGCAAAGTTGACATGGCGAATGTAGCCGGCCATCACGCGCTGGAGCAGCTCGATGCCCTGCGGCATGGCGCAGCCGGTCTTGTGCGTGATCGACACCACGCCGTCCACGTTGGGATATGCCTCCAGGGCCGCGCCCTGAAATGCGTTGGCGATGCCGCGGCAGACGTTGGCCGAACAGTTCACGCTGCTGATCACGCCCAGGTAGTTACGCGTCGCCACGCGGCCATCCGGCCGGACGATGCCATCGAACGTCAACCGGGCTGACGGCTGGTGTTGCGGACGGATGTCGGCACAGAAAGCGTAATCGCGTTCGAAGCTGCGCATCGCCAGGTTGTGCACGTGAACGTGGTCGCCGGGAGAGATCTGGCGCGAGGCAAAACCGATAATCTGGTTGTAGCGTCGCACCGGGCTGCCGGCCGCAATCTGCCGCACGGCCACCTTGTGACCCGCCGGAATCTGAACCGCAGTGACGATTTCGCCGGAGCCAGGCGTAGACAGCGGAGTTCCGGGAGCGATATCCCTTAGCGCGATGAGCACGTCATCCTTAGGATTGAGGCACAGCACAAGAGGAGGCTGGCCCGCTCGGCCGATCATCTCCGGCGTGATTGCTACTTCGTTGGACATGGTTCCCCTCCCGGCAGGCCCGGCACGATAGCCGCGACCTGATCTGCGACTGTCGCCCTGGTATAGAGCAGATTCAGAATGGTGCCGCCCCATACACTATAAACTGTCACGGCCGGCGGCAATGGCCTCGGTTCAGACCGGGCCGGCGGGCAAATGGGTGTTGTACACTGGAGCCTTCACGCGACCTTTCAAGGATCGGTAACTCCATGGATTCAGGCAGATTCGGCGGGCAGAAGCCTACCCCGGCCGCGGGCGAAGCCGCGCGGGACGAGCGCGCCACGCTGTTGCGCAGTGCCCGCCGCATCGTCTTCAAGCTCGGAACCAATGTCGTCGCAGAATCAGAGGGAAGTCTTTGTGTCTCGCGGCTGGAGCCGCTGGTAGCTTCGTTCGCAAAATTGAAACAGGCCGGCATCCAGATCATTCTCGTCTCCTCCGGTGCGGTCGGTCTCGGCCGCGGTGTTCTGGCGCTGCACAGCACGCGCACGCAGGACGTCGTGACCAAGCAGGCCTGCGCCGCCGTCGGACAGGCGCAGCTCATGCACGCCTACGAGCAGCTTTTTCATCCGCACGGCATCAATATCGCGCAGGTATTGCTGACCGAAGACGATTTCATGGACCGGCGCCGGTCGTCGAACCTTCGCCACACGATGGAGAAGCTGCTGAAACTCGGCGTGGTGCCGATCGTCAATGAAAACGACACGGTTTCGACGGCCGAGCTGGAATACACGGTTAAGGGGAGCCGGACTCGGATCTTCAGCGACAACGACCGCTTGGCGGCGTTGGTGGCAAGCCGGGTCGACGCCCAGGCACTCATCCTGCTCAGTAACGTGGAAGGATTGCTGCAGCTCCCGAAGAAGAACGCGGAAGATTCCGCCGAGCCGCCTGGACTGGCTATTCCGCTGGTGAAGGAGATTACGCCCGAGATCAAGGCCTTGGCTTTGGGACCTTCACGGGGCGGACGCGGAGGAATGCTGACCAAGCTTGAGGCTGCCGAAATTGCCACCCGCGCCGGCGGCATTACCATCATCGCCAACGGAGGCAAGCCCGACATCGTGGAGCGCATTTTCCGCGGTGAGAACGTCGGGACGGCGTTCATCCCGGCGACACGTATGCCGGCCAAACGGCGCTGGATCGCCTACGCGGCCGACGTCAGCGGACGGATCGTGGTCAACGCCGGAGCTCGCGACGCCATTCTGCGCGGCAAGGCCAGCCTGTTGTGGTCAGGCGTTGTGAAGGTGGAGCGCCGCTTCAAGCCCATGGACGTAATCAGCATCGCCGACCCCGAAGGACGCGAAATCGCCCGCGGCATCGCCAATCAAGGCAGTGAAGAAGCGGAACTGCTGGCAACCGGCGGCGGCAAGACGCGACACGGCGACCAGCCCTCTCCGAAATCAGCGGTCCTGGTAACGCGGAACAATATCGTGGTGTTTGAGAGCTAGAGCGGGTATTGCAACGGTATTCGAGAATCTTCAGTCCTAAGGTGGGCTTGATGACAGCTAGATTTGTCAAAGCGGCGGAAGCGGCGGCGATGGTCAAGGACGGCGCCACGATGGCGACCGTCGGGATGACGCTGGTCGGCTCGGCGGAAAGCATTTGGAAGGCTTTGGAGGCGAGTTTCCTCGCCTCGGGAACGCCTCGCGATCTCACCTTTGTGCACGCGGCCGGGCAGTGCAATCGCGACCGCGGCAATCAGCACCTGTGCCACCAGGGAATGGTAAAACGGGTGATCGGCGGGCATTGGGGGTTGGCTCCGCGCTGGATGGAGATGATTGGCTCCAACCAGGTTGAGGCCTACAACCTGCCGCAGGGGCAGATCGCGCAGCTCTATCGTTCGATGGCCTGCGGACTGCCGGGCAAAATGAGCAAGGTGGGGCTGGGAACCTACATAGACCCCCGGGTCGAGGGCGGCAAAATGAACGCCCGGACGCGCCCTTTGCCTGACATCATCGAGGTGATGGAGTACGGCGGGGAAGAATATCTTTTCTACAAGGCGATTCCACTGGACATCGTCATCATTCGCGGCACCACTGCCGACGAAATGGGCAACATCAGCTTCGAAGAAGAAGCCATGAAGCTGGAGGTGATGCCGGCGGTGCTGGCCGCCAAGCGTTATGGCGGCAAGGTGCTGGCGCAAGTCAAACGCGTCGCCAGGACCGGTACGCTGCACCCCAAGCAAGTGGTGGTGCCGGGCTTTTTCGTGGATGCGATTGTGGTTTGCGACAACCCGGAACTGGATCACCGCCAAACCCACTCGTTTGCCTATGATCCGTCGCTTTCCGGCGACCTCGTGATGCCGGTGGCGACGGTCGAACCCCTGCCGCTCTCCGTGCGCAAGGTGATTGGACGGCGGGCCGCCATGGAATTGACCCTGGGCACTGCGATCAACATGGGAACCGGTATCCCCAACGACATAATTGGCGGCGTGTTGGCCGAGGAAGGCCTGAGCGAAGACGTTCTGGTGACGGTCGAGTCGGGTGTCTATGGTGGAATTCCGGAGGGCGGCATCGACTTCGGCGTGGCCCACAACACCTATGCGCTCATCCCGCATGAAGTGCAGATGGACTTCTACAACGGCATGGGAATTCCCTTCACCTTCATGGGCGCCGGCGAGATGGACGAAGTGGGACACGTGAACGCAACCAAGTTCGGCGATCGCTCGCCGGGCTGCGGCGGCTTTATCGACATCACCCAGAACGCCGGGCATGTGGTGTTCTGCTCGACTTTCACGGCCCGGGGGCTGGAGGTCGAGTTCGCCGGAGGCAAGCTGCGGATCGTCAAGGAAGGGACGCAGAAAAAGCTGGTGAAGAAGGTCACGCAGATTTCGTTCAACGGCGAGATCGCCAGGCGAAAGGGTCAGAAGGTCCACTTCGTGACCGAGCGGGCGGTCTTCGAACTGCGGCCCGAAGGCCCTGTGCTGATCGAGATCGCGCCCGGCGTCGACCTGAAGAGAGACATCCTGGGGCAGATGGAGTTCACGCCCATCATTGCCGGGGACCTGAAGACCGCGGACGCGAGCCTTTACAACAAGGGACGGTTTGATTTGAAAGCGAAGCTGCACGCAAAAGCATAAAGAGATAAAGAGAAGAGAAAGGAAGCTATGCGACTCAAGGATAAGGTAGCCATTGTGACCGGAGCGGGCCGGGGAATCGGCCGCGGCATTGCGCTGAAGCTCGCCGAGGAAGGCGCGAAGGTCGTGGTGGCCGACGTCGTCGAAGAGAATGCGCAAAAAGTGGTTGAGCAGATCAAGCAGGCCGGGGGAAAGGCGATTGCCTCTAAGACCGACATTTCGCAGAAGCCCGAGGTCGAGGCCCTGTTCGCCAAGGCGGTGAGCGAGTTTGGACCGGTCGACATTCTGGTGAACAACGCCGGCATCAATCGCGACGGCATGCTCCACAAGATGAGCGACGAGGACTGGGCGAAGGTGATTGCCGTGAACCTGACGGGCACCTTCTACTGTCTGCGCCTGGCGGCGCAGCAGATGCGCGAGCGCGGCTACGGACGCATCATCAACGTGGCTTCCATGAGCTGGCGGGGCAACTTCGGACAGGCCAACTATGCCGCCGCCAAGGCTGGCATCGTTGGCTTGACGGGGACGGCTGCACGCGAGCTGGCGAAAAAGGGCGTAACCGTGAACGCCATCAATCCCGGCTTCGTGGATACCGAGATGACGCGCGGGGTTCCGGAGAAGACCTGGAACGCCATGATCGACAAGATATGGATGGGGAGGGTTGGCGAACCGGCGGACGTAGGCAAAGTGGTGGCTTTCCTGGCATCTGATGAGGCCGCCTACGTAACCGGGCAACTGATCGACGTCAGCGGCGGCATGGTGCTGTAGACAGAGCAGATTTAGAGTTGGTGTATCCCGGTGACCGCTCCGGTCGTCTTGCTGTTGTCCGAAACTGTTGTGTAAATGTAGGGGAGTTGCATGCCGATCGAAGACAAGGTTGACCTCGCGAAATACTTCGTTATTTCAAGCGACCAGAAAAAATCGCCCATTAAATTTGTACATGATGCACTCTCACAGCTTACAGGACGCACACACGAAATAGGTGCTGCATTTCATTCCAGCCTATCAGGAGCCTACAACATAGCAGCTTTTCCGGGCCGCATGGCTTTTTATTGTGGGCAAGTTGTAATGCATGTAACGTCACTTCAGCTGGACTCGATCGGGGGAGCGTTGACGCCAATACTTGGAAACGCTTTCAAAGAGGAATACGAGCAAGCCACACATCAGATTACGGAGGACGCGGATTTTGCGGGGATAGCGGAGATACTTCTTCGCCATACGCTGAATGAGGATGCTGATTTTCACCTTGCAGAGCAGACCCTAAAACAATGCTTGGTTATCACTTGGACCAGCTTGGAGGTATTGACTTCAGACCTGTTCGTCTTCCTTCTTAACAGTTACCCGGTCCTGACACAGAAGGTGATGGACGATCCTCGTGGACAGAAGCGTTATCAATATACGCAGAAATCATTGGTGGCAGCTCTCTATGAGTACGGCTATGATTTATCTCGCCACATGGGGGAGTTTCTGGCAAAGGTATGGCCGATTGATGATGTAGACACGATGCGGGCAGTGGTCGACATTTTATTCGAAGGCACGACCGAGCTTCAGACCTTACTCAAAGACGAGCGTTTGTGGAGACTGCATAAGAGCCGGAACATAATTGTCCATCGGGCGGGAATAATTGACGGGGAGTTTCTAAAATCCACTGGAATTAAAGCTAGTGTGGGTGCGCCACTAAGAATCGCACCGGATGAGCTGGTGGATTATATCCTGTTTGCTGGGGCACTTGGGGTAGAAATCCTTAAGGCTGCTCAGGTACTGGTGAACACAGTCGCGATCTGTACGGACGCACTACCACTCCGCCCAGCTGGTGAATAGCGGACTAACTCGCATAGGGGAACGGCTCTAGCCTGACGGCAAGCAACAAGGAGATGCTGATGATTTTGACCCAAGAAGAAGAGGCGATGCTGAGAGGCGACGAAGGTGAAGCCGCCAAGCTCGCGATGGAGATTCTGGTTAAGGTAGGCGAGAAGTTCGGCGCCAAAAGGCTTGTTCTCGTGGCCAGCGCCCACATCGTGCTGGCGATGTACAAGAGCATTTTTGACGCCGGCGTCGAAGTCTGCGAGAAGTTCGCCGCCATGGGCGCCAGGTTCAGGGTGCCGACTACGCTCGATCCGAGCGGCATGGATACGCAGAAGTGGCGCGAATTCAAAACGCCCGATGCCTATGCCGAAAAGCAGTTGCGGGTCGCCAAGGCCTACGAGCAGATGGGCGCCATCATGAGCTGGACCTGCCTGCCGCACTTTACCGGGTCGGCGCCGCGCTTCGGCGAGCATGTCGGCTGGACCGAGTCCTCGGCGGTCGCCTTCATCAACTCGGTTCTGGGTGCGCGCTCCAACCGCGAGACCGCCGTGCTGGACGTCTGCATCGGCATCACCGGTCGCACGCCGGAGTACGGCTTGCACCTCCAGGAAAATCGCTACGGCAAAGCGCTGGTCAAGATGGAGATCGGCGGCCGGATGCTCCAAACCTGGGAATATCCGGTCCTCGGCTATTTCCTGGGCAAGACGCTGGGCAGCGAGATTGGCGTGGTTGAGGGTCTCGTGGGCAGTCCCAAGATGGACGAACTGAAATCGATGCTGGCCGCCGCCGCGGCTACCGGCCCGCTGGCGATGGTTCATCTGGTGGGGATCACGCCCGAGGCAAGGACCAGGGCGGAGGCATTTGGTCCGAACCATCTCGAACGCACCGTAACCGTAACCGAGGAGACTCTCAAGACGACCCGCGCCGAGATGTGCACGGTGAAAAGCGCCAAGATCGACCTGGTGGCGCTGGGCTGTCCGCACTACAGCATTGCCGAAATCCAGAACGTTATAAAGTTGCTGGCCGGCCGCAAGGTCGCCGCCAACACCGAGCTCTGGATCTACACCACCAAGCAGGTCAGGGATCTGGCCGATCGCATGGGAATCATGGCGGAGCTGTTGGGACTCGGCGGCAAGATCGCGACCGAAACCTGCATGCTGATTTCTCCAGTGGAAACCTGGGGTTTCAAGACACTGATGACAGATTCAGGGAAGTGCTCCTACTACGCCCCCGTGCAATGCAAAACCGACGTTATCTTCGGCAGTGCCGCCGAATGCGTGGAAGCCGCCGTGAATGGCCGGGTGGTTGCACCCCAGCAAGCCAAAAGCAGGCTTCCTGGGGACCCCGAGGGAGGGCGAGCGTGAAGACATTCAAAGGTAAGGGCGTAACCGATGGCAAGAATGCCGGGCCGGCGCTGGTGACCGGGCAGATGTTCGGCTTCTGGGGCGGAGTCGATCCAGCCACCGGCATCATTATCGATCAGCGGCACGAACTCTACGGCCAGAGCATCAAGGGCAAGGTCTTCGTCTTTCCCGAAGGGCGAGGGTCGACCGTAGGGGCGGCGATTATCCTGGAGTTGGCGCGCTGCGGCAATGCTCCGGCGGCGATTATCAACCATCACACGGAAGGCATTCTCGCCGCGGGCGGAATCCTCGCCGACAAGTTTTACAACACGAAATTACCCATCATCGATGGCCTTGAGATCGATCCGATCACCGAGATCAAGACCGGAGACTGGGTGGAAGTGGACGCAACCGCCGGCTTCATTACCGTCGGCAAGTAACCTCTGGATGAAACTCAACGGCCGCGGTGCTCGACACCCCAGCAAGCCAAATGCGGGCTTGCCGGGGGCCCCATCACCGGCCGGCAAGCAATTAAGAAGGAGACGACTTACATGAAGAACCTGAAGTATGTACTGGTTTTCGTAGTCATCCTGGCGTTAATTGGGGTCGCCTGTCAGTCCAAGCAAGAGGACAAGACCATTAAGATCGGCCAGATTGTGACCTCGTTTACAGGCGATGCCGCGATGTACGGCAATTTCCAGCGCGACGGCGCTCAGCTCGCCGCCGACGAAATCAATGCCGCTGGCGGAATCAACGGCAAGAAGATCGAACTATTCCCGCTCGACGATGCCTCCAAGCCGAACGTCGCCCTCAACGCGATGCAGAAGCTGCTGAATGAAACCAAGCCGATCGTCGTGCTCGGTCCCGACTGGTCGGGCAATACGCTGGCGGTCGCGCCGCTCGCCAAGCAGAATAAGATTCCGCAGATCACCAGCAGCAAGAGCCGCAAGATCACGCACGACGGCAATGACTTCATCTTCCGCGTGGTTGCCACGGGTCCGTTCATCGGGCAGGCTCTGGTCGATTACGCCTACAAACAGGGATATCGAAAGATGGCCATTCTCTACACCAACAGCGACTACGGTGTGAGCGGCGGCCAGGGCGCCAAGGCAGCGTTGGCGAAGTATAAGCTCGAGCCCGCGGCCTATGAAACCTATAACGTCGGCGACAATGACTATACCGCGCAGTTGCTGCGCATAAAGAATTCGGGCGCCGATGTCGTAATCGACTACTCGATCCAGGTGGAAGGCGCGAAATCGCTCCGCCAAATGCGTGAAATGGGCATCAAGCTTCCCGTTTTCGGCGGCGACGCGTTCATTACCCCTGACTTCGCTAAGCTGGTCGGCCCTGAAAAGATGGAAGGCGTCATTGCCTCCTCTGCTTTCATCGTCTCCAACCCAGCCCCTGAGGTTCAGGGATTCGTGACCAAGTACAAGCAGAAGTTCGGGGTCGAGCCCGAAGATCACGCGGCGCCGTATTACGATGCGGTGAAGATCCTTGGACAGGTGATTGCCAAGACCGGTCCGGACAACGAAAAGATTGCCGCCGAGCTTCGCACTCTGAAGGGCTTCAAGGGCGTGCAGGGCGATTACACCGCCGACAAGTGGGGCAATCTCATTCACCGCGCCTCGTTGGCCAAGTACACCGGCGGCAAGTGGGTGTGGATTGCCGACGCCGACAACCTGGCCGATAGCGATTAGGGCCGCTTCAGAGATGCTGTATCCCGAAGGACCAACGTCATTCCGAGGGAGCGACGCCTTACGGCGCGAGTCGAGGAATCTTTTGTTTGTTTTGCCGCGGAAAACACAAGATCCCTCCGCTCCGCTTCGCTTCGGTCGGGATGACGTCTCGGTCACGAGCCGGCTACACCAACTCTGGAAATGCTTTGGCCGTCGGCAACACGAAAGGAGGTCCCGGACAGGACCTCCTTTGCCTGCGACGAGATCGAAGAGGGTTCTGTAATGGAATTATTCCTGCAGGTCGTGGCCGGAGGGACCGCCATCGGGCTGCTTTATGCGCTTCCTGCCTTAGCGATCGTTTTGCTGTGGAACACGGCAGGCTTTTTCAACCTGGCCCAAGGCGACTTCGTAGCCCTTACCAGCTACTTCCTGTATTTCTTCTACATAATGATGCACATGCCGTTTGTACTCGCGGCCGTGCTTACGATCTTGTGCCTGGGCGCGGTCGGTTTTATCGTGGACAAGGCTTTGTTCCATCCGCTGCGGCGCTTCAACTGTAATCCGTTGCTGATGCTCATCGTTACCATCGCCCTGTCGGTATTCCTCAAGAATCTGATCCGCGCTATCTGGGGCACCAAGCCGCTGTCGCTCGGGAATGTCTTTGGCGAGACCCCGTTAAACTTCTTTCATGCTCACATCATGCCGCACACGTTCTGGACGGTGGGCCTTTCGCTGCTGCTGATTATCGGGCTCTACATCCTTTCGCAGAAGTCGCTGCTCGGCGTAGCCATGCGAGCGGCGGCCGAAAGCCGGGAAGTGGCGCAATTGATGGGCGTGAAGAGCAACTTCATCATCAGCCTCTCGTTCGTCATCAGCCTGATGATCACTGCCGTGGCCGGCATCCTGGCGACGCCAATCCTGTTCCTGATTCCGGAGATGGGTGATTCGCTCGGCCTGAAAGCCTTTGCCGCCACCATCATCGGCGGTTTTGGCAACCCGCTGGGCGCGGTGGTCGGCGGCATCCTGCTCGGCATTGTCGAGACACTGGCCGGTATTTATCTTTCGTCGAGCTACAAGGACGCCATCGCCTTCGGCATTCTGATCGCCTTCCTGCTATTCAAACCCAAGGGATTGTTCAGCCTGAAGATCTCGGAGAAGGTGTAGCCCATGAGAATACCGGCTCCAGGTTCATCCCGTCCGACGCGAAATTGGCGCCGCTTGCTGGGCCCGAAGCAGCTCGCGTTGCTGGGCGCCGTCTTTGCCATGGTGCTGCCGCTGATTCTCAATAGCGACTACCTCATTCTGGTCACCGACATGGGCGCCGTGGTTGCGTTTATCGTGTTGGGACTGGTGGTGCTGGCCGGCTTCACCGGACTTGTTTCACTCGGACAGGTCGCCTTCTACTCGATCGGCTCTTATGTGGCCGCGATTGTAACCACCAGGCTGGGATTGTCACCGTGGTTCATGCTTCTTATCGCTCCAACCGTGGCCGCGGCCTTTGGCGTTTTGGTCGGCATTCCGGCGTTTAACCTTAAGGGACCGTTCCTGGTGATCATCACCATCGGCTTCGCCGAGATCATCAGGATTCTGGTGATCAACCTCGAGCATCTCACCGGCGGACCCTTCGGCATCTCACGCATTCCGTCGTTGAAACTTGCCGGTCTGGACTTGGCGCGGCCTCTGTTTTTCTACTACTTCATCATCGTACTGCTGGCACTGGCGATGTATGGGGCCATCCGGCTGCGAAAATCCAGAGTTGGACGCGCCCTGATCGCCATACGCGACGATGAACTGACGGCCGAAGTGATGGGCGTCAACGTGAAGTACTACAAGATCATGTCGTTCGCGCTTTCGGCTTTCCTGGCTGGTTTTGCCGGCGCGCTCTATGCGTTCCTGACCGGTTATATCGGACCTGACCTGTACACGTTTAACGAGTCGGCGTCCTATCTTTGCATGAGCGTTCTGGGAGGCTTCAGCGCGGTCGTCTCTCCCCTCGTGGGCGTGCTGTTGACGCTTTTGCCCGAGCTTCTTCGCAGCCTGAAAGACTACTACATGCTTTTTTTCAGTTTCATCCTGATGGTACTGGTGCTCTTTGCCGCCTGGCGCGAGCATAAGGCGGCCAGCAGCGACAGCGACAAAGAAATGGGAGCTCGAAGTTGGCAAAGGTTACGCTGGAAGTGAAAGCCATCAGCAAGCGCTTTGGCGGAGTGCTGGCGCTGAACCAGGTGGATGTCAGCATCCTGGAAAACTCGCGGCATGTCATCATCGGTCCCAACGGCTCGGGAAAATCCACGTTGATCAACGTCCTTTCGGGTGTGTATACGCCCGAAGGCGGCGACGTTTTTTTCCTGGGAGAAAAGATTACCGGCCTGCCTCCCTACCGCATCACCGCCAAAGGCATCGCGCGCACTTTTCAAAACATCCGGCCCTTCCGCGGAATGAGCGTGTGGGAAAACATTGCGCTCGGCCTGCACTGCCGCACGCATTACGGACTGTTTGAAGCGATCTCGCACCTCGGACGGGAACCGGTTGAAAGCAAGAAAATCGACTCCAAGGTGACCGAACTCGCCGAGTTCTTTGAGATCGGCAATCTGCTCTCCGCAAACATGCAAAGCCTGCCCTACGGCAAGCAGCGGATCATCGAAATCGCACGCGCCCTGGCCAGCGAACCGAAGCTGTTGTTGCTGGACGAACCGGCCGCAGGCATGAACACGGCAGAGGCGCAGGCGCTCGCCCAGACCATCAAAAGGATCAGCGCCCTGGGCGTCACCGTGGCCCTGATTGAACACAATATGGAATTCGTCAAGGAAATTGCCGATATCATTACCGTGCTTGATTCCGGTGAAAAGATCGCCGAAGGCAGTTTCCTGGACGTGCAATCGAATCGGCGGGTCGTCGAGGCCTATCTGGGCAAGCGAGTCGCGGCCAATGCTTGAGATCAAGAATTTACACGTCAAATACACCAAGGCGGAGGTCCTGAAAGGCGTCTCCCTGACCGTGCCGGAGAGCACGGTAGTCGCCGTACTCGGCTCCAATGGCGCCGGCAAGTCCACCCTGCTCAAGAGTCTTTCGGGCTTGGTGCGACCGCTGCCGGGTAGCAGCACCATGCTGGCCGGACGCGAGATTGCCGGCTTGAGCCCGGAAAAAATTGTCGCCGCCGGAGTGATACACGTTCCCGAGGGCCGCCGGATTTTCGGCACTCTTTCCGTGCGCGAGAATCTGCGCATGGGCGCATACCTCCGGCGAGATAAAAAAGACATCGAAACGGATTACGAAAAATGTTTCGCGCTCTTTCCCAGATTGAAGGAGAGGATCGAACAACAGGCAGGAACCCTGTCCGGTGGAGAGCAGCAGATGCTAGCCATCGCCCGCGGCCTGATGGCCAGTCCGAAGGTTCTGCTGCTGGACGAACCTTCCATGGGGTTGGCGCCAGTGATCGTCGACCAGATTTATGAAATCATCGCCAAGATCAAAAAACAGGGCGTAACCATGATCCTGGTCGAGCAAAACGCCACCCTGGCACTTTCGGCCTGCGATTTTGCCTACATCATGATGACCGGCGAAATCCGGCTCTACGGGACGGCGGCAGAGCTGGCGGCCAAGGACGATCTCATTAAGTCATACCTTGGCGCCTAGCAAGCTGCTGAAAAACGCGCCGAAGCCGGGGTCCCCGACGCGCGCCGTGGTTGCGCGTGTTGGGGCGGACAAAGCGAGGCGCGACGAAATGTGTAAGCCACAGAGTTACAGCACAATTGTGGAATGCTCGCGCCAGAGCAGACCTGTTTTTTCAGCAGCCTGCTAAGGCTTACCTCCTAGCCGATTCCTTGCACATCAGGGCGAGTTCCCGGAATTCCGTTCTGCTGCTTCGCTTCGACGGCAGGAGCGTCTCTCGGCAGCCGCTTAGGTCCCGGCAACATTCTGGCGGGCAGCCTTTTTTTCCGGGCCATTACCGTGTAGTTGTGGCAAAATGCTTGACTTAGTGCGCAATCAAAAAACGTTTACACTCGGGGGGTACCTTCAATGCTGGCCTCGGCACGGCGTCTGTTCTTCCTGGCTCCATGCTGAAAGCAGCGATCTCCACCGGGAGTGATCGTTTTCTTGATCGATGTGTGTTTGCACGTTTCAATTGCATAGTCACTGGCGGGCGCAAAGCCCACAGATATTCGCAGCAAAGGAGTCGCCGGCATGAATACGTTGCCGCTGATGATCGGGGTGTTATGTTTTTACGCCCTGGCGTACCGCTTCTACAGCGCGTTTCTCGCGGCCAAGGTAATGACCCTGGACGATCGCAGAACAACGCCTGCACATTTGTATGAAGACCACCACAACTATGTGCCTTCACCGAAATGGGTGTTGTTCGGGCATCATTTCGCGGCCATTGCCGGCGCCGGTCCGCTGGTGGGACCGACGCTTGCCGCCCAGTTCGGTTTTGCGCCAGGACTAATCTGGCTGCTGGTCGGCGCCGTGCTCGCCGGTTGCGTGCAGGATTTCACGATTCTGGTTGCGTCGATTCGCCATAAAGGGCACTCCCTGGCGGAGATCGCCCGCACGGAAATCAGCACGTTTGCGGGTCTGGTAACCATGATTGCCGTGCTGCTGATCCTGGTCATAGCCTTGGCCGGACTGGGTATCGTCGTGGTCAACGCGCTCGCTGAGAGTCCCTGGGGCGTGTTTACCATCGGAATGACGATCCCCATCGCCTTCGCCATGGGCTTCTACATGTTCAAGAGCACACCGGGACAGATCCGGGTAGCTCTGCCCAGCGCGTTCGGTGTCGTCGCCTTGTTGGCTTCGGTTGGCGGTGGGCATTGGTTTGCCGCATCTTCGTTCGCACACTTTCTCACCTTCACGCCGCATCAGATCTGTTTGCTGATGGCGACTTACGGCTTTATCGCCTCGATTCTGCCGGTCTGGATGGTGCTGGAACCACGCGACTATCTCTCGACCTATCTGAAGCTGGGCACGATTGCCGCGCTGATTATCGGCATTATGGTTGCCCACCCGAACATTCAGTTCCCGGCCGTCACGCAGTACATTCACGGCGGCGGACCCATCATTGCGGGCAAGCTGTTCCCGTTCCTGTTCGTCACCATCGCTTGTGGCGCGATTTCGGGTTTCCATTCGCTGGTCTCTTCCGGCACCACGCCGAAGATGCTCGATAAGGAAACCGATGCGCGCTTTATCGGATACGGCGCGATGATCTGCGAGTCGCTGGTAGGCGTCATGGCCCTGATCGCTGCCTGCTCGATGTTCCCCGGCGACTACTTTGCCATCAACACCCCGGCTGCGGTCTTCGCCAAGCTGGGCTTGCACACCGTCAATCTGGATATGTTCTCGCGGGAAATCGGCGAGAAGCTGGCCGGACGCACCGGTGGAGCGGTCTCTCTTGCCGTTGGCATGGCCCAGATTTTCCGCAGCATTCCGGGCATGGACAAACTGGTGAGCTACTGGTACCACTACGCGATCATGTTCGAGGCGTTGTTCATCCTCACCACGATCGACACCGGTACACGCGTTGCCCGCTACGTTATGCATGAACTGCTGGGCCGCGTCTACAAGCCTTTCGGCAACCACACATGGTTGCCCGGCAACCTGATCGGTACCTTCCTGGTCGTATACGCATGGGGTTTCCTCATCTGGACGGGCAGCATTTCCACCATCTGGCCGCTGTTTGGCACTGCCAACCAGTTGCTGGCGACGATCGCGTTGGCTGTCACCACCACTTTCCTGATCAATATGGGCAGAGCGAAGTATGCCTGGATCAGCCTGGTGCCGATGATTTTTGTCGGAATCACAACGGTTTCCGCTGGAGCCCTTTCGATTCCGCGGATCTTCTGGCCGCTGACCCACGTCCCCGGCAAGGAGTTTGTCGGCTACATGGATTCGGTGTTGATGGTTTGCTCCATCATCGGTGTCCTGGTGGTCTCGTTTGAAGCGGTGCGCCGCTGGATCAAGACGCTCAGTGGCGAGCCAATTCCGCAGGAAGCCTTCGGACCGCCGGCGGATATGGGCAAAGAGACCGTAAAGATGGGTTGCTGCTGACGTAATCCTGGGCGGCAACGTTTAGCAGGTGCGGGGCTAGAGGCTCGCGGCGGGCGCAACAGGCGCTGGTCGAGGCCTCACCGCACCTTTTCTTTTTGCGTTTTGCTCTCTGCCGGAGTGTCATGGGTCACCCGAAATTGTGAGTGATATCACTTACGCCTTGTACGCGCCCGACAGACAATCCTTGGCTGGCTAAATGATTTAGTTCCGCAAGCGGACGGTCGATTTTTGCAGTTCCGTTCCATTCTGTTTTCCGGCGATGTACCGGGAACTTGCTTGAAAGTTCTGTTTGAAGATTACTTAGGAGTATCCATGGCAACCGCTGCTAGCTCCGCCAAGACATCGCGTAGTGGCCTCAGTTCGGCTGAACTGAAGCAAAAGCTGTCGGCCGCGATCGATCCTGCCCGGATTCTGAACCGGCCGATCGACGTTGTCGCCTTTGCCTCCGATGCCAGCTTTTACCGGCTAATTCCGGAGGCTGTGGTTCAGCCGCAAGGGGTGGAAGAGATTCAGGCGTTGTTTCGGTTCAGCCAGGAGCACGGCATTCCGCTCACGTTCCGGGGGGGCGGCACCAGCCTTTCCGGACAAACGGTGAGCGATGGCATGCTGGTGGATGTGGCTCGCCATTGGCGCGGCTTCAAGGTGGAGGAAGGCGGCAAGAAGATCCGCCTGCAACCGGGCGTGCTCGGCGGGCAGGCCAATGCCGCATTGTACCCATATGGCAAGAAGATCGGTCCTGATCCGGCCTCGGTGGCGATTGCCTCGATCGGCGGCATTCTGTCGAACAACTCCAGCGGCATGTCCTGCGGCGTTGTGCAGAACGCTTATCACACGCTCGAATCGCTGACGTTCGTGTTGCCCACGGGAACGGTGATCGACACGGCGGCTCCCGATGCCGACGAGCAGTTCCGGCTGAAGGAGCCGGAGCTGGCGCGCACGCTGCTGGAGTTGAAGCAGCGCATTGAAGGCAATCCGGCTCTGGCCGCGCGGGTTCGCGCCAAATACAAGATGAAGAACACGACCGGCTATGGGTTGAACGCGTTTGTGGATTTCGAGCGGCCGGTTGATATTTTCCGCAATGTGCTGATTGGCTCGGAGGGAACGCTGGCTTTCATCGCGGAGGCGGTGTTGCGCACGGTGCCGGATCTGCGCGTGAAGTACACGGGATTGCTGCTGTTTCCAAACCTCCATGCCGCTGCCGCCGCGATCGTGCCCTTGCGCGAAGCCGGTGCGGCTGCCCTGGAAATGATGGATCGGGCTTCTCTGCGCGCCATTCAGGACCTTCCCAGCATCCCCCCCGTGATCAAGGGCTTGGCCGACGATGCCGCGGGCATTCTGGTGGAATTCCAGGTGGCCGACGAGCAGGACCGTCCATTGCTGGAGGTAAAGTTGCAAGAGGTGGTCGCCAATCTCACCCTCGTGGCTCCCCCATCGTTCACTCATGATCCGGCCGAACAGGCGCAGTTCTGGAAGATTCGCGCCGGTCTCTTTCCCACTGTGAGCATAGCGCGAGCAACCGGCACAACGATGATCACCGAGGACTTGGCGTACCCGGTCGATCGCCTCGCCGAGGCGGCGATGGATCTGACGGCAATGTTCAAGAAGCACCACTACGACGACGTCATTCTTTACAGCCACGCCAAAGATGGAAACCTGCACTTCATGATGCCGCAGGGCTTCAACGAGCAGTGGCAAGTGGAGAAATACTCGGGTCTGCTGGAAGACGTGGTGGCAATGACGGTGCAAAAGTACGATGGGGCGCTGAAGGCGGAGCATGGGACGGGGCGGAACATGACTCCATTCGTACGCATGGAGTGGGGTGATGAAGGCTACGCGATCATGCAGCAGCTGAAGCAGGCGGTGGATCCGCGCGGCCTGCTGAATCCCGGCGTCATTATCAATCCGGACCGGCATTCCTATATCGCCAATCTGAAGCGTACGCCTGTCATCGAACCGGAGGTCGACAAGTGCATCGAATGCGGCTTCTGCGAGCCGAAATGCCCGAGCCGGGATCTGACCCTGACGGCGCGGCAACGCATCGTGGTTCGGCGCGAGATGCAACGTCTGAAGGAAGCCGGCGATCTGGCGGGCTACGCCGCCCTGGATGCTGACTTCCCATACATGGCGCTGGACACCTGCGCGGTCGACGGACTTTGCGCGACAAACTGTCCGATGGGCATCGATACATCGAAGCTGACGAAGTATTTTCGCAAGATCCGGCACAGCGAGCAGGAGCATAAGCGCGCGGTAAGCGCGGCGCGTAACTTTGCCGCCACCGAGCGGCTGGCGCGGCTCGGGCTGTCGCTAGGGCATCTGGGCGCATCGCTGTTCGGGCATACGACGATGGCCAGCCTGACGCGCGGGCTGCGCGGCGTGACCGGCCAGGTTCTGCCACTGTGGAGCAAGGAAATGCCACGGCCGCGCAAGGGCGAGCTGCCGGTGACGACGGCTGCTGGAGCGGCGGCGGTGTACTTCCCCACCTGCGTCTCGCGGGTGATGGGCGCCCTGCCGGGCGAACCGGATGACGTTACGCTGATGGGCGCGCTGCTCAATGTGGCGGAACGGGCGGGCGTAAAGCTGTACGTTCCGCAAGACGCGGTGGGAGTTTGCTGCGGCGTGCCGTTCTCGTCGAAAGGCTTCGACCCGGCACACCATGTGGCGGTCAACAATGCCATCGAGCGCTTCTGGAAGTGGACGGGCGAGGGCGCGATTCCCGTGGTGGTTGACACCAGCCCGTGCAGCCACGGACTGCTGACGGCAAGGCCGCATCTGACGGCGGAAAACCAGGCGCGGTTCGACAAGCTGCGGATCATCGACAGCATCGAGTTCGCCAACGATCGGCTGCTGCCGCGACTGACGGTGGCCCGCAAAGTACATTCGGTGGTGCTGCATCCGGTGTGCTCGGTAACCAAGATGGGACTGACGAATAAGCTGGTGAGCGTTGCCGGGGCTTGTAGCGACCGGGTCACGGTGCCGCAAAGCGCCGGCTGTTGCGCCTTTGCCGGCGACCGCGGGTTCCTGTTTCCGGAATTGACGGAGTCGGCGACTAAGCCGGAAGCCGCCGAGGTGCTGGAAGGCAACTACGACGGACACTATTCGAGCAGCCGCACTTGCGAAATCGGCATGACGCGGGCGACGGGCAAGGTCTATCGCTCCTTCATCCACCTGCTCGACTTCGCCACCAAGCCGTAAGCTCCGCCGGCGATAGCAAGGCGCGCCCAGCCCCGGCGCGCCTTTTACATTGCTGATCCACCGTTAACGGTTCTCGTTATCAACAAGCGCTAACCACCAGCCATGACGTGCGCTTTACATTGCCGATCTCGGCTTCAGAAACTCTGCTTGCCCGCGGGTTGCATGCTTCATCTCGCGGCTTGGCGTCATCCAACCTTGGTAGAGCGGTTTCAGAATAGGTGTATCCCAGTGCTATCCAGCTTTGTGGGACATACCTTTCGCGAAGCCGGTCTAGACCCTGATGGGGTTCACGAGGTGCCGCCGTGGCAGAGCAGCGCAATCGATATCTCACGCAGCAGGAGAGCAGCGACCTGGGATTTGGCTCGGTGGTCTCGAACCAGCCGAAGCTCAGGCTGCTCAATCGCGACGGATCATTCAACGTGGTCAAGCCGAACCAGCGATGGCTGCTGAGAGTTTCCGGTTATTATCGCCTGCTCACCATGTCCTGGCCGGCATTCTTCACGATGGTGTTGCTCTTTTACGTCGGCATTAACCTGGTCTTTGCCGGCGTTTACTACCTGCTCGGTAGAGATGCTCTTCAAGGCAACATCCAAACTTCGGCCTTTCTGCGTGACTTTTTTTTCAGCATTCACTCTTTCGCCACCATTGGTTACGGCAATATCGTTCCGGTCGGAGTGTTGGCCAACCTCGTGGTGGCTTTCGAAGCGCTGGTCGGGCTGCTTGGCTTTGCCCTGGCAACCGGCATGGTCTTCGCGCGCTTCTCCCGGCCGGTCGCCGACATCGTGTTTTCCCGGAACGCGGTCATCGCGCCCTATCGTGGCATCACGGGCTTCGAATTCCGCGTCGTCAATGCACGCGAGAATCAACTGATCGAGCTGCATGCGACTGTGATTTTCAGCCGTTTCGAAATCGTGGATGGCCGTCTTCAGCGCGTCTTCACGGGCTTGTCGCTGGAGCGCGAATCTGTCAGCTTCTTCCCGTTGAATTGGACCGTGGTGCACCCGATTGACGAAAACAGCCCGCTGTTCGGCTGGACGCAGGAAAGGCTTCTCGAGTCGAACGCGGAATTTCTCATTCTGCTGACGGCCATTGACGAGACTTTTGCGCAGACCGTGCACGGCCGTTCCTCCTATGCGGCGAGCGAGGTTCTATGGAACGCACGCTTCGCCCCCATGTATCGCAATGTCGGAGGCGCGATGGAGTTGGACATCTCGCAATTGCACGCCGTCACTCCGGTGGGTTCCCAGGCCGCCGCCGATTGAGCGCTCCCGCTGGTCGCGGTTTTGTATCGAAAGAATGTATGCGGTTGCGGTACCATGAAATGTTTTCGCGGGTGCTTAATCGGTAGATAGACAAACATGGCCACGTTTGCTGCGGTCGATATTGGCGCCAATTCCGTTCGACTGAAGATTGCCGCGCTCGTCAACCATCGCCTCTCGGTGGTTCACGAGGACCGCGAGGTAACCCGGCTGGGAGAATCGGTGTTCCGATTCGGCGTGCTTGATCCGGCCGCTATGGCGCACACCGTGAAGGTCCTCTCCCGCTTTCACAGGGCAGTGCAAACCTATGGCGCGGAAACCGTCCGCGTGGTGGCCACCAGCGCGCTGCGAGACGCCAACAACGGCGCCGCCTTCAAAGCCTGGGTGCATGCGGCGACGGGATGGCAAGTGGAAGTCATCACCGGGTTGGAAGAGGGCCGCCTCATTCATCTCGGCGTCGTTTCCGGTTCGCGGCTGCCGCCTGGGCGCATGCTGCTGATCGATCTGGGCGGCGGCAGTTGCGAGCTGATTACTTCTCTGCGCGGCCAGATCGAAAAGATCTACAGTCTGCCGCTTGGGGCAGTTCGCCTCACGCGAACTTTTTTGCAGCACGACCTTCCCAAGAAGCGCGAGCTGCAGCAGTTGAAATCGTTTATCGAGGAGGAGGTCGGGCGCGTTGAAGCCGAACTGACGGCATCGCGCGTGCGCTTGACCGTGGCGACCTCAGGCACGCCCGCGGCGTTGGCCGACATGTGGACCGCCCGTTCCAAGAAGCGAAGCAACATCGTTCCGCGGAAGGCGGTGGTTGGGCTTGCGGCGCAGTTGGGAAAGATGACGGTCGATCAGCGCCGGGCGATGAAAGGAATCGGGCCAAAGCGGGCCGAGATCATTGTTGCCGGAGCCATGGTCTTTTCCGAACTGCTCACCCGCCTTCATCTGCCGGAATTTCGCTACTCGCCGCTCGGTTTGCGCGATGGAATCCTGGCGCAGATGATGTCCGAGTACGATGTCAGTCCCGGAATTCGCAAGCGCATCGCCTCCGAGCGCGAAAACACGCTGGCCAAAATGACGGCGCATTACTCGGTCGACATGCGCTATGCGCGGCGTGTCCGCGAGCTTGCCGCCGAACTCTTCGTCGGCCTCCGGCCTGTGCATGATCTGCCTGAGGAGTATGCCGACTGGCTGGCCGCCGCCGCCATGTTGCAGGAGACCGGATCTTTTATTAACCGCGCCGGCCGTCACCGTCACGCCTACTACACCATCGCCCATTCAGAGATGTTCGGGTACACCATTCGCCAGCGCCACATTGTCGCCGCGATTGCGCGCTACGTGGGGAACTCGCGGCCTACGCCGGAGAGCAGGCCCTTGCGCGTTCTGCCCACAGCCGATCAGTTGCTGGTCCCCAGAGCCGTGCTGTTGCTGCGCTTGGCGCGGGCGCTTGAGCAGGGCAGGCGCGGAACGGTAACCGGCGTGCGCGTCCGTGTGGAAACTCGCCGCGTAGTCATGCTGCTGAACGCGAAACGATCTCCGGACCTCGAATTCTGGGCGCTGAACCGGGAGCGGGATTATTTCCGTGCGGTCTTCGGCCGCGAGCTTGCGGCTTTCGAATCCGAGTGACCGCTGCGCGCAACCTTGGGAGTCAGCAGCCAGGTGAGCACCGGCTGCTTACTGTCGTGGTCCACGCGGGCGACGCTGCCCTTCTTCATGTCGACCGCTTTGTCGAAGGCGCCGTTCGTCACCAACAGCGAAAGAAACCTGCTGATCGAGGGATTGTGTCCCACGACCATCACCGCATCCAGCTTGCCGTGGCGGCGCAGCAGTTCGCGGAAGTCCTCGTACGTCGCATTGGGGCTCAAGGCCGCATCGAGTATCAGCTTGGAGTCATAGCCGAGTTCATTGCCGACCAGCGAGGCGGTCTGCGTGGCCCGCTTCAAGGGACTGGAAATGATCAGGTCGACCTGGACGTCGAGTGTGCTCAACAGACGCCCGACATCGCGGCACTGTCCGATTCCTTCCTTGTCGAGTGGCCGCTTTTCGTCCACCGTGGGGTTGGCGCGGCTTTGTCCGGCACTGGCATGGCGCAAAAAGTACACTAGCATTGGCTTACCTTACACTTTGCCGCTGCCGCTTGCGGATGGCGCGAGCCGGAGCAGCCGGAATTGCCGAGATATCGCGTTTGCCCTCGGCCAGCTCAACCAGAAACTGCTGTGCCGAAAACCGCGGCTGACCGCGCCCTTTCGGCCGCTCGATTTCGTAGGAGCCGCCGCGCCGCAACACTCGGGCTTTAACATTATCCGCCAGGTACGCCGCTAAAATCTCGTGACGAACGCGCGCCCTGAGCAGCGGATCGCGAATGGGGAAGACAACCTCCGCGCGCTCATAAAGGTTGCGCGGCATCCAGTCGGCGCTGCCGGCGTAGATCTCCTCTTTGCCGCCGTTCTCGAAATAGAGAATCCTGCTGTGCTCCAGAAACCGGCCTACGATGCTGCGCACGCGGATGCGGTCGCTCAGCCCGCGTATCCCCGGGTTTAAAGCACACATGCCCCGCACGATCAGATCGATTTGCACCCCGGCCTGCGAGGCGCGGTACAACTCCTGGATGACATGCTTGTCGAGCAGGGCGTTCATCTTGGCAATGATGCGGGCGGGCTTGCCTTGCCGTGCGTGCTCGGCTTCGCGCGCAATCAGGTTGGCGGTGTTCTCAGCCAGGTTGAGAGGCGCCACCAGCAGGGGCTCATAATTCGGCTGCTCGGCATAGGCGGTCAGGAAATTGAAAACGTAGTGCACGGATGTGGTGATCTCTTCCTTCGCGGTGAGCAGGCTCAGATCGGTGTACAAAGCGGCTGTCGTCGGGTTGTAATTGCCGGTTCCGAGGTGCGCATAGCGCCGGGTTACGCCGTCCGGGTCCTTGCGCGCCACCAGCAGCAGCTTGCAGTGCGTCTTCAGCCCGACCAGGCCGTGGAACACCTGCACTCCGGCATTTTCCAGCTCGCGCGCCCATTTGATGTTGGAGGCCTCGTCGAATCTTGCCTTCACCTCGACCACAACCGTCACCTCCTTGGTCGCCGCCGCCTCCATCAGCGCCTGGACGATGGGTGACTCCTGATTGGTTCGATACAGCGTCTGCTTGATCGAGAGCACATTCGGATCGGCCGCCGCCTTCTGAATGAACGCGACCACGCCATTGTAGGAATCGAACGGATGATGCAGCAGCACGTCTCGCTGGCGAAGCGCTTCGAACAAATCCCGCTCGCCCTTGGCAACGCTCCACTCGCGCGCCACGAACGGCTGAAACTTCAGCTCCGGACGATCGACTTCGCCGTGCAGGTGTGAGAGCCGCGAAAGATTGACCGGGCCCCGGGTGCGAAAAACCTGCCACTCCTGCAATTCGAAAACGTCGCGCAGGCGGTCGATGATTTCGCTGTTGGCTCCGGCTTCGATTTCCAGCCGGACGGCGTCGCCCTTGTGCCGGTTGTGCAACTCCGCTCGCACCGACTCCAGAACGCTGCGCGACTCCTCTTCCTGCAAATAGAGATTGCTGTTGCGGGTGATGCGGAACGCGCCCTCGGAAATGATGTCGTATCCGCGATACATTCTGGCGGCGTGCATGGAAACGACGTCGGCCAAAGTGACGTAGCTGTACGATCCGGGACCGTCGGGCAGGCGAACCAGGCGGGGCAGAGCGCGAGGCACGGTGATGACGCCCATGTAGGTCGTCGAAGCACGCCGCCGGCGCCGCAACAACAGCGCCTGGCACAAGGCCTTGTTGATGACTCGCGGAAATGGATGAGCCGGATCGACCGTCACGGGCGTCAGCAGCGGGTCCAGTTCGCGCATCGAGTAGTCCGTTAGAAAGGCGCGCTGGGCATCGTCAAGGTCTCCAATCGAGAGCACATTGATGCCAGCCTCGGCCAGCGCCGGACGCAACTGCCGGTTCCAGCAGTTGTATTGGCCGGCAACAAATTCGTGCAACAAGCCGGCCAACTGCGCGCACTCCTCGGTCGGGGTCAGCCCGTCCGGACCGGCGTCGTTATAGCCGTCTTCGATCCTTTGCAGCAGGCTGGCGATGCGCACCTCGAAAAACTCGTCGAGATTGCTGGCTGTAATCGCCAGGAACTTTACCCGCTCCAGCAGCGGATTGGAATCGTCCTCCGCTTCTTCCAATACCCTGTGGTTGAACTGCAACCACGAGAGATCACGGTTGAGGTAGTACTCCGGATTGTCGAGGCTCTTGCGTAACACGCGATTCGTCCTGGATCAAGAGGGCCTGGATGCCTGGATAGATGATAGATGCTAAAGATGGAAGCCAAAGCCGCCATCAGCCATACCGTTAGATGATCGAGACGAACAATTAGTCTACTCGTTGCGTCAAGCTGGATTCGGCGCGCTTCCCCGCCCTCCAAGCCCTTCGCCTGCAAATCGACCATTCGACTCTTCGAAAAAACCGATGTATCATCGCCTCGATGGAAGGGTTCAACTATCATCACTTGCACTATTTCCGGGTGGTTGCCCGGGAGGGCAGCATCGCCCGGGCGAGCAAACAGCTCAAGCTAGCGCCGCCAACCATCAGCGCGCAGGTGCACGAGCTGGAAGAATCGCTGGGGCAGAAGCTCTTTACGCGCGCCGGGCGCGGACTCGCGCTCACCGAAACCGGTCAGACGGTTTACGGCTATGCCAAGCAGATTTTTCGTCTCGGGAACAAGATGGTCGATGCCGTTGATGGGCAGCCCGCGGCCAGGCCGGTTCAACTTCGAGCCGGGGTGGATCGCGCAATGTCAAGCTTGATTGCCAACCGGATACTCAAACCGGCGCTTCGCGTTGGCGGGCGCGCCAGCATCGTCGTGCGGGAGGATACGCTTGAGCGCCTGGTGGCGCAGCTTGCGCTCGGCGCGCTTGACCTGGTTTTATCCGATTCCCCCGCCTTGCCATCGCGAATCAAGGTGTACGCTCATGTGCTCGGCGAATGTCCGCTGTCGCTTTTTGCGCGCACCTCGCAAGCGGCGGCGTTAAAGCGGCGCTTCCCGCGTTCGCTCGATGGCGCGCCGTTGCTGCTCCCTTGCGTAGACTCGAGCGTGCGGCAGGCGATCGATCGCTGGCTCGAGGCCGAACGCCTGCGCCCCGTCATCGTTGGCGAGTTCGATGGTTCAACGCTGATGGAATTGTTCGGGCAAGCGGGACACGGCATTTTCCCAGCTCCTTCGCCGCTGGAGCGGGAGGTGCGAAAACAGTACGGAGTCGCCGTGATCGGGCGAATTCCCGGTATCAGGCAGCGGCATTACGCGTTCTCGGCGGAGCGAAACCCCAGGCATCCAAGTGTGGTCGCAGTCCTCCAGGCTGCCCGTACCGCGCTCGCGGGTTGAGCGCTGCGGGTATCGCCGCGGCAAGAGCTTGTCCCTATGCCAAGACGCTCGCTCAATGAATTGGTAGCCCGCTTTGACGATTTAGGCCCGCAGTGCGCCTATGTTTTCCGCAACGGCTATCGCACGCTCCGCTGGAGCTACCGCGATATCGCAGCGTTAGCCCGGCGCTTTGCGCTCGAATTGCAACGCCGAGGCATCTCCAAAGGCGATCGCGTCGTACTCTGGGGAGAAAACCGCGGCGAGTGGGTGTCGGTGTTCTGGGGCTGCGCCCTGCGTGGCGTTATCGTGGTGCCTCTCGACCGAGGTTCCTCTCAGGATTTTGCAGGCGCGGTGGCCGGGCGGGTTTCGGCGCGGTTGCTGGTTTCGACTCGCGGTTTGCAGATCGCCGGCGTGCCGCAAATTGAACTCGACTCGCTGACCGGGAGCCTGGGCCGGTTGGACGGCCGGCTCGATGCAATCGAAATATCGCGAAACGATCCTCTCGAGATCATCTTCACCTCCGGCACCACCGCCGAACCCAAGGGAGTAGTCATTTCGCATGGCAACGTGCTGGCCAACCTCGAACCACTTGAGCAGGAAATTGCCAACTACCTGCGTTACGAACGATGGGTTCATCCGCTTCGCTTCCTCGATCTGCTTCCGTTGAGTCATGTTTTCGGCCAGTTTCTCGGGCTGTTTGTGCCACAGTCGATGGGGGCAACCGTCGTTTTCCAGGAATCCCTTTCACCTTCCGAGGTCATCCGCATCTGCAAGCGCGAGCGAGTGTCGGTGCTCATCACCGTACCCCGCATGTTGGAATCGCTGCGCGCCAAGCTCGAACGCGATTTCGAAGCGGACGGAAAACTGGATGCCTTCCGGAGCCGCTTTACCGCTGCCGAAGGTGCGCACATCCTGCGGCGCTGGTGGAAATTCCGCGATGTGCACAGGCAGTTCGGATGGAAGTTCTGGGCCTTTATCTGCGGCGGGGCAGCTTTGGACGAAGCCACCGAGATCTTCTGGTCGCGGCTGGCCTTCGCCGTAGTGCAAGGCTACGGCCTCACCGAGAGCACCTCGCTCATCAGTGTTAATCATCCCTTCCGCACGGGCCGGCAGTCCATTGGCAAACTGCTGCCTGGGCGCGAAGTGAAGCTCGCTCCCGATGGCGAGATTCTCGCGCGGGGAGAAAACATTGCCGCCGGCTACTGGCATGGCCAGGGGCTGACTCCGGTTTCCGGCGACGGAGGATGGTTCCACACCGGCGATCTCGGTGCGCTCGACGAGCAGGGGAACCTTTATTTTAAGGGCCGCAAGGACTCCATGATCGTCACGGCGGCCGGCATGAACGTCTACCCGCAGGATCTGGAGGCGGCGCTGCGCCGTCAACCGGGGGTGCGGGATTGCGTCGTGCTTGCATGGCCGTCGGGAGGCAATGCCGAGCCCTGTGCCGTACTTCTGCTCGAACCCACGGCCGACGCCGGCCACATTGTACGCGACGCAAATCGCGAGCTCGCCGAATACCAGCAGATGCGCCGCTGGTTTCGCTGGCCCGACGCCGATTTTCCGCGCACCGCGACGCGGAAGCCGAAAGTGGCCGAAATCGAACGCCGCATCCTCAAGCAAGAAGTGTCGTCTCCGGTTGAGCGTTCATCGCTGGCGGAGTTGATCGCCCGCATTCATTCCGGCAAAACCGGTGAGCGTGCCGCGCCGCTGCAAGAAGACCTGCAACTGAGTTCGCTGGATCGCGTGGAGTTGATGAGCGCGCTCGAAGATCGCTATCAGGTCGATCTCGATGAGGCGCGCTTCACGCGGGCGACCACCCTCGGCGATCTCGAGAAGATGCTCGAAGGCGTCGAGCAGCGCGCCACCAGCTACAGTTTTCCGCGCTGGGCGCAAAGCTGGCCGGTGCGGCTGGTCCGCACAGCCGTGTATCACCTGCTGACCTGGCCGGCGACCATGATCCTCGCCGCGCCGCGCCTGCTCGGGCGCGAAAACCTTCGCGGCATCGCCGGGCCTCTCTTGGTCGCGTGCAATCACGTCACGGAAATCGATATCGGATTCGTGCTCGCCGCGTTGCCGTGGCGCTTGCGAACGCGGCTGGCAACCGCCATGGTCGGCGAGCGACTCATCGGCATGCGTAACGGCACGTGGCGCCACCATTGGTTTTGGCGCGCTCTCGACCTCATCGATTATTTCCTGGTCGTGTCACTTTTCAACGTGTTTCCGCTGCCGAGGGAGAGCGGCTTCCGCGAGAGCTTTTCGTTTGCCGGCGAGCTCGTCGACCGGGGATGCAGTGTGCTCGTATTTCCCGAGGGCGCCCTCACCAAGGACGGCGCACTGCAACCGTTGCGCTCCGGCATCGGAGTGCTTGCCACTCACCTGGGGGTTCCGGTGTTGCCGGTGCGAATCGATGGTCTCTACGAAGCCCGCGTGCGTGGGCGCAGACTGGTTGGACCGGGAAAGATCGTCGTCCGGCTCGGCAAGCCGGTGAGTTACCGGCCGGACGAGAATCCGAACTCCATCGCGCGCGATCTGGAGAGGCGCATGCGCGAGTTGTAAACCGGATCGCCCGGTGCGCGCTCACGGCCGCGTTTCGCTGACTTGCGGGCGCGCCGTGGTCGCCGTCCGCACCAGCAGCGGCATGCGTGGAAAGGCGAACTGTCCGCCGGCGTCGTCGATGACATTCACCTGGCAGGTGTACCAGCCGGGCTGCAATTGCGCAGCCGGCACCTCGAAGGAAAAAGCCGCGGCCCTGCGTTCGGGGCGGTTCAGCTCGCCGGTTTCGACGAGCGGGGTTTCGTAAACTTTCACCTTGCCCCGGAAAAACTGGATGTTGGTGAGTACGTGAATCGGGGCCTTGGTGTCGCTCTTGCCCGCCTTGGCCGGATCGTAAATCTCGTAGTAGAACATCATCGGCTGATCCACGGCGAAGACGTGCGCAATATTAGGAATCAATTCCGCCCCGTCGCTGACCAGTGGATTCTGCGACTTCTTTTGCGTCGAGGCGACGCGCTGGCTGGCCAGCACCACCGAACTCATCTTGAGCGGAGCCTTCCGCAGGTCCGGAACGGCGAAGTCGGTTTCAAACGAGCCCAGCTTGCCATTCTGGTTTTCGCGCACCACGAACTTCAGATGATACTTGCCTGACGGTAGCAGAAATCCGGTGTTGTACTGCGCGTTCTTGCGTCGTCCCAGCGTGCCGTTCTCGATTGCCAACTTGATGGTTTGACGGATGTTGCCCACCGGGAACTTGCTCTGCTGGTCGCGAACCAGGCCAAGCACGTCGAGCGAGGCTTGGTCGCTGGCTCCGGAAGGGATTGCCGACCCCGGCACAACAGCCGACAACAGCACAAAGAATCGGTCCGATTCGGTGCGGAAGTACTGGGTCGAGAGGTACACCGGCAGATCGGTATTGGGCAGATCGGAGTTCAACTCCGCTTCTATCTGCCGGTCGCGATCGTCCCGGGTAAAGTGCCGGAAATCGCGCGGGCCGTAGTAGCCGCGGCGGTAGTCGAGTTTCACGTCGGGCCGGTTGACCTTGACGGTGATCTTGCGATAGTGGCCGTCCATTGCGGGGTTCGTGCTGCGGTAGCCGAGAACGTAATAGCTCTCCATGTCCGCCTGTACCTTGGCGAAAGCCTTGCTGAAATCGTTGCTGTCGAGGAATGCCTTGCCGCCCGTGTCGGAGGCCAGCGTAACCAGCGTCTCCTGCGTCCTGAAATTCGAATCGTAAGCGGATGTAATCGCGTTGCCGTTATAAGCGGCCTTGCCGTGCAGGCTCGCCGACTGCGCGCTGCCGCCGGGGACGATCGCTTGCAGTCCGCGCGAGTCTACAGGGTAAATCGAAACATTGGCTTTGACGGCGACGTTGATGGCCGCGCGCAATTGCGACTGGTTTTCGTTTCCGGTATCGCGATCCATACCGCTGCTGAAGTAGAGCACGGATTTTTTCTGGTCGATGTCCTGCAGCGCTTTGGCCAGCGAGGCGATCGCCTGCAGACGGCGGTCGGTGTTAAAGATGTTGTACTCGGTATCGTCCTCCGTGTAGGCCTGTCCCTGATCGGGCTGGCCTTCAGCCGAGCCGGTCGTTCCCGCTTCCATTCCCTGGCCCTCGACGCCCTGCATGCGGCGCACCGCCTGCGAAAGCAGGTCGTGATTGGAGGTGAAGTCCTGGTTCACCTGCATCGAGCTGCTGAAGCTCACCACGGCGACCAGATCCGCCGGCGTCATCTGCTTGTCGATGAAATGCAACGCGCTCTGGCTGGCCCGATTGAGTTCGTCGGGTTCCATGTTGGTCAGGTCGAACAGCAGCACGATCAAGCGGCGGTTGCGAATGCTCGCCGGTTTTGTCTCGGAGCCAGTGAGCAGGTTGGCCGCTTGCGGAGCCGCTTGCGCCTCCACCTGGGCCGGTCCGCTCTGCGCGAAGCGCTCGACATCCTCGAGATCGAACGACCGCAATTGCTGCGGCTTGCCGTCTTCCAGTACCGTGAAATCGCTTGGCTTCATATCGCGGATGAGGTTGCCGCGCTTGTCGCGCACGCTCACATTCACCAGCACCAAGTCGCTGTTGACGCGTATGCGGTATCCGGGGCCCGTGGTTTCCACCTGGCGCGACGCACCTTGGGCGACGCCTTGGGCGAATCCCCCGAGGGAGAGCCAGCACACGAGCCATGCGCCGCACACCCCCATCACGGCGGCCTTTTTTGCCCACCGCCGGCGGTCCCGGATTCGCAAAACGCAGTTGAAAAAATGACCCGTCATTTCCTGCACCTAAAAACGGAAGCGCGACAAGAATTGCATTTGCCGCATGCTCGCCACCGAGGTCACCTGGCCGAACGTGGGCGAATTCACGTTGCTATCGATTCCGGAGTAGTTCGGGTGATTGAAAACATTGTTCGCGGTCGCGCGGAACTCCAGCGACTTGGTCTCCCGGAAGGGAAACGTCTTTGCCACGCTCATGTTGAACAGCACCGTACCCGGACCAATAATGATGTTCCGTCCCGCGTCGCCGTACTGTCCCGCCGGCGGAGCGACAAACGCGCTGGTGTTAAACCATGCACCGATGCCCGGGTTCGCAAGCTGGATCGGCTGCCCGGGAACGAGGTTGGGCCGCAGACTTCCGTTGCTGCCGCGCGCTACGTCGGAAATGTTGTCAAGCAGATAAGGCGAGAACGGCGTTCCGGAAGCGATGGTGAAGCTCCCGCTCACGGTCCAGTCTCCGCAGGCGCGTGCCAGCGGACCGGCTGCCGACAACCAGCGCTTGCCCGTTCCAAACGGCAGCTCATAGAGAAAGTCGCCGGTAAACTTGTGCCGCTGATCGAAGCTGGAGAGTCCGCGTTCGGCTGCCAGGTTGAGCGGATTCTGTGCCACCACCACGGCTCCGCCGCCGATGGAAGATGCGTCGTCAATCGACTTGGAAAAAACATACGTGCCGCCAACCGCCAACCCATGCGCCAGTCGCTTGCGAACCCGCAAGCTTGCCGCGTGCAGAATCGAAGACCCCTGCGAGGTTTCGTAGTTGAACGCTCCCACGTTTGGCAACAGCAGCCCCGAAGGTGTTCGGTTCGGCGCGGTCATAGTGTCGAGGTCAGTTCCCTTGCTGCCGTTGTAACCGACGTTGACCACGAGCGACGTGCCGAATTCATGCTGGATATTCAGATTCCAAAGCTGAACGTAAGCCAGCCGGTAATTCGGGTCGACGCCGTAATTGTTGGTGATCCCCGAAGCCGCCGGGAATGCATTGGCAAAGGTGAGCTGCCCGGGCGCTGTCGCAATCGGCGTCAGGGCCACGGCGAACGGCGGCTGATAGGCCAACTGGGTAATGATTGTGCCGTACTGCGACAGGTTGTAGTTGATGCCGTATCCGCCCCGCACCACCGTGTTCTTCTCCGCCCTCCAGGCGAAGCCGACGCGCGGCGCAAAGTTATTACGGTCGGGTTTGATCAAGCTGGCGCTGCCAGCAGCGGCGCACTGCCCGATCTGTGTCGGGGTTACGCAGGTGACCGAGGTCAATCCGGGAGTCAGGCCCAGCTCCAGATTCGCGAGCTGATTGTTCGCTTCCGTGTACGGTGCGATGTACTCGTAGCGGAGCCCGGCCTGGAAGGTGAAGTTCGAGCGCAAGCGCCAGTCGTCCTGCACGAAGAAGTCATAGCTGTTGGTGCTGAAGAAATAAGGGGTGGCGCTGTATTGCAGTGCCGTCGATTGCGGCGTCCCCGCCATGAAGTCGGCTAAAGCATTGCCGGTGGCAAAGCCTGTAAAGGTGAACGTGCCGCGCGGGTCGGCATTGCTGCGCAGCGTGGTCCACAAGCGGCGATAGTCGGCGCCGAAGCGGACGTTGTGCTTGTGCTTGTTCCAGATTGCGGTCTCGCTAAACTGGAGCGTCGCGTCATTCCGGTACTGCGGCGCGATGTCGGTCAAGGGAGTAAATCCCTTGATCGAAATATTCGGCAGCCCGTAGTCAAGCGGGTTGTTCGAGATGCCTGGGATACTCACCGGCTGCTCGATCCCCGCGTAAAGGTTGCTCACGTCCACCCGGGCGCGGTTGAAGTTTGCGCGCACGGTGTTGTTCCAGTTTCCTTTGCCGGCGGCCCATCCCAGGCCGGTGTTGAATGAGCTTGTGCCGTTGGTGCCGCTAGCCGTGGGGAAGGGCGTCAATTGGCTGCTGTCGTTGCGCAGCCAGTTGAAGTTGAAGTTCAGATTGTTGCGGGTACGCCGGCCGCCACCCCGTCCACCGCCGCCGAAGGGCCTGGGTGTGCTATCGCCAAAGTTATGCGTGAGGCGCAAAAACAAGTTGTCGCTGTTGTTGTCCGCCGAAGTGGCGTAACGGTAATTCAGAGCCCCACCCCCCGTCTGATTCGGTAACGGGATATAAGGACCCCCATTTGCCGTCGGGGTATTCAGTAGCGCCTGCGCCGTGGGATCGATATTCGGCACATTCCGTTCCGCCGCGGTCGGCACGGTCGAATAGGCGACATAAGGAGTGGTGGCGCGCGTGCCGGTGTATCCGCCGAAAACGAAGGTCTTGCTGTCGTCGATAATGTGCGGAATCTTGAGCGGGCCGCCGATCAGTCCGCCAAAACGGCTGGAATTGTAGACCGGATTATTTCCGCCTTGGCCGTTCAGCGAGTAAGGGGAGGCATCAAACAGCGAGTTTCCGGCCGAATAATAGAACATTCCGTGCGGCTGGTTGATGTCTAAGCGGTTGCGACGCATGACGAAGGGACCCCCTCCGCCTAAGGCCGCGCCCAAGGGGCCGCCGCCTCCCGGTCCCTGCCCGAATACCCCGCCGCGCTGAGCGCCCATCTGCTGCATGCGATCGCGCAGCTCATCCGAAGTGCGGATGCCACCAAGGAAATCCTGCGTATTCCCGAGCTGCCCGGCAAACGCAACCGATTGATTGGCGGCATCGGGACTGTTGGCCAGACCGGCCAAGCCACCCAGCGCGGTCTGCTCGCCCGCCACGCCCGCTCCGCCGCTGCCTGCGGCCGACAGCGCGCTGTCATCCACGCTCAAGCTCAGCCGTTGCGTGCCTCGCCCATCGCGCGCCACCGTGCCGGCTGCCACGCTCGCCTCCGGCATTCCAGGCTGCTCAGGCTTGGGAGCACGTGAGATCAATACCAGCGAAAAATTAGCCTGCTGCTCCGGCGAGCTGGCGTTCAGCACCACTTCCTGTGTAGCCGGAGCAAAGGCAGTCATCTCCACTCGAACCACGTAGCGTCCCCTGCCGGTCAGCTCCAGCGCATAAGAACCGTCCACTTCGGTGGATGTGATCGCTTTCTTGCCGGTCAAGCTGTTGGCGGCCGTAACCGTCACACCGGGCAGCGGAGTATTGCCCGACTTAACGATCCCGCGAATGTGAAAACTTTGCGACGGGGCAGGGGCAGCCGCTTCCTCGGTCGGTTGCGTCTCTGCCGCCACGGGAAACACGCTGAGGGCCAGGGCAGCGATTAACAATTGCACGCCGCTCGCCCGCCGGTCGATAGCTCCGGGATACGCCAACGAGGAGACTGCTCTAATGCAGCGCGTTACCCACGCCAGATTGCGACTGAAACAGCAGCGCATCCTAGCGTCCCTTTCCAGTCGAGGGCGGGGCGGAGTCTTGCGGCGATTCGTGGGGGCCAGGTCGCCCCATGCGGCTGAGATCTCCGACGTTCAAAACCTGCGGGACGAAGACGCCGTTTTTCACTTCGCCTCGTCCAAAAACGTGATCTCCGGTTTTGATGTCGGCCAGCGTGATGCTCTCGCGTTTCTCGTTGCGGAACGAAGTGCCTTCATCAACCTCGATGACCTGCGACTCGCCATCCGGCCACAGGATGGTTAGCTTGGTCTCGTCAATTTTCTTGACTTCGCCGGCGATGAAGCGCTTTCCAAGCTCCTGCCGGAATGCCGCCGCATCCGGCTGTAGACGAACGGCTCTGGCGATCCAAACGCCGTCCTTTTCCTCGCCGGCAACAAAAATAGAATTCCCGACCTTCAGTTCGGAAAGCTTCGCAGCCTGCCTGCCCCGGCGGAACTCCGTGCTGTCGCTGGTCTTAACGGTCTCCACCGTCCCGCGAAAGGTTCTCAGCGTAATGGTTTGCCCTTCAATGACCGTGATCGTTCCACGCACCCCGGGGACATCCATCCCGGCGCGTTCCCCGCGTTGCGGCCGATGCGGATTCGAGCCGGTGTCTTGAGCCGGCAAGCAAGGCGTGGCGGCCAAGAGCAATAGCGCAGCGACAGTCAAGCGACGAAACATAGGCATACCTCAACGCCTCGCGAGCTAGGCTGGAGCGATTCGCGAAAGGTGCGCGCGCACCCATAACACTCCGCACAGGCGGATTCGTAATGTTATGAACCCTTATGCGTTTCCAGAGTTCTTTATCCCAGAACTTCCTGGTCGGCTGCGCCATCGTAACGCAGAATTGATCCCACCCGAACGTTTAACATTACGCAACTATTACGAAGCTGCACTCGGCAAGCGCTACTCTAAACATATGTGATCTGGACAATTGACTCCAGATTGGTGGGGGCGGACTTTGCACATCGTGGAAGATCGAAATCGAGTGAATTGGCTGACTGCCTTTTTTATGGCGGCTTTTCATATCGGGGCGGTAGTTGCACTTTTTAACTTTGCCTGGAAGCCGTTTTGGGTTGCTGTCTTCCTGTGGTGGGTCGCCGGCGGCCTCGGCATCGGAATGGGCTACCACCGTCTGCTCACGCATCGCGGCTATAAAACTCCAAAGTGGGTGGAGTATTTGCTTACGATATGCGGCACGCTTGCGCTGGAAGGCGGGCCGATTTTCTGGGTAGGGGTGCATCGCATGCACCATCAGCTCACCGACCGCCCAGGCGATCCGCATTCGCCCCGCGACGGCAAATGGTGGTCGCACATGGGATGGGTGCTCATGGGCAGAAGTCTGCACCACGCCACGAGCGAATTCTCGCCGTACGTGCCCGACCTTCGCAAGGACCGCTTCTACGTGCTGCTCAGCAAGTGGCACTGGGTGCCGCTGGCGGTGCTGGGAGCCGCCCTGATGGCCTTCGGAGGGTGGAATTATGTGCTCTGGGGTATTTTCCTGCGCACAACCGTCGGACTGCATTCCACTTGGCTGGTCAACTCCGCCACCCACCTGTGGGGCACGCGACGCTTCGCCACGGGCGACGACTCGACCAACAATTTTTTCATCGCCCTGTTGACCTTCGGCGAGGGCTGGCACAATAACCACCACGCCCACCCCAATTCCGCGCGCCACGGCTTGAAGTGGTGGGAATTCGACCTGAACTGGTACTGCATCCGCACTCTGCGCCTCCTCGGCCTGGCCAGAGAGATCAAATTGCCGCGCGCCGACGCCCGCATCAAACTTGTCGCCAAGACCCCGGCGGAGGCCACGGCGCTGGCCGGGAACCTCGGGGATGGCGCAGTGGCCGGGGCGCAAGCTCAACCCGTCAATTCCAAAGCAGTCTCCGCCTAGCGGCCTCAGCCGGCTAGACCGGTTTCGCCTCAGCGGGTGCCCCAGGTTCGCCCGCGCCGGGGTCCCCGGCGAGGCTCGACTCGCTGGGGTGACTGGGTAACCTGGGGTAGTTTCCTGGACTGCCGTGCGTACGCGGTGAGCAGCAGTGGCCGTCTGCTCAAACGCCACCTCAACTCCACCCCCTTCGGTCGCCGCAACTGCGGCAGGGAAATCCCTCGCGGAATATAATTCTGCCAGGATTCTCCCGCATGCAAATTGGCCGCCGCAATACCACTATCGCCTTCGTTCTGCTGGGAGCCATCGGCGTCGGCCTGGCGATTGCCCTCAACATCACCTGGGCCTTTCATTGGCGATCGGTTGCGGCCGTCGTGCTCGGCATTATTTTGTTCGGCTTTCTTATCGCCGCCCTCACGCTCAACACCATCTTCCTGGTCCGCGAGATCCGGCGCAGTGAGCAGCACGACAGCTTCATTAACGCGGTAACGCACGAACTCAAGACGCCCATCGCCTCCATAAAGCTCTACCTCGAGACCTTGCGATCACGCCCGGTGGAGGACGCGCAGCGGCAGGAATTCTATGGCGTCATGCTGGAAGACGTTGGCCGCCTGCTGGGAACAGTGGAACAGGTGCTGAAGGCGGGGCAGGTCGTCCAGTCGCGCCCCGTACGCCGCCTCCGTGTCGATGTGCGCGAGGTGCTGGCCGAATGCGTGGAGTTGGCGCGCAAGCGGCATTATCTTCCCGACGGTCAGATGCGTCTGGAAAGTTTTGCCGGCAACGAGAACCCGCGCGTGCTAGGCGACGCGGAAGAATTGCGCATTGCTTTTTCCAACGTTCTCGATAACGCCGTCAAGTACTCGACCCGCACCATCGACATCCATGCCGAACTCCTGCAAGAGGGCGGCGATCTGCTGGTGCGCGTCACCGACCATGGCGTCGGCATTCCTCCCACGGAGTTGAAGCGCATCTTCCGGCGCTTTTATCGCGTGCCTCTGCGCTCGGCCATGAACATCAAGGGCACGGGCCTCGGACTGTTCCTGGTCAAGAGCATCGCGCGGCGGCACGGTGGAGATGCTTCGGCCTATAGCGCGGGGCTTGGGAAAGGCGCTACCATTACCATTCGCCTGCCGAGGATTGTCGCATGAGCCAAATCCTGATTGTCGAAGACGAAGTGCATCTTGCGCGCGGGTTGCGTTTCAACTTTGAAGCCGAGGGTCACCAGGTTGCAATGGTTGAAAACGGCGAGGACGCCGTCGACCTGTTAGTGAAGCAGCCTGACGGATTCGATGTGGTGGTGCTCGACATCATGCTTCCCGGCAAAGATGGCTTCTGGGTGGTCAGCGAATTTCGCCGCCGAAAGATATTCGTGCCGGTGCTGATGCTCACCGCCCGCGGCCGGCCGGAAGATGTGCTGAAAGGTTTCGAGTCGGGGGCGGACGATTACCTGCCCAAGCCCTTCGAGCTTTCGATCCTGCTGGCGCGCCTGCGCAGCCTGCTGCGTCGCACGCAGTGGATAAAGGCGGCGGTCACGAGCGATGCCGGCGCTGCGGAAAGCGCTAAACCCGACGTCATCTCGATCGGCGACAAGACCGTCGACTTCACTCGACTGGAACTGCACACCGGCGGCGAAGTGATTCACCTGACGCTGATGGAGGCGGAGCTGCTCGCTTTCCTGGTGCGCAATGCCGGCCGTCCCGTCTCCCGTAAACAGATTCTCGACCAGGTCTGGGGATTGCACGAAGACACCGACACGCGGGCCATCGATAACTTCGTCGTGCGCCTGCGCCGCTACCTGGAAGACGACCCCAGCGCACCGCGTCACCTGCTGACCGTGCGCGGCGTGGGCTACCGATTCGTGGCAGATGAAATCAAGGCGGTTTCAGAGTAGGTGCATCCCCCCAGGAGTATCCAACCTACTGATTTATGGGGTTGTCATGCTGAGCGCAACCGGGGTCCCCGGCGACGGCCGCTTTTGCCGTTGCTGGGGTGGGGCAGCGAAGCATCCCAGGAAGCTGTCCCACTCCGCGCCGCTCTGGGCTTTATGATGAAATCCTTCGGCTGCTCTTCAGCCCGACGCCGTGCTGGGATTCTTCGCTCCCTGTGGTCGCTCAGAATGACACAGCAAGAGTTATTACGCGAATTCGAGCCGGGGCCTGGATGGCGTTGTTGATCGCAGCACTGAATCGCTGTTACGATTCATCCGCGGTAAAAGAGAGAACACGGAGGGCCCTTCCGACTCAAGTGTTCAAAATGTGCCACCAGCCCATTCTTTCCCTTGCGGTGGAGACGAACTTTTGTTTTGCACTCAGGACAGAAGGCGCGCGTCTCATTTCTCAGAGCCGCTTCATCTGCCGTTAGCTCTTTCTTATCGGTAATCCTCAGCAGCGCGGTTTCCATGGTGGCCAACATCCTAGTCACAAGCGCATGGGATGTCCATGGCGTAATCCCGCAAGAAATCCGTTGCAACCTTCCCCAACTGTGGTAAACTCAAAATCTATTGTGAGCCCTGTTTTTTCATCCCGCGCTCGTCGATGGTCCTGCCGATGGTGGTCCTACACCGTCGTGTGCCTCTAATTCAGGCACTTTCCTGAACTGATCTACTCAATTTAATTACAGCCAGCGCCGCATTTTAGTTGGCGCCCATTCGGGATAGAGCAATGAACGCAACTCCTTCACACCCGGGACTTCATCCCAGCTCCACGCCTTTGCAATCCGCCTCCTCCGAAGCCGCCATCCGTCTCAGGGCCATGCTTGGGGGAATTTTCTCAGGACGCGACCTGACGCGCCCGGAAGCGGCCGAACTGCTTGGCTACGTCTTCGACGGTCAGGCCACCGACGCGCAAATCGCCGCCGTGCTGGTTGCGCTGGCGAAAAAAGGAGAGTGCGTCGATGAAATCGTGGGACTGACCGAGGCCATGCGCGCCCGCATGGTCGTGCTGCGAACTCGTCATCGATGCTTCGTGGACACCGCCGGGACAGGGGCCAGCCGCGCCAAGGCCTTCAACATATCAACCGCGGCGGCCATCGTCGCGGCTGCCGCAGGCGTCCCGGTGGCCAAGCACGGAGCCCGCGCCGCCACCAGCAAGACCGGCAGCGCCGATGTGCTTGCCGCCATGGGCACACCCATTCCGGTTCCCCTCGCCATTTCCGAACAGCTCTTCGATTCCCTTGGTTTCTGTTTCCTCTTTGCTCCCGCGCATCATCCGGCGTCGGCCCGTGTCGCCGGCATTCGCCGCGAGCTCGGCGTCCGCACCTGCTTCAACCTGATTGGTCCGCTCTGCAACCCCGCCCGTTCGCGCCGTCAACTGATGGGCGTTTCCGATCCCAAGCTGATGTCGATGATTGCCAGTGCTCTGCTCGCGCTTGGCGCAGAGCGCGCCTGGGTGGTGCACGGCTGCGACGGTTTGGACGAGGTGACGCTGGCGGGTCCGACCCGCGTTCTGGAGTTGCGGGACGGCGAGGAGCGCGCCCGCAACATCGTTCCCGAAGACTTCGGTTATAGCGCGGAATCGCTCGAGGGCGCGCGCGCGGAAGATGCCGCGGCCAGTGCGCACATCATCCGCGAGGTCTTTGCCGGCCGTCGCCGCGATGTCGCGCGGCGCCTCATTGTGGTCAACGGCGCGGCGGCGCTTTACCTTGGCGGAGCCGCTGAAAGTCTGAAGGAGTGCGCCGAGCGCGCCGAAGCGGCCATCGACTCCGGTGCCGCGTCGAACAAACTCGAAGCCTTCCTCGAAGGGGCCAAGGCTGCCGTTCCGGGAGAGAAGGCGTGAGCACGACTACCAGTTTTCTCGCCGCCATCACGGCAACGAAGCGGGTGGAAATGGCGCTGGTGAGCGCCGCCGAACGCTCTGCTGTGCGCGCAGCGGCATTCGCCAGGCGAGCGGGCCGGTCGAGCCACGTCTTCCGCGATGCGCTTGCCAGGCCCGGTCGGGTAAACATCATCGCCGAGGTCAAACGCAGTTCGCCGAGCGCCGGGGCCATTCGCCCGGGCGCCGATCCGGTGCAGTTCGCATCGCTTTATGCGGCGCACGGCGCAGCCGCCATTTCCGTACTCACGGAGCCGGTTTATTTTTCCGGCTCGCTCGATGATCTCCGCTCGGTTTGCGCGGCTGTGTCCTGCCCCGCGCTTCGCAAGGACTTCATCGTCGACGCGCACCAGGTCTTTGAAGCCGCGGCCGCCGGAGCGCAAGCCGTGCTGCTCATCGTTGCTTCGCTGGCACCCGCTGCAATCGTTGCTCTGCGCACGCTGGCCGAGGACGAACTTGGAATGGACGTGCTCGTCGAGGTGCATGCCGAACCCGAAATGCGGATCGCGCTCGACTGCGGCGCTCGTATCATCGGCGTGAACAATCGCAACCTGGCTACGCTTGCGGTCGATCTCGCGACATCGCGCGCGCTGGCCCGTTATGCGCATCCCGGCCGCGTGCTGGTCAGCGAGAGCGGACTGCGCACCGCGGCCGATCTGCGGGAGCTTGGCGCTTTGGGCTACGGCGCGTTTCTGGTGGGCGAGTTGCTGATGCGTGCGCCCGACCCCGCGCTGGAGCTCGAAAACCTCATTGCGCAATCGTCCCCGCCTGGGCCGGGCGTGGCTGAAGTGAAAGTAAAAGTGTGCGGCCTGACCGCTGCCGGCGATGCGCGTCTCGCGGTTGAACTCGGAGCGGCCATGCTGGGCTTTAATTTTTACCCCCGCAGTCCGCGCTATATCGCGCCCGCGCAGGCCCGTCTGATCATCGCCGCCACACCGCCGGGAATCGAGACGGTCGGCGTTTTCGTGAATGCCACACTGGAAGAGATTGCCTCGGCTGTCGCTGCCAGCGGCATCAGCACCGTTCAGCTACACGGAGACGAGCCGGCGGAGTTCTGCCGGCGGCTGAAGCAGCGGCTTCCCGGCGTAAGCGTCATCAAGGCTTTTCGTACGGAGCCGGGGTTTGTTCCCGAGACTGCGGTGCGCTATCCCGCCGATGCCGTGCTGATCGATGCGTCCTGCGTTGAGTATGGGGGCTCGGGGCTGCAAGCCGATTGGGAGCGCGCGCGCGCTATTGCCGCGGTATTGCGAGGCGCAATTCTTGCGGGGGGGCTGACTCCCTCGAATGTCGCCGCCGCGATTCAACGGGTGCGCCCCGCGGTGGTCGACGTTTGCAGCGGCGTGGAATCGGTCTCCACCAAGGGCCGCAAGGATTCCGCCAGGATGCATGAGTTTTTTGCCGCCGTGCGCAACGCCGGCACGGCGGAGCCTCGCAGTGAATTGGGCAGCTCGCCCGGCGTTAAATTTACGATCCAAGAAGCGGACTATGAATGAACTGGAATTGATCAGACCGGAAGCTGCGACAGGCTACTATGGCCCGTTCGGCGGCCGCTATGTGCCCGAGACGCTCGTCTCGCCGTTAGAAGAGCTGACCGCGGCTTACGAGTCGGCGTTGTGCGACGAGGCCTTTCAGAACGAGTTTCACGCCATGTTGCGTGACTACTCGGGCCGCCCCACGCCTCTCACCTTTGCCGAGCGACTCACCGAGCACGTCGGTGGCGCGCAAATCTATCTCAAGCGCGAAGACCTGGGCCACACCGGCTCGCACAAAATCAACAATGCGCTTGGCCAGGCTCTGCTCGCCCGGCGCATGGGCAAGCGCCGCGTCATCGCCGAGACTGGAGCCGGACAGCACGGAGTAGCCAGCGCCACTGTCTGCGCCCGCTTCGGCATGGAGTGCGTCGTCTACATGGGAACCGAGGATATGCAGCGGCAGGCGCTCAACGTTTACCGCATGCACCTGCTGGGCTCCGAAGTGCGCGCCGTCGAATCCGGTTCGCGCACCCTGAAGGACGCCATCAACGAAGCCCTTCGCGATTGGGTCACCAATGTCCGCGATACCTACTACCTGCTCGGCAGCGCTCTCGGCCCCGATCCCTATCCGCGCATGGTGCGCCACTTCCAGTCGGTGATTGGCGCGGAAGCCCGACGGCAGGTGATCGAGCAGGCAGCTCAGCTTCCCGCGGCGGTCATCGCCTGTGTCGGCGGAGGATCGAACGCAATCGGCATCTTCAGCGGATTCGAGCACGACGAGTCCGTGCGCCTGATCGGCGTCGAAGCCGGTGGCGCTGGGCCCGAGCTTGGGCGGCATGCCGCGCGCTTCGCGCCCGACGGCGGCCGTCCCGGCGTGCTGCAAGGAACCCTGACTTACGTCTTGCAGGATGCCGACGGCCAGATCGCTTCGACGCATTCAGTCTCGGCCGGGCTGGACTATCCGGCAGTCGGTCCCGAACACGCGTTTCTGCGGCAGGCCGGCCGCGCCGAGTACACGTCGGTTTCCGACGACGATGCCCTGGCTGCATTCCACGTGCTTTCCGAGCTGGAGGGAATCATCCCTGCGCTCGAGAGCGCGCATGCGGTTGCCTATGCCATGCGCTTCGCGGCCACTCTCAGTGCCGAGCATATCGTGGTCATCAATCTTTCCGGACGCGGCGACAAAGACGTCGAAACCGTGCAAAAACTCTCACCCTTGCCGCCGCGGCAGCCGGGGTCCCCGGCACGCGCCGTGGTTGGGCGTGCTGGGGTGGAACAAGCGGCACCGGGTACTCCGCAGGAGGCGAAGCGATGAGCGCTATCGCAAATGCATTCGTTCGTGTGCGCCGCGAAGGTCGCGGCGGTTTCATTCCGTACATCACCGCCGGCGATCCCGACCTGGCGGCAACTTACGATATCCTGCTGGCGCTCGGCCGCGCCGGAGCTACCGTCATCGAGTTGGGGTTTCCCTTCAGCGATCCCATGGCTGACGGCCCGGTCATTCAGCGCGCCTGCGCGCGCGCCTTGAAGAACCGCGTCACCATGCGCGACGTGCTGGCCGTGGCCCGCGAAGCGAAGTCGAAGTTAGCTTGCCCGGTGGTGCTCTTCAGCTATCTCAATCCGGTGTTGCAGTATGGCTTGGAGCGCATGATCACCACCGCCGGGGAAAACGGAATCTCCGGCCTGTTGCTCACCGATCTGCCCGCCGATAACGCTGCCCGTCTGGGCGTGTTTGCCCGCGAGCACCAAGTCGACCTGATCACGCTGGCGGCGCCCACCTGCACCGACGAGCGGCTTAAAATCGTCTGCGCTCATGCCGCCGGTTTTATCTACGCGGTTTCGCGCACGGGCGTAACCGGCACGCGTCAGCAACTCAGTGACGATGCCCGTCTGCTCGTCGGGCGCATTCGACGCTTCAGCCCGCTGCCGGTCGCGTTGGGCTTCGGCGTCAGCACCGGGCAGCAGGCGCGGGAAGTGCTCACGTTTGCCGATGCCGTTGTCGTCGGCAGTGCGATCGTGCAGGCTATTGAAGCAAATCCAGGCCGTGAAGGCCTGGTCGCGGCCGTGGAAAAGCTGGCTCGCGATTTCCAACCGCAATCCGGTTCGCCAACAGCCGACGAGGCGTGTTCCGGCGATCCCGGATTGGCAGTCAAGGAGACTCACTGATGTTAGTCGTAATGCAAGCCCACGCAACTGAGCAACAGGTTGAGGCCGTTTGCGAGGCGATTACCAGCCTCGGTCTGCGCCCGCATTCTCTGCCGGGAGCTCAACGCACCGCCATCGGCATCACCGGCAACGCCAGCGCGATCGAACCGGGAGCCATTGAAGACCTGCCGGGCGTAGCCGAAGTCATCCAGGTATCCAAGCCGTACAAGCTGGTCAGCCGGGAGATGAAAGCGGAGAACACGATCATCGCCTTCCCCGGCTCGCCGGCGGCCATTGGCGGCAAAACCCTGGCCATGATCGCCGGCCCGTGCGCCATCGAGAACCGCGAGCAGGCCTTCCGCATCGCCGAACACGTCGCTAACAGCGGAGCGCAATTTTTCCGCGGCGGCGCTTTCAAGCCTCGCACCTCGCCCTATGCCTTCCAGGGACTCGGGGAAGAAGCGCTGCGCATCATGGCCGAAATTCGCGAGCGCTTCGGGTTGCTGATCGTCACCGAAGCCGTCGATACCGAATCGCTCGCCCTGGTCGAAGAGTATGCCGACATGATCCAGATCGGCGCCCGCAACATGCAGAACTTCTCGCTCCTGCGCGCCGCCGGCCGGGCGCGCAAACCCATTCTGCTGAAACGGGGAATCGCCGCCACCCTCGACGAGCTCCTGATGGCTGCCGAGTACGTCATGAGCGAAGGCAACTACCAGGTGGCGCTCTGCGAACGCGGCATTCGCACCTTTACCGATCACACCCGCAACACGCTCGATCTCAGTATCGTTCCCGCGGTGCAGCGCCTCAGCCATCTGCCGATCATTGTCGATCCCAGCCACGGCACCGGCAAGCGCAACAAGGTGATCCCGCTGGCGCGCGCGGCCGTGGCGGTCGGCGCCGACGGGCTCATCATCGAAGTGCATCATCAGCCGGAGAAGGCGCTTTCCGACGGAATGCAATCCATCTATCCGGCCCAGCTCATGCAGGGCTTTGAGCAGCTTCGGCGCATTGCCGTGGTGGTCGGGCGCAACATGCCCGAGCTTGCCGGAGTGCCGCATCTGCGGGAGGTCGCTTCCAGATGAGCAGCGTGTGGCCCGCCAGCTTCGAGCAGTTTCGCGCCGCTGCCGCCAGCGGCAACTGCGTGCCGGTCGTGCGCACGGTGCCGGCCGAACTCATTACTCCCCTGGCCGCGTATCTGCGGGTGGCGCAAAGCAGCCGGCATTCGTTTTTGCTGGAAAGCGTCGAGGGCGGCGAACAACTGGCGCGCTACTCCTTTCTTGGCGCCAACCCCGAGGCGGTCATTCGCTCCCAGGGCAATAGCACCCGCGTGACCGGCGCCGACGGCAGTGAACGCATTCTGCCGGTCAACGCCATCGAATACCTCCGCGAATGCTTTCGCTCGCGCGTGCTTGCCCGCAACTATGCCGGAGCCCCGTTCGCGGGTGGCGCCGTTGGTTTTCTCAGCTACGGCGCCGCCAAGTGGTTCGAACCCGTGCTCGGCAGCATGACCTCCGAGGTTGACGATGCGGTGTTTCTGCTGTTCCGCACCGTGCTTGCTTTCGATCACGTTAAGCAGGTCGTGGAAATACGCACCCTCGCATTCACCGACACAGTGAGCGCTGAGGCCGATCTGCGCCGGCTCTACCAGGATTCGCTCGCCGAGTTGGATCGTGTTGCCCAAGCGCTGGCGGCGCCGCTGGCGCTTGACGCTCCGAACGCCTCTGGAAACGGCCAGCGTGAATTCGATTCCAACTTCAGCCGCGCCGATTTCGAGCAGGCGGTTCGCGACATCAAGGAATTGATTGCCGCCGGCGAGTGCTATCAAACCGTGCTCTCGCAGCGTTTTTCGCGTCCGGTAACCGTCGACGCGGTTTCTCTCTACCGCGCTCTGCGCCGCACCAATCCGTCGCCTTACATGTACCTGCTCCAGTTCGGGGAGGATGCGCTGATCGGCGCTTCACCCGAGATGCTGGTGCGCTGCACGGGCACGCGCTTGGAATACCGTCCCATTGCCGGCACCCGGGGTCGCGGCCGCAGCGACGCCGAGGACCAGCTCCTCGCCGAAGATATGCTGGCCGACGAAAAAGAGCGGGCCGAACATCTCATGCTGGTCGATCTGGGACGCAATGATCTCGGCCGCGTCGCCGAATACGGCTCGGTGCATGTCGACAAGCTGATGAAAGTGGAAAAGTACTCTCACGTGCAGCATCTGGTGACGGAACTCTCCGCCCGCTTGCGCCCTGAGCTTGACCGCTTCGACGCGCTTGCCGCCTGCTTCCCGGCCGGAACCGTCACCGGTGCTCCCAAGATTCGCGCCATGCAGGCAATCGCCGAACTCGAGCATGGCTCGCGCAACGTCTACGCGGGCTCGGTGCTCTACACCGACTACGCCGGCAATCTCGATTCCTGCATCGCCATCCGCACCATCGAACTCAGCGGCGGCGTCGCCAGCGTGCAGGCGGGAGCGGGCATCGTCGCCGACTCGGTTCCCGAATCCGAATACGAAGAGACCGTCAAAAAAGCGCGCGCGTTGCACCAGGCTATCGCCGTGGCTGAAGCGGGGATTTGACCATGCTGCTTGTCATCGACAACTACGATTCGTTCACTTACAACCTCGTGCAATACCTGGGCGAGTTGGGAGCGCAGCCCACGGTGCGCCGCAATGACGCGATCACCGTCGCCGGCGTGCTCGCGGGAAGCTATGCCGGGATAGTTATCTCGCCCGGCCCCGGCACGCCGCAAGATGCGGGCGTCAGCCTGGAAATCATTCGCCACCTGAGCGGCATAGTGCCCATTCTCGGCGTCTGCCTCGGCCATCAGGCGATTGGCGAAGCCTTCGGCGGGCTTGTCGTACGCGCTCCCAAACCGGTTCACGGCAAAGCCAGCGAGGTGACTCACGACGGACAAGGTGTGTTCGACGGTCTGCCGCAGCCTCTCTCGGTAGGCCGCTATCACTCATTGATGGTGGAACGCGAGCATCTGCCCGCTGAATTGCAGATCACGGCACAGACGCGCGAAGGCCTGATCATGGGCCTGCGGCACAAACGCCTCGCCGTCGAAGGCGTGCAGTTTCATCCCGAGTCGGTTTTGACCTCGTGCGGCAAGCAGATGCTGGCTAACTTTGTCCGGCAGTGCGGCGTCGCTCGTTCCGATGCCGCCGCGGCGCTTAGCGCTGGTGCCCCACATCTGCCGCAGTCAGCAGATGTGGGACTTGAACGGCAGCGGTGAAGCTATTTTACTTGTAGGCTCCTGCGCCAATCAGGTAGCTTTCGCCTGGGACTTTGGCAATCCATGCCCGCTTGGCTTCCATCTTTTTCGAGACAGGGTGCGGCCACTGATAGTCGATCCAATCGCTCCCCTTGGTTTTTGCGATTTCGATCAGGTTTTGGACAAAGAGTTGGCCATCGGCGGTTCTGATATCGATCAAATTCTTGCCGATTTGCGCCTTATTCGCGCCCTGGCACGTGCAGGTACCTTGCAGGTCGTAGCAGAACAAGTAAATGTCTTTCTTGTGCCATTTTCCGCCCGGCGTGTTGAAGTCAACGAAAGCCTTTGCCGGCCCAACCTCCTTGATGTGAGCCAAAGCTTCCTGGACCATCTGCTTTGCCTCGGCGGTGGTGCCGCGTTCCTCGGCGCGTGCTGCCCAGGTGAACGCGACCACCATGACGAATGCGACAAGCCACTTTAGATGTTTCATCACGGAATGTTCCTCCGGTTGAAATTGGGGCCTAGCGATCTTCGCTCTTTCACAGGTAGTGAAGCGGGCTGGGCACCTGAACTCTGCCGGAAGCGCTCCCGGTGCCGGCATGCCTTTGTCGTTTACGTGCCGTGCTGTGGGAGCGGCAGCCGGGCCGGGCCGGGGGATAGGCTGGGCTCCGGGCTTGGGCTCTGCGACTTGGGCACCGAATCATTCACAACCGCGCTTGCTGCCATTGCCTTCTCCGCCCGTAAGAGGGCGGCGAATTGGTGATGTTGTGGCATGGCACAGGCATCCACGAACAGCAGCATGTCAGTCACGGCTCCTCCATTGCGGCCTGCACAGCGGGCAGACCAGCACCTGCGAGAATGAGGCATTGGGACATGGTTCACAACATCACTAAGGTAATGTTTGAAAACTAAGGTAATCTTTCAGTAACCTTATCGAGGCGAAGTGAGTAAACGATGTTGGCCTGAAGCGCCGCGGTGTCATCGTGAGGAGGTTCGCCGCTTTTGCGAATCGACGTGACGATCTATGCATTTCACTGAGCGTCGCCGAAGGCCGGGAGAGGCAAATACATGGACCCTTACATCGCGTCCTGACGGACGCTCCTCAGGGTGACACGCTGGAATAATCGTTCTTGGGATACGCCAACCCTAACATCGCTCTAGAGCAGAGAAACGCGACGGTGCCCCACGTTCGCCCGCTTTTTCGGGGTCCCCGGCGAGCACCGCTCGCTGGGGTGATTGGGCTAACGTGGGGTAGTTTCCTGGCTGGCTGGTGGCCCAAATCCGCCTGTAGTTGACGAATGTGGGGTTCGGAGCGGTTGGAGCAGGGTACCCGCGGTCCGCGCGCAGTTGCAAGCAATAAAAAAGTGGGCCTGCGAACAGGCCCACTCGTTATTTGAGTCCGCCGAGGAAACCGCTCTAGTCGCCGTTGGCGCGAGCAGCCTTCGTGGCCGGCTGCGGTGTCAACAGATGCCGGATGTGATCGAGCCGCGCTTTCAGTTGACCCTTGTAGGCATTCAGGTCAACCGGTTCCTGCGCTACGCCGCTATCCATGGCAGCCTTGGCGACCGCCATGGCTTCCCACTCCAGCACGCGCATGTCGAACTGCTTCGGCACAATGTAGTCCCGTCCGAACTTCATTTCTTTTACGCCGTACGCTTTCAGGACCTCGTCGGGAACAGGCTGCTTGGCCAGGTTGGCCAGCGCCATGGTGGCCGCCTGCTTCATCTGCTCGTTGATCTGGGTGGCGTGCACGTCGAGCGCGCCGCGGAAGATGAACGGGAAGCCAAGCGAATTGTTGATCTGGTTCGGATAATCCGAGCGCCCGGTGCACATGATGACGTCCTTGCGCGCCGCAGTCGCGTCTTCGTAGGTGATCTCCGGATCGGGATTCGCCATGGCGACCACCACCGGAGAGGCAGCCATCGACTGCACCATCGTCTTCGTCACGCAATTGCCCTGCGAGAGGCCGACAAACACGTCGGCGTTCTTCATCGCGTCCGCCAGCGTCCTGGCTGAAGTCTCAGCCGCCAACGGAAGCTTGTACTTGTTCATGCCTTCTTTGCGTCCCTTGTAAATCACGCCTTTGGAATCGCAAAGAGTAATGTTCTCGGGCTTCACGCCAAGATTGATGTAGTGCTTGGCGGTCGCGATCGCCGAAGCCCCCGCGCCGTTGAACACGATCTTGATCTTATCGAGCGGCTTGCCCACGATCTCCATCGCATTCAGCAGGCCCGCGCCGGAGATGATCGCGGTTCCATGCTGATCGTCATGGAATACCGGGATCTTCATCGTTTCCTTCAGCCGGGTTTCGATCTCGAAGCATTCCGGAGCCTTGATGTCTTCCAGGTTGATGCCGCCGAAGGTGGGCTCCAGCAACTGCACGCACTTGATGATGTCTTCCACGTTCTCCGTGCCGAGCTCAATGTCGAACACGTCGATGTCGGCGAATCTCTTGAACAGAACAGCCTTGCCTTCCATGACCGGCTTGCCGGCCATCGCGCCGATATTGCCCAGCCCGAGCACCGCTGTGCCGTTGGTGATTACCGCAACCAAGTTCCCTTTCCCGGTGTACTTGAAAGCGTCATGTGGGTTCTTCTGAATGTCGAGGCAGGGTGTCGCCACCCCAGGTGTATAAGCCAGGCTAAGGTCATGCTGGGAAGCGCATGACTTGGTGGGAAGAATCTCGATTTTCCCCGGCCGCCCGATCGAGTGATATTCGCGTGCTTCAATTCCAAAGTTTGCCATAAGTGCCGTCCAATGATTCGTGATTTAAGAAGTTGGTTGAATGATCTCGTTTTGTTGTACGGGTCGCTGAATTCCGCCCAACCCGGATGGCGAATTCACGACGCGCTGATCACTTCGAATACTGCTACAAAATACTCGGTCCCGGCGTGCCAGCGGGCCCGGGACCATTAGACAGGGCGGACTCTATCTCAAAAATTGAAGCAGCCCAGTGACATGCGACTAGCACCCTTGTGACACACATCACATTTTGGCGGGAAATATGGCAAGGTCACGTTGAGCTGTGAGCTGGATCACCGAAGAAGCCGCAACTGCGCTAGTTTTGGGACTTTGGTGGAGTGACCCGCACTCGGACTGTTGCAGATTTCAACACCTGGACGATCGCTCGCGTTTCTTTTTTATGGCTCTTCCGCATGCCCTTCGGGCGTCGAGTGCGCAGGCCAGGCATCACCCCACGCGGCTCTGCGGGCGGCCCGGTACTCAGTCTTCTTCGATCTGCCGATCGTGCGCTTGCTGATGCCGTCGGCGGAGCATAGTTGCAGTTCGACGAAGCCGGAGTGATACGCGGGGTGCCGGACAATTCTTTGCTCAGCCGGATTGGCCTTGAGCGGCGTGGCGGCCAGATACGAAAACTTCTCGTCCTCGTGCCCGAGTTCTCCACCCTTGATGCGCCGGTGCATGGCGGTGCGCTCGACCCGCGCCGCGAAGTGACACCAATCGCCGGCTGCGGCCATCGGACACGACAACCCGTGCGGGCAAGGAGCCAGCAGGGTTACGCCAAGGGCGATCAACTCCGACCTCGCCTGATGAATGCAGCCGAACCCGGCCCGCGTGCCGGGTTCAATCAGCACCAGCAGCTTGCGTGTCCTTTGCCATGCCTGCCGCAGACACGGGGAGCGCTGGGCCGGTGAAAGTTCTCCCAGCGAATACGAGGCGACGACCAGATCGAAAGCCTCCTCCGCCAGCTTGCCATTCAGGTCCGCTTGAATCCACTCCACCCGGCGCAGAGCCCGCGAATCGCTGCTCGCACAGAGCTGTCGCCCCAGGCCGATAAGGCCGCTGTCGCGCTCGACCAACCGAAGCTGCCGCACCTCGGGGAAAGCCTCCACCGCCGCCCATGCCGCGGTTCCCGGCCCCGAGCCCAGATCAAGCATCGTCTCCATCGCCAGGTCGCCGGATTGCGGCACAAGCTGCCGTTTTGCCGCCCTCAGGGCCTGCGCCAGCGCCGCGTAAGTTGCGGGCATGCGGACCAGCAGATAAGCCAGGCGTTCGTCTTCGCTGCGAATCGCCGCTGCTTGCTTCACAGCGGTGCGGTAGCGATCAGTCAAGGTTGCCGCCGCCAGCCGCAGGCGCTGCGGAGACGCCGTTCCCGTCAGCCGTTCGATCGCTTCCGGCAGCTTGGATGGTAGTTTCATTGCTCTCGAACAGGCTCCAGTGTAAACGCACTCAGCTCACATCGACGCAGAGCTGCCTTATGCTGGGGACTCAGGACTGCGGCCACAAATAAAGCAGCTCTGGCCGTGGGGTGCTGACCGCATCTTATCCCGACGCTGATCGCATCTTAAATAGAAACACTGAGACGCTTGTCACCAGGCGAGGTGCGCTTCTTCGCTGTCACATTGGGCTGTATTTCGCATCGTGCGTGGCGCGTTGTAAAACACATCAAATCGTGATGCCGCTACGATTGCCGGAAAGCACTGCGGTCACGATCAGGGGTGACTGGTCTCACTTACCTAACCTCTTCTGAAAGCGCAACTTAGATGCGTAGGTGCTGGGCCGCCAACAGATTTCACACGCGTTCGATGCCGGGCTGTAAATCGATTGCTAGCTGCCCAGGAGGAAGAGACGGATGCGGTTTAATCTCCAGGTATGCGTGAAAAGGCCTGTTGATCCGATAGCGTGCCGCCGCTGCGCCGTGCTCCAAAGCGGTTTTTCGGGCCATCACCTGTAGTTTCGTTGCGCTATCCTCGTCATACAGGAATGTAAAACGATTTGGGCCCACTTCTGGGCCAAGAAACGTCAGTTCGACGAGAGTATCAGTTGCCGCCTCATCGGAACCGCGCGGCAATCCAGCCGCAAGCGTCGCACGCCGCACATCGCCAGCTGTAATGATCTCAAAAGAACCAACCAACTCGAATATGATCTCGTCTAGCTTCGGTATGCGTGTGGAACCCTCGACGAGCAGCGAGTCGAGTGCGAAGCGTGAGTACTGTTGCTCCGCGGCGAGCAAGTCCTTCTCCTCTATTCGCGCATGGCCACGATTGACTGCAACCTGTAGCGCTGTCTTTACCAGGTAAATCAGGTCACGTGGCTTGGGCAGAACCGAATCGGCTAGGTAATCACGGGTTGGAATTCCGCAAACGGTCGGAGGGAAATATCGGTCCCAAATGTCGTCAGGCCTGACAACATCAGCGCCTGAATTGACAAACCTTTGCTCCACAACTCGGCGGAGCATCTCTGGATCGTCCCACGTGATCAGCCTGATAGGCAGCTTGTCCCGCTCACGAGCGAGCCGAATCATTGCAGCGTGTATATCACTACGGAGAAACAGCGTTAGGTATAGATTTACTGGATCGCGCCAATACCCTTCTTTTGCAAACTCCTGTGCCACCCGTGAACTGACACCGAGGAGGCCGAAGAGAAGTTCGCTTAACAACTGGAGGTTCGTGTGCTGATTCCAAGCTTTGTCTAGATTGTCGACCAAAATCGCCACTTTGGCTTTTGTGTTCAAAAGCTTACCGAGCAGGTTGCGTAACCGTGGAAGCATCTCGCTATGCAGACGCTCGCTGATGTTCAACCTCTGCACCTCTGCGGAGGTTGCGACCGGTAGATTGCGAAGACGAGCAACGACAGCTTCGAGTCTCACGGAGAATTCGGGCATAATGACGGACTGATACTCGTCCACGAACCCGCAGAATTCATTCTCAATGTCGGTCCTGACGTAGTAAACGGGCTTCGAAAGCATCTGGTCATAAGCGGTTTTGGCCAATTCGGTGTACAACAGGAATTTCCAGAAGCTCTCGATCAGGTAACCCTTTTCGGAGCGGGGCAGTTCCTGGGCAAGCATTGCCAAGAGCCCCTCTAGTTCATAATCCACAGGCTTGACAACGCAAACGTGATTACGTGGATCGGCACTGAGTTCCTCCGCCAGTTTATAGAGGGTTGCGGTCTTGCCTGCTCCCTTCCGTCCGACAAAAATTGAGTGCCTTGACCGTAACGCCTCGGTGTATGCAGCCGTGGAACGAAATAGTCAGTGATGCAGTCGGACTCAAACTCCGCAATTGGGTCTCCGATTGCAATGCTTCGAAGCTCGCCTTGTGCTCGTGCTTCCTCTTGATAGTGTTCCTGTTTGGCTGCGCGCTTCTCGAAAGCCTCTACCTGCGGGAGTAGCCAGTCATCAAAGATCGCCTCGGCCATTGCCGCTGTGCGATGCGTCCGGAGAAGGTCGCGGTAGTCGATCGGCGAAGCGTATGGGTCGTGCGCCAACATCAATAACGGTTTCGCTAAACCGTGCGCAAGACCTGCAATCAAGGCATGTTTCGCGTTGTGGATCTCCCAACCGCGGTATTCGGTTGACAGCAAATGACAAACGACGGCGAAAGCCGACGTCACATGCTGGACGTACCATGAGAAGGGCTGTGCTCGGACTTCTCTCGGATCATCAATCACCGAGGCAACGGGACCTGCTGCAACACGGCGAGCGATTCGAATAGTTGCTTCGGTGTCGATCTCCGATTTGAGATAAACCAATGCAGATTTCTTTTGTGACTGGCCGGAAGTCTGAAGCAGTTCCTTGTATACGATATGGTCCAGTTTGTCGTACGGCTGTTCCTTGTAGAATCCGTTTATGATGTCGCGACTATTGCTGTATGGCTGATATCCGATCGTCGTGAGCAACTGAAACCGGTCGAAATCGAGCTTCGCTCGCTCAATGTTGGGATCAAGGAGAATCCAAACACGCTTCCGATGAGAGATGGCATAGCCGAGCTCGAAAAGAACATTGGGGTTAAGGCCCGTCAAATCAGCAATAAACAGGTCCCTCCTGCGAATCTCGTCGCAGATGGCGCTGATGATGATTCGGCCACCTACCGACACGCTCTTCCAGCCAGTGATGTCCACAAGGCCGCCACCTTGTATGTTCTCGATTGCCTTTTCGACGGCCTCAGCACGGGCAAGCGGCGAGGAGGCATAAGCGACGAAGCACCGGACCAAGTCAGCCATGATGGCTGAATTGTAGTCCGAAATGACACAACTCGTAATCCCATACCTTGACGCTACAGATTGCGATTGATGGCAAAAAATATGAAGTGGAGGTTGAGATCGCCGAGGATGATACTCAACCCCGGATGTACCCGGCGTACGTGCCGCCGCAGTCCTCGACTGCTGACGGTGCGCCGCCTGCCCCGGCTGCCGGCCCCAGGCCGTTACCGGTGGGCACGGAAGTGGTTGCCGATGAGTCGAAGGTATGCCGCAGTCCCATTGCCGGCGTTGTTATCCGCTGCAACGCACAGGTCGGACAGCAAATTCAGCCCAACGATCTGCTGCTGGTGGTGGAAGCCATGAAGATGGAAACCAATGTCACCGCGCCGCTGGCGGGCACGGTCAAGAACATCAGGGTGCAACCAGGCGACGCCGTTCAGATCGGACTGGTGCTGGTCGAGTTCGAATAGGCAAACAGCGCCCGGCGCGGGTGCGCGGTTGTGCCGGGATTCGGCGGGCGGCGCCCCGTGTTCAGTGGTAAAATTCGCCGCTGACGACGCCCGCGCGGTTGCCTTCGTATGCAACAGGGCGGTATTTAACAACAGAGGAGATGGCCATGAGTCACGCTCACCCGGCGAACGCCTTTAACCAGGAACTGCTGAAAGTTCCCGGGTTTCTTTTCTTCGATCACATTGCCGTTGCGGTTCGTTCGGGCGAGTTGGACAAGCAGGTCGCGGCATATCAACTGCTCGGGTTCCGCGAGATTCACCGTGAAGAAGTGCATGGCGGCGACCAGGTGCGCGAGGCATTGCTGCAAGTCGGCGACGGACCGAACATGATTCAGATCATCGAACCGCTCAACGAGAGCTCGCCGGTGCAGAAGTTCATCGACAAGAATGGCGGGCGAGGCGGCTTGACCCACCTGGCTTTCCGTGTGCGCAACGCCAAAGCGGCGTACGATTATATGCAGGGGGCGGGGTTCAACCTTATCGACAAGGCTCCACGCCCGGGCTCGCGTGGAACCAAGGTGTTTTTTGTCCACCCGAAATCGCATAGCGAAACCCCGTTCGGGTTCCTGATCGAGGTGGTTGAAGATCCCAACCAGCACTGACCGCAGTGCCAGAATTGAGCATCGGCTATGCCACAAGACAACGGCTTAAAGCTGAAAAAAGACTTTGCTCCGGTAACTACCGCGGAGTGGAGCGAGGTTGTCCGCAAAGACCTCAAGGGCGCCGAGCCGTCCAAGTTGCTCTGGAAAACGGATGAAGGAATTACCGTTAAGCCCTTCTATCGCGCCGAAGACCTGAAGGACTTGCAGTACCAGCTCGACAGCGCCCCTGGCGAATTTCCGTTCGTGCGCGGCACGCGCGCGACTAACGACTGGTCCATCCGGCAAACCATCGACCTGACCGACCCGGCGCAGGCCAATGCAGCCGCTCACCAGGCGCTTGCGGCCGGAGCAGAATCGATCGCCTTTGAAATCCTGCCCGAGGGTGCCTTCCTGCGCGGGATAGCCGTGCAGAGCGCCGAAGACATGCAGCGGCTGATCAAGGGCCTCAATGGCGTCCCGCTTTCGTTTCGCGCGCACCAGGCGGCGCGTGCCGTTCTTGTACTCTATCTTGCCGAGCTGAAAGAGTCGTCCAGTGTTGCCGGCTCCATCGATTTCGACCCGCTTGGCGACCTGTTGCTGGAAGGCGCAAGTTCGCGCAGTCCGCAGGAGATTTTCGCCGATGCCGTCGAGATCCTGAACTTCGCCGCCGGCAAAGCGCCACTGCTGCGAACCCTCGCGGTTCGCGCCGGGCAGTTTACGGAGGCGGGCGGCACCGTCGTCCAGGAGCTTGCCTTTGCGCTCGCCACGGGGGTTGAGTATCTTTCCGAACTCACGCAGCGCGGGCTCGGCGTCGATGAAATCTGTTCGAAAATCTTCTTCGTGTTTGCCGCCGGTTCCAATTATTTCTTCCAGATAGCGAAGCTGCGCGCCTTCCGCATGATGTGGGCGCAGGCGGTCGCGCAGTTTAAGCCGAAGCAGGCAGACTCGTCCAAGGCCACGGTGGAAAGTGTCACCGCGCGGTGGGAAATCACGGCTTACGCCGCCCACAACAATTTGCTGCGAGGCGCCACCGAAGCGATGTCGGCCGCCATCGGCGGTTGCGACAGCATCGAAGTCGTGCCATTCGACGCCGCCTACAAACCCTCCGGCGATTTCTCCCGCCGCCTGGCGCGTAACACCCAGGTCATTCTCAAGCGGGAAGCCTATTTGGATCGCGTCACCGATCCCGCCGGTGGCTCTTACTATGTGGAAGCGCTGACCGACTCGCTGGCGCGTGAGGCATGGAAGCTCTTCCAGGAAGTGGAGGCCAAGGGCGGGATGCTCAAAGCCATGCAGGCGGGTTTCGTGCAGCAGGAGATTGCCAACTCCCGCCGGCAGAAGGACGAAGCCATCGCGGCGCGCCGCCGTAACCTGCTGGGAACCAATCAGTACCCGGACCCCGACGAGCAAGTGCTCGACACGCTTGACCGAAACGGCAATATCACCGCTTTGCGCATGTCTGCCGCCAAGCCCGCTTCCTCGCCTGTTGAGTTGGCGCGCCAGTTCGCCGATGGCCTGACGCTGGGCGATTGCCTGGCGCCCGGCGCGACGGTGTTTGCGGTCGAAAAGCTTACGCCCTGCCGCGGGGCCGAGCCCTTTGAAGCGCTGCGGTTGCGTACGGAACGGCATGCCGCCAAGACTGGCCGCCGTCCGCGTGTGCTTCTGCTGGAGTACGGCGACTTAAAGATGCGCAAAGCTCGCGTGGCCTTCAGCATGAACTTTTTTGCCGCGGCAGGTTTCGAGATCGTCCCGGCCGTCGCCGAAGCCGATCCCGCAGCCGCAGCCGAAGTCATCGCGGAGCGGAAACCGGACCTGGTTGTGCTATGCAGCGCGGATCAGCAATACCCGGCCATGGCGCGGCCACTGATCGAAAAACTGCGGCACTCCAAAGCGGTCCCGGTGATCGTGGCCGGTTACCCCAAGAATGACATCGAACAACTTCAGCGGGATGGAGTCGCCGATTTCATCCACTTTCGCAGCAACGCGCTGCAGGTGTTGACGCACTGGCAGCAGCAGTTGGAAGTGAGGTATTAACAGCATGCGGCCTGATTTCAGCAGAATCGAGTTCCAACCGAAGGCCAACGGTGGTTCGCGTGCCTCGTTCGGTTCGGTCGCATCCGAGCGCGAGGCGGGCGCCCGCGTCTGGCTCACACCGGAACATATCGAGGTTCCCGGATATTTTAGCCGCCAGGTGCTGGAAAGCATGGAGCACCTCGAATACGCCGCCGGCATTCCGCCATTCTTGCGCGGCCCGTACTCGACGATGTACGTCACCCAGCCGTGGACGATTCGCCAATATGCCGGCTTCTCCACGGCCGAGGAGTCGAATGCTTTTTACCGCCGTAATCTTGCCGCCGGCCAGAAGGGGCTCTCGGTCGCCTTCGATCTGCCGACGCATCGCGGTTATGACAGCGATCACGAACGCGTGCCCGGCGATGTGGGCAAGGCCGGCGTTGCCATCGACTCGGTTCTCGACATGAAGATCCTGTTCGGCCAGATCCCGCTGGATCAAATGTCGGTGTCGATGACCATGAACGGCGCGGTGCTGCCCATCATGGCCTTCTACATCGTGGCCGCCGAAGAGCAGGGCGTGCCGCCGGAGAGGTTGAGCGGAACCATCCAGAACGACGTTCTCAAGGAGTTCATGGTCCGCAACACCTACATCTATCCGCCCGCGGCTTCGATGCGGATTATCGGCGACATCTTCCGCTTCTGCTCGGAGAAGATGCCGAAGTTCAACTGCATCAGCGTGAGCGGTTACCACATGCAGGAAGCCGGGGCCACCGCCGACCTCGAGCTGGCCTATACACTCGCCGACGGCGTTGAATACCTGCGCACCGGCGTTAAGGCCGGTCTTTCGGTCGATGACTTTGCGCCGCGCATATCCTTCTTCTGGGCGATTGGCATGAACCATTTCATGGAGATCGCCAAAATGCGCGCCGCGCGCGTGCTCTGGGCCAAACTGGTCAAGCAGTTTGCGCCCAAGAACGTGAAATCCCTGGCGCTGCGCACGCACTCGCAGACCTCCGGCTGGAGCCTGGCCGCGCAGGACCCGTATAACAATGTCATCCGCACCTGCGTTGAGGCCATGGCCGCGGCCCTGGGCCACACCCAGTCGCTGCATACCAATTCGTTGGACGAAGCCATTGCGCTGCCGACGGATTTCTCCGCCCGCATCGCGCGCAACACGCAGCTCTACCTCCAGCAGGAGACCGAGATCACGCGCGTCGTCGATCCCTGGGCCGGCTCCTACTATGTCGAAAAACTCACCCATGAGCTGATTCACCGCGGCTGGGCGCTCATCAGCGAAGTGGAGGAACTCGGCGGCATGGTGAAGGCTATCGAGGCGGGCATTCCCAAAATGCGCATCGAAGAAGCCGCCGCGCGCAAGCAGGCTCGCATCGACGCCGGCGTGGACACCATCGTCGGGGTCAACGCCTACAGGCTCGAAAAGGAAGCCCCGCTCGCCACCCTCGAAGTCGACAACAGCGCCGTTCGCGAGGCTCAGATACGGCGGCTCGAAAAGATGAAGACGGAGCGCAACGCGGGCCAAGTCGAGTGCGCACTCGCGGCGCTGACCGAATGCGCACGCACGGGCGAGGGAAACCTGCTGGCCCTGGCCGTCGATGCGGCCCGCAAACGCGCCACCCTTGGCGAAATTTCATACGCGCTGGAGAAGGTCTATGGCCGCTATCAGGCGGTCATCCGTTCCATCGCCGGCGTCTACTCGGCGGAGAGCCAAATGGACAAGGAATTTCAGAACGCACGCCACCTGACCGACGAGTTCGCCAAACAGGAAGGCCGCCGTCCGCGAATCCTGGTGGCCAAGATGGGGCAGGACGGCCACGACCGTGGCGCCAAGGTCATTTCGACAGCGTTCGCCGACCTCGGCTTTGACGTCGATATCGGACCGCTCTTCCAGACTCCGCGCGAGGTGGCGCGCCACGCCGTTGAAAACGACGTTCACGTGCTCGGGGTTTCCACCCTCGCCGGCAGTCACAAAACTCTTGTCCCGCAGGTCATCGAGGAACTCAAGACGCTGGGCCGCGACGACATTCTCGTCGTCGTCGGCGGCGTCGTTCCGCCACAGGACTTTCAGTTCCTCTACGATGCCGGAGCAGCCGGTGTCTTCGGTCCCGGCACCATCATTCCAGTTGCGGCCCAGAAAATTCTGCGTGTACTGATCAGCGCCGCGGTGGAAGACAAGGTGTAGGTGCCCCACATCTGCCGTAGTTCGCAGATGTGGGAGTTTCTCCGTGATACACCTATTCTGAAACCGCTCCAAGGGGTAAACTCTGAGCCGGAGTTTCCACCGTTCGGCGGGGAGGCATCGCAGAATGTACCGCAGCAAAAAGATTTTAGGCAAGCCCGAGTGGTGTTTTAACCGCAGCGTCTTCAAATCCCTTGGCTATTCGAACGACGACTTGGACAAGCCGATCATCGGCATCGCCAACGCCTGGAATGAACTGGTGCCGGGGCACGCTAATCTGCGGCAAGTGGCGGAATGGGTTCGCAAAGGCATTTATAAGTCCGGTGGAACGGTGGCCGAATTCGGCGTGATCGGCGCCTGCGACGGCACCGCTCAGGGAAACGTCGGCATGCACTTCATCTTGCCGTCGAGGGACTTGATTGCCAACGACATTGAAGTGATGGTCGAGGCCCATCAACTGGATGCAATCGTGCTGCTGGGATCTTGCGACAAGATTGTCCCCGGCATGCTGATGGCAGCCGCACGGCTGGACATTCCCGCAATCTTCCTCCCCGGCGGCCCCATGTTGGGCGGCGTCGTTTTCGACAACCGGAAGTCGGACCTGACGACCATGTCGGAAGCCCTCGGCATGCTGAAGAACCAGGCCATCAGCGAAGAGACTTACGAAGGCCTTGAAGATCTCTGCGGGCCGACCTGCGGCTCCTGCGCGTTTCTGGGAACGGCCAATACGATGTGTTGTCTAGCCGAAGCCCTGGGGATGTCCCTTCCGGGCTCGGCCTTGATTCCGGCGGTCTATGCCGACAGGCTCAGGATCGCGGAAGAAACCGGCAAGGCGATCGTCAATCTGGCAAAGAGCGAGGTGAAGGCGAAGGACATCATTACCCTGGAGTCTTTGCGCAATGCGGTGCGTGTGCTGATGGCAATCGGCGGGTCGACGAACGCCATCCTGCACCTTACGGCGGTGGCGGCGGAGATCGGAATAGCCGCCCAGGAGATGATGAATGTCTACGATTGCTGCAGCGAAACCACGCCGCAGGTGGCAAAGGTCAATCCGGCATCGAAATACGACATGGAGGACTTCTACAAGGCCGGCGGTATCCCCCAGGTCATGCAGGAGATCAAGTCTTTGCTGCACCTCGAGTGCTGCACCGTCACCGGCGCCACCACCGGTGAAAACCTCGCAGAGTTCCGGGGGAAGTTCCCGGTGAATCGCGAGGTCATCAAGACCATGAGCGAGCCCTTCAACGCGCTCAAGGGATTGGCCATCTTGAAGGGCAATTTAGCGCCTGACACAGCGGTGACCAAGCCTGCCGCCATCGATCCTTCGATGTGGAAGTTCACCGGGCTGGCGCGCGTGTTCGATTCCGAGGAGCAGGCCGAAGCGGCCATACTGGCGGGAAAAATCAAGGAAGGCGATGTGGTCGTGATTCGCTACGAAGGGCCGAAGGGCGGCCCGGGCATGCGCGAAATGTACAAGGCCATGAAGTACATCTACGGCATGGGATTGGCGAAGAAGACCGCTCTTATTACCGATGGCCGGTTCTCCGGGACCAACAATGGATGTTTCGTCGGACACATTTCACCGGAAGCCGCCGAAGGCGGACCACTGGCGATCGTCGCCGACGGCGATACAATTACCATCGACATTCCCGGTAAGGTTTTGCAGTTGCATGTGAGCGAGAAGGAAATCGCGTCTCGCTTGAAAACCTGGAAAAGACCTGCGCCCAAGTTCACCAAAGGGTATCTGGGCCTATACACGAAACTGGCATCGTCGGCGGCAAGCGGAGCGATTCTGCGGATGGAATAGCGCCGGCGATCAAATGCGCGTTTAGAGCAGGCTGTCCCGTAAGTTCGCGTCATAAGTTTCAGGATGTCATCCTGAGCGAGCCGGGGTCCCCGGCAACGGCCGTTTTTGCCGTTGCTGGGGTGGAGGAGCGAAGGATCTATGTATTACAAATAAAATTCATAGATTCTTCGCTCGCTATACTCGCTCAGAATGACACTTCAAAAAGACTATTGGCGAACTTCTGGGACGCGACACAAGCGAAAGGTATATCCCATTGCCTTCTGGGGATGAAACTCTTTTCGTTCGGCCCGGCGTCGAGCCGCCTGAGGACATCAGGTCCACCAGGGTGCGCCGTCGCCGTCGCCTGACGCTTTCCGAGTGCGTCGAAGGCATTGTTCGCGGCGATCGCATCGTGCTCGCCCGCGCCATCACGCTCATTGAAAGCTCCCGCGGCGAAGACGCCGAATTGGCTCAGCAAATCATCGATGCCTGCCTGCCCAGGTCGGGCGATTCCATTCGCGTCGGCATCACCGGCGTCCCCGGGGCGGGCAAGAGCACCTTCATTGAGGTGCTGGGAAATTACTTGATCGGCAAGGGGAGCCGCGTCGCGGTACTCGCCGTCGATCCCAGCAGCGAGCGCTCGGGCGGCAGCATCCTCGGCGACAAGACCCGCATGGAGCGGCTCGCCAACAGCGAAATGGCATTCATACGCCCTTCGCCAGCGGGCGGCTCGCTCGGCGGGGTTGCCCGTCGCACCCGCGAGACGATGATCCTCTGCGAGGCTGCGGGGTTCCGTACCGTGCTCATCGAAACCGTGGGCGTGGGCCAGTCGGAGACGCTGGTTCACGGCATGGTCGACTTTTTTCTGCTGCTCATGATCGCCGGCGCCGGCGACGAACTCCAGGGCATCAAGCGCGGAATCATCGAGATGGCCGACCTGCTCGCCATCAACAAGGCCGATGGAGATAACCTCAGGGCCGCCGATCGTGCAAAGCGCGAATTGGCGCAGGCTTTGCACCTGTTTCCGGCGCGCGAAACCGGTTGGACGCCGCAGGCCGTCACCTGCTCGGCCGTCACTGGCGAAGGCATCTCCGATGTCTGGGATGTGGCGCTGCACCATCGCGCGCAGATGCAGGCGAGCGGCTGGTTCGACCAGAACCGCCGGCAGCAGCGGCAAACCTGGCTGCGGGAAGCGGTGCGCAATCAGTTGCTCGAACAGTTCCGGCACGACGAGCGCGTCAAAGCCGCTCTGCCAGGGATCGAACAGACCGTGCGCGAAGGCGGGCTCTCACCGACGCGCGCCGCCAAAGCACTGATCGAAAAATTCAGAGGCAAGTAGTTCAGCCCAGAACGGACCGTTGCAACGATTCTGCTTTTAGAGCAATACCAGAGATACTGTATCCTTCGTTGCGGGTGTCATCGTGAGGAGGTTCGCCGCTTTTGCGAACCGACGTGACGATCTATGCATTTCACCGGGCGTCACCGAAGGCCGGAAGAACAAATACATGGACCCTTACGTCGCGTCCTAACGGACGCTCCTCAGGGTGACACGCTGGAATAATCGTTCTTGGAATATAACAACCCCTGACACCGCTCTCAGCGCGCGCGGATTACACTCGTCTTTCGTCCCCGGAGGCCGCATGACTGACTCCAAGCCTTACCAGCCGAAAATCGTTTTCTTAGGACTCCTCTGTGCGCTCGTCCTGCTCGCATCCTGTACGTCAAAGCCGAAGGAGCCGAAGGATGTCCGGCGCTATCCCATCGAGGGCAAAGTCATCGCCGTCGACCAAACGAAAAAAGAGATCACGCTGCAACACAAGGACATTCCCGGCTACATGGCGGGCATGACGATGCCATTCCGCATTCAGGACGACTGGGTCTTCAACGTCGCGCGGCCGGGAGATGAGTTGCACGGGACCCTGGCCGTCAGCCCCGACCGGGCCTATATCACCGATGTCTCAATCAACCAAAACGCGGCGACGGCAGCCGGCAGTTCGACTTCGAAGGCGCACTTGCCGGAGGTCGGCGAAGCGCTGCCCGACTTCTCGTTTGTCGATCAGAATGGCCGTCGCGTGCACCTCCATCAGTTCCGCGGAAGGCCTTTATTGCTGACCTTCATCTACACCCGCTGTCCGCTGCCGGACTTCTGCATCCGCATGAGTAACAACTTCGGACAGCTTGCCAGGGATCTGAAGCAGGCCAGCCCGGCTGTTTATGGCCGCTTGCAGCTACTCAGTATCAGTATCGATCCGGAATACGACAAGCCTGCCGTCCTGATGCGCTATGGGAAGACGTACGCGGGCGACATCGATCCGAAGTTTGAGCACTGGCGATTCGTCTCCGGCACACCCGCTGAAACCCGCAAGGCCGCCGATTTTTTTGGACTGACCTACGTCCCCGAAAATGGACAGATCGTGCATTCGCTGCGTACCGTGCTGGTTGCGCCCGACGGCAAGATCGCGGCGCAATACGGGGGCAACGAGTGGACGCCCGGCGAGGTTGCGGCTGAGCTGAAAAAACTCTGAGCAGCGGCTCGCCTCGGGCGGGTGGTTCGATTGGTGCCCCACGTTCGCCAGTTTTTGGCTAACGTGGGGTAGTTTCCGCGTGTCCCGCCTTCGAGCCGATTGAGAATCGCCAAGGCTGGTTGCAAACACCCCAGGCTCGAAGGCAATCGTGCTCCGCCGAGTGTGGAATAATGGTCGTGCCGGTAGTGACGAGGGGCCGATCAGCATGGAAGAGCGTGAGTTTTACGACGAGCGGCAAGAAACCAAAAAGACCACTCTGACTTGTCCTCATTGCCGTCAGAGCGCCGAGTACGATCTCTCTTGGATGGTGCGTACCAAAAGGCGCAATCTACCGCCGCGCGCCGACGAGCGCGACCGCGCCAGGTTTGCCAAGGCCCGCTCCTACATGGTGCGGCGAGAGGACTTGATCGGCTGCAAGAACGTTCGCTGCCGCAAACGCTTTGAAGTTTCCGGCGTGCAGTCGGTCGCGTTTCTGGACTAGCCTGCACCCGGCGGCAGAGCTTTTGAGAGTTGCTCTGCTTTTCGGTATACTCGTCCGTTCGCGGTCCGTGCCATCGGCGGGCCAGTTTTCCATTTCTTTCTGTCATTCGACCTGTTCCGGCGGAGCTGCCCATGGTGAGCTTTTGGGCTGCCATTCTCGCTGGAGCCGGCGGAGAGAGGTGCTCGGTTGAAAATCCTGGTTTGCATTAAACAGGTGCCACAAAAGGATGTTCCACTGAAGTTGAACGAGAGTGGCACGTGGATTCGCGACGACGTGTCGTATGAAGTGAACGAACCCGATGCCTATGCGTTGGAAGAGGCATTGCGCCAGCGCGAGAAGCACGGCGGCGAAGTTGTCGTCATCACCGCCGGGCCGGCGCGCGCGATGCAGGTTTTGCGTGAAGCCTTGGCCAAAGGCGCTAACCGCGCCATTCACCTGGAGGATGACCGCTTCGTCACCCTCGATGCGTTGAACCTTGCCAAGGCCCTGGCCGCCGCCGTCAAGGACGAGCAGTTCGACCTCATCTTCACCGGATTGCAGTCCGACGATTACGGCTTCGCGCAGACAGGCGTGTTGCTGGCCGAATTGCTCGGATGGCCGCATGCGACCATCATCATGCAGATTGAAAAAAAGGATGGCGGCATTCGCGTCAAACGGGAGTTGGAGAGCGGTTTCTTCCAGTTTGTCGATATGCCGCTGCCTGCGGTGCTCGCCATTCAGTCCGGTATCAACAAGCTCAGGTATGCGACTCTGATCGGCATCAAGCAGGCCAAGACCAAGCCTATGCGTAAGGTGACGTGGGACGAGATCAGCTCCGCTGTTGGCGACAGCCTGCAAAAAGTGGAGCGCCTTTACGTGCCGCAGAAGTCAAAGACGACCGAATACCTCGAGGGCTCGCCGGCCGACATCGCCAAGAAGCTGGTCGACAAGCTGCGCAACGAAGTTCGCGTGCTGTAAACGGCAGCAGCCCTCTTCCCGTCGATGGAGTCCGCGTATGACTATCGTGGAGAGTCCTGAACAGAAGCGGGAAACGGCAACCAGCATCATGATCATTGGTTGGATTTGCTGGGGATTTGCCTTGCTGGTCACGTTTTTCAGTCCGGCCGCCATCCGTCTGGGGCGGCTGGGGATTATCTACACGGCTGTCGCTTTGGTGGTAGCGGGACTGGTGCTGAACATCATCGGTTATCGCCTGCGCTCGCGGGCGCGCCTGCCGGGCACAAAGAGTTAAGGGAGAGAGATGGATACGATTCTGGTCGTCGTCGAACAGCGTGAAGGCAAACTGAACCGCGTCTCCTGGGAGACGATTACTGGAGCGCAGGCCGTCGCCGCGCAGACCGGCTGGACCGTCGAGGCCGCGGTCATCGGCAACAACGTCGGCGCTATTGCCGGCGAAGTCGCGGCGAAGAAGGTCGCCAAGGTCTACGCCATCGAGAGCGACAAGCTCGCCCGTTACACGCCCGACGGCTTTGCCGCGGCTCTCAAGGACTTCATCCGGCAGCGCCAGCCCAAGCTCGTGCTCATGCCGCACACCTACCAGGTGCGAGATTTCGCTCC
>Ga0181539_1000160_pt1 | contig 77351 bp, 62 predicted proteins | sample PEATcosm2014_Bin_46_FD_119767 | JGI IMG/M metagenome (GOLD analysis project Ga0181539, IMG submission 119767) | Peatland microbial communities from MTU Mesocosm Facility, Houghton, MI, USA - PEATcosm2014_Bin23_60_metaG | ecosystem: Environmental > Terrestrial > Soil > Wetlands > Peat | place...
AGCAAGCCGCCCAACAACACTAAGATACCTCCAATGCCTCCGCCGAGAAAACCAACGACGATCAGAACGATAGCCCACAGGGGTTCAAAGACACGTTTGGCTAAGATAATTGCCACTATTCCCAGAATCAAGGGAAGGAAAGCGAAGCCAAACGTCATTCCTAACAGTGGGACGCTGAATGGCAGTGAAATGGCATGTCCGATAAGTGCCAAGAGGTTGAAGATTACCAGTAGAATGCCGCCAATGAGGACGAGGTAATAGGCAACTTGAGACAACCCGTGTTGTTTAACCATGGCTCTCAATCGAGCTCGTTATACGAGCTACTAAATAGCCTTGTCTTCGCTTCTTCTACGCGGCGATGTTGATCTATCCGAAGTGTACACACAACTAATTGGTGTCGGTTGCCCGCAGCAGTTTCATTTTCTCGTTCAGCTGATTGAACAACGCTGTATTTCTGGCGCCGATCTAGCGAAGGATACGACATTCCCGTTTGCAGACGGCGACGCGCTTCTAATTCGCATAGACGGCGAACGCCTAATTATTGAGAAGTCAAAGACAATGGAGAAGTACTTCTAGTCAGCTAGCACCTCGTTTGCGTGTGTGGCGTTAGTGGTGCGATGGGATATGATTAAAGAAGCTTCGATGTCAAGTCAATCTGGCGGTGGTCCTCGCCGGTCCAGCGTGATCGGCACCTTGCTTATGCTGCCGATCGGTCTCATCGTCGCGCTTATTCTGCTCTACTTTATCGGTTTCGGAGGAAGGTACTTTCCGGGCGAATTTCTCGTCATTCTTGTGGTCATCTTCCTCGGATTGTTTGTGGTCCGAATGCTGTTCTGGAGGTCGAGAAGGGAACATTGGCGTGGACAGCATAGGGGAAACGAAGCAATCCGCATCCTTCGTGCGAGGTACGCGCGCGGAGAGATAACCCAGGAACAGTTCGATCAAACACTGCACGATCTTAGGCAGCAGCCATGAATCGAACCAACGAGACTTACCTCATGGGTGGTGTGGTCTAAATGGTGCGGGCGACCGAAATTGAACCCCTGATCTAATGGATTTCCTGTGTGTGACTTTATGACGGTGTTTCTTGTTGAGTTCTGGGTTGGCTAGGCCGGCTAGACCCTAGTCTACGTGACCGAGTGTCCATTTATGCATGCAGGGTTTGAGAATTATTCTTCGGCGTCCTGTCTTTCCGCACTGTAGAATTCCAGGTAACGGCATTTCATACACACGAAAATCTCTATTGCAAGACCAGCAGTGACGTCGATACCACGATCGCTTCGGAGCCTCGGTATTGCATGATAGGGCCTTGCCTCATTCAAGGGGCCATTGCATTTGGGGCAGAATTTGACCTTGACATTCTCATCTTTGCCGCTCAAACTCGTCACGTGTAGTTCGAACTATCTCGTTCGCTAATCAACATGGCTATCCACGATAACGCGTCGTTGTCGTTATTCAGGTTCTAAAGGGCTTAATCTAGACACACAGCTTTGGATCCTTTCGAAAATGCATCGCATAGGATAGATTGATGAACACGAGGTGTGTAGGTGAATGAGTGTGATGGATCATGAAAGGGTACGTAATCCAAATTGAGAAAGAGACGAGGAAGAATGCAGATTTTCGGCGTGTGTTGTATACTGGGAAACACTGCCAGCTCGTACTCATGAACCTTAAACCATTAGAAGAGATTGGTGCAGAGATACACGAGGATAGGGATCAATTCTTTCGATTTGAACGCGGAGAAGGAAAAGTAGTCATTGACGGCGTAGAACACCGTGTTAAGGACGGGGACGGAATCATCGTTCCCGCTGGCGCTAGACATAACGTAATCAACACCTCTAAGCGAGTAAGCCTTAGACTATACACAATTTACTCCCCACCCGAACACAAGGATGGGGTGGTTCGCCATACGAAAAGAGACGCGATGGCAACTGAGGAGCATTTCGACGGGCAAACCACAGAATAGCAGAACTTAGCCCATAAGAGGTTAATTCGGTTGGATGCTAAGAGGTTCGCTGAGGAAGCGCTCAAGAGAGACAGTGGAATTCGCTATGTTGCGATTGTGGATAGGCAGTTCAATGTTCTTGTTTCGCAGATGAGGGAAGGAATTGCTAGCCTTACTTCCGATGATTCGGACCGTAAGTTCGTTCAGTTGATGCCCCCGATACTCCTAGATGCTGTGGAAAAACTGTGGGCGCCACTACTTGGGACCGTGGAGTCGGTGACTGTGAGATATGAGAAAGTACTTCTCGTATTCTTCAGCAAGGCAAACTATGTTGTTGTTCTAAGCTTCAACCCAGACGTGTCGAGGCCATTCATGAGCGCACTCACCGACTTCATTCAATCATTAGCCTCTCAGTACCTAACCGACTAACCGCTTGGTATTAGATCTGAAGTTCTACTGAATGCTCGGTTCCGGCCTCGGTATGTGCGAAGGAGAAATGCGGCCTATGACATATAATTCATGTTACGTTGAAAGTGCAAATGGAAAGATGCCCTGCCTGCAAGACTCCAATGAGGAAACTTGATTACAAAAAAATGAACGAACGTCTGTGGATTACTAATTGTCAGATCTTGTGTGTGCCTCTAGTGGTGGGGCAACTAAATTTGAACCATGCAATTACGCACATGCGTCGCAACCAAGAAGGGTGGATGCGTAAAGATCTCAATGCGTACGTGCGGTTCGCTCAGTCATGCGTGTGTCGCGCACCACTAACCACAAAACCACTAGCAACCAACCGCAAACAAGCAGCAAACCGTCAGTCGTTCGTCCATTCGCTATTTGTTCTGGGGGAGGCGGGTCTGATAGTGCGGGCGTCGTAATTTGGAACCCATTTTCTAGACTATCATTAAACGCAAGCTAGACTAGAATGGACTGAGATCACAACAACTCTGGACTCGTTTGATAGCGAACCGTCGGCAAGGCAAATCTTCAGCCAAAATGAGCTTTAGTCCTACAGAATCGTAGGGCCAAAATACTTTGTCCCAACAAAACTGTAGGAGTAAAACGTGATTCCGAGTCGGAAATTAGTCGATTTTCACAGTAACTTGAGCCGGTTTGCGCACTAACAGCTTCCCATTGGATAACTGTTGAGTCAATTCCCACCCCTTCATCAAGGAAGCCCAGAAGTTCCTCCTCCGTCACAATTTGCTGTTGAATGCGTTGACGCCGTTACTACCAGGTGCCTTCTCAGAACACGGAGAAAGTTGCCAAAAGTTTTGCTGCTGGCAAACTGCTTCCGTAAGTGAACTCCTTGTAACAAAGGAGGCTCAATTTCTCTTGTCAGATATTGCCTGTTCTATTCCCTGTTTGAATGCATTTAGAACACTCGGTATAATCTCAAAGTATAGAAGATGTTCCTCGTCAGGCTGCGCTTCTCCGTCTTGCATTATGGACTTGGATTCTAATGTCAGGCCGAGCCAACTTGAGAGTATCAAGCTAGCCGCCCAGCAAAGATTCTCAAACGTCATCGAGGCGGGCCTTCCATCGCCGCCAACTCTTTGATACTTTGAACTCAATTCAGCGCATAACCGCTCGGATAGCTCTCTTAACTTCTCGAAAGCCGTTGAAGCAGTATCACCTTTTTCAGAATTAAATTTCCGAGCTAAACCCGTTAAGTTGATACCTGTTGGATTCCTCGCGTCGAGATAGAAGATGGTAGGTTTTTTCGACGATCCTTTATTGGTAATCATGCAAACTTGTGAACTGATGCTGACTTTAAAGAACTTCGAAAGTGTGTGCTCCTAATGTTGCAAGCAACCAGATTGTGCTCCGATTTTTGTGTAGGTATAACAAATGCAGGTGGAGATCATTTGCAGTTGCCATTGTATCGATGCGAGCAGTGAAATTTGAATACGTGATTTTCAGGTGTGTGGATGCCACGAAAGCCTATGTAAGAAGCCCGAGCGAATGCTCAGTTCGGAGCGAGTCGCGGACGGTATGGGTTCATGGAGTTCTGGTTCGTTCTTGCTATACTGACCGCGTTCCTATGGGGTTTCGCCAACATCTTTGTCAAGCTGAGCGCACCAAAGCTTGGAGTGACTCGGTTAGCCGGCCTCGTGGTAGTTATTGAGGGCATGATGTATTTTGCAGGTTTCTTCTTTTGGCACAACAACGCGATTATTGACTTAGAATATGGTGTGCTTGCTGCGGTTTCAGCATTCGTAGGAGTAGTTGCTTACCTCTGCTTCTTCGAATCAGTGGTGGACGGTCAAGTCGCGATCGTGGGAACCATATCCGCCGCGTATCCTAGCTTGACTGTTATTGGCGCACTGGCATTCCTATCCGAGTCTCTGACGGGTATGCAGTTAGTCGGGATTGCCGCTATAATCTGTGGCATCGTAGCCTTATCGTATGAGCAGAACCCACGTTCACGGTATTCCATCCCAAGAAGATCCTTATTCTTCGCGCTGTTGGCGCTTGCGCTTTGGGGTTTCTGGAGTCTGACCGCCAAGATTGCGGTCAGCAAGATCGGCCCAGGAAATGTCTTCGGTTTCTACGTAATTTCATCAGTCACCGGGCCTTTGGTTTACATGTTGTTTCGAAGAATTAGACCCGGGCTTTTGAATGTTGAGAAGCCGTCATGGATCTCTTGGGTTTTCGGAGCGGCTGGGCTTGCGCTTAATGTGTCTGGTACGCTGGTTTTCTCATTTGCGCTGAGTATGGGGTTAGCGTCACTTGTGGTTCCAATATCCAGTGCCTACCCGCTTGTTACCGTGACGGTTGCCCTGCTATTGCTCGGTGAGAAGTTGAATCGGCTTCAACTGACTGCTCTCGTCTGCGTGATCACGGGCCTACTCATGATCGCGATTATTGGGTGAACTGCTACATAAAATCTCGAATCAACCGCGAGTTTCCAAATCATATATCATGAACCCATGGTATTCGCATCAATTCCTCTTCGCAGAGGCATCCAAGAGACATCCACAATTAGCATATGTATCTATATATGCGGAAGCCTATATGTATATTTGGTGATAGATTTGGGTAGACTCTACATTGTACTCTCAGACGTTGTTGAGCGGCGACTCCGATTGGCAGTTGTTGTGAGACTCGGTGGTAAGAAAGGAAACCTCAGCGGTGCTATAGAAGCGGCCGTCGTTGATTGGCTGAATAAGAAGCCTACAGGTTGACCCTAGCATGGCAACTATTGCGATTAAAGAATCGAGCAATAGGATTCCTTGTTTACATGAGTATCCTGACAGCACTTGGAAATGTGTGAAATGCGGCTACCAAATCCTCCCCGACCTTATTGAAAGATTGCTGAAACGGGTTCGGGGAAACTAATGTCAACGATAGTGTAAAGCGAGCGAAACTAGGGTTCAAATTCAATCATGAAATCTGGTCTTTCTGGAATTAGATGAAAGAAAACCAATCGCTAACGCTAATTCAGAATGCAAGCAACCGGAGGCAGAGTTAGTTAGGGACTGATCCTAACCTTTACTCTTTTCTTGTCATGTTTGTTCTTGAAGAATGACTCGAATGAATCGCGCCCGAAACTATGACCTATGTGACTGAATAGGCTCCAACTTGGCTTTCCGTTTTCGCTCTCTTTCGGACATGCGTGTGCGCTTTTCTCTTCGTGCATGCCTTCTTCGTGTGCGCTTTCTTCTTTGCCGACCACTACGCCTCGGCAATTGCCTTCCTCTGATGTTTTCTAGTAGGTCCGGAGGTTTAAGCGCAATGGTCAGCATAGTGACCTTGCGTGTGCGGACGTCCTATGTTGTGTGTCTGGCGATGCGTAAATTCGTGAAAAGGTGGCGGTAACCGTATAATTCGCTGGTGCCTGTAATTATCCAGCACGTGCCCCGTTGTGGACGGCGATTTCAGGCACAGCCAGTACTGGTTTGATTCCGTCCGAGTATCCGATATCGAATAGCATGCCTTCAGAGATTTCGCCCATCATCTTCCGGGGTTCAAGGTTGACGACGAATAGCGCCTGCTTTCCCTGAACTTCATTCGGGTTTTGACGTTCTTTCTTCATTCCAACTAGAATGTGTCGTTTGTGGTCACCGAAGTCTACAGTAAGTTTCACCAGTTTGTCTGATCCTCTCATGTCTTCAACGAGCTCAATTGTGCCAACACGAACGTCAACCTTCTCAAGCGTATCTAGTGTAATCGTGGGTTTAACCGATGCGACTTTGAACGCTGCCATCTTGAATCAGATCGCCTAATGACTACTGATCATAAACCAGATGCTATTTCTTTGTGTGGGCCTAATGACGCGCACACACGGTGCCGTGTTCGTACCGTATGAGAGCTAGGCATTCGTTGCCTACAGTTGGCTGTGTTTTTGTCAAAGTTGTGTGCGGTCGGTTATTTCTTGTCCACCGAATACGAAGAGTTTGGGTTTTCCACCGCTAAGCTCCACGTAGGTGTTGTAGACGGCAGCGTCTTTAACCCAAGAACCGGTGTTGGCTACGTTTTCTGCTTTGTTGATGAATGGAACGTGGGTATGACCAAATACGAGAACTTCCCCAGGCTTGACAGAATTACATGCGGTCGAATTGATTTTGTTGATTGATCCCTTTAGTCTATCCTCCGGCCGCTGATGAAGCCGCGCGGTTACCTTTGCTAGGTCTGCTTTTACGAACGAGGGTTCTATCTTCGAGAAAATGCTGTTCACGCTATTGAAATCTACCCATAAGTTGCTCTCTAGGGCCCCGCCTTGGTCGGACATTACTCGACACAAGAATGCCATGAACGGTTCTTTTTGTTCAGGATCGAACTCGTATCCGTGAACGAGACGATAAGTGACCGGCCCATCAGTCAAAGTCAACTCCTTCAGGAACTTGAAGGGGTATGCTGGGTTGGTAAGATCCAGGACATGGTAATCATGATTTCCCGCCACGTAAAATATCTGGACGCCTTTTGATTTTAGCGTAAGAAGCCTAGTAACTGTGTCGTGGTGTTCCAGGAATACTCCTGAGGCATCCCTCCTCCACATATCTACCACATCTCCAAGAAGAACCAGGTGCGTAACATCGCTTCGTTGACTAAGGTTATCGAGGAATGCGTTGAACGCTGTCTTGTCAGAGTTTGCGTAACCCAAGTGTTGATCGGATACAACAACGACCTTCGTAGTTCCACCCCTAAGCTAAGAACGTACTTCTAAAGGTCACATAAAAATACCCTATGTAATTCGAGGTCCTGCGTCGTTTCACCCCTGTAAATGCGGCAAGGCAAATATGTTTCAAATCAAGCCCACACGCAGGAGGGCCGCTTTCCTTCCTTGTTCGATCACTACGTTTACGCATCCCAGTTAGGAAGCTACTGAGTCCGGTCTGTATCGGTCTAGTGGTTCGCGCACACGCGAGAATCATGATGTTGCTTGTTTGTTCTTTTTTCGACGCTTCATTCCTGGGCCTATTAATTCAATCCAGATTCCGTTAGGGTCTTTCACATAAGCCAAGGTTTCGGCTTTATCCCCAAATGGTTTAGCCGCAGGCTTGGCCCCGCGTCTGAGCAGTAAATTGAACCATTTCACAGCGTCATCCACTATGAAGCCTATGTGGTCAAGTTCGCTTCCACTCCTATATGCTTCGTAGAACCTACTGCCTCTCGGGTACCAGTTTAGTTCCAGCCTCTGGTCAGTCCGGGGATCGACTAGGTGTACCCATTTGCCTCCATGGGGCATGGTACCTCGACGTTTGACCTTCAAACCCAGGGATCGGTAGAAACTCAGTGAACGCCTCAAGTCGCGAACTTGAATCCCTGAATAATAAAGCCTGATTTGCTTTCTTGCCATGTGGCACAATGGTCGGTAGTCAAATTTGAATTCTGCCCTACGCGCTGGTAGATGGATCTAAGGTTGGGTCCCAAAATAATAGCGAATGAACGATGAACGGGCAACCGAACGACTGAAGGTTTGCTACTTGTTTGCAGTTGGTTGTTAGTGGCTTGCTGTTGAGTCGTTTACTGGCCCGTACCATTAGGCGGACGCAACGGACGCAAGCCGAAGAAAATCACAAGTTGCTTTGACATTGTGCATCTACATCTAGATGTGCATATATATGGATGTAGAGATATACAACCCTTATTATGTACGGCGGACTATGGTGCGTTAATTAGGAGTGAAAAGAACAATGCAAATTCCCAGCGAGATACAAAGCATCTACAACTTCTTAGTAGAAATTTTCCGAACTCTAGTTTCCAAACTCTAATTCAGGAGGCTGAACTACTGTGAGTTTTACCGCACGAGGCCGTTATGCCGCTACGAGGCGGAAAAACGCGTGCGTTCCCACCCTTTTGTGACACTACGCTGATCTGATACCTTCTCTCATGTCCGTATCCTGTTCTAGCCCATCGCGGTTCTAAGTTCATTTATTCAATCATCAAGGTATGTATTGCCCTGACTGTGGCTCGGAAGTAAGTTACGCTGAACTTCACACCATGTGCCTTTGCGCAGTATCGTTAGAGTTCGGTGGTCATTCTTACTATGTCGATGTAGTTTCCGTCGCGGTAGATCCCTTTTGAGATTCGACCTGTTTCCTTGAATCCAATCTTTTCGTAGAGTTTGACTGCGACGTTGTTCGTGGCAAAGACGTCGAGGATCAGAATTTTCAATCCAGCATTCTTAGAGAGTTCTTTGAGTGCTTGCATGAGGGCGGTGCCAAGTCCGTGCCCGCGGTGGCTCTTGCATATACCAATTCCCAAATATCCTGTGTGGCTTCTTTCCTCGGGCAGTTGGCTCACTTCCCCTGCACCAACGACCTTTCCCGCCACCTCTGCAACTAGGTGTATCACGTGGCCGTTCTCCATTTCTGCGAGCCTTTGTCCCAACCATTCCGCCTCTGCTTCTCGTGTCACCTTCTCGGTCTTCGTGATGTGTGCATGTTCTTCAACGAGGCCGTTGATGTACTCGATCAAGTCGTCTAGGTCGTCCCAGTTAGGGCCGCGAAGTATTGCAGTTTCTCCATTTGCTAGTAAGACCTGCGAATATACTTGGCCGGGTTTGATCGTCGGCTTGGTCATTACCGCTTCCTGACTCCTTAGCTGCGACGTGCCATATCTACCGTTTTGCTACTAGTCGCTCGCTGAATGTAGGTAGTTAACTCCGGTGCAGAGGGTTGGCGAAGATCTGGAACTAACTAGGACCGTTGGGGTTGGGGAGTGAACCATCAATTCGCTTGAGAACGCTCAGGGCTTTGAGGGTAATCATTTTGCTCGGTTCGCCAACTTGTTCTAGGGAGAAAGGAGTAGGTGGGCGGGTGTAGTGTGGGCCATCTGGGTGTACCGCATCTAAGTTCCATTTGCCGTCGGGCCTCCTCTTTTGCTTCAACAGATTAACCGCATAGCTGAGTCTCTTGTCCGAACCATAGCCAAGGGCGGTAAGAAAGTCCAGTCCGACCAGTAGGTCGTAGTAGTAGTGTTCGGGAAAATGGAAACGGTACCATGGTTCGTAATGTTGCCCTTGTTTGTGTAATTCCCGGTTCAGGTAGAACTCTGCGCCTCTCTCGACTGCACGTTTGATGCTTTGAGTCCACTTTTGTTTCGGGTATGCGGCGAATGCGCTCATTCCTTCCCACGAATCAATGGTCCCATTGATAGGGTTGATACTCCAACAGTGCCATCCCCCGTTCTCCTTCTGTTCCCTCACCAGCCATCGAAATGCGCTCCTGACCTTGGGGTGGTCCTCATATCCGAACTTAACTAGGGCGCGGGCCGTGTTCCCTACCAAACACAATTCGCTCTTCCTCATATTATCAGTACCAAAGCCTCCGTCGGATTTCGCGAATCGCTTAATCCATAATTCGCAAGCCGTATTGATGCGTGAGTCTGCTCGAGTCAGGCCTAGATCTGAGAGGGTGAGAAGCATCCAGTTAGTTGAAACGTACTTAGGACGATAGAGGCTACGCCCCGACACCCACCATCCACCAGGATCCTGCTTGCTCAGAATCTCCGCCCCCCATCCTACTATCCCTAACCTAGCTGCCGCCGACCTGACGTCTGGATCGTTTTGCGCTTTATCGAGCAACTCTGTAAGTGTGAGGTATCGAATGGGTGGTTGATCCTCCTGAAGCAACCACTCAAGAACGCTGTCCAACAGGCTTCGTTCAGCGTAGTGAGAATCTATCTAATCAACTGTACCGGTTTCTCTAAACTAGCGCGGTCCGGGTATGAGTTATTCTTTTGTTGACTTCTGAGTCTTCCTGTAGTACTCTCTCAGAGGCTCCCAGTATGCGGAGATCCAACCCTTTCGATAGCGGGCGGTCTGTGATGCAGGCACTTGGGAATGTATCATCACGATTTGCGTGCCGCCCTTCTTAGCCTTAAAGGTCAAGTCGAGTCTTGAAGCCGGATATTTGTCGGGAAACTCGGTCGTCCTCCATTCCTGAACTATTCTCTTTCCATTTTTCAGTTCAACAATCCTGCCGGAGATGTAGCCGTCCCAGGCGGTGAACTTCGCTCCTACACGGGCTTTGCCGGTGGCCTTTGAACCCGTGAATTCACTATGTGTTTTTGCATTCAAGAATGCGCGGTACACTTGGCCAGGTTTGGCGTACGGAATGAATTGTGACTGTTTGATTCTACCAAACCTAAGAGCCGTTGGGATCACTTCGAACTAGAGCGTGATGCGAGAAAAGAGGGTTTGATTTACAGTTAAGGTTCTTTGAAATTGGTTATGCGTTTTGCCAGAGTCCGACTACGTTTCCTTCCGTGTCCTTGAAGTAAGCTGCGAAGCCCATATCCCCAACTGCCACCTTGGGGCGGATCATCTTGCCGCCATTCTTCTCGATGGTTACGGCTGCTTGATCCATGTTATCGACGTCGATCGTTATGACTGGGGACTTGACGGGGTCCTGGCGTTGCAACATTCCGCCGTTGATGGCACCCGGTTCCTTTGGCATTCCGTTCTGGTCGGATTCCACTGTCCTGGCGATGGTGTATTCCATTTCCGGGAACTCGTTCAAGGTCCATCCGAAGACGGTGCTGTAGAACTTTTTTGCCCGCGCTAGGTTGTCGGCTGGTATTTCGAAATGAACTACCTTGCCCATGTTCATCAAAGCTCACTGAACCTGCTCGGTAATTAAACCTTGAAGGTCAAGTGTTGAAGGAAACTTGAAAAATGTCGGCAGGGGCTGGTTAGTTGTGAGGCCTTATGTTCAATCACATAGATTACGTGATGGTCATGGTCTCCGACATGTCCGGGTCAGTGAAATTCTACCGGGAGAAACTGGGTCTACGACTCCGTTCCGAATCGCCTGATTGGACCGAGTTCGAAACTGGGACGACGGTGCTCGCTCTTCATGGGGGAGGGAAGGCCGCCGTGATCTCTCATGAACCGCAGGCGGGGACTGCTTCGATCGGTTTCTATGTCGACAACAACAAAGGGAAGGGAGTCCAGTTCATTCTGCCGCCGACCGACCGCGCAGAGGAGAAGATCAAGTTGGCCGTATGCCTCGACCCTGACGGGTTACCCATCTCCATAGCTGAACGCAAGCAATAGTTTTGGAGGTGAAGAATATAGCCCCAGAGAAACATTGCGTGATTTGCGGATGCAAGGATCACAGATTGATCGGCTGTTCTACGCATAGGGCGAAGAAATGCAGCTGCTTCAAGAGCAACCCACAATAGCCCACAGATTCTTTCCGACTCAAGACTCGCCTCACAAGGACCGTTAACTCGCCGCGTTCGTACCTGCCATAGAAAACTATGCCCCCCACCCTCCACTGGTAGCAAGCGTGTCTGTTTCTACCGGGTGGAAACATGTTTAACCGCTCACCCCACCGCTTTTACCAAGATGAAAAATGAGCCAAACGAACCCACCTGTTCATGCCGAGAAACCAAGACGAAGTGGTCTAAGCTCAGTAGCCATTGGTGGGCTCGTGTTGGTCGCTCTTCTCAGTTTGGCTTTCGCAGGCTACACCGCACTCAACCCACACACTGTAACGGTCACTCAACAGCAAATGCTAACCAATACCCAAAGCCAATACTTCGTTCAAACGCAAGCAGTAACCAGCGCAAGCACCGCTACCAGCTACATTACTTTCACAAGCGAGGCGCCTAACGGATACGCTTATGGAAATTATCAGTCCTGCTATTACTACGGCTGCTACCAAGTGCCGGGTTACTATTACAACAATCCCGGGTACTACTACGGATATTACGTTAATTATAACTCGCCCTGTTAGGGTACTGGATCGTACGGAAACGTTACCTGTTCTGGCTACCTGTACCAAGCCCAAAACGGGTGTACGCTTCTCGCAATCTCGACAGCCAACAACCCTTACCCGTCATACGCAACCACCTACGTCTACGAATACTACTCCCTACACAACCTACCAACAAATACGCCCCTCATCGGAACTTGGGTGACTGTGAGCGGACAAATGTACCAGGGCTACAATACCAGCCCCAACGGCAACTCGTGCCCTAACAACTACATCAACGTAAACTCAATAACCTAACAAGGCTGCTGAACTACATCAGCATTCCCTAATACTCTCCCGGCTGCCCTACTCTTCATCGTCATCGTCCTCTGAGTCATCCTCAGCCGCCGCAGGTTTTTCTCCGCCAGCTGATTCTTGGACCGCGGCTTCAGCAGTTTCAAAAGTTTGCATAGCCTCCTTAAGTTCATCCTCAGTGATTTTGCCTGCGAGAAAGAGAAGGTCATTAATCCACTCAGAGACGAGGACGTCAATATTCGCTGCTGGAACTAACGGGTGTTTCTGGAGAACCGTCTTCAGGTCCGTGAAGAGGCTGTCCAATTCCACGCTGTCAACGGTCTGTTTCTTTCCATATGTGAACTTCAATTATGGTCACGAGCCTGCCACTGTGAATACCTAATGGCTTCTTGAAGCTTGACGTGACAATCTTTAAGAGCTTACCCCATGCCACACGCGGAATCGCCGCGAACCCTTACGGGTTAACCAAATAGGCCTGGACGCGGGGGTAAGATCGCTCTAAATCTCCCTAAAGCCAAGCCAGGTCAAAGAGGGCGAGAGTCGCCCGTGGGAGCGCAGGACTGAACACTCCATCAAGTGTGTCCACAGGCTCCTGTCCCGCAGGGGTTCAGGGGTTCGAATCCCCTCCCCCGCACCATACGTTTTTACATATTTCCCGTCGCGCGGGGTTTTTGAACGGTAATTTTGGTTTGGGCTGGAATTGGGGTGGTTGTGGTGTTCATTTGCACGGTAATTCAGGGTTATTTTTCAGGAAACCTGCAAGGTTCAGTTTCCTACTTGCCTGGACTAGTTTTCATGTATTTCTGAGGGGTGGAATGGACGCGCGACCCTTCAACTGCGCGGACGTTCGGACGGATTGCGCGTACCTCTCTCAGTTTACGCGCGGACGCATACTTTCCTGTGTAATTTCAACACGCGGAACCTGCGCGCGGACGCGGAAGGAGACCAGGAAATCCTACCACAGCAGAGCGCAAAGTGTTTTTCCTATGGATTCGCTTGAGACACTGACCTGAAGAGAGTTAATTCAAATGCTCCAAGAAACCCAAGGTTGAAAGACCCTACGATTACATCAAGAGTCGAGGACGTGAGAGACAAGATGAGTGACATAGACAAGACGGTACTTGCATCGTGGGAAACGGAGAGAGAGAGACGCGAACTTTCGAGGAAGATTCATGCCTGTGACATGCTGAAGGCACTGATTGACGCTGAGCGTGTTCGACTGATCAACGAAATGATCACATATGGATTCGTAGACTTCGATTAATACACCCATATGGTCAACGCTTGTACTAAGCGTTGCAGAAGCACCATAGGCGCTGTAAAGCTGTTCTCCCACAAGCCCGACGAGCTTCTACTTGGATGCGCAATCTTTGTGGTAACTCTTCTTCATCGCAGACTTGTTACGTGTTCCAGTTCCGCTAACGATGTCGCTCGTAGGTTTACTCGCCGGCCTATCTATTCGGACCTACCTCGAAATTGATAACTTCTATATCACAACGGTGATTCTGATGTGGTTTCTTGCGCCGGCAGTCTCGGCGATAGCAGCATTTTGTATCCTTAAAATCAGTAATCGAACATATTCGCCGAATGTCTGGAGAAAAGAACGAATCTATAGGATATTGCTTCTTATTTTTTCTGTTTTAACAGCGTATGCTCTCGGAGCAAATACGCTGGGCTTCATAGTTGCTCTTGAAGGATTCAACGCTCTAACACTTCTAATCGCCGTATTCGGAATATTCGTTGGGTCTGTTTACTTTAGCGCGGGTGAGATAAGGCGGGTGGGGCAAGAGATGTTTCAGCTTAGGTATTCGAATGCGTTCGCGGCGTTACTTACGTCAATGGTTCTAGTAGAATGCGCAACAGTATTCGGCATTCCGCTTTCAGGTACTCAAACATTATCGACTGCTGTGGTCGGGGCGGGGATGTCGTACAGAACCAAATATATGTCGCTGAAACCTTTTCTAGTAATATTGCTTGGATGGATAACTGTACCACTACTGAGCTTTGTTATTGCCCTAGTAATCTGACCTTTTCGACAACTTTCGCTACCGATTTGGATATGAATTCCGCGTAACTCTTCAAGATACAGCGGGACGCAGTCGCGAAAGAAAACTTCGCACTCCTTCTCCGGTTAGCAAGGGAGGGCAGGTTGACGCCGTCTGCTGGCGCAGGAATCGGTGTCGAGAGACTCAAGTTGGATAGTGGGTGCTAGACACATAGGCGAAGTTCAACCCTTTCCCAAAATACCTGGAACGGTAAACGATCTCTAGAGAATGACCCAGACACCCTCGCACATGACCTGCTGGATCAGACGGCTCACGGCCCACAAAGCACCACTCCACCAGGCCTAAAGAGTCGCAGTTAGACCCGGAACGCGTTGTATTGGCTGGAGCAGGGAGGTTGCAAGGCTAGGTGCAGTTCAGGCTTTCTGGACAAGCGCATAATTACAGATGAATTCGTACAGAATCCATTAGAATCATGATTGTTGTGACGGCATATCGGTGCATCATGCGAGCACAGGATAGACCGGGCAATTTCCTCAGTAACTCTCTTGGTCGAATCCTTCAGCGCTGCTTCAAGAAAATCGAATCTTTCCTGACTTAGACCGGACGAAGCAAGTTTGCTTGCAATCTCGGCCGAAGATATTCTATCATCATTTACGATCGGATGGTTTGTGTGATACACCCTCGAAGCGCCCTCATACGGAGTGAATTCATAAACGCGGTTACCTGAACATTCAAAGTCGACAACTTCCTCGTGATCTCCGATTAGATAATTCTGACCGGAGGCATGTTTGATTTGGTGTATGAACTCTATGGCACCATCTAAGGATGATTGCTCCAAAACTTTCCGAACTATGAAAGCGACCGGCAACCCTCGCGTGTTGTGGTTCAGATCAAGTAACGTATTAACGCATATGCCTAGGGATTTGTTGTTAAGACCGTATACGCCGACCATTCCGGCTAGCGTGAAGACATAGGATTCGAGCGGCGAGTCCGAATGTTTGATGTGCAGGAGCACCTGAAGTCCATCATAGAAATTGGCAAGGTCCAGATTCTGAGCCAGCAACGCGTCTGGCTCTCCCGACTGCCCGAGTGCGCTGCAGTGATCCCCGATGAAGGCATGCAGGCCGAGTTTCTTCTCAAAAATTCTATACCACCATTCTTCGTCCATTGATTGCCATGCAAAGACAGTATTGAAATTCAATCCCGTTCCTTCGGCAATTCCCTCTACCTCCGCCAGCAAGTCTGGAGCCCATGCTTCCGCAGCAGAGACTAGACCGGTTTCCTTGACAAACTCATCGATGTATACATCAGCGTTGATTCCGGTAAGTCTTTGGAGATTGGACTTCCACAGATCCATAGCATTCAGGATCATTGGTTTCAAAGACTCGCCATGCATTCGACCGCGTTCTCTTGGAGTTCCCTCCAAAACCAGCAGCTTAACGGTCGGTTCTAACGCCGTACTCGGCTTCAAGATGACTCACAGATAATGCCAAATGAGTTCAGATAAGCGTACCTGAAAAACCCGAGCCGCTAATTACACTCTTTTGCAAATGGCTTTTCGATTTGAAATTGCAAAGCTACTCATCACTTGTTGACAATTAGCACAGTAATCTTTAGATGCAGATTTCGACCGCCGTTCTGAAGTAGATTCAGTCACTCTTTGGTCAACCAGTAGAAGAGTAGGTCTATCTCTCCACCAATCATTGGGTTTTCCTGCATCTCGTATCCCTTAAGCCATGATCTGAAGAACCAGAAGGCCTGCGCTTGGTTCATGTACGCGTAAAGGCCCATATCGATCGCGAGTTTCGTTGCTATCTCGTATGCCGTCTGTCTAACAGCTGGGTCCACGCTTGTGTCTCCAAGGGTGATGTTACCGTTCATCCAGTTGTAGACCTGAGCCTGCGTGTATGCTGTCCCATTCACGTTGACTAGGTCATTGGGAGTGGACGGAGCTAGAGAGGCGAAATACGAGGCGAGCCAGTTCTCCGAGCTCGCATAGAAGCCTCCTTGGAGAAATATTTGGTTAATGTTGTCACTTGGATCAGGATAGTCAGACATCCAATACGTGAATAGCGTTGGCATTGGATCCATGTCTTGAGCCAGGTCAGCAGTTTCTGTGCTTCCAGCAAGCTGAACTACTTTGGCGTTGATATTGCCGTTGCTGATTTGGCCTAGCACTCCCGCCCATTCCTCAGCGGCCGCAACGTCTACTGAGTCGCCTGCTGTCTCAACAATTGGGATGGTTATCTTCTGATTGGCCCAAGCAGATATAGAGTAGTTGCCCTTCGCCGCGGCTAGGTTCTGAGTTGGAAGGCCACCAAGCTCGTTCGGTGGTACGTAGTAGATCATTCCGGCTGGGATTGCTCCCTGAAAACCGGTTCCGAAAGTAGTTCCGTACTTAGCGTTCCCCAGAATATTGTTCAGGTAACCAGCGTAATCATAGGCGTTTATCCACGCTAGCCTAGTGGGCAGATCCGCGAAATAGTTCGATGGTTCATTGAAACCTGGCCCCATCTGTGTCGCTTCCAGGTCCTTGTCTATCTTTATGTTGAAAGGGTAGAAATACAAATCGAAACTCGGGAAATTGTAAATGTTCACGACTCCTTGTGACTGCAACTTCTGCACAGCCGGGAAGTCGGAGCTGGGCATACCCGTCACTGAATCCGCCTGCCCGTCTTGGAGCATCAGCAACGCGGTATCTGCTGTCTTCACCCAATCTATCACTACCGTCTCGTTTACCTTTGGAATTCCAGGAACACCACCATAATGTGGATTCGGCACCAACTCCACAGACTGGCCGGGTGTGTACGATTGAATCATGAACGGGCCGGACCCGATGGGGCTCCATTGCATCTGGGTATTGTATGATCCCGAGTTTGCTTGATTCTCGTAGCTATCCCAGTTGACCGCGTTGAAGCCCGCCCCCACAGACCAAGCATAACTCGCATCAACAATGCCCCCCGCCCCAAATGCGTCGGCTAGAGTTTGGAAGACTAATGTCGGGGGCATTGCCCTGTTAAAGTGAAATGTAACAATGTTCGTTGCATTATTGTAAGTAACCGTCTGCGTAGCTGCGGTCCACGTATTGTTCGTGTACACGCTTGCCGTGCCGTTCTGAACGCCCGGGATCAAGAATTGAGCCACAATCCAGCCAGGAGTTCCGGGCGAACCAGCCGCGAATGCCATGGCGCGTGCAACACTGAACCAGACATCGTACGCTGTAACAGGATCACCATTGGAGAAGTACTGGTCATTGCGAATTTGAAACGTGTACGTCTTGTAGTCCGGGCTTATGCCATCATTACCTTGCGTAGGCAAGGCTGCAGCAAGCCAGGGTATGAATGTAACTGTTGAAGACCCGTTATACTGAACGAGAGTCTGGAAAATGTTGTCTATTTCTTGTATACCCACGATTTCATAATCTATTTGCGGGTCCCATGAATATGGGCCTCCCGGATACACCTGAGCCGCTGTTATGACTCCTGGATTTTGAACACCCGAACTTGTGGTTAGCAAGGCGAATGGTAACGTGCTTGACTGTACGGCTATGGTTCGCACTGATGTGACGCTGAAAGTTGCCCCAGCCGAACTCGTAGTTAACGTCAGCGAGAGCGCATACACGCCCGGGTTCGAGTAACTTGAAGTTACGTTCTCGACCGGGTCTCCAGTGTCATTCGAAGCAGCTACCGTCTGCCTATTCCCGTTACCGAAATTCCAAGCATACTCTGAAATCGTCCAGTTAGAGTTCGAAGGAGTCTCCAAGAAACCTCCGACAGGATGAGCAACGTCGCCAACGTTGAAGATTGGAGCGGTCGGATTATCGGCTGAAGGGAAGCCGATCGTTGGAACAGACGCCTCCTGCGCATCAGCCTGCGTCAAGCTGGGCTGGACTGTTAACGGAAACAAAGCCAAACTATTCGAGCCAACCGAGGGACTTGAGAACAAGAAGCTCTGAACGGTGGCGCTTACCTGCGCGAAAATTAGATAGCGCCCACCATTCACATACGTGTGCGTGGTCGATGCGCCACTAACCGTCTGGTTGACTCCATCACCAAAATTCCATAGAACACTGCTAATCGACGCCGAAGAAAGGCTTGGTATCACAGTGAATGTGATCGGAGACCCAGCAACCCCGACGCTCTCAGACGTCGCAACCGAAACTGAAAAGCTTGCCGGCTTCGTCGTCAAGTAGAAGCCCACAGCTGCCACGATGATTACTATCACAACAAGAGCAGCAGTCATACGAGCTAACGCGTGCTGATTCATAGTCCAACCGTCTTTGGATCGAATTGCTTGTCCTCAGCTTTTATAGTTTTTTTTTCTTACGCCATAAGAAAGATTTGACTATGGAAAAAGTTGCCCGGCGCGCTTCAAAGCCAACATCAACCCAAGAACTTTCGTTTAGGAAAATCTGATATTTTTCTGATTTCATTAGCTAATTCTGGATATCCACTCTTCGGATAATCCAGATCGGCTAAGGTGTACTTGGTTCCGAATCTACGACCTCAAACATGCAAGGCTTCTCTCAAATGCGGATGCACTGGATTCCAATCTTGTTTTTTGCGGTATTAGAACGTGGCTAAGACTAGATGATGAAGTAGGTACGGAAAGAAAAAGAAAAAGGGAAGGAAGGGGGTTTTCGTTGTTCGCTTGTATGCTGTTATGTTTTAGTCTTTTTGCCACGGGTTCGTAGGACTATTGCTGCTATGGCGACGATGATTATTATCACAACGGCGGTGGCCGTCGTGATTAGAGTTGAACTTGGTGCTCCTGCTGCCGATGATGTTGCCGTAGTAGTCATGCTCGAGGGTGAGTATGCGGCGAAGTACGGGCCATTCGCTATGTTGGACGGGTTCCAGAAGAAGCCTGCGACGTTAGATGTGAACGCTATTATGGCAGTGTTTCTACTGGACTTGACTTTCACATCGAGTCAGCGAGCGAAACGAACATAAGCTGTCTTGCGACTTCGCAGCAAGTGCCTCGTATGTCTGATACTGACTCAATAGATGTTCTCGTGATCGGGAGCGGAGGAGCGGGTCTTCGCGCAGCCATCGAATCAAGCGATCATGGAGCATCGACCACACTGATCTCGAATGGTGCTACAGGTAAGTCAGGGGCAACAATGATTGCTGGCGCTGACGTAACATTAGATGGAGCAGGCGCTGCCAAGATCGGCCTTCCTGGAAATGAGGAGGATAGCAAGGAGAAGTTCATCCACGATATCATCGTACAAGGATATTATCTGAATAATCAGAGGCTTGTCGAGGTTTATGTCCGTGACGCTCCGCCGAGAACAAAGGAGCTAATCGACTGGGGAGTAAAATATGTCTGGGACGGAAAACGTGCCTTACTCACGCAAGGCGTTGAACTGAACCGCGTGCTCGTTGAGCAAACTAGAAAGCGAAACATAACGATCATCGACGACGTCTACATGACAGATCTCTTAACCCAGGGAAATACGGTCGTCGGAGCAGCTGGCGTTGATGTTAATCATGGTGAAATCAGATCCTTCGGAGCAAAGTCCGTTGTAATCGCGACAGGTGGATGGCAGAGATCTTACACATTCACAAGCGCGCCTGGTGGGCTGACTGGTGCCATGCACGTCGCCGCCCTTCGCGCAGGTGCAGATTTGGTGAATATGGAAATGGTAACCTTCTGCCCCAACGTTATTCTCTGGCCTCCTGCATTGAGGGGGGACATTTTCCCCTACATTTTAATCGAGAGGTTCGGTGACCTCTTAGAGAAGCACGGTCGACCGTTCCTCCGGGATGAGTACGATCCGTCAATTTACAGGATTGCCACTACAACGGAATGGAATAAACTGATTTTCTCTGTAGCGGGCACTAGAGTAGTGCTGAGAGGGGATGGGTCTCCTCGAGGAGGAACATACTATTCGATAAAGACCGTTCCATTGAATATTCTCGAAGAAGCCGAGAAGCTTTACCCGGGATGGAAATGGTTACGCACAGACTTCTCATCCCTAATGGATTGGTTGGAGGATGGAAACGCTGTTGAAGTGGCTCCTGCTGCGCATTACATGGAAGGCGGAATTCTAGTTGATGAACACACAGCGACTACTCTGAAGGGGTTATACGCCGCCGGTGAGTGCTCTGGTGGATTGTTCGGAGCCAACCGCGTCGCTTCAGCTATCACGCAAATCCTTGTTCAAGGTGCCATAGCTGGGGGATCTGCGGCAGAATTCTCCAAAACCTCAAAAACAAAGGAACCCGACAAGAAGCAACTCGACAATATCCGATCAAGACTCCTCTCCCCATTCACGAAGACTGGAGGCGTCCGTGCCCCAGATCTCAAGAAGAGGGTTAGGAAGATTGCGGACGACCATCTATGGGTACTCCGAAATGGGAACGGCTTGAAGTCGGCAATCGCAGAGTTAGAGTCAATCTTGTTGAAAGAGATTCCGAAACTCTCTATCCAAACAGCCGCACGCACGTACAATAAAGAATGGATTGACGCCATAGAAATTGAACAGACTGCGCAAGTGCTACTTGCCTCTGCGCGCTCAGCTCTTTTCAGAACTGAGAGCAGAGGCGTTCATAACCGTTCGGACTATCCACTGACGAATAACAATACATGGCTGCGGGAGATAATTACAAAGAACGTAAAAGGGAGGTTCACTCTGACTACGCGGCCAGTGATTGTGACGAAACTGAAGCCTCCCAAAGGCAAATTCAGTTTCGAAGAAGGCATCATAAGAGCAGTGAAGGAGTTGGGAGAATGAACACCATAAATGTGAGAGTTTCACGGTTTGATCCTGCAGTGGACAGTACTCCCCGGTACCAAACCTATGAGGTTCCATTCGAGGCGAGGATGACAGTTATGGATGTTCTCGACTACATATATGAGAACCTTGACCACACGATAGCATATCACTCACACACCTCCTGCCACAGGCGAGTATGCACACGTTGCAACGTCACCATCAACAGCAAGCCAGGCCTATCGTGCCACACCGAAGTAACTGGAGACATGACCATAGACCCACTCCCGCGCCTCAAGGTCGTACGAGACTTAGTGGTTGAGGGGCTTTAGGTAGGGAGAGAGGAGGATTGCCAACCAGATTAGCATCTCTGCCCGAACGAGAGTACCGGACAAGATTAGATGCCCTTCGGGAATGGCTTCGCGACAACGGTTACAGGGCTATCTTAGCCGTTTCCGGTTATGCGGAGCGAGATGGAAACGTCTGTTATCTATGCGGACACAAGAATGCGTTTCCATATAGTACGAAAACGGATCAGGTGTCTGGTCTTGGATACAGTGCTCTCCTAGTTCCAATCGAGGGCAATACGACGCTCATCGCGCCTTTGGGCTATCAGTCCAACGCGGTTGTCGGAGTTGATAGAAGTAAAACGGGAACCAATTTCGCACGTGAACTCATCGATGCAATAAAGGAAGCAAATCTAGACACTTCAAAACTGGCGGTAGCGGGCGGAGATGTCTTACCCGTAATCTACATTGACGAAGTGAAACGCGTGTTTCCAGAACTCAACATTGAATATAGAGACGAGATTCTCGCGAACATGCGATCAATCAAGAGTGAAGACGAACTACGACTCATAAGACAGGCTTCAAAGATCGCTGACAAAGCTATGGCTGTAGCGATCAAATCAATCAAACCAGGGATGAGTGAGAGCGCGATCGGCAGCGTGGCACGCAAAGCCGCGATGGACGCCGGAGCCGATTACGTTGTAAGGGACAGGGTTCACTCGGGCAGCGAGATGGGACACCTAAGATGGCCGTTTGCGACCTCAAAGAAGGTCCGAAGAGGAGAACTTGTCTCAGTCGATTTCGTAGGATGGGTCAAGTCATATGGTTTCGACATACTCCGCATAGGGTGCGCTGGTCGGCCCACTAGAAAGCAGCGAAAGCTGCTTGAAGTCGCAGGCGAAGCAACCCAGGTGATGTCAGCAAGATTGACGGATCAAAGCGAAATCCAGTCGTCAATTTCGGCTTTGAGGAATTTGGAGAAGGAGGGTTTTCACATATCGCCGTTTGGGCATGGAATTGGTTTGGAGATTGTAGAGAATCCGTACCTCTTCCCGGGCGTGACTGGAAAGGTTCGAAAGAACATGGTATTCTGTGTCGAACCCGATGTTACGTGGAAAGGCGGATGGGCGTCTATAGAAAATGAAATCATAGCGACCGATGGCAAGCCTGAAGTACTTACGAAGCTCCCGATTCTTCCGGGATGAATCGCTCACATTTCTCAAGATCAAAGACTTGGCGGACCCGAATCTTTTGAGTTATTCAATCTGGCTTCAGGCTACAAATCAGATTGAGAACGCATCCACTTCCACGGTACGACGTTACATTTCCATCGTCGGCCTGGCCGAAATCAGGTGGCTCAACCATATCAGACCGCATGTTGGAGTAGATTCGTTAGATTCTGATTATCACGAACGACGAAGAAGCAAAAGGGAGAAATGCAAAGCGAACAGATTGAACCTCCGTTAAGATTTGCAACAAGCTCAACCCGTTAGTTCTTCGATACTGAGTTTCATAGGTAATACTCCGCTCATGAAGTTAGGAATAGAGCTGAATGGTCAGGATTATCAAATCTACACAAAACTGGAGTTCATGAATCCAAGCGGGAGCGTAAAAGACAGAATTGCAAAATACATTATAGAATCTGCGGAAAAGCGAGGTATTCTGAAACCCGATTCAATAATCGTGGAGGCAACCAGCGGCAATACAGGGATCGCACTTGCGATGGTCGCTGCGGTCAAAGGATACAAAATGGTTGTCTTCATGCCAGAACACATGAGTAAGGAAAGAGTCCGATTGATCGAGAGTTTTGGCGCCTCCGTCTGCCTCACCCCAAAAGAAGAGGCCTTTGAGGGCGCGGTCAGAAGAACGGAGGAGATTGCAAAACGGTCCCCTCACGTGTATCTAACGAAACAATTCAGCAACGAAGAGAATGTTACAGCTCATTATGAAACAACCGGCCGGGAGATTGTTAGAGAGGTCGGCGAGAGAATAGATGTTATAGTGGCGGGAGTAGGAACAGGCGGAACTTTGTTCGGTATCGCTAAAGCTCTTCGCGAAAGAAATCCAAACACCAAACTCGTTGCCGTTGAACCAGCCGAGGCGGCTATATTGTCTGGTGATACTGTTCTTCGGGATCACAAAATTGCTGGTATAGGAGATGGCTTTGTACCCAAAATTGTGAAAATGAATGAACTTGATTTCATTGCAAAGGTGAACAGCGATGACGCTGTGGACATGGCGAAGCGGCTCTGTAGACAGTACGGGTTGATGGTCGGCATCTCGTCAGGAGCAAACGTTCTTGGAGTTGTGCAGGCTCTCGAAAAGTTCGGTCAAAACAAGGTTGCAGTCACCGTGCTACCCGACAGAGCGGAAAGATACTTCAGCACTGAGCTCTATTTCCTGCATGAACACCTAACGAGAACATGTACGCCTCATTGCGAGTGCATCTTCTCCTGAAAATATCTGCGCTACCAGATCTGTTACGAACCCAGTCGTTTCAGTGATGTTAGAGTGAAGAAACTCATCAACGATCCGTTTAGCGTAACCGTAGAGAGCATCGAGGGGTTCACTTACGCATACAATCAGTTAATCAAACTTGTCCAGCCACATGTCGTCGCACGGCAACGGTCCCCCATTTCCGGAAAGGTGGGTGTCGTCGTCGGAGGAGGCAGCGGGCATGAACCGCTCTTTATTGGTTGGGTGGGGTATGGAATGGCTGATGCAGCTGTGCTTGGCGAGGTTTTCTCAGCCCCATCGCCACCAATGATTCTGGATGCCACAAGGACTGCAAACGGCGGAAAAGGAGTGTTGTATGTTTACGGAAACTATGCGGGAGACATAATGAACTTCGATATCGCAGCTAAAAGCGCGAATGAGGAAGGAATTGAAACCGCTACGGTGCGCGTCTGGGATGATGTGGCCTCGGCGCCTCTTGACAGGGTTCAAGAAAGGCGTGGCTTAGCTGGTGATCTTTTCGTAATCAAAGTAGCAGGAGCGAAAGCCGAAGAGGGAGCAAGTCTTTCGGAAATGAGGATAATAGCTGAGCAAGCTAGAGATAACTCCCGCACATTCGCAGTCGCCCTATCCCCCGCAACAGTTCCCACTAGCGGTCAACCAACTTTTACGATCGGGGAACAGGAGATGTATTTTGGAATCGGGGCGCACGGAGAGAAGGGAACCAGAAAGAGTGGGTTGCTCTCTGCGGACGAAACTGCTCGAGTTCTCGTGAATGAAGTCGTCAAAGATTTACCCTTCAAGGAAGGGGATGAGGTGAACGTCATCGTTAATGGGTACGGTTCAACGACGCTAATGGAGCTCTTTATCGTAAACCGCAAAACGCATCAGCTGCTGAATGATCTGGGGGTGAGAATTCATCGAACCGAGGTCGGCAACTTCCTAACCTCTCAAGAAATGGCTGGTTGTTCAGTGACATTGATGCGTCTCGACGCAGAGTTGAAGAAGTATTTCGACGCACCGGCGGTCACGCCGGCGTACAGATGGTGCGCAGGGATTCCAGAATCCTGAAGTGATATTCTATTGGGAGAGGTACTCTCCTTCCTGCAGATTAGGAACTTCCTTCTAAACTTCACCCGGCGGGTTCTTCAATCGAGAGATGAATTGAACAGAATGGACGCGGCGTGCGGTGACGGAGACCTCGGGACGACCCTGTACGTGGCCTTCAACAAGGTTCTGACAATCCTCGAGTCTTCCAGAAGCGAAGACATAGGCACGCTTCTTTCAGAGGTTGGGGATGCGATACTGTCCTCAGCAGGCGGAGCGGCAGGCCCAATATTCGGTACGCTCTTCGCGGAGGCAGGAAAGGCTATGAAATCAAGAACCGAACTAGGCGTATCAGAGTTAGCGGCGATGTTTGAGGCCTCCTTGAGAAAGGTGGAGGCCCTTGGAGGTGCGCATGTCGGCGATAAGACGCTCATTGACGTGCTTGATCCGGCGGTCGCTTCTCTCAAGGTTTCAGCTGCGAAAAAGAGGGATCTCTCGTTAGCGTTGGAAGACGCAGTTAATACTGCTGAAACTGGGTATGAACTGACTAAGAGCGTTGTTGCAAAACAAGGAAGGGCCAGGTATCTCGGAGAGCAGACACTCGGAAAGCCCGACCCGGGAGCCTATGTGACCATGCTTATCTTCGATTATCTCTATAACGAAGCGAAGCGAGTCGACACATCGACTGACGCGCAGCATCCGTGAGAGCGAGACCGGCACCTTCTAGTGGCTATATCGAGCGATGAGACAATTCCCCGTCCCTTCGTACTAACGGCAGTCGTAGTCGCTACGATTCTATTTGATTATGGGAAGAAGAATGTGGGATGCGTGTCGGTCGTTGTGGTAGACTCTTTGGTCGGCAACGTTTAGTGCCGTGTCAGTGCCAAATTGATTACCTGTATTGGGGTTGCGGTCGTATTTTGGAAAGGAGCTGCTCGAAATATCCAGCCTGACTCTATGGCCTCGTCGAAAGACGTTGCTTGTGACCCATAAATCGATGTCAAATTCATACACTTTCTCAGGCTCCATGAGTTCTGCTTTTTCAAGCGAATTCCGATACCTGGCCCTAATGATTCCCTCAGTCAAGTGCATCGAATACCCATTCGGAAACACGTCAACAAGCTGCGCCCAAAAATCAGTATCACGTGCAGAAGTAGACGCAAACAGCTTGACTCTCACTGGGCCGGTTACTTCCAAGTTAGCGTCGAGAACGGAAGTGGAGTATACGAGCACATCATCACGTCTCTCGATGGATCGCTGGTCAAAAGGGCCTTCAGCAGCCATTGCGGACATGTCGCAAACGTTTGGACACGGGTCAACCGGGTCGTATGTATAGGAATCACAGGGTTCTTCCTTGTTCGCTTTCGTCACTGAAAGTTTTCCATCTCCCGCTGACGTGTTCGCCCTACCGTTGCTACGGAGGAAATAGTTCACGTACTCAGTTCTTTCAAGAGGCCACGATTCCACCTTTCTCCATTCATTACTGCCCATCGTGAAAATATCGACTTTAGGGCGTTTCAATATCTCATTTTCGATGCCTTTGAGCCAGTAGTCAAACCATTCTAGCTCTATCTTTCGCAAGTCAATTAGTGCTGACTGCCCAAAATCGATCGTCGCTAGTTGCCTCGTTAAGTTAACATGGTGTGGCCAGGGGCCAATTATCAGCTTCTGGTTATTCCTAGCGTGTTCTGACCTGGCAGATTTTCTCATGCTCGTGTAGTTGATGTGTGTGCCTATGAGATCGTCGTCGTACCAACCCGAAACATGTAACACCGGGACATCAATTTGACTAAACTTGTCCTGATAGAATGAGTGCCTCCAATAGTCATCTGCGGAAGGATGACGCACCCAATTTTGCCAGATTGACGATTGCCTTCTTCCAAATACCTCGTCCATCGTACTGAGCGGCAAGTGATTGAACAACTTCAAAGAATCATATATCGAAGGATCGGTGTTCTTCTTTCCATCAACCATCGCCATCCACTCAGCCATCCACAAGACTAACGCCCCATTTTGAAATGGAACATTCAAGACGGGATCGGGTAACGCGACTATCGACACCATGGCCCGGAGGTTAGGAGGATTTTGGGTTGCTGCAGCCCATTGATTCCAAGCTTGATATGACGCTCCGATCGTGCCTAATTCGCCATTCGACCACTCTTGTTTCGTGCACCAATTCAGAGTGTCAAATCCGTCGGTTGGGTCATCAAAGAATGGGTGGAAAGTCCCTTCAGAATCGTTCTTCCCCCGGCAGTCCTGAACAACGAACACATAACCCTGTTTCGCAAAGAATTTGGCCTCCTCCGAGAAGCGTTTCTGAAACCCTTCCACAGTCATGTACGGTGACCGGGTAACAAGGACGGGAAACTTCCCTTTAGCGTCAGGCAGATAGATGTCGGCAGAAAGTCTTACGCCATCGCGCATTTCCTGTTTTATTCCGAACTCAAACCGCACATCGTAGGACACGCTACTACCACCTACTCCTGTACGGTTGCACCGTAAAGAAAAAGCTGGCAGTCACAAATGCTCAAGACAATACACATTCACTTATCCACCCTGGGAGAAAGGTTGTTTTGCATGTTGGTGGCTAAAGCATATTAACATGGTTCGATCTTCTGGCCAATCAGAATACACCATGTCCGATTCGAAAGCTCGCAAAACCGTCTTTGTAAGAGATGCAACTGGGCTAGTCAAACAGATTTCAGGAATGGACGCACTCGGAATGTGCGTGACCCAGATGGGGCTGCTTTACGTGTTCAACGTGGTCGCGTTTTGGCCAGCATTCTATCCCCAAGCGAATATGCTACTGGGTCCTTTCATCGGGTTGCTTTTGGTACTTCCCATTGCGGGAATGTACGTCATGTTCTCAATCGCGATCCCTCGAAGTGGTGGTGACTACGTCTGGGTAGGAAGAGTGTTTCATCCGAGCGTTGGCTTCATAACCAATTTTGCGTTTACCATACTGAGCATATCAGTGGTTGGAGCAGTAGCTCCTTGGATTGGACAGTGGTCAATCGCACAGTTGTACTACGATTTGGGGATTCTCGACAAGAATTCAGCGTATCTAAACATAGCGAACTCGCTTCAAACACCCACCTCAGCGTTTTGGATTTCAGTGGTGTTCATCGTTATTGCGGGACTTATTGTGATGACGAGTTCTCGGTTAGCTGCTAGGACGGTGAAGTATTGGACGGTCCTGTCGGTAATCATTGGAGTTGTCTTCATTGCAACCGTGCTTTCAGCGGGTAGCGGCGTTTTTGCGCAGAATTTCAATTCACTCTCAGGTTCCAATATGACTTACGACCAGATCATTAGCGCGGGGCAACAGAGTGGCGCGTACAACGGTGTGCCACCACTAATCTCCTCTGCCTCACTATATGCTGGAGCTCTCGGACTGTTAGGTTACCTTGGATTCAACTCCTCTGCCTATTTTGCTGGAGAAACCAAGCGAAACCATAGGACGCAGATCATGGCTCAGCTAGGCGGGACCTTACTATTCGCTGCCTTCACGACAGTGATGATAGCAGTGGAGTATTTTGGCGAGGGTCCGTCCTTTGTGAACTCGATGGCAGCGTTGTGGATCTCAGGGTCTTCGTCCTTTCCGTATCTTGTGGGAACACCTCCGCTTGCGTCTGGGCTTTCGATGTTCTGGACTCAGAATCAAGTGCTAATTGCAATTTTCACGTTGAGCTTCGGTCTCACAGCTGAGGTCATGAACGTTTCGATATTCTTCACTCTCAGTAGGAACCTTTTTGCGTGGTCGTTCGACCGCGTAGCCCCAAGTGTTTTCGCGAATATTAATCCCAGGACAAGGACGCCTTTGTACGCGGTCGGCATAATGACGCTTGTTGGCTTACTCTTTACGTACATTTCTATATTCCAATATGGTTTGCTCGCTACCCTATTCACCTACGGCACCGCTGGGACGTTCATAGTGTTTCTCATTGTATCGGTGGCAGCGATTGCCTATCCGTTCAAGCGGAAAGACATCTTCGAGTCCGCTCACCCGCTGAGCCAGAAGAAGATAGCAGGGGTCCCGCTGATCTCCATCCTCGGCGTGCTGGGTGTCGTCGTATCGCTCATAACTGTCTATGCAATACTCTTACCAGCTATCGGAAATGTCGGGTCTATCTTCTTGACGGGCATAATTCCTACTTTCGCAGTCGGAGCGATCATATATGCATTAGTTTGGGGCATCCGCCGCAGCCAGGGAATCGACTTAAACCTGTTACAGAAACAGATTCCGCCAGAGTAGTCACATGAACTCTAACTTCAGAAATCTATAATAGGATTCTCGGAGCCAGAATGCTGCACTAAGCAAACTGATTCCATGCTCTAGTATTCGTGAAGACGCTGGACGCCTTGCGACACATGCCACTTGACGAAGCTGCCGATTTCCTGGGACTAGTTCGAGTGTAGCAGAAACTAATGTTCAGAAGCTCGGGAGTACTTCTTCACTGAACCTCTTTAACTGCTCAATTTGGTTCCAGGCAACAAATCGGATTGAGAACGTGTCCACTCCTGCCTTCACGAACCCTTCTAATTTTTCAACGCAATCCTTCTGATCGCCATAAGCGACCCACTTATCTAGAATCCCCGACGGGTCTTCTCGGTAATATTTCATGAGAAAGTCGCTTGACTCCGCGGCCGCCTTCTGCTTTTCGTTGCTCATGTTTACGTTATAGTAGAGGCACATGCCAAACCGGTTACTCTCTCGATGGTGCTTTCGCAAAGCCTCTCCCACTCTCCTAGCATCGTCCTTAAACTCTTCAGGGTCAACCATCGTCGTCATCCATCCATCGGCGTATTTGCCGACTCGATCGAAGTTCTTTTCGACCTCTCCAGGCGGACCTTCTAGTTCTCCGGTGGAACGTGGGTTGGATGCAATCCAGATTGGGCACGGCTTCTGCACAGGTTTAGGCAACATTGTGACGTCTTTGAACTTGAAAATCTCGCCGTTGTAGCTTACATTGTCCGATTCCCAGAGCTTCCTGAGAATCTCCAATGCCTCTTCGCTTCTCTTCACCTTTTCTTTCGGTGGAACGCCTATGGCGTCGAATTCGTTGCGGTAGATCCTACCATGCTGGGTTGGTGTACCCTGGCATACGACGAGCAAACTTCGTCCTTCCGACAAAACATCAAGCGTCGCCCATTGATATGCAAGGATGATCGGATTACGGAGTGGAAAACTTGCGAAACAAGCCGTCCCAAGCTTGACTCTCTCCGTCGCTCCAGCCACAGCGGACAGAACACTAATCGAGTCCAATCGCGGTTTCGCTAGAATACTATCTCCAGTCCAAACGGCATCATACCCGTACTCTTCTACCAGCTTGCTGAGTTCAACAATGTCCTTCCTCGCGCTGGTCTTTGCGAAGAGCATCCCACGTGTGGGCAGAACAATCCCAAACTTCGGTTTCAATTAGACAACCGGAACCATTGCGGTGTTAGCACCCTATTAATGAGTATCGAATTTTCAGAAGCCCTAGGCTGGTTTCACAGCTTCTTTCTAGGATCCAAAATGAAAGTATTAACTGGATTAGAGGCGAGTAAAGCTTCATTCAAGGTGAATCTGGATGGTGCCCGTCGCGAACCCAAGAGTACCATTTGATAGTAAGACTCGCAAGGAATTCCTTGATTTGCCTTTTCCCATTGCTGAATACCAGCAGAGGATCGATAACACTCGTCGATTAATGGAGGAGCAAGGTCTCGAGCGGCTGGTGGCGTTTGGGGACCAAAATGACCTAGGCTACTTAACGTACCTCGCTAATTTCGAGCCAATGATGGGCCGTGGAGCTGTTGTAGTGACCTCTGACTCTGTCACTCTGGTCACCGATTCCGCATTTCATGGAGAGCCGATGCATTCGCTAGTTTGGAGAACCTGGATTGACCAAGTGAGGATCGCCGACTGGTCTTTTCAATCGTTCGTCTCGGAAGTGCAGACCGCTCTTGTTGGGGTTAAGGGAAAGATAGGCGCAGTCGGGTTGTACACGTTTCCATCCCGCGAACTCGGGGCCAACGTGGTTGATGTCGAACGTTTGTTTCTTGAGATGAAGAGTCGCAAGACCCGCAACGAGCTGAAGGTGATGCGTGAAGCGTCTCGCATCACAAGCTGCGGAATGAGAGCCGCAGTTGAGGCCACGAGGGTAGGTGTAACTGAGACTGAGGTCGTAGCAGCAGCCTGCAAAGCAATGTTTGAAGAAGGCGCTAGCCGACTGGCCTTTCAACCAATAGTTGTCGGAGGGCTCCGTGCAGGAACTAAGCATGATTACCCATCTAAGAGAAGAATCAAAGAAGGCGATATGGTATACCTAGATTTGGGAGCGATCTCAAACGGATACCTATCTGACATGTCGCGAACCATGTTGATGGGCAAGGGAGATGCGAGACAGCGCAATGCGTTGGATTCGATTCTTGAGATTTACACGGATCTAATTGATCGAATCCGCTCAGGTATATGCGCAGGAGAGATTGCCCAGTTAGGTGAGAAGTTAGCTGAATCGAAAGGGTGGCATCAGGACTTTTGGGCGACGGGGCATGGTCTAGGGACAGGGTTTAGTGAAATCCCAATGTTTTCGCCGACTAGTAGAGACATTTTTGAACCTGGCATGGTATTCGCATATGAACCGATGATCGTCCGTTTAGGACTTGGAACAGCGGTTGTCGAAGATACGGTGGCGGTAACGGACACGGGGATTACCACGCTTACTGAATATGAGCGTAAGCTTTGGTAGCGAACACAAGTTCGCAATCGTGAACCATCCCCACTGTGCGCACTCTTTGGCTCAAAGAGCAACCGATTTATCGGCATTGGGTCGGACAAGAGGGCCTCAACTTAGGAGGTATCGATATAAGATTCTAGGGAAGTACCGAGGTCGAGGCAACTTTGGAGAAGCGAAAGCCTGGCCAGTTCAGTCGAGAATACATTCTTTCGAAAGCGAAGAGAGACTATGAGGCGGGCCAAGCCAACATTAAGATTAGTCCGAAAAAAACCGCCCTAATCGTTGTAGATATGTTAGAGGAATTCACCAAACCAAACATGACCCCTTCCTGGGTTCCCGACGCGACAAAACAACTTCCGAAGATTAAGGACCTCATAGAAACAAGCCGCAATAGTGGAGTGCAAGTGATTTACACTTGCTATGTTTTTCACTCAACCTATGTCGACATGAACCCTGCTTTCCGAGACGGCTTAACCCCATTGGATAAGTTTGATGATTACGACGGGCCGTTGTTGTTTCAGAAGGAAAGCATAGACCTTTCCATCAAGCCAGACTATGCTAGGGATGTTGTTATAGCGAAGTCGAGCTACGGTGCATTCACCGGGACAGCACTCGATTACGTTCTAAAGAATCGCAAAGTTGAAACAGTGATAATCTGCGGGACGATGACGAACTATTGTTGCGGAACGACAGCACGTGAAGCTCATGGCCATGGATACAAAGTAGTCTTTGGGTCTGACATCAACTCAACCGATGATCCACAGCTGCAAGAAGCAGAGCTGAAGACACTTAGACGCGGGTTCGCCCTTGTGCTCACGAAAGATCAAATAAAGCAGGCTCTGCTGGGGAATGGCCCATACGCTGACACTCACTGATCAGAGAAGAAAATTCGATCAACTTATGTTCTGTAGTTAGCCCAAACCGATTCTATTCGTTTGCTTTCCAGGAAGCGAAGTCCCTGCCGAGGAGCTGCATTGCTATCACGATCTTCTGCGCGTTCTTTGTTCCTTCAGCGATCACGGCCTGCCTAACGGTCCTGTATACCTGTTGAATATCGTATTCCGTCGTTGTTCCAAGTCCTCCATACCATTCAAGAACGTCACTGAGGGCTTTCACGCAGAGTTCTGAGGCGACCAGCTTCGCTGTGGAAGCAGCGCTCATTGTCTCTTGGAATGAGGCTTTCCCTTTGTGGTATTGGTCCACAAGCCATGCGGCGCGGTAACATAGCAACTTCGATGCCTGAACATTCGCGTAGTTCTCCGCTAGTTCAAATTGAATACCTTCATGTGCGCCGAGGGGTCGTCCAAATGATTTTCTCTGTTTCAGATATTCAATGCCTCTTTCGATTGAGGCCTCTGCGGCGGCTACGATGCTCATCGTCGTCGGGACGCGTGCGTGAACGAAGGATTCGTAGGTCATCTGGTATCCAGTTCCCTCGGATCCGATCAGGTAACGATCGGGCACATGCGTGTTCTCATATCGAACCCCACCAATGTCTATGCCCATCCCCATGTAGTTTGAAGTATTCATACCCTTAGAGTCTGATGGAATGTAGAGAAGGCTCATTCCTTTGCTGCCTAACTCAGGTTTAGTTTTCACTGATGTGATGAAGCCTCCTCCATACCTCAGGACCTCTGGCACGCAACTTAGGCACATCTTCTCCCCATTGACCACAAACTCGCGGCCGATCTTCTTGGCGGTGGAAGTGATCGCTGTGAAATCAGTTCCGCAGGTGGGTTCGGTAGAGTGAAGGGGCGTCATCCATCCTTCCTTCGTGACTTTGGGCAGAATCTCCTCTTTCAACTCTGCATTTCCGTACACTGCGAGGATGCGTGCGCAGGAGGCTCCGTACCAGATCGGGAGTCCTGCAAAACCTGTAGGGTCACCCTTCGTCATTTCCTCAACCGCGATGAGGAACGTGACATAATCGGAGGCGGAGCCGCCATATTCCTGGGGGACCAATAATCCGAATATGCCTAGATCTGTGAAGCCTCTATGGATCTCAGGCGTGACGAGTCTAGCCCTAAGAAGTTCCTTCGACTTCGGGGCAACATTTCTGCTCATGAATTCGCGGACAGCCTTTCGGAAAAGATTCTGTTCTTCTGTAAAAGTAAAATCTAACGTCATTTACACAGATACCTCGCTGGTCGACCTTCTGTTCAGATGACTACTGAGACGCCTTCCATAATGTCTCCGGTACCCACGCACCTTTGAAAATGTTCCAACGAAAATTGTTTGGGCGATTGCGGCTCATATCTGGTTCACCGTTGCTTTACAAAGCCTTAGGAAGACGAGAATAAACGGTCACGGAAAGGCACAAATCTCTTCTGCAGACGGCTTAGAAAACTGACCGTGATCGGAGAATCGAATCCACTTCCTCATGCCGTCTTACAGAAACTACTGTCAACCTACCGCATTTCCGATAGAGGAGTTAGCTGCAGTCTGAGCTAGCTGCCAGTTTGGACTATTTGGTGGCGTTTTATTGAAACTGCTCTAGGTGGGTCGGAGTAATCTGGGCGACCCAGCTCAAAGTAACAATGCAGACACGGCGAGTTCTTGGGTGATCCGCATCGAGAACAGCGTTGGCAACTGTTAATTAAGTAAATTCTGCACGTAGAGCATTCGTTAGTACGCCGCATCCCTGTCAGTTGAAGGAGAATCCCTGTGTTGAACGCATCAGCTAGATTCAACATCGGTATCGTGGTTTCACTTTGGTCCATGCGTTTACCTCCCTCCTTACTTCTCGTTCACCGATTGGGTATTTCTTGTCATTGCGCCCTTCCTCGGCGCTCTGTCTCGCAGTAGCGAACACAGCAGACGCGTGAGCGCATGGTAGAGATGAATCGCTGGAAGCCAACCAACTAGTGATCTCTTTCAGAGATTTCACATTTTCGGTCGGCGCTCCTATTGGAAGAAGAGCCAAATGACGTTGATTTCTGGGGCCCTAACCTAAGGTAACAATCAGAAATCCATGACAGGACCTTTTGACGAGGCAGCGTGCGAAGGTTCAGATCACGCGAAGGTCCACTTCAATAACCCCACAAAATAATGTCATTTTAACGTGCCTCACCTGAAACCCATTTTCATCCATCAAGTCATACCCAGCGAAGCTTTATTCGATTCACGTCGAAACGAACGAAATTAGCTGCGAAATCCGAATTTGAAACGGAGTCAGAATAGAGGTGAAGGCATTGAAAAGTCGACAGGGTACGTCTTTCGCGTTTATCATTCTCATTCTCACCACCTCTGGGCTTTCTCTGCTTACCCTTGTTCCACAAGCCAAGGCGCTTTCACTCTATGACTCTGGTAATCCCACTCCAGACGAACAATTAGTATTAGAATACATTAACCGGGCTCGCGCGAACCCGATAGCAGAAGGGCAACGCCTAGGCATCGATATTCATGAGGGGTTGGTGAATCCGAACGGACCAGAGTTAGTGGGCCCCCGCCCACCGTTAGCTATGAACCCGGCCCTCCTTGCGATCGCGAACGGCCACAGTGAGGACATGTACACCAATAATTACTTCAGCCATACAGATCCGAACGGCACCACCGCGTTTCAACGTATGACGAATGCAGGCTACAATTATGTCAGCGCTGGTGAGAACATGGCGGCTGGCACCGACATGACCGCCGCCGAGCTAGAGGATTTCATGATGGTTGACTCGGGAACTCCGGGGCGGCCCCATCGAGTAAACCTTCTTGGCATCTTCCCGTTCCCCCCGCCCGCTTACGAGGAAGTAGGAGTGGGTTACTACAGCGGCTCAGCCTCAAACAGTTACGGTAACGCTTTCATCACAGAAGATTTCGGCACGGCTGCCAATGCCGGGCCTTTCTTGTTGGGAGTGGTTTATGACGATGCTAACGGCAACAATTTCTACGATATTGGCGAAGGCATATCAGGCGTTACCGTTACGCCGAGTAGCGGAAACTACTACGCAATTTCATCATCCTCGGGCGGCTACGCCTTCCCGATCGGAACGTCGGGAACAATCACGGTTACGGCCTCGGGAGGTGGGTTTGGTCCAATCACCAAGACAATTACCCTCACAGGCTTCAACATTGAGCTAGATTTTACCCCTCAAGGCTCAACGCTCGTGACTACGGTCTCCCAGTCCACTACGCAGGCTACTTCTCAATCAATTACCCAAACACAAGTAACAAGCCAGATATTCACCCAAACAACACAAACAACTTCTCAATCACTGACTCAAACAGCGACCGCCTCAACAACACAAACCTCACTCCAGTCGACGACTCAATCCGTCACCCAAACCTCGTCCTCTACTACAGCTCCGACGTTGCTCGAGTCCGTTACCTTCCAATCCTCACCCTCCAATTTCCCAGATGCAACCTCGCCCGGCACAATCACCGGCTGCGGAGACACATACGCGAATTCGCAACCAGCAGCTTGCGGGATAAGCTTTGGAGTCACGGCTAATCTGCCCGTTCCTTCCACGGGTTGGCAATTCAACCACTGGACTTGGGCAGGTGGAGTAGCTTGTTCAAGCGACACAGCAAATCCTGTAGAATGCTCAGCATACAATTCAGGCGGGGTTTTGATAGCTGTCTACGCCGCGCAGATTAACATCATGACAAACCCGGCCTCTTCAGCGTCCGTCAATTTGGGTACCTGCTCAGAGGGCGGTGAAGGGAACGGAGTCTCCTTCTACACTACCACATTCGGTTCAACTACGATCACTGCATGCAACATACCATCTGGCTACAGCTTTCTCAACTGGACCTGTACGGGTGGGCTGACTTGCTCAAGTACAGCTAACCCCACCACCCTAACCATTAATGGCCCGGGAAGTATCGAGTTGAATTTGCAAACTCAAATAGCCAATGTTACCTCGACCTCAATGTCGTCAACATCATCAGCAGCAACGTCAACTGTCCTAGCAGCGACGTCAACGGTCCCCGTCACCGCAGCACTACAATCCACGACAAGCTCTTCTCAAGCAACGCAAACGTCGATAGTCTCTTCACAGTTGACAATGACTCCAATCCCAGGTTTCCCATGGGAATCTATCATCGCGGGACTTGTTCTGGGCTTGGCGGTCTTGGCACTGGCGAGGCGCCGCAGGAGATAGCCGGTAGAATAGCTGCCGTTTTACCTTGTGATCGCCCATCTAACCCATCTGCCGGGGTGAGCTGCTCTTATCCAAGAAGAGCGCCCTTCAAGAATTTCGCGGAAACACATCCGTAGTGTCTATATCTACCTGATTCTTGGCTCCATGACGTGGTGTCGAAGATGCGAGTGGTCGATCTTAGGAGTGATACAGTGACTCTGCCTACTGCGGAAATGCTGGAAGCTATGAGAACCGCGCCCTTGGGCGACGATGTGTACAGAGAGGATCCAACCGTTAATCGACTAGAGGAACTTGCCGCTAAGAAGATGGGAAAAGAAGCGGCCCTCTTAACCACTAGCGGAACACAAGCCAACCTAGTGAGCGTACTCAGTCAAACTAAGCGAGGCGAAGAGGTAATTCTGGAAGCTGAGGCGCATATGTACTACTACGAGGTAGGAGCATTTTCGGCTGTTGGCGGGCTGATTCCGAGGTTGGTGAAAGGGCAACGTGGCGTTTTGACCCCGAAGGATGTCGAGTCCGTCCTTCGGCCTCCGAATATTCACTTTCCCCCAACCAGTTTGGTATGCATTGAGAACACACACAACCGGGCAGGAGGAACAGTATGGACACCTTCTCAAACTAAAGCTGTCTTCGATTTCGCCCACGCTAGGAACTTGAAAGTCCACATGGACGGCGCGAGGATCTTCAACGCCGCCATAGCTCAGAACATCGATGTAAAAGAACTGACACAGTTCGTTGATACCATGATGTTCTGCCTATCCAAAGGCTTGAGCGCACCGATCGGATCTCTCGCGGTAGGAGACCGAGAATTCGTAGATAGTGCGAGACGTTACAGGAAGATGCTTGGGGGAGGCATGCGGCAGGCGGGAGTAATAGCTGCTGCAGGAATTATTGCAATCGAGAAAATGGTTGATCGACTCAAAGATGATCATTCAAACGCCCAGATTCTAGCGAAAGGATTAATGTCGATTGAGGGGATTTCCATCGACCCCACGCAAGTTCAAACCAACATCGTCGTCTACGATGTTTCAGGCCTAGGGATGGACGGAGAGAGATGGGTTGCCAAACTGAATGAATCTGGAGTAAAGGCGGGAGCCCTCGAAGCCGGTCGAGTGAGGATGGTCACACACCGGGGAATCGAAAGAGAGGACATTGAATATGCATTAACTGTGGCGGAGAAAACCGCTGTAGAAACGAGGAAAAAGAAGTAGCTAATGCCCCTTAGTTTTCCAACCGGAGGCCGCCATCTCGAGTCGATGCTTTGAACAGATTTTCACCGAACGAAAGATATGGCGCTATTGCTTAGGACGGGTCGCCGCTGAACATGAGTTCGCCGCAAGTAATCACTCATGGTTCACTGTAGACTAACGTATTAGGCGGCTAATCTAGAACTTCGATGCTGATAGCGATTGTATGATTCGATTGAGTTGCTTGCAACTTTGTCCAACCTACCAGGCCCCTCTGGGCATGAGGATGAAGTCAGAAAATTCGTATTGACGGAATCTACGAAGCACACAAAGAGAATCAGCGCCGATTCTATGGGCAATGTTTTTGCTGAAATTCAAGGCACCAACGGAAGCCCGCGCGTATTGGTTTCAGCGCATATGGATGAAGTGGGATTCATAATTACGTACGTTGAAGATTCCGGGTTCTTGAGGTTCGCGACCTTGGGCAGGATCGATACGAGAGTACTGCCCGGCCAACGAGTCGTATTTCAGATGAGTGAAGGACTTCATGGCATCATCGGAAGCAAGCCTCCGCATGCTTTGACGCCTGATGAGGCCAAGAAATCGCTTGAACTACGTGACCTCTACATAGACATTGGCGCATCTTCTCGCGCTGACGTGACAAAACTCGGTATAGGTATTGGGAGTGTTGCAACGTTCGACATGCACTTCACTCGCACGGGTTCTAAGTCACTAGTCATGGGGAAAGCGTTCGACGACAGGGCTGGATGTACTGCGGCGCTCATGGCAATGGAATTTCTGTCGCAGAACCCTCCTTCAGCAACAACGGTCTTTGCTTTCACTGTGCAGGAAGAGTTAGGGCTGAGAGGTGCAAAGGTTGCCGTGGAGCATGTTCATCCACAAGCAGCTGTGGTTCTTGAGACAACGGCCGCCCTGGACTGCCCTGATGTTGAGCCAAGAGATCGAATTCTCTCGCTCGGACTGGGACCTGCTTTGCGAGTTATGGACGCATCTATGATTACACAGAAGGTAATGTTGGGATACGTGAGCGAGGTCGCGGAGAAGAATCGGATTCCATACCAGTTTCACGTGAGTCTTGGCGCTTCAACCGAAGCTGGTCCAGTTCACCTTAGTGGTGAAGGGATTCCCACTTGCGTTCTCTCAACACCGTGCCGATATCTTCACAGTCCAGCATTAGTTCTGAATATAGAGGATCTGAATAGGTTACCAAAGCTGGTTGAAGCAGTGATTAGAGGCATTGATCAGACCGACAAGTTCGCTTACATTGACAAGACCCGTGAGGCGATATAGTTAGATGCGCATTTTGAGATCCAAGAAATCACGCAGACTATTAAAAGAGCATCCTGGGTTAGTGGAGGCTCGGGGCTCTATTTTTTCAGGCGGTTCTCAATTCTTGAAATGGCCTCGCCAATGAAACATGTGTATCCTCCGGTTCTGATGATAGGAACTCCCCAGATGCAGAGAACCATCATCAGAACGCCGCCACATTGACGACAGGTGCTCCGACGAGAATCCTCTTTGGTTCTTCGGGTTTCAACGTCCTCCCTAGATTCATAACCGCTTCAGCTCCTTCGAACTCGTCTCGGTGAACACAAGCGTCAACGCAAAGCACGGGGCCTTTCTGAACACCATTCACAACAAAAAACGGAATGCCAATCGGGGATCCCGATATTCGGTTTGCAACCTTAAGAAAGCCGCGATTGGTTCCCTGTTTTACGAGATGTCGCTGATTCTAATTTCGTCCATTCCTGTACCTTCTCAAGTTTTGCTAAGGCGTAGCATAATGCTAGCGTTTTGTGTGGTGACTATTAGTTGTTGGTGGTACTCTGAAGCAAAGTAAATTAATCTGCGAACTCGTCGTTGCTTGGCGACTTTATGAACCGGACCGCGGTTCTTGCGACTATTGCTATCGTGATCATAGTTGTGGCGTCTGTAAGCGTCTATCTTTCAACAAGGCCGATAGCCATGTCGGTCTCAGTTGCTTCGTCTACTAGCGTCGGGACAGCTGGGTCTCCGATCTCATTTACTGCCATACCGACCCCGTCATCAGCATCGATCAGTAGTGTGATATGGAATTTCGGCGATGGGACGAATGAAACCGAAACCGGTCCTTCGGTTACTCACACCTTTAGTGATGGTGGGCGTTATCTGATATTCACACAAGTCACCGCCACATATCAAAACTTGTTGTTCCCAAGTTCTGCAACGGGTTCGAATAATGTGGCTTTGTTTCCGTTAACCGTTCAGCCGAATTTGACGCAGGACCAAGCGCAGGAAGCGTCGGTTCCGACGGTTAACTTTCCATCGTCGACTAACCCCACTGCTCCCATCTTCAAGGCAGGAGATGTCATTCATCCGGTTGGAGGTTTCTTAGAAGCACCTGCAAACTCGAATTGGACGATTCAGGAGTATGTTTGGAGTTTTGGTAACGGGAACAAGCAGAGTGCGTCGGCTTCAAACGATACTGGCCTTCCGTCCGAGAACGTGACAGCAGCTTATTCGAATCCTGGCCTCTACCCGCTCTCGCTCACCCTGACCACAGGCTCGAATGGAGCAACGTTCGGCGTTACAACGGTGACTACCGTGGCGGTGCAATCGAGCGCGTTACCCTTCGCCCTACTTACCACAAGTTCAGGGGCTACAAATCCAGGGCTCATAACGGTTGCTGAGGTGCAGCCCGCCGGTCCGTATTCATGGGATCCACAGGTGGATTACGATATCGTGGGCTTTGAACAACTGGAGAATGTTTTCCAGACGCTTGTTCAGTACAACGGGACTTCAACAGTCTCAATGATACCATACCTCGCTGTAGCTTTTCCTACGCGAGACGATGGTGGCATTAGCCCGGACTATATGAGTTACACGTTCCAAATTCGCAGTGACCAGTATTTCTCTAATGGTGACCCAGTTACAGCGTACGATGTCTGGTTTAGTTTGGCGCGCTGTTTAGCGTTCACCGGTGGAACACCTGGGACCCCAGATTGGATTCAAGCTCAATTCTTGATTCCGGGCGTCCAGAACGGGACGGCTAACGTGTACACGAATAATACTTGGGCAGCAGCAACGAATTCGGTGACGTATGATAATGCATCGAACACTGTTACGTTTCACTTTAACAGGCCTATGCCGTCAACTTTGGTCTTTCAGGTTCTAGCTAACCCCGAAGGGGCGGGCATAGTTGATGCGCGTTATGTTGCGTCCATAGGTGCTGGCTTTAACGAAGCTAACTGGGACGACTACAAGAATCAGTCGAATTCAGGTTCTTACAATACGCAAATGCAGTGGAACCCAATCGGGTCCGGTCCCTACATGGTACAATCCTATACGCCGGGTGAATCTGTGGAACTAGTGCCGAACCCACATTATGGGGGCGTTCCCGGCATTCCAAGGCAAAGCACATCTGTCGTGATTAATTGGGTGAAGACGGCGGATACCGCGTTGCTGATGCTTCAAGACGGTCAGGCGGATGTAGCTTCGAACCTGCCGCCCACCGACTTCCCAGCTGTGCAGAAGCTGCAGTCCCAAGGTCTCGTCAACATCTACAACTTCCCGACTTTCAATGTGTATGCCTACAACCTCAATATTGAGGTAGACAAGGCGTTGGAGGAGACTCAGTTTGGTACTGGGTTTAATGAGCCGTCGAACTATTTTGCGGATCTTCCGACTAGGCTTGCGTGGATTAACGCCTACGACTACGCAGGCTACTTGAACAACATACTAGGCAACGCCAAGTACGGAACCACTTTCGGCAGCGGTTACCAAGGAGCAATCCCCGCGGGCATGATCTACTCTGTACCTCCGGCCCAACTTGGTGGTCTTCCAGCACAGAACCTTGATGCTGCGAGAGGCAACTACTCAATTTCCGCTTGGGCCAATCAGAAGATAACCATCCCAATTGTAGTATACGTTGGTGACGCAGTGAACTTGGCGGCTGCTGAGGAATGGACAGGAGTTCTCGCGCAGATCAGTAACGGGAATATCAACGCGAAAGTTGTCCAGGTCACCATCCCTCAAGAAGATGGACTCTTCGCTCAAGGCCTCAATCCTATGCCAGTTAGTTTCAATGAGTGGGCTCCTGACTATCCTGACGCATCAGATTACGTTAACCCATTCTACGGGGAGGGGGGCTACTTTACGAGCGGGACCAACTTGCTAGCTTCGAATTTCGCCTCCTTACCGCCCTCAACTCCAAATGATGTGGTTCATGTCAACGGAACGGCATATACGCAGGCTCAAGTCTGGGGTTGGATGCAGGGTAACATTACACTGGGCGGCACAAGCGTAGATCCAGCTGTTAGGCAGAGGGCATACAGGGTGACTACGGAGCTAGCAATTGCTATGGGGCTTGACGTGTATGTCTACCAGGGCAGATGTTTCTGGTTCTTCAGATCCTGGCTGAAAGGATATGAGATGCAGGAGAATCCCATAACTGGTGGAGATTACACCCTCTTATACTACTGGTTGACAAAAGGGTGACCTGAATTCGGCCAACATTGTTTTCCGCTAGGTGCGTCAACTTAGTAACTTCGTCCGGAGAGCGGCACGAAAAGAGATTAGTGTTATCTTATCTTTGAGAGGGTGGTGCTGATTTGACCGAGGTACGCGGGCATTCAGCTGTAATTGAGGAGATGTGGCAGATCATAGTATGCTCCTGCAGCAGCAATGACGACGACAGGGTTATGTTTGAACCGAAGGAAATTAGGTCGGTCAGCCTGATAGTTAGGGAGGGTTTCCGTTGAAACTCAGGTACTATGTTGCTCGCCGCGTGTTGCTCCTGATTCCGACTCTGATCGGGTTAACTCTCATTGTCTTTACCATATCACACGTTGGGGGAAGTCAAAGGCTTGTCGGTTCGTACATCAATATTCATAGTACCGTTCCAGTTGCGGTTCAGGAGCAACAACTGGCGGTGAGATTTCATCTCAACGACCCGCTTTATGTTCAGTATTTCTACTGGCTTGGAGCGTTTTTGCAAGGCAATTGGGGCTATACTAAGACATCGATTTACTCCGGCGCGGTTCTGGACGCGATTACCCTGTTCTTTCCCAATACGCTTGTGCTTGCCGTTCTTGCCTCCATCCTGACAGCGATAATCGGCATACCTTTGGGCGTGTGGTCCTCAGTAAGAAAGGACAGCTTGTTTGATCAAGCTACAAGAGTGATTTCCTTTGCGGGATATTCTATCCCGTTATATTGGCTGGCTTTGCTTCTGATAATTGCGTTCTCGACTTCGGATGTCTGCTCATGCCTCAACATTTTCCCAATCAGTGGGACTGTAAGCGTGAGCTTGGTCAGTGGATTTAATTGGTACATCAATGGAATCTCCTACCCTACTCACGTACTTGTGATTGATTCCTTGATTCACGGGCGGCCTGATGTTTTTGCAGACGCTCTAATGCATCTAGTTCTTCCAGTAGCCACGCTCACTTATGGAGTCATGGCATCAGTCTTAAGGGTCATGAGGTCTAGTATGCAAGATACGCTCAATCAGGACTACATTAGAACCGCAAGAGCGAAAGGGCTAGACGAGAAGACGGTAATTAACGTTCATGCGAGAAGAAACGCCCTCATTCCAGTCTTCACACTGTTGGGATATACGATCGCTGGGCTTCTAGGCGGAGTTGTTCTCGTAGAAGAAGTCTTCAACTACCTTGGCATCGGCTACTGGTCGACTCAAGCAATCTTGAACGGTGACATTGGTGGTATTATGGGAGCAACCATAATTTTCGGTCTTTCATTCATCTTCGCCAACCTAGCTGTGGACATTGCCTACGGATTCCTTGATCCAAGGATACGCCACTAAGCTGATGGCGGTATGGGTCTTAGAGAGACATTAGGCAGGAAAGGCATGACGACTTCCTTATTGTCCAGGCTCCAACAATACCGCCTTACACTAAGGATTCTGCTGGAGAGCCCATCTTCAACAGTTGGCCTAGCAATTGTGCTGGCTTATTTTGCGATTGCAGCCATCGATTATACCTACCCCAGTCTAATTGGTGTCCAAAACGCTTACTCATTGATCCCCGACTTCACGAACCCCGTACCCTCTCCACCGATTTGGCCGATGCATCCATTCGGTACGACGTTTCCCGGCGTCGACTTGTACCAAGCCGTGATGAGCGCAATCCGCGTGGATCTTTGGTATTCACTTCTGGTCGTAGTGGCGGGCGCCTTGATCGGAACAATCGTAGGTGTCGTGGCAGCGTACACGGGAGGGTATGTGGACGACGCCCTAATGCGGTTCACGGACATTTTCCTTAGTATACCATACTTGCCTTTCGCCATCGCAGTCGCGTTCGTGCTGGGAAGAGCACTTGACAATATCAGTTTAGCTTTGGTAATAGTTTGGTGGCCGTTGTATGCCCGATATTCCTACGGGCAGGCTCTCTCCGTGAAGGAGAACGTGTACATTGAAGCGGCAAAGGCAAGCGGCGTTGGAAGCGGGGGAATCATGCTTCGTCATATAATTCCTAATGTACTGACGCCTATGTTCGTTCAGGTCTCGCTTGATCTAGGCACAGTAGTCCAAGTTTTTGCCGCACTCACCTTCGTCGGTTTCGCGTCAGGAAACCCTCTCCTGCCTGAATTGGGCACGCTCATTTCAAACGGCTTCCAATACGCGGTTGCTGCCCCTTGGGTTGTCTTGTTCCCGGGACTAGCGATTCTCATTTTCGCAATCGGCATGAACCTCCTTGGCGACGGGCTCAGGGATGCACTTGACCCAAGAGGCAGAACTTAATCTGGATGAGCAAGCTCCGCAAGCGGAGCCCTTGCTTCGAGTCAATGGTCTACGCGTGAGCTTCATAACTCGAACAGGAAAAATCCAAGCCATCAACGATGTCTCCTTTGAAATACGAGCTGGAGAAACCTTCGGCCTCGTCGGAGAGACAGGGTGCGGAAAATCTCAAACCGCATTGGCAATAATGAGGTTAACCCCAGAAGCAGGAATAATCGAACGCGGCGAGATCTGGTTTGCTGGAACGAATCTGACCAAGAACATCAGCCGAGAATTCAAACTCACCCAAAAGAAGAATGCTCGCCCGAAGCTAAAAAGAAACAAATCGATGCTCAAACGCCTGAATCAGGAAATCAATAAGATCCGCGGAAAAGAAATATCCATGATTTTTCAGGAACCCATGACCTCCCTGAACCCAGTCTACACGGTCGGCATGCAAGTCTCAGAAACGCTGCTCAGACACTCCACGGATTTGCTAGTGGACAGAATTTTAGCGCGCAACGCCGCCACCAGGGAAAAACTAAAAGAGGTCACGAACGCAGCGACTCACGAACTGACACAAACCGAGGTTCGGGAACTACTACACCGGTCTGGGCTGGAAGGACTCGAAGATCAGATTTGGTTCATACTATCCAGAAAGGACATCGGGATTACTCAAAAAATCAGGAGAATCTCAGACCTCGCTGAACACAAAACCATGCCGATAACAACGATGTTCCTTGTTGAACTCAGGAAAGCCGGCGGAAAGATGCCGATCAAGTACAAGATTCTGAACAAAATGCCCATAATTCGAAAATGGCTAGGCGGGACTATACAAAAGGAAGCACTAGGCCTTTCCTATGAACTTCTTTCACTTGTAAACATGCCAAACGCTGAAAGTGTTCTTCGCCAATATCCCCACGAACTCAGCGGCGGAATGAGACAACGCGCCATGATAGCCATGGCGCTTGCCACAAGGCCGAAACTTATGATTGCGGACGAACCCACTTCAGCTTTGGACGTCACGGTTCAAGCTCAAATTCTTGAGTTGCTACGCGAACTCAGCAGGACATTCAATAGTGCCGTTCTATTCATTTCGCATGACATTGGAGTAATTTCTGAGATCTGCAATAGAGTCGGTGTCATGTACGCGGGAAACTTGGTTGAGGTTGCCAGATTGGACCAGTTGTTTGCTGACCCGAAGCATCCATACACACAAGGCTTGTTGGCATCGATTCCCAAATACGGCGAGAAAAGAGAGTTGCTCCAGACAATTGAAGGGAATGTTCCAAATCTCATAGACCCACCCAAGGGATGCAGATTCCGAACCAGATGCCCCCGCGCCTTCGAGAAGTGTACGGAAGGCCCACCATGGGTTCAGGTGGACAGAGACCACGGCGTGTTGTGTTGGCTTTATGGAGATAGTGAGAAACATGTCGACCAATAAAGCGATACTCGTTCACGGTATTCGCCTGAAGGTCTATTTTCCCGTAAAGACGGGCAAATTACTTGCCAGAGCGCTCTACGTACATGCCGTGGACCAAGTTGATTTCTTCATAAAGAAGGGAGAAGTTGTCGGACTTGTCGGAGAAAGCGGCTGCGGCAAGACAACGCTTGGACGATTGATTCTCAGACTCACTAAGCCCACAGCTGGAGCATTGTTCTTCGAACCAGACAATGACGTCGTGAAAAGATACTTCCAACTCTTAGATGACATGGAACTTAATCTCCCCCGGAGCAGACAGGACCCACGCCTACAAGAAGCGAGAACCGTAGAGAACGAACATTCCGTTTTCAAATTCAACCGAAAAGAAATGAAAAACTACAGAAGGAACACTCACATAGTCTTCCAAGACCCAAATTCATCACTCGACCCTCGAATGTTGATCAAGGACATCGTCGCGGAGCCTTTGAAAGCACATCACTACGGGTCCAACGCCGAAATCTACGAGCGCGCCGTTTCCCTCCTTGCTGCTTGTGGACTTGAGGCTCAATACGTGAATCGATTCCCACACGAACTCTCAGGTGGTCAACGCCAACGAGTCGCTGTCGCTAGGGCGCTAGCAATGTCTCCGAAACTCGTCATTCTTGATGAGCCCACTTCCGCTCTGGACGTGTCCGTCCAAGCGCAAGTCTTGAATCTGTTGAAGAAACTCAAGAATGAGTTCAACCTCAGTTTCTTATTCATCTCTCACCATTTGATCGTCGTTCGCTATATGGCGGACAGAATCATGGTGATGTACGCTGGCGAAATTGTCGAAGCCGGTGAAACCGAGGATGTCTTCACGGACCCACTTCACCCATACACGAAGGCCCTTCTGTCGGCTGTTCCTATCCCAGACGCGAAGACGAAGAGAGAACGAATAATTCTACAAGGAGAAGTCCCTAACCTCATTGTACCTCCGAGAGGTTGCAGGTTTCATCCAAGGTGCTCATATGCTTTCGAACTGTGCGGATGGTCTCCTACAGAGGTTAAGGAGTCCTTCGTTTCCGTCCTAACGTCCGGACGTCACACGATTGCCAGCAAATTGTTGACGATTGAAAGCGCGGTTGAGATCGACGACCTTTCGTTCGAGGTAAGAGTGGATGCGGATCTAACACAGAACGACCTCGCCGAGATTAAGAGAGCGATCGAAATGCAGACATCAGAAGGTGACAGAGCACTTAAAGCAATCAAGGAAATTCAAATGAGCAAATCTTCCACAGGTTCAACTGTCACCGTGAAGCTTCACGCCTTCAAGGCGCCTAGGCTAACTTTGGTCAAAGGCGAACATTCAGTAGCATGCCACTTATACGCAGAACAAAAGGAACAATCTGTTAACTCAATCGAGTCCTAGAACAAGTAATGGGAAAACATGCGACCTGAAAACAATTCAGCAGATTTTGCACTCCTGAAACTCATCTCACTAGTCTCATCTTGAAACGATTGTAAATCCAGAGTTCGAAGGCCGTTAAGACAATTACAAGCAAAACCGATAGAATCGCCACAATAGGACGACGAAACCAAACATAAAGCTGGAGGACCACAAAGATGTCAACAGCCAAGCAAGCGACTGCATACATTCCTTTCGCGAACTCGCCCCAAACATATCGCCAACCATTCGAAGAATCAGATGGATTCACCTCTTCCAACAACTGACAGCATCGCCGCATTCGATCAGACGGGCAGGATTTTGGTCTGGATTCTATTATTGTGTCCTGATTCCATTACTCTTAAGATTACTCTTAAGAACGTCTGCTTTAACGAACAAATCCATCAGTCGCACTTAACGAGGCCGATGTTAAAGACCGATGTTACTCCTTTAACAAGCATTAGGGTTCAGCTAATTTCCCATTTGGAGGCAGCTTTGAAGAGGGTCCATGGGTATGCTTTGATGTCTCTCAGGCGCGGCTCCTGCCAACGGTACTCCTGATGCTGTGAAAGGAAGGATGCCGCGCTGAAGTCGGTGTCACATGGTTTGCCCCAATGCGCCCAGAATTCTCCCTTCATAGCTAAGGCGCTGTCCGTTACCTTTCCGTCGTGTGCGCCAGTCGGGTAGTATGGTCCCACTTCCCATTCGGGTGCTCCTCTAGCGTCAAGTTCTACATGGCCGCACAGCGTGTTGCGGTTTGGCGTATCCTCACCTGAGAAGGCGTCATGGTGATCGGCCAGAAATCTCTTTGCCATCTCAACATTCAGCAGTGTTCTATTTGATTTGATGAGCTCTGCCCATCGCTGGGAGCGTGCCGTGCAGGAACCGGATTTGTCCTCGTAGTTGAATTTCGTTTCCGAACGAACCTGTTCACTTGTCGCCACGTTGCTTCCAACGAATACGCCGTCGAAAGTTCGACCCCGCGCATGGTTGAATGTTCCCAGTTCCAGCCAAGCTATCTCATCTGTCTTAGTGTCGCCGATCAGCCAGTCGTTTGCGTATCCACCGTTATTGTCTTCTACCATGGTTCCCACCCAGTCGCTGATCGTGTCAGCGTATTGGATGGCTTTTCTTGCGCGTATGAAATAGGGAGTGCCGTCCGGGTTAAACGTGTTAATTCCGCTTATGGTAGTTTCGGTGACGACCAGTCCGGACTTGCTTAGGAACCAGTCAGTTTCGCTGGAGAGTGATCCCGGGTTGGTTTGCATCAGGAAGCCCTGTCCCTTTAGGGGGAGCAAGTCCACGATCACGTTGCATCTTCCTATCAGATAGGAACTCCAAGTGTTGTGAGCGACCAGTATCCTCCCATCGTGAGTCGTCTTACCAGTCGCCATGAAGGCGCTACAGTGTTCCTCTCGGATGGTCGGAGCCGCGGACTGGTTCTCCTTCGCGCTTAACCAGTTATGGTAAGAGACAGTATCATCGAATCCGTTCAGAGCCACAATATCCTCTAGTTCGATATCTGAAATTCCCTCCGCCTTAACTCCACTCGCAATTCCTTGGATTTCAGTCCTGTATTCCTCCGGGATCTTGGGCCAATATAGACGCATACCCGTTTCGCGGAAAAACTGCCAATCGCGTCTGTAGGCTCCTTTAGCATACACCTTGTGTGCTTCAATCGCATCATGTAACTCGTGTGCCAATAGATTTCCATTCTGGAAGCCAACGTGGTATGGGTCTCCCTGGACGCGCACAAAGATCCAGCCGTTCACATCTATGCGCCAAGAGCCAACCAACAAATCCTGAATTGCACCCGAATCTTCGCGCATCCGAGTCAAATCAACACCACAATCTCAAAAAGGAGAAACCTCATCAACGCATTTTACGCATTTATGCTTAATGTCGGAGCCATTTCTCGGCGACGTTACAAGTTTCCGATGGGACAACTTTGCTTCGCCATCTATCGGATTCCTCGTCATGCCCGCGGTTCGCCGTCGGTTCATATCGCAAATTCTTGTGTGTGGCTTTGATGCTGGAAGCGGTTGTCTGTAGGGATACCGTATGTGAACGGTAGGAAAAATCACCTATCTCGTAGCTATGCGATTATGGTTGCCAGCCCAGCGATTTCGTTGGAGCTTCGGGCTAGGTTTACACCGTAGTTTAGAACCGTCAGGCAAGCTCAAGCCTGAGCTTGATTCTTGCTCAAAAGGGCGAAGCAGCCGCAGTCCGATAGGCAGGGAGGAATGGATCAAGAAAAGCCTCAGCGTCTTCCTGAGCAGTACATCTGAAGATGTCTTCCCGACGATACTCTTCGATTTGCTTGTTGTCAAAGACGAATCGACCATGCTGATCATAGGATATGGTAGTCCAGAACTGTAGACTCGGTCGAACATTGGTTCGCAATGGAAGTAGAAGTCGAACACGAAATTCGAATCCAAGAAGACGAATAGTTTTACCAAAAAGAAATGTGCAGAATTGCTTATAGCGACGTATCCATTTCGATTGATTGAGACAATGCTTCCCCGTAATAGTAGCGGTAGCAAGATCTTCGCGTACGTGTGGTGCGACGTAGAAGACTACATGAACCCCGAAACAAATAACCCTCCGCTTCAAGCGATTAAGATTCTCAAGAAGTACAATGTGCCAGTCACCTACAAGTTAATCGCGGAAAAGGTTCGCTTCATGAAGGAGCAGAGGCGGCAAGATGTAATATCCGCAATCAACGATTACTGCGATGTCGGTTACCACACCGATACTCACAGTCGACATCCTGTCACCTATGAGTACATTACCGATATGGATGTCCTGACCGGGGCTAAAGAGATTGAGAAGAGGGAGCGACGCGGACTTCAGGAACTCAAGAACACCTTCGGTCATGTACCTGTTTGCTTCGGACACGCCGGTTTGCAGTTTGCCCCGCATTACTATCCTTGGTTAAAGAAGGTCGGCATTCAAGTCTACATGGACGAGACCAAGACTGTTAACATGGGGGATAGTCCTTACTGGTATTGCGGCCTACTTACCCTCACCATTTCATACTATTCGAAGAATTTCGTTTGTTTCGATTACACTTACGAGACCCTTGACGGAAATCAGAAACTCAAGAAGAGATTCCAAAGCATTCACGACAGGTTGAAGAAGGAAGGTGGAGGGGTTATCAGCATCGAGTGGCATACCCACACTGCCGTAAACAAAGTATTCTGGGACACGTTCAATTTTGCTAACGGGAAGAACACTCCCAAAGGGAAATACATTCTGCCGGAGCAAGAACCACCTGAGGTCAACAAGCGGGCCTTGGAAGATTTTGAAAGTTTCGTTAAATTCGCATCCTCGTTTGAGGATGTTCAATTCATTTCCGCTACCGATGCGCACCGCATCTATCAGCGCAAGATAGACTTAGTCTTGGGCGTACCAGAAATCAGAAAGATCGCCAGCAGACTCTCCAAGTCAAATAAGATATCCTACTTCAGGTTAGGAGACGAATACATATCTCCTGCCCAAGCCTTCTGCGCCCTCACTAATTTCGTCGCCTCGTACTCGAAGACGAGGAGGATACCGAAGCGGACTGCGATGAATGAGCCTCTTGGACCAATGGCGCCCTTCAAGTCAAAGGTGGAAACAAGAAAGCTATCCATCTCCGATTTACTGTCCGCGACAGAGCGAGTATCAAGATTCATCGCGAAAAAGGGATGTATGCCATCGAGCATAACGGTAGGCGATTCTGCGGAGTTGGCGCCCAGCGACTTTCTGGCAACTCTAGCTGAACTAACGATGTTGCTAATTGGGAGAAGATCCGCTGATGGATACATCTTGCTGCAACGAGCTAGAATGATTATGGGGTCGAAGTGCGTCGACAGTACCTACTTCAAGAGAGCCTCTCGATGGAGAATACTTCCTAGGGGATTCAAGGCTCCGAAGATTCTTGAGCAGGCAAGACTGCAGACTTGGACACTCGTCCCGGCTGTTCCCAAGATCGAGTAAAATTTCACTGGATCGTAATCGACGATATTGAGTTGATTATGGAGTATGGTTCAAACTTTAGATGACGTCTCTCCAATTGTTCCAGTGTGTTGTCAGCTTCGCTCCCCATTCGACGTGCCAAAATTGGTGCAATCCTTCCTCAGAGAGACCACGCTAGGGTGGTCACTCCCCGAGACAAAAAAAGGAATTGCTAAGATGCTTGCAGTTGTTCCAGCGCATCGTGAATTCTGCTGAGGCCTTCTGTAATCTGTGCATCGCTGACCGAGGAGAAATTGACGCTTGCGTATCCCTCTGAACCGTTCCCCCAGAGGCCCCTTCCATAGCCTACTTTAACGTGCGCCTCTTTCAACAAGTACCGTACGAGATCGTGAGAGGACATGCCAAATGTTGCAATGTTGGGAAACGCCGAGAAGAAGCCGTCGGGTTTCGAACAACGAACGCCAGATATTCTATTCAGGCCGTCGACCAAGAGATCCCTTCTTGCCTTAAACCTCTGAACACTTTCCTTCACCCAATCTCGTGGGCCGGTCAGGGCAGCGAGCGCAGCGGCCTGTCCAACGTCTCCCGCGCACACGGTGGTATGCGACTGGATTCGTGCTGCCTTGTCAATAAAATCCCTCGGTCCCGTGATATACCCAATCCGATACCCAGGCATATTGTAGCTTTTGGCAAATCCATTGATGGTGATTGTCCGATCTTCCATCCCTGCGATGGCTCCGATGCTTCCCGGGTAAGAGCAGTACATTATGTTTTCAAAGCTCTCGTCATAAACTACAACAAGATTATGTTCAATCGCTAGCTCTGATATAGCTTGTAGATCGTGTTCGTCCGGAACGGCTCCCGTCGGTTGATCTGGGGTGGAGATGGCTATTAGTTTGGTCTTGTTTGTGATGCTTCTTTCAACGTCTTGGGGGTCGACCCTGAAATTCCTCTCCTGTTTCGCGGGCACGTAGGCCATTCTACCGCCGGACATCAAAACATTCGGCGCCCAACCGCACACGTACCCGGGGTCAGCGAAGATAACCTCGTCATCTTCGTTTATCAGGCTCCAAACGGATAGGAACATAGCTTCCGATGCTCCGTTTGTAAGCAACAACTGATCTTTCGGATCGACTGACACGCCGTTGTCTCTTTCCAGTTTGTCCGCGATTGCTTCCCTAAGCTCAAGACTTCCGGTGTGTACGTATTTCGAACCGTTCTCCACGCAATCCCTCGCCGCTTTCACTATGTGGTCTGGGAGGTGATACTCAGCTGGCCATCCGTCTTCGTCTAGTCGTATTGCGTCCGAACCTATTTCGATGTCTTCCCAATGCGTTCGGTCATATTGGTATGAATATGGAGGGAAAACAAAACGTGTTCTATCAGCAAGTTTACTTCCTATCATAGAAATAATTCCTTGAATCGGAGCTTTTCCTTTCTTTAAGGCAACATTAGTTTCGTTTATACTCTCATAATGTAATCCGTGCAGAGTGACAGCCGTCGTCGATTCTCAGAAAATAGGCTTTTAAACGGGACACTCAGGCAGGCGTTTAATTGTGAGTTGGGTATGAACCGCACAAAGGTTCTGGCCGCCGCGGTGATTGCTATCATAATTATAGCCGCGCTAGGCGTCTATCTAACGACAAGACCTGTTCAATTGTCGGTATTAGTTGCATCGTCCACGAGTGTTGGAACCGCAGGGTCTCCAATCACATTTACCGTGATCCCCAACCCTTCCTCAGCATCGATAAGCAGCGTCGTATGGAACTTTGGGGACGGAGCTAACCAAACCGTCAACGGCGTTTCAGTCACTCACACCTTTGTAAACGGTGGGCGTTACCTGATCCTTGCGCAGGTCACAGCCGCATATCAGAGTTTTCTAGTCTCAAATACTGCAACGGGTTCGAATAATGTGGCGTTGTTTCCGCTGACTGTTGAACCGAGTTTGACGCAGGATCAGGCGCAGGAAGCGTCGGTTCCAACGGTTAACTTTCCGTCTGCAACTAATCCAACTGCTCCTATTTTCAATGTTGGGGATGTTGTTCATCCAGTTGGAGGCTTCCTGGAGTCGCCTGCGAACTCTAACTGGACAATCCAAGAGTACGTTTGGGATTTTGGGAACGGAAACTCGCAGGCGGCGACCGCTTCGAATGACACCGGGCTACCTTCAGAGAACGTGACCTCGTCCTATTCCAGCCCAGGCCTTTACCCGATCTCCCTTGTGCTAACTACAGCATCGAACGGGGAAACATTCAGCGTAACAACGGTGAGAACCATAGCGGTACAATCGAGCAGCTTACCATTTGCTTTACTATCCACAACTTCCGGTGTTACAAATCCAGGTGTTATAACCTCAGCCGAGGTAGTAGCAGGTGGCCCGACTACCTTCGACCCACAGATAGTCGCCGACGCCGTATCTCAAGAAGTTATTGCAAACATCTTTCAAACCCTTGTCTGGTATAACGGCTCTTCAACAGACTCATTTATCCCATATCTTGCCGCGGCCCTCCCGACAATTCAGAACGGCGGCATAAGTCCTGATTTTAGGACATACACATTCCAAATTCGCACTAACCAATATTTCTCGAATGGTGATCCGGTCACCGCGTATGACGTGTGGTTCAGCATTGCTCGCGGCATGGCTTTCGCGGGAGGACCTACCAATGACTGGATAACAAGTCAATTCTTAATTCCAGGTATTCAGAATGGCACAGCGACTGTGTACCAAAATAACACTTGGAACGTAGCGACACAGTCAGTTACCTACGATAACGCATCGGACATCGTCACGTTTCATTTGAATGCACCAACGCCTCCGGCGCTGTTGTTTGAGGCTGTTGCCGATATAATAGGCGGGGGGGCAGTACTCGACGCCAAGTATGCTATTTCCGCTGGATCATACTTCAACGAAGCCAACTGGAGCAGTTTCGAGAACCAAGCGAACTCAGGATCCTACAATACAATGATGCAGTGGAACCCGGTCGGTTCTGGTCCGTATATGATCAAGTCCTACACTCCAGGCCAGTCACTTGAGTTCGTACCGAACCCATATTACAATGGGGTCCCAGGAATCCCAAAGCCCAATGCTATTGTAGTTATAGATTGGGTTAAGACGCCTGATACCGCACTGCTAATGCTTCAGGATGGCCAAGCGGATATAGTTGGCGGCTACATTGGCCTACCCCCTTCGGATTTTCCGGCAGTTCAGAAGTTGCAGTCGCAAGGACTGGTGAACATCTACTCCTTCCCTACACTCGCCGATTATTGGTTTGCATTCAACATCAAGATTGACAAGGATCTGGAAGCAAGTCAACTCGGATCCCAATTCAACGAGCCTTCGAATTATTTTGCTGACCTACCGACCAGATTCGCATGGATCAACTCGTTCGACTACCAGGGTTACTTGGACAACATATTAGGGAACAAGAAGTATGGGGCGACCTTCGGCATTGGTTACAAAGGGACTATCCCCCCCGGTGTTCCATATTATGTGCCCCCCGACCAGCTTGGTGGTCTTCCAACCATGAACCTTAACGCCGCGAGAGGCAATTTCTCTCTCTCCGCCTGGCATGATATGAAAATCACTATACCCATCGCTCTCCTAGTGGGCGACTCCGTAACGCTTGCCGCAACCGAAGAATGGGCGTCTACGCTTAGCCAGATTAGTGGTGGAAATATCACAGCAATACCCGTCCAGCTTCAGCACCCAACTCAGTTGGGAGACATCGCTCCCAATATGAATCCCCAGGGTGTCTACTATCAATCCTGGGAACTCGACTATCCTTATCCAAGCGACCCCTTAGCGGGAGACCTTCAGCAAGGAGGCTTCTTCACGGGCGGCAACGATTGGACTGTTTCGAATTTCGCGTCCCTACCTCCGCCAAACCCACATGGTTTGGTTCAGGTAAATGGTTCGCTGTATACTCAGGCTCAGGTGTATGCCTGGTTGAATGGCAACATTACCTTAGGCAACGGCAGCGTGGATCCCGCCGTCATACAGAAAGCCTACAAGACCGTAGAACTCCTTGAAATCGCAATGGGACTTTACGCTTACGTGCTCATACCCAATCAAATCTTCTACTTCAGGTCGTGGCTTCACGGGTATCAGTACAACGAGAACCCGATACAACCAGCCGGAGGTGGAGGACTTCTCTACTTCTGGCTAGCTAAGCCTGCTTCCTAACCCAATTCTCACCCCAAACCCTACTACACTGTTTCACATTAGCCCCTGGCAGCTCGCTGCGTAACCCTCACGTAGCAGCTGCTAATACATCCTGGAGGACTGTGTCGTCGATGTTACCGCCCGTTATCACAGCGATCGTTCGTCTTTGAGCGAAGCGTTTCGGTGTTGAAGTAATTGGGGCGACCGAGACCGCTCCCGCCCCTTCTGCAACTTGCCGTTCCTTTTCCCAGAGGAGGCGTATCATTCTTCGGATCGTCTTCTCATCAAACAATAGGATTTCGTTCACATACCGTTGGATCAGCTCGAATGTTATGCAGCCTTCCTCGTTGTTTCCCACTAAAGCGTCCGCTACACTGTTCTTCATCTCCATCTGGATGATCTTACCGGCTTTCAATGAATAGTACATTGCGGCGGCGTTCTCGGGCTGTGCGCCTAAGATTTCGATGTCCGGTTTGATGCTCTTGGCTGCGACGGCAACGCCCGACAGCACGCTTCCGCCACTTACGGGCACGATGATTGAATCAGCGTTGGGTAGTTCTTCAAGAATTTCTAGGCCGACGGTTCCCTGTCCGGCTACAACAAGCGGGTCGTTGTATGAGGAGATGAATGTGAGCCCTTTTTCTTTAGCTAACCTCCACGCATACTCTTCGGCGAGGTCGTACATCGCTCCATGTAGGATCAGTTCGACCTTGTGCTTTCGGATTTTCTCGACTTTTATTTTTGGAGTGGTTTCAGGGACGACGACTGTCGCGGTCAAATTGAGTTTTTCTGCGCCAACAGCTACGGCTTGGGCGTGGTTCCCTGAAGAGGCGGCGATTACGCCGCGCGCTTTCTCCTCAGCTGTGAGGTGCATCATCTTATTCAACGCACCCCGGATCTTGAAAGCATTCGTCACCTGCAGGTTTTCCAGCTTAAGATAGACATCCGAACCAGTTAGGCTGGACAGGTATTGAGACCGCACTAGCGGCGTTTTCTTCACCTCATCCCGAATCGAAGCTCTTGCGTCTTCAATGTCGCTCAAATCAATCATGTGAAACCACTCAATCATCTAAGCCTTAGTCGCACAAATCGGAACGCCGTCGCATACTAAACCGTTAACAGAATAAACCATCTCTGGGGTCATCGTCTAACGTTGCGGAACGTTTGAAGTCCCCTCTGACTCAGACCTGAACGGCCAAACCGTCATGAGGGAACATCACCAGAGGTCTTTCGATCTCGCGGACTTGTTCGCAATTATGTGAGAGATTCGAGAGGAGGATTTTTGTAAAGCCCGAAGCGCTGGTAGGGACAATCGGGAGTGGAGTGAACGCCCGAGTTCGTCGCAGCATCGGATTGGTCCTGGGAGGTTCAAGCAGTAGTGAAAGGAGGCGAAATGCTCGCATGAGGGTCAACTGCGCTCGACGCCGTTGAATCAGCGATATGCCTAGTCAACCATCTGTTTGTTCCGGAAAACCTGATGCAAGCAACTTCCTCATGGCGACATAAACTTCTTTGCTAAGAGGTGAATATCGCATTAAGGCGATTTTGCTGCTGCGATTTGGTTCTCCATGAGGCAAGGAATGATCGTTGGTGTCCTAGGCGGAATGGGTCCAGAAGCGACAATAGATCTGTTTACGAAAATCGTTCGATCAACTCCAGCAGCAAGAGATCAGGATCATCTCCGACTCATAATCGACAATAACCCTGGTATACCCGATCGACAAAAGGCAATTCTCGAAAATGGTCCTTCGCCTGCACCTATGCTTATTGCAACAGCTAAGAATCTCGCGGTCGCTGGAGCGGATTTCATCGTGATCCCTTGCAACACAGCCCATTATTGGATTGAAGAGATTAGGACAGCCGTGACAATTCCTGTAATTGATATGATCGAAGAGACGGCGAAAGAAACTGCAAGAATGTCTCCGTCCTTGAGAACCGTCGGCATTATGGCTGCCACGGGAACCGTACGAGCTGGCCTCTATCAGAAGCAGTTTCGCAAAATGTTAATCAAGACGATTTTACCGACAGACGACGATCAAGCAAGCATCATGCGCGCAATTTACGCAGTGAAAGCAGGTGACCTCTCGGCATCCCATGCTGACGCAATTCAAATAGGCCGGAGAATGGTTCAGGCAGGGGCCGAAGCAATCGTTGCCGGCTGCACAGAAATGCCGCTAATCCTCAAGACTGGCGACCTGCCAGTTCCAATCATCGATGCAACTCAAATATTGGCTACGCGCGCAATTGAGATTGCCACAAACAAGAGCCCGATCGGATCAAGTGTGGGGTTTAGAACTGACCACCCTGGTGTTCAGCAAATCGCCTGATTCGGTCCATGCCCTCACGGACGTTGTCCAGAGAACACGTGAAGGATAGACGGATGTGTCGTTCTCCGCTTGGGCCGAAATGAGCGCCCGCAACAACTGAGACGCGCTCTTTCTGAAGCAACATTCTCTCCAGGGCGCGACTGTCTTTGAAGTTGGTCCTAGAGAAGCAGTAAAACGCGCCCTCGGGAATGACACATTGCCAGCCTGGAATTTTCGACAATCCCTCGATCATCGTATCTCTCCGAGTACGATACTCCGCAAGCATCTCGCTAAACCAATCCCTTGGTCCTGTTAAGGCAGCGACCGCCGCTTTTTGGACAAATGATGTTGGACAGGTTACAGTGTTCTCCAAGAACCTTACCAGCAAATCCGTGACTCGCTTAGAGGCCAGCGTGTAACCTAGCCTCCAACCAGTCATGGCGAATTCTTTTGAAAATCCGCTTACTACAATCGTGTTTCCTGACTCAGGGTCTTCGAGAGGAGACGGCGCTTGGCCGTTGTAAACTAGTGCAGAGTATATTTCGTCAGAAATCAGAACAGTCCGCCGCGTTTCACAAAGTTCACGCAAATCCCTCATAAGGCGCAGTGGATATACTGCACCGGTTGGATTGCCTGGTGAGTTTATGATCACAGCCTTCGTCCTGGCAGTTACTTTCTCTTGGAAGGATTGAATCGTCGGTACGAAATGCTGCTCTAATGTTGCAGGAACGAAAATCGGTGAACCGTGAAGGAATGTTATCATTGAAGCATAGGAAGGCCAGCTTGGATCTTGAACGATGACCTCGTCTCCTGAGGTAGTCAATAGAGATAGGACGGAGTATAGAGCGAATTTTGAGCCTGGGAAAACGGCTACATTTTCAGGCTTAACCGGAACGCCCTTGGCGGCATAATTGTGTGCAATAGCTTCTCTAAGCTCCGGTAGTCCCTTCGCTGAAGTATAATGAGTGTACCCGTTTCTTATTGCCTCGATGACTGCCTCTTTCACGTGTTTGGGTGTGTCAAAGTCCGGTTCTCCGACATCGAACCTGAACACTGGATTCCCATCTAACTTCAGTCGGCGAACCGCTTCTGCGGCCGCTAGGGTTGGAGATGGCTGCAGTCTCGCCTCAATCTCATTCATCTCGAACGAATTAAGTGTCATATCCGCCCAGCATCCTCATCAAAACCATTCCTTGTATCAATTTGCGTGAGTCTCCGCGAATTTGTGGCTTCTTTCTTAAAGATTCTGCCCAATTCTAATGTTTGACGTGCGCGCGTTTGACTCCGATGAAATCAAGTTGCCCACTTTTGCAGCATCGCATGGCTCGCAAGACTATGCCAGAGAGATGGCCGCGAATTTACCAGAAGAAGGGTCGTTATGCACAGCGAACTCATCAAGCTGAAACATTTGACCTGCGTTAAGCCAAAATCTTCGCCCACAACTGACGCGTCGTCTCGCTTATGGTTCTCAATGAACGCGAATAATTGTTTCGACAAACCGGCGTTCGCATCTGATCGCGAATTTTTCTCGTGAAACGAGATTTCTCAACATGAAGATTGCCAGTAACACATTAAAAGGGGCCTCGACTTCGAACACAAAGCTTTAGGCGATATAGAATGCAATTCTCTGAGTTAAGTTATTCAGAAGCACCGAAAATTGTGACACCTATCCCTGGGCCTAAGTCCAGAGATGCTGTCGCTATTCAACAGAAATTTGAAAGTAATGTCGTGTCCTACGCGAAGGCGATTCCGTTGGGCTTCGAAGAAGGAAGAGGCGCAACCATAAAGGACATGGACGGCAACATCTACATCGATTTCTTCGGTGGGGCAGGTGTACTCAATGTTGGGCACTGTAACCCCGAAGTTTTGAAGGCAGTAGTCGAGCAAGAAAAGAAACTCATTCACGCTCTCGACTTTCCAACAAAGCCGAAACTTGAGCTCATGCAGAAGCTTGTCACAATCGCCCCTGGAGAAATGAGAGGCAAATCGAAGATTTTCTTCGGCGGACCAACCGGCTCGGATGCCATAGAAGCAGCCTTCAAAGTTGCAAAATTCAACACGAAACGAATCGGGATGCTCGCGTTCGAAGGCGCCTACCATGGCATGACGACGGGGGCATTATCCTTCTGCGCTGGCACGAAATTCAAAGAAAACTTTGAACCACTGCTTCCAGAAGTCCACTTCGCACCGTACGCATACTGCTACAGATGCCCCTTCGGCAAGAAAAACGGCTCGCCGGAGGACTGCTGTATGCAATGCACCGAATACGTGAGGCACATCCTAGAAGATCCACATTCAGGTGTAGTCACTCCGGCCGCCATGATCGTCGAGGCAATTCAAGGAGAAGGAGGAAGCATACCGCCACCCGAAGAATTCATGCGAGAGTTACGGAAGATCGCAGATGACTACGCAGTTCTACTCATAGTTGACGAGATTCAGGCGGGTCTTTGTAGGACGGGCAAGATGTTCGCGTGCGAACATTCCGGTATAACTCCAGACCTGATGACCCTCTCGAAGGGACTGGGTGGCCTAGGGTATCCTCTGTCAGCCTGCATGTGTCGTCCGGAGTATGACAAATGGTCCAGCGGAGCCCACATCGGAACCTTCAGAGGCCAAGCCGTAGCGATGGCGGCGGGATTCGCTGCATTGAACTTCATGGAGAATAATCACCTAGCCGAACACGCTTCGAAACTTGGGGAGCGCATGTTGAAACGCCTCAATCAAATCAAGGATGAGAGCAAGTACATCGGGGACGTTCGAGGTAGAGGACTGATGATAGGCATCGAATTCGTAAAGGACAAGAAGACGAAAGAACCCGGGGAGGATATAGCTCGAGACATTCGAAAACGCTGCTATCCCAAGGGTTTGATTGTCGAACTTGGGGGCCACTACAACAACGTAATCCGATTCCTGCCCCCGCTGGTGCTAACGGAAGAGTTGGCGGATAAAGGATTGAACATATTCGCCGAAGCGGTCAGAGAACACGAAAGAGCGTCATGAGATGAACTGACGTGAGCAAAATCCGAACAGCAATTCTAGGAGCTGCCGGGGTTCTTGGACAAAGATTCGTAGAGAGACTGAAAAACCATCCCACTTTCGAGATCACGGCTTTGGCCGATATTATGGTAGGCAAAAGATACGAGGAAGCTACGAAATGGAGACTCGGAATGCGTATGCCGTCAGAAGTAAGAGACGTGAAGATTGTATCAAACGACTCGCTTTCGACAAAAGATATTGACCTGGTCTTCTCAGCTCTACCTGGTGGAATCGCGGCAAAGATTGAGACGGATCTAGCGACTAAGGGATTCTTCATCATAAGCAAAGCCAGCGACCATCGAATGGAGAAAGACGTACCGCTAATCATTCCGGAAGTGAACGCGGATCATCTGGGCATTGTTGAGGAGCAGAGGAAGAGGCGCGGTTGGAAGGGAGCAATTGTGACCGACCCCAACTGCAGCACTACGATATTGGCGATGAGCCTCAAACCGTTGTGGGACCACTTCGGCATAGAGAGCGTGGTCGTCTCCACCATGCAATCACTATCGGGTGCAGGATATCCAGGCGTGCCGTCCTTAGATATCCTCGACAACGTAGTCCCGTACATCGGCGGGGAAGAAGAGAAGATGGTGATCGAGACGAAAAAGCTGTTTGGCAACGGAAAGGAACCGGCGGAGCTCAAAGTCAGCGCAGGTTGCAACAGGGTTGCTACACTGGATGGCCACATGGAAGACGTATTTGTGGCGACCAAGAAGAAGGCAAAGCCGGCCGAGGCGAAGAAGGCATTCCTAGACTTCAAAGGCCTAGACTACCCAAGTGCTCCTCGACAACCCATAATCGTGAGAGATGAGCTCGACCGACCGCAAACAAGGTTAGACCGGGACGCCGGTAATGGAATGAGCGTCGTCCTAGGAAGACTTAGAGAAGACGAGGCCATGGGTCTGACCTATACGGTTGTGGGACACAACACTATACGTGGAGGAGCGGGCGGAGCCGTTCTTGTAGGCGAACTGTGCCACGGGAAAGGCTACATTTGATTGTCATGAAGTTTGGAGGCTCCTGTCTAGACAAGCCAGACGACATCAGAAGAATGGTCAAGATACTCAAGTCAACGGCTTCACTCCAACCTAAAGCAGTGCTGTCCGCCTTCAAAGGAACCACTGACCAACTCCTCAACCAAGCGAATTCCGCCAAAGGCGGAAGTTTCGACATAAGCAAAATCGAAGCTAAACATCAAGAGCTCGTCGACGACCTACCCTCTAGAATACGAACTCAAATCCAATCACAAGTCCAGAGACTCCTGAAAGAGCTAAGAGATACGCTAACAGGCGTAAGTTACCTCGGCGAATTAACTCCACCAATACTGGACAGAATCGCCGCCTACGGGGAGAAGCTGGCAATCCATGTCGCAGCGGGATATCTTGCGGAAGGTGGACTCAAGGGTGTGCCATTGTCAGACAGCGAAGCAGGTATCTTGACGAATAGCAATTTCGGAAACGCCACAATCCTTGAACAATCACGAGAGCTCGTAAGAGAAAAACTAAGTTCGGTCAACATACCCCTAGTTGCAGGTTTCTTTGGCAAGGACACTGATGGTAGAATCGCAACCCTCGGGCGGGGAGCTACGGACTACGTAGCCACCTTCATCGCATCCGCTTTCGGATGTAAAACTATCCTCTACAAGGATGTAAAGGGAGTGATGACGGCTGACCCGAAGCTTGTCCCAAATGCAAGAGTGATTTCTAACCTAAATTACCGGACAGCGATCGAACTGGGCCGCTATGGATCCAAGGTTGTCTTCGAAAAGGCAGTAGTTCCCGCAATGAACGCCAAGACCACGATTGAAGTAAAACCCTTTGAAAAGGAAGGTAATGGCACGTTGATCTCAAGCGAAGGAACAGGAGAAGCCACTTCATGCATGAAAAGCATGGCTATGGTACAGGTGTCTGAAATCCATGGATTGAACACGGTGGCTTCCATTCTAAGCGAACTTGACGGGCTCTACCCAGATGATGATCCGATAACTGTCGCCCCGCTGTTCAGGAACGAAATAACTTTGGTGACCAACGAAATCCGCAGCGACAGGGTGGTCGAGGTCGTAAGAAGAATCGGAGCAGAGGTGATCGTGAATGTTCGCAAGGGTCTATCATTAGTCGCAATGGTCGGCGGGCGATTTCAGCAGTCACAGGTGTATGAGAGCCTCCGGAAGGTAGGTGTGGAGCCAATGATTGTTATCAAGACGCCTTCAGGAATGACCGTATGCGCGATCGTAGACCAAACGGCAACTGACAAGTCTATTAGAGCGCTGCATGACCGACTACTGGCAAGCTAGCTCAACTATCTCTCCTATCTCAGTCCTTCGCTTTCGTGAAATTCTGCGAACCTCATCTTCAGAGGGAATCCTCTTTCTTGCCGCAACTGCTCTTATCCAAGGCACAGCCACAAGAATATTGTGTTCATGGTATTCAGAACATCCGATTCTCGTGATGCAAGGAAATCGGCAATAAGCAATTGACGCAAATCCTGACGTTATAGCCGGGTGATAATCTAGTCTGGATGCAGTTTCTAAAAAAAGGAAAGAAAAAGAGGAATGGGTTAGACGGGCGGTAGTTCTTTGAACGCCATGTTGATATCGAGTCCTGACCGCTTGTGAAGCTTTAGCGACAGGTAGTAGACTGCGAAACATGCTACGATGATTCCGACGGCGATTTCTACACCCGAAGCCGTTTGCGCGGTGATCAACGGGTTGGACCAAGCGACATATCCCATATAGGCGAAGGATATTGAGCACAGAACGCCCAGTATGCTCACTATTGGGACGTTTGCGATCTTCTTTCTCATGAAGTCTGGTGCTTGCTCAAGTAGGTCCTTTTTAGTGAAGGGGAACACGATTGTTGCTAATGCAGGTATTACGTAGGCTACATCCCATAGAACCGTTCCCAGAGTGAATGCCGTTGACCAACTGGTGAATGTGTAGAGCACGAGAACGAGGGCCGATAGCACTGCCATAGCGGTTATGGCTATGTGTGGTGTGTGGAAGCGACGACTGACATCAGCAAACTTGGTTGGTATAATTCTGTCGAAAGACCAGGCGAAGAAGTATCGGCTAGGCACCCAGAAGTAGACGAACAGTATCTGGATTGAGCCAAAGAAGTATGTCAGGAACACTAATCCCAGCAATATTGCGTTGGGGAAAGCGATTACTGATAGCAAGAGTGGCTGTGAAGGAGGGAATGGAAGGGGATATGATGAGGGCGCAACCTCCCAGCTATACGCCACGGAGTAAAACCAGTTCGCACCTACCGCGTTCAGCGTTAGAAAACCTGAGATGCTCCAGTATATGATTCCCAAAGCTAGTGATAAGAGCAATGCGATTGGTACGGTCTTTCTGACATTCTTCACTTCACCCGCGATAACGTTGCCTCCGTAGTTGCCTCCGAGAAGGAATAGGGATGCCAGTGGAAGCGCTCCCATCACGGCGGCCATACCGCCAACAGGTGCAGTCCAGCCTGCTTTGGTTGCAGTATCTTGCAGTGACTGATACGTCGGGTAGGTCGTCAATACCGTGTTCCATTTGGCTGCGAACAGGGCTGGAGTTGTGCTGGCTAGGAGCCACCACATCAACACTATTCCGACAATCGCGGCTCCCCAAGAGAAATAGAGTAAGCCCTTGATCAAACGCGCACCTAGCGCTGCTAGCAATGCGAAAAGAATTGTGAATCCAAGAGCTAAGTAGAAGGTCCCCATGGTTCCGCCTAAGAAGGTACTTGCAGCAATCAAACTTGGGGAGTTAAACAGAATCCCCCACATGTTGACTGCAACCGACAGTGCATATGAGAAAGCGGTGAGACCTCCAACGTATGCCGTCATGAAGACGGCGAACATGTAGAGGAACGACCATGCAAAGCCAATCGATGGATGGAAAACTCGGCTGACCCAGACGTAGTCTGAGCCTGATCTTGGCATTACTACGCCGATGACCCAGTAGACGAGCATCAAGAATAGAAAAGGTACGCCCGCTATAATCAGCGAGAGGGTAAGATTCGCGCCTGGATTGAAACCGTAGAACCACGGAAATTGAAGTGTTGTAAAGACTAGGCCGAAGACCATTGCTGAGCTGATTAAGAGAAGATCTGTAGCGCCAAATTCTCTGACTAGACCACTTGCTTTTCTAACGAAATATTGTTGTTGTTCTACCAAAGTCAATCTTCACGACTGTGAAGCTTCAATGCGTATAAGAGAATGACTGTTTCGAATTTGACGAACTATTTACGGTAATTACACATACGTAGAACCAGGATTAGGTTGATCATAATGGTTCGGCGCTACCGCCGGTAGAACGGGCAGCGAAGGCAAACGCCAATTAAGCACTTGTAAACCCCCCAACATTCCAGAGGGTAAAACGATGGGCAATAAGACTCGTCTATTCTTCGCCACAGATGTTCATGGATCCGAAAAGTGCTTTCTCAAATTCGTTAATGCGCCAGCGGCATACAAGGTAAGCGTCCTAATCCTCGGAGGAGACATCACCGGCAAAATGATAGTGCCAATTGTCAAGCGCGACGATGGAACATGTAGCGCGGAGTTTCTTGGCACAAAACAGATTTTGAAATCGGATCAAGAGATTGAAGAGCTGGAAAAACGAATCCGGTTCACGGGTTACTATCCTTATCGTACCAATGTCGAAGATATGGCTGCAATGCAACGCGATCCGGCGAAAGTAGACGCTATGTTCACTCAAGTGATGTTAGACACTCTCCGCCTCTGGACTCAGATTGCTGAACAGCGCCTGAAGGGTAAAGGCATCAAGGTCTACATGACGGGAGGAAACGACGATCGGATGGAGATAGAGGACGTTCTCAAGAGTTCAAATTACGTGATTGACCCTGAAGGAGAAATCGTAACTCTTGACGGCGGCTACGAGATGATAAGCAGCGGATGGAGTAACCCTACTCCGTGGAAGACCCCTCGAGAGTGTAGTGAAGAAGAACTGACGGGCAAGCTGGATTCGATGATCAGCCAAGTCAAGGACATGAAGAGATGCATCTTCAACATGCATGTTCCGCCCTATGACACTGGACTTGACACCTGTCCTAAGCTAGACGAAAACCTGAAGCCAGTTTATGCAGGCTCTGAGATAATGATGATATCCGCCGGAAGCAAAGCCGTGAGATCAGCAATTGAAAAACATCAGCCCCTACTCGGGTTACATGGACACATTCACGAGTCACGAGGATTCGTAAAGATCGGAAGAACCCTCTGCCTAAACCCCGGAAGCGAGTACACTGAAGGTATGCTACGCGGTGTGGTCGTGGAGCTAGACGGCGAGAGAATCAGGAACTACCTATTGACGGTCGGATAAGCTAGTAGAAACCCACCCTCCACGAACCAATGCGAAAGTAGCCTAAGGTGTGAGGGAAGACCAGGCTACGTTTCGGACTAGTGGAAGTTTATCATTCGCTGAATCTCCCAAGGCGTAACCATTGAGCTGTATTCATCCCATTCCCCGAGTTTGATGTTCACGTACTCATCGAAGATTGGGGCACCGAGTGCTTCTTTGAACACCTGATCTCTACTGAACTCGTCTACAGCCTCATAGAGGCACTTTGGTAGAGGTTTGATTCCGCGGTTTCTTCGTTCGCTTGAGCTTAAGCGGCTAACATCGCCGACGACTGGATCTCCGGGGTCGATCTTCCTTTTTACGCCGTCAATTCCAGCAGCCAATAGACATGTGAAAGCGATGTATGGATTACATGTGGGGTCTGGAACCCGGAACTCAATATGCGCATTGGCTGAACCGCTAGGTAGGTGGGGAATTCTGACAGCGGCCCCTCGATGGCCTAGGGCGTAGAATACCCCATCAGCCGCCCAATGACCTGGGTGTATAAGCCGCTTGTAAGAGTTGACGTTCGACGCTACTGCTGCGCAGAGGCCTCGAGTATGCTCGAGTATCCCTCCGATGAAGTAGTAACACAATTGGCTCAAACCCAGTCTGCGATCATCGTTTTGATCGCTGAACAGGTTTCTACCCGTCCGCGGATCAACTAAGCTGCTGTTGAGATGCATCCCACTCCCAGTGAACTGATCCGAAACTTTTGCAAGAAATGTTGCGATCAGTCCACGTCTGTAGGCTATTGCTTTCGCGGCGTCTCTGAAGGTTACCACATCGTCAGCGCATTTTACACCTTCATGATGGCGCATATCAATCTCGAAGTGTCCGCCATATGAGCCGCCACCTTCTGCATGCGCCTTTATGACTTGCACATTCATTGCTTCTACGCTCTGTCGGATCTCGTCAAGTAGCTCGAAGCCAAGGTCGAGACCGTGCTGGGATTGCATGGCGGTATTCAGCCAAGGAACGAAAACGGACCCTTCCGGCCGTACAACATTGAACTCCATTTCGGCTCCTCCAAAGTACCCGTAACCCTGTGCCTCCACGCGTTGCAGGAAACTGCGGAACCCGTGGCGTGGACAGAGTTCCCACCAGGAACCATCAGCATTCCTCAATTCGCCCATAAATCGAGCCACTCGATCTGCGTAAGGTGCAACTGCGAACGTTTCAATATCCGGGACTAGGTACGCTTCGTCGGAAGCCGGACTGTATCCTGCTTCAGTTGCGAGCGCATCGTACGAAGTTAGTCCGAAATTTCCTTTGGCGAAAACGACGCCATGTTCAAGGAAGCCGTCCAAATCCCTTAAGGTTGCAGCCTTGGATCTTGAGATTCCTCCAAAATCAACGTACTCGGCACTTAGTAGTTGGATTTGCTTATCTTGAATTGATTTGATTACGGATTCTCGCGACATCAGAATTCCATTTTGTGTACAACACTTCGAGGATATAAAACAGAACGGATGCTTTCTGTGATCGATTACGATCTACCGAAAACCAATTCGATAAAGTTCGTTCGCGTTCTCGAACAGTACTCCGCGAGCCATCCGCTCAATCTTCGCTTCGTCAAAAGCAACCTTTCCGAGAAGCACATTGAAACACCTGCTCCAGCGTTACTTTTCCAACCTTAACTCCTAACCAGAAAATCTCAGGTAATTCGAAATCATCTCATCCGTAAGGTAGGCGTAGAGCAATAACGATTCTTTCAGGAAAGAGGTTGGGAATTCGGCATTCTGGGAACAGGGGCAGAAAATCATGTCACTCTATAGGAGTCCATCAACCCTCTAGCTATCTGCGAGCTAGTACCCCGCGGGTTCTCCGTCACGCCTAGGGTCCGCGCCACCATCTAGTTCACCTGTGATACGGTTAGAATAAGCAGCGTGAACTCCGCCAAAGTAAATTTCCATCGGACGCCTGACTTCTACCTTGTGACCCATTTTGCGAAGCGCCGCAAGCGTGTGGGGTGCAATGCGACTTTCTGCCTGCACCAGGGCGCCGTTTACATGGATCCGTGGTGCTGCCACTGCGTCTTCAACGCTCATGCCAAATTCTGTCACATTCAGTAAGGCCTGGAGGGTTGACGACGGGATCCTAGGTCCTCCGGCTGAACCTACCGCGAGCAGTGGCCGTCCGTTCTTTAGCACGATGGTGGGACTCATGCTGCTCATTGGAATCTTTCCCGGTCCCACGGAATTTAAGCGACCAGTGTTTGGATCAAAGTCATGCATTGTATCGTTCAGAAGTATACCTGTCTTAGGAACAACTACGCCTGAACCAAAATAACATTCTACGCTTTCGGTTACAGATGCCGCATTCCCCTCACTGTCGATGACTGACAGGTGACTTGTGCAGGCATTGATGTGCTGGGGGGAGTCGAAGTGTGGTAATGTGGATGACGCTTTGTCTGGCGAAATCGACTTCTTCATTTCATTACAATACGAATCCGAAATCAGTTTGCTGATCTGGATAGGGGACGAGTTTGGGTCACATACAAGAGCTCTGCTAGTGTTCGCTCTCATCAAGATCTCTGACATCAAATGCAGTGTCTCTGCTGAGTTGTGATCAAGTCTTTCAGTGGTCTGGTCAAGCATTTTTAGCGCCTGGATTATGATTATTCCTCCGCAGCTTGGAGGTGGCGCAGAGATTATTTCAAAATCCTTGAACCCGCCGCGTACCGGTTCCCTCAAAGTTGGTTGAAAACGTTCGAGGTCTGACTCAGATACTAATCCCCCGCCTGTCTGAGCGTCGCGGATGATTTTTTTCGAGATGCTGCCAGTGTAGAATTCCGATATTCCATTTCTAGCAATTGTACTCAGAGTCCTAGCTAGGTCCTTCAGGGCGATGGTTTCGCCTTGTCGATACGGTCTACCCCTGTTTAGATAAGTCTCTCTTGATCCCTTGAAGCGTCTTAGCTTCGATAGGCTCTTTCTCCAGACCTGCGCCATCCCTCTGCTAACCAAGAAAGCCTTCCTCGCCTGCTCCATGGCAGGCGCAATTACGTCTCTTAATCTCAGACTCCCATAATCCTGGAGCAACAATGAGTCGCCCGCCAAAGTTCCAGGAACTCCGATCGCCATGTATCCTACCGAGTTTGCGTCGCCCACCACATTCCCTTTCGGCGTAACCCGGAACATACTCTCAGTTGCAGACGCGGGTGCTCGTTCGCGGTAATCAACGAAAACCGGCTTATCCTCATTCGCCAACCACAGCAACGCAAAACCTCCTCCTCCAATCCCGCAAAACGCAGGTGTTACTACTCCAAGAGTCAAAGCTGTTCCAACTGCAGCGTCCACAGCGTTGCCTCCTCTCCTCAGAATAGACACTCCCGCTTGGGCTGCCAACGGATGCGCAGCAACCACAACGCCATGCTTGAAACGACGCAACTCAAAGAACCGTGCCCCGACACTGAACACATTAAATAAATCCTTTCCTGCGTACTAGCGACTGTGCCTTTCAGTTGACCGCAAACATTGATCTCTCAAGTGTTTCCATAATCGACGCCCACTGCCACTCTTACCTTGAGACTCCGAAGACCCTGAGCGGCGAAGAATTTGCGCGCTACGCAAGTTTGGCTGCCCAGCCCGCGTTTTTGCGGAGCAAATTCACTCCCAACAAAATTCAGCTGCAGACGGGCCTTGATCGTGCGTCGACTATGTACAAAGAGCAACCGTTCTTGAGGTACATGGTACACTTGCTTTCTGCATTCCTGCAGTGCGAGGACGCCTTAGACGTAGTTTCGCAGGCGAGAAGCAATAGAGCAACAAGGGACTTCAAACAGTTTGTCAATGATCTTTTCAAAGATGTAGGAATAAAGGGACTCGTAATGGACGGTGGCTATCCATCTCTCGCGAACGAAGACCTGAAGCAGTTCCCTGCGACAGTCGCGAAGATTTTCCGAATCGACACATTCTTGAAAGACCTGCTCCAAACCCACAAGGATTTCGAAGAACTCGTCACCTCCTTTGAGGCAGGAATACGAGAGGCGGTGAGAAACGGCGGATATGTTGGACTCAAATCGATCATTGCGTACAGAACGGGTTTGAAAATACAACGGGTCGAAAGAAAAGACGCTCAGGGGGATTTCCAGCAAGTTCAAAGCGGGCGAGCCGAAACGTCATGGTTTGGTCCTAGGGTCAAGAAACTGCGTGATTTCTTTTTTGTCAGAGCACTAGAATTATCAATTGAATTGAACGTCCCAATGCAGATACACACCGGGGTGGGGGACTACGATATCGTACTTGACCAATGCGACCCTGCTCTCCTGTATGATTTGTTGAAAGATGAGCAGCTGCGGCATGCGACAGTTGTGCTGGTTCATTCTGGTTACCCGAACAATCCGAACGCAGCTTATATGACATCGGTGCTTCCGAATGTCTTCTTGGATTTCTCATTGACCGTCCCATTTCTAAATCCAATAGACCAACATCGAGTTATGGAGATCCTCCAGGTAGCGCCCAGCTCAAAAATCATGTATGGTTCTGACGCATTCAACTTGCCTGAGTTAATCTGGTTGGGAGCCAAAGTTGGAAAAAGTGCTCTTTCAAAATCCTTGACTGCCTCGGTCAAGGATGGTCTCCTTAGCGAAAACGAAGCTGGCAGAATAGCAAAACAGATTCTGTTTGAAAACGCTAACGAACTTTACCGGCTGGAGATCAACTGAAGTGAGGGGCTATAGAGTCTATGAGCCCAAGCTGTTAGATGGAAAGCGATAAATCTACACGGAATTCTTTCAGGCACAGGTACCGATGCATGATAAGGGCAATAGTGTTGCTTACTATGTTGGGAGGAACAGGCGAAAAATTAGATTGGTCGAAAGAAACGAAGGATCGTTTGAGAAAAATCGCCGGCGTGAAGGAGGTCTACGGAGTCTTGGGACGATGCGACCTCGCGGCTCTCGTGGAGGCTGAAACTTTAGAGAAACTCACTTCCTTGGTTGCGGATGAAATCAGAGGGGTTCCGGGAATCCAGACCAGTGAAACTCTGACGATAGTCTTCTAGCATTCAGATGGCCAACCAGTCCACAAATTTGAGGCCGGCTTAGATTCACATTTCTCGCGTAATGTGGACCCGTGTATCCAATCTTTCGTTATTTTGACGGTTCATATGAACAGGGTGATTGTGGCGCTGTATAAGACCTAATGAGACCACGGACGTCGGGGAGTTACCGAGCCAAAGAGAGAATACAGCAATAGAGCGAGTGACCGATGTACCGATTAACCCGTATTATTCAATGGCGAGAGTCGCTGATGGTCTGAAGGGACAAGGTCCTCGCAAGGAAGAGGGCGTTGGAGCAAATTTCAGGTCAATGGCAGTTCAGCATAAGACTCTCGACATCGAGCCCATACTGTTTGCAGGCCTGCATCAGTGGTTGCCATGCTTTCTCAGAGATCGGTATACCGGTCTTTAACCTAAGTTCACGTTCGTAAATCTCCGGCTCACCCGGGATCAGAATCTCCTTGACGCCTTCGGCTTTCTGGGAATTCTTAATGGATCTTACGAGCCTGTCGACCCGTTCCTTGAAATCCCCCAGAGGAACAAAATTTTCGATCTTCAGGACCATCATGAAGACTCCATTCGTTAACCACCCCGACGTCATATCTTGGCTACTGCCCGCTCCAGTAAGAATGCCTGCTAGCACGTCGACGACCAAACCCAGACCATACCCCTTGTAACCTCCAAAAGGTAGCAAGGCGCCTGCGAGTTTGATACGCTCAGGAGGCAGAGGGGGTTCGTACAGGTCCGCCGGGTTTGTGGACGGGCGGCCATGGGAGTCGACGATCCACCCAGATGGCAATTGGTCTCCTTTGAATAGGGTTGCCCGTACCTTCCCTTCTGCTGCGGCACTTGTCGCGTAGTCTACGGTAACAGCTTCTTCATGTCCTGCGGGGATGGCGTATGAGAGTGGGTTTGTGCCTAGAACTGGCGTTCTTCCCCCAAAGGGTGCGACGTATGGTTCGCAGTTGGCGGCTATGAAACCGATCATATCGTTAGCGACTGCCATTTGGGCGTACTCTGCCAATCTTCCGATGTGATTGCAATTGAGAATTCCAACAGCGCCGACTCCGGTCCTCCTTGCTTTGCCGATCGCGATTTCCATCGCTTTTGAACAAGTCATTTGACCGAAGCCCCAATTTCCATCAATGAGCGCAGTAGAGGGGCCGTCCACTCTAACCTCGATCTTTGCTCGTGTCTTGATGGTGCCGCTTCGAACACCTTGTAGGTAAATGATCAGGTTTGGAACAACGCCGTGCGAGTCAACCCCTGCCAAATTCGCGTTGACAAGAAACCTAGTGACTATTTCCGCCTCTTCGTCGGAAGCGCCTGCAGCTTTCAGTAGGTTTTGTGAGATATGGGTTAGTTGCGTACTTGTGATGGTGGGCAAGAATGACCACGCGTTGGTGTGCTAGGAAAGAAATAGTGGCTTAAAACAATCCGCTTCTCCCGTGCGTGCAAAGAGAGAAAGGTTGCGACGATGTTCGGACCAAGTCTGCGAAGGATTCGGATGGAACCTAGTTACTGGTAACATCTGCGGAGACGCAAGTATCCTGGGTCTTGTCTCGCGAGACCTTCGAGGAAGAAACCCAAAGATGGATGGTTCCGCTAATAGTTTAGTATATGCCGCGATCCTACCGATCGTGTGGTTCAAGATTCGAGGAGTCGTGGCGATATATGATTGGTCTACGTGAAATTCAGGACGCAAGGAGATTAATACGGAATGAGGTAAACAAAACTCCGTTAGTGCGTTCTCAGTATCTGTCTGACCTCTGCGGTTCAGATGCCTATCTCAAACTCGAAAACTTGCAAGTAACCAACGCTTTCAAGATCAGAGGTGCGCTCAACAGAATGCTCAACCTGACACCTGAGGAAAAGGCACGCGGCGTAGTAGCTGCTTCTTCAGGGAACCACGCCCAAGCCGTAGCTGTCGCCGCGGAAAAACTCAATTTGACCGCGACAGTCGTCGTCCCTGAAACCACTCCAAAAATAAAAGTTGAGAAAATCCGGCAGCACAAGGTCGAACTGATCCTGTACGGAGAGAAGTACGATTATGCCGAGCAATATGCCCACAAGCTAGCCAAAGAGAGGGGCGCAACATTCATCTCCTCATACAATGATCCCTTCATCGTAGCTGGACAGGGAACCGTCGGACTGGAAATCCTTGAAGAACTACCCAACGCTGATTCAATCATCGTGCCCGTAAGTGGCGGAAGCGTGCTGTCGGGCGTTGCCGTCGCAGCCAAGAGCATCAAACCGGACATCGAAATCTTGGGAGTACAACCGGAGAACGTTGCTGCAATGTACTATTGTTTGAAGGCGGGGAAGATCATTAACATGGAAATGAAGCACACTATAGCTGAAGGCTTGGACGGCAACATCGAACCAGGCTGCATAACATTCGAACTAATCCAAAGATACGTGAATGAAATTTTGCTCTTCAATGAGGACACGATTAGAAAAATGATACGCCTCCTTTGGAAGAAGGAACGGCAAGTCGTAGAAGCTTCAGGGGCAATCTCCATCGCGCCAATTGTTGAAACACCAAAACGCTTCGCTGGAAAACAAACTGTCGCAGTAATCACTGGCGGAAACATAGACGACGCGGTTTTCCAAGGGATATTAGCATCAGAAAAGTGAACAACTACATAGCGATGTAAACTGTCCCGGATCTATCGAAAATCTTCACAGTATCATCACCGCCATCTCTCAGTTTCTCTAGGATCCGCACTTAATTTCTAAGAAGATCACATAGGATAAGTTTATGATGGCTGCTTTGCGGCGTAGCACGGTACGGAATGCCATTTCCTTGGTCGACTATGTTGGAATGAGAAAGGAAGAGCTGATGACGCCAGCTCTTCTAATCGATCTAGACGCGTTAGAGAAGAACATACGGACGATGAGCGAATACTATAGGGGTAGAAAGAACGCTGGAATAATTCCTCACCAGAAGGGTCACCGGTTGCCGATAATCGCAAAGAAGCAGTTAGAGGCAGGAGCCAGTGGTGTATCCATGACATCCCTGGGATTGGCGGAATACTATGTTGAATCAGGAATCGATAATATACTCATCACATCTGAAATCTACGGGAAGAGAAAAATAGACAAGTTATGTGGATTGGCAAAACAAGCGAACATTACGATTAGCGTGGATAATCTCGAGAACGTACGTCAACTTTCTGAAACTGCACTGGAAAATCATACGGTGATCAAAGTAGCATCCGAACTATACGCAGGAAGAACAAGCTGCGGTGTCGAATTCTCAAAGATGAAAGACTTCGTGAAAGACTTGAGCGCGTACCGAGGCGTCCAATTCCAAGGATTCTGGCACCACGGTCAAGAGTCCAGCATAGTCAAGTTTCCCGAGAGAAAAGTCGCGCATTTCAATACCCTTGATGAAATATCGAGAATAAAAGATGAGATCGAAGATGCAGGCACCGAGGTTCGATTTGTTAGCGCAGGTCATACGTGCACATGGAACATCACTCCAGCGCATAGTCTGAAGAATGTTCTGGTACAAGCGGGTAGCTACGTTTTCAGTGATTGGTGCTCCCATAATCACATTGAAGGAATCGAGGCCTTCGATTGCGCTCTCACAGTTCTGACGAGATGCATCAGCAGACCGAAAACCGACGAAGCAATGTTTGATTTCGGAATGAACTCCTGCTCAGACGAATGCGGTGAGAATTATCACAACGTGATCGGCCCTGTTTTCAAAGATATCGCGGGAGTCGACACCGTCAGCGAACGCGAGGAAGTATCTCTTGCAGTGTTCAATGCTCCGAGAGATGACGTAAAGGTCGGAGACGCCTTTGAGGTTATTCCGGCACATTCGGATACGACCGCCAAGCTTCACCCGCGTTACTATGGCATAAGAGACGGCGTCGTGGAAGTCGTATGGCCCAATTATGGCCAAAGCCTGTTCTAAGAAATTTTTATCTCCATTGCGCCGATTGTCGGAACCACGAGAAGTTTTGCTCGAAGACGTACCGTTGCCGTAATCGCGGGCGGAAACATAGACGATTCAGTTTCTCAAAGCATATTGCCTTCTGAAACATGGAAGTCTTTCCAGAGAGTTGTGGTGCAGGCTTGCGATGAGTGAGCCCGCTGAACAGATGGGATAGCGTTTCGCTCTTCTAGGCTGATATCTCTTAACCGCCGGTAATTAACTGATGGTCGATGCCGTCTGGGGTGAGCGTCACCAGGCATCCATGCATTATCCCTTCCACATATGCAGAACCTGGGTTAATGCAGATGGTACGCTTAATGTTGCAGACTCCAGCTGACTCATGAATGTGTCCATGCAACGCGAGCTTTGGTTGGAATTCTTGCAAGACCTTTCTTACTGACGTGCTTCCGACGTGGTCCATCATAGGCGTACCCATGAAGAATTTCGGCCGCAGATCTTTTCCGAGTTTCGGCGCAAGGTCCAGCACTGTATTGTATGCGGGTGCGTGAAAATCGCAGACCAAGTTCTCTGTCGAGGGGGCCCTTTCAATTTCTGTCCGCAGACGTTTCTCTAAGTCACGTTCGCTGCATTCGCGGGGGGAATTCCAAGGAGTGGGGTTGACCCAATCGCAGCTTACCAGTGAGTGCTTATCGTCGAGATTCACGCACTTCCCTACTGTGTACTCCACGCGCTCAGAGCTCTTCAACACCTCATCGATGGCGAAGGTGTCGTCATTGCCAGGGTTCATTATAACCCGCACATCCTTAGGAATGATTTCATCAATTTTGACGAGCCAGTTTTTGATTGTCTGCTGCATTAGCTTGTCGAATAGTTCCGTTACCCGTTCTGGTTTAGCCCGGAACTCCTCATATTCCGGCCTCCCACAATGGTAGTAATAATACCCAACCTTTCGTATGTCGTTTTGTATCTTAGGGAGTTCGTCCTCTTTCATCCTGTAGTCAACCCCAAAGAAATTTGTCACATATACATTGTCAAGTTTGACGATTGGTACTATCGCTTTTCCGGTGAGATCGCCGCACATCATCAGCACATTTACCTTAGAACTATTCGCTACTGAGAGTATCTTGAAAAAGTAGGTATCTCCACCGTGAAGGTCGGTGGCGAAGAGAATCTTAGTCCCGGACAAGTTGCGTCGGATTTCGATTTAGGAAGCGTACTGAAGTTAAATCAATCGGTCAATCACCAATCCTACAATTTGGTGGCCGGTTTTTCCTAGCGCACGACGTACGGTCAGTGCTCGACCTTTCTCTGCATTATTCCTTATAACGCAGTTTTCTCGAATGAAAATCTTCGCGGCCTCCGTAGTTAGTTTAATAAGCGTTCAGCGTCACAGGTGCGCTTTGGTCAATAACCTTGACCGAAGATTTCAAAGTAGAGCTTTTCCTACGAAAATCAACAGGGCTCGTCAAGGAAATCGGACCTTTCGGTTCGTTCATGCTTCCGTGGGCGTCGATGGCAGGAAGCGGCATAACCCTCTACTCGATTTCAGTGATCTACAGCTATCCCGCTGGAAGTGTCCCCGGCGCATTTCTAATCGTAGCAATTCCGACACTCCTAAGTGTCATTTGTTTTGCTCTGCTGGGGATAACTACGCCGAGAACAGCCGGCGCGTACGTCTGGGTTTCAAGGTTCGTTGATCCATTCGTTGGATGGTTTGGGACAGGATGGATCTACTGGATAGCTCAAATATTCTCGATCGGCCTAATCGGCTACGTGCTTGAAAGTGTCATCCCGGTCATTTTCACCATTATTGGTGGGGCTGCAGGAATCCCAGCGCTTACGGCTTTCGCCACTGGCATGGAAAGCAACACGTTCACGCAAGCCGCTGTCATCGTCGGTACAATAGTGATTCTTGGCCTGCTGGCGATGATCGAAATCAAACACTACATGAAAATAGTCATGGTCATCTGGGGTCTGAATGCTATAGGCCTTATTGTTTCTGCAATACTCTTTGCTACCAACAACCCGACAACGATTCCCTCTGTTTGGAACAATGTATGGGGAGCTGGTTCATACCAAATGATACAAAGCCTAGCAACAAAATACAACTTGGCTGGTTATGTAGCCA
>Ga0181539_1000161_pt1 | contig 77264 bp, 69 predicted proteins | sample PEATcosm2014_Bin_46_FD_119767 | JGI IMG/M metagenome (GOLD analysis project Ga0181539, IMG submission 119767) | Peatland microbial communities from MTU Mesocosm Facility, Houghton, MI, USA - PEATcosm2014_Bin23_60_metaG | ecosystem: Environmental > Terrestrial > Soil > Wetlands > Peat | place...
TGTTCTTATGCTGGGACGCTGTTCACACGAGTTTTCCTGGCCGCGCCGCGCGGCCAGTGGAAAGTACTACCAAGTCTGCCTGGTGTGCGCGACCGCTTACCAGTACGACTGGAAGACCATGCGTCGCGGAGATCGGGTCGACGAACCGGTGGCGGAGACCACGACCGTCCGACGCCGCTCCGGTCAAAAGCAACCGACCTGGATGCCTCGGGCGCGGCGCCTGCGATCGAACCTTCCGGTTCGATACCGCGGAAAAAACCTCAATACCTGGTACGAGGGCGTGATCCAGAACATCAGCCAGTCGGGCGTAATGTTTCACGGCCCACAGCAACTGCCGGCGAATGCGCTGGTGGAACTGATCTTCGAGATGCCCGAAGAAATCTCCGGACAGAAGAACAGCAATGTACTTTGCCAGGGAAGGCTGATTCGCACCAAGGACGCGGTTGACAATACCGAAGACGCCTTTGGGCTGGCGGCCTCCATCCTCGATTACAAGTTTCTCCACCAGGACTGACCAGTGCTTTTTTGTTGACGGCGATTTTCTGTAGCGCGGGCAATTTGTGTCCGCGGCCGTTGCACTGGCCTCGTACCTGCGATTTCCCGCTTGCCTTCGGAAGCGCGAATAGTCCTTGCCCGCGAGCGGTTGCTGTGCGCGCGCGCTGCTGCTAGAGTTTCTCAGGACATCGAAAGCACTCTTTGCCCGCCTTGATCTAACATCGCTAAGTCCGATAGCTGGAGCCGACAGCGTTTTAAGGAATGTCTGGAATTGGAGCCAATCTGAAGAGTTGGATCGCGCGGAATCGCCGTGCGGCGCTGGTGCAATACGGAGGAGCCGCGCTCGCGGTGTGGGTATCGATCAGCCTCTGGACCTTTTCCGGCGTGCTGCACCGCCATCTCTTTGTACTCTTGCTGGCGGCGGTGCTTTTCACCGCTCGTTTTCTGGGCTTGGGCCCCGCAGTTTTCTGCTCGCTGGTTTCGACCGCTTGCCTGGATTTTTTCGCAGTTCCGCCTTACTTCAGCTTGCGTATCCACACGGGCGCCGATGTGGAGCGGTTGATGGTTTTCCTGGCCATTTCCGTGTTTGCCGGGAGTATGGCCCGGCAGAAAACATTGGCGGAATCGCGCGCCGATCGCACCACCCGCGAGATGGCTGCCATTGTGGAATGCTCCAGTGACGCGATATACAGCACTCATCCGGACGGCATCATCACCAGTTGGAATCGCGCCGCCGAACTTCTGTATGGCTACACTGCCGAGGAGGCAATCGGGTCGCCGGTCGCGCGACTGGCGCCGCCGGAACGCCTCGACGAAGTGGAACATAACCGCGAGCTGCTCAATCGCGGTGGGCACGTGGCTTCCTATCGGACCGAGCGCATGCGCAAGGACGGCACACGCTGCCCGGTACTGCTATCGGTGTCGTCGCTTCGAAATGCGTGCGGCGAAATCGTGGGAACTTCGGCCATCGCGCGTGATATCTCTGCCGAGAAACAGTCCGAAGAAGCCGTCCGCCGCAGCGAGAAGCTCGCCACCGCCGGACGGCTCGCCGCTTCGATCGCGCACGAGATCAACAATCCGCTCGAGGCCGTCGTCAACCTGCTTTACCTGGCGCGCCATGACTCCAGCCATGCCGAGGAGTATCTGACCCTGGCAGAGCAAGAGGTGGGCCGCGTGGCACAGTTGGCACAACAGACTTTGGGATTTGTCCGCGATGCCAGTTCTCCGGGTTCGATGGATCCGGCCGCCATCATGGACGAGATTCTGCAGCTGTACTCCCGCAAACTGGAAGGCCGGCAGATCCGCGTGACGCGACGCTACCGCGGCAGTTGCCAGATCAGCGGGTATTCGGGCGAGTTGCGGCAGTTACTCGCGAATCTTCTGGTGAACGCGGTGGATGCGATGGCGGACGGAGGTTCTCTGCAAGTCCGCGTGGCGACGGGCCGCGACTGGTCCAATGGCATTGAGGGAGTCCGCATCACCGTGGCCGACAACGGCAGCGGGATTCCCAGCAACAATCTGCGCCAAATCTTCGAGCCTTTTTATACGACGAAGAAGGATACCGGTACCGGGTTAGGGTTGTGGGTATCGCGCGGCATCGTGCAAAAACATGGCGGATCGATTCGCGTGCGGAGCCGGACAGATGGGCGCGCGACCGGAACCGTGTTTTCGATTTTTTTACCTCAGCGGCATGAAATCAGCCAAGTGGCCTGAGCAGCCTTTCCCTCTTTATTGACAATAACTTGCAAGCGACAGAGGTACAGTGACCTTCGTACTTAGAATGCCCCACCCGAGCCGCTTATAATCATCCAAGTCCTACCAGACTGAGTACTTAGCCGACGTGGAACCTTTTTTTGCAGCTGCGATCTTCGCTCTGGGGCTGTGTTTTGGCAGCTTCCTGAACGTGTGTATTTACAGGTTGCCGCGTGGCAAGTCGGTGGTGACGCCGCGCTCCGCGTGTCCGCACTGCGGAGATCTGATCCCGCTCTACCACAACCTGCCTATACTAAGCTGGCTGATTCTCCGCGGAAAATGCCGCTCGTGCCAGCAACCCATATCACCACGCTATCTTGTGGTCGAAGTACTCGCGGGCTTGCTCTTTCTCGGCTGTTACGCTCATTTTGGTTTGACGCTCGGGATGTTGAAGTGCGCCGTGCTCGGCTACCTGCTGCTGGGGTTGATCTTCACCGACGCGGAAACCAAGCTTCTTCCCGACGCGATGACTCTGCCCGGGCTGGCTCTGGGAATTTTGTTCAGCCTGGTGGTTCCGGTGAATGACCTGGCTTCGCGAATCATGCCCGGCCTGGTATCGCCCGCCATGCGAGGCGAAATTTCATGGCGCATCTGGTCTCTGTCAGACTCGCTGCTGGGAGCGGCGGTCGGCGCCTCGTTTCTATATGGCGCAGCAGCCATTTACCTGCGAGCCCGTGGGGTCGAAGGGATGGGATTCGGCGACGTCAAGCTGATGGCGATGATCGGCGCGTTCCTCGGAACCAAGCTCACGGTCTTAACCATTTTTGCCGCGTCGCTCGCGGGTTCGCTGTTTGGGCTGAGTACGGTTCTCGCGGTCTGGGTAAAGCGCCTTCGCCGGATTGAGGCGCGCGGCAATTCTTCGCGCGTTTCCTCGGACATTTCTTCGGGCGTTTCTTCGCGCATTTCTTCATATGAGGCCCGGCGGCGCGCTTGGCGCTCGGCACGCACGGCACTTCGCTATTACGAGATGCCGTTTGGCGTCTTTCTCGGCGGCATGGCGATTTTGTCGTTCCTGTTTGGCAACCGCCTCCTGCACTGGTATTGGAGGGCGCTGTGAGGCTGCTGATGAATCCGCTGGCGAATCCGATGATACTGCGCATGGGCCTGCTTCTCGTCGCTGCCATCGCAGCTTTCGGGTTGGGCTTATTCCTGATTCGGCGCCTGCGGGAGAATCTCGTACCGGAACCCGAATCGCTGAATCACTCTCCCTTGGCGGCGGAGGGATTGCCGGTGCACGCCTATCACGCCGTCATTCAGCAACTGAAGCAGCAAAAACATGAGCTCGCCGCCCAGCAACTCTCGGAGCGCAGAAAAGCTAAGGCCTCCGACACGCTGAGCTCGACCATACTCTCGAACCTTTCCTGCGGCGTTCTATTTTTCAATACCAGCGGCCTGGTGCGGCAAGCGAACTCGGCTGCGCGCAAGCTGTTGGGATTTGCCTCGCCGGTGGGACTGCATGTCGCCGATCTTTTCCGTACGGCGACGCTCCGCCCGGAAAACCCTAGTTCGAGTTCAGGTTCGAATTCAGGTTCGGGTTCGGAATCGAGTGTCGAGCAAGCTCTTGCTCCCGCTCTGGCGGGGAAGGCAACGGTTCGAGGGCTGGTGGTGAATTACTTCACACGGGATGGAGAAAGCCATGTACTCGAAGTGATGGCCTCTCCAGTTCTGTCTGAAGACGCGAGTCTCATGGGCACGACTCTTGTGCTAACCGACAGGACCGACATTGAGCGCATCCGGCACGATCAAAAGATGCACCAGGAAATTTCTTCGGACCTCGCGCTCGGACTGCGCAATTCCCTGACTACGATCGCGGGATATGCGCAGCAACTGGCGTGCAGCCGGGACCCGGAACTGGCGCATCAGTTGGCCGACGGCATCGCCCACGAAGCAGCGCAGTTGGACCGGACCATTGGCAGTTTCCTCGGAGGCGCACGGGCTGCGACCACAAGTTCTTGATATTAGCGATTGCAGGCTGCGATCAGAATCGCGAGCTTGCGAAAGGATGATCACATGAAGCACATGAAATGGATGGCAATCGGTACTCTGCTCCTGTTGGGGGTCAGCGCCGCAGCCGCTCAGTCACTCGGCGATTACGCGCGGGAAACTCGCAAGAGCAAAGCCGCAACGAATTCGACCAGCCGGCACTACGATAACGACAATCTGCCTACCAACGAATCTCTGAGCGTGGTCGGGCAGCCGCCGCCCGCCGACGATGCTGGGAATGCGAGTTGCACGCCAGCCACAAAAGCGGCCGATCCCGCTGCGGCCGCCGCCGAACGTCAGAAGACGGCGGACGAGTGGAAGAAAAAGCTCGACCTGCAGAAAGAGAAAATCGATTCCCTGAACCACGAGCTCGACCTCGAGCAGCGCGAATATCGTCTGCGCGCGGCCGCCATGTATGGCGATGCCGGCAACCGTCTGCGCAATGAAGCAGCGTGGGATAAGGAAGACGCGCAGTACAAAAGCGACATCGACAGCAAGCAGAAAGCGCTTGATGCCGCCCGGCAGGACCTCGACGAGATGCAGGAGCAGGCGCGCAAGGGGATTGTAGAGAAGGAAAAGGACAACGACAAAGACACCGGCAAGGGCAGCGAAAACAAGGACAAGGACAACGACAAAGACAAGGACAAAGGGTAAAGATCACCGATAGGTCTTCTTCACCGCCCCGGGCATCAGGATTCCCCGATCCGCTCCCGTATCTGCCGCGCGGGATGCCGCCCGTGGACCCAGTGGAACTTACGCCACTCGTCGGCCGTCAAAGGCCCGAGAAACGGGTGGTCCAAGATTTTCATCCGGGCGCCGAACCTGCGCTCGCAATCCTCCAGGCCCGAGCTCATCCTCTGAAGCTCCGGCGCAATGGCTTGCTGAACCTCCTCCGGCGACATTCCGCGCGGGGTCGAACGCTCCGGCGCCTTGCGGCCGGCTGGCATATATCCGAAATTCACGACGAGCAGCGTGGCCACGCGATGCTTCAACGTAGCGCGCGTCGCCAACGGAGCACCCGTCTCCAGGCATTTTGCCATTCCGCGGTTGGTGTTCTTGTAGGTAAGGAAAAGGTGCTCCAGGATCTGGGCTGCATTCCACTTTCCGGCAGGAGCCTGCGCCAAGGCGCTCGGGCTGGCGCCCGCTTTTGCATCTTCGAGTTCCTGCCGCAAACGTTCGAGATAGGAATTCATGGCGCCGGTTCAGTACAATGATTCGCGAAACGACGATTCGCCGAACACCGATCACTAAGCAACGGATCGCGAAAAGACGGATCGCGAATCGCCGGCCAAAGCCGGATCAGGAAAATCGTCGATGAAAAAACTAGTCGTTGCAGTTGCAATTCTAGCAGCCGGATTGATGGCCGGGTGCTCTTCGGAACCAAGCAAGCCGACAACGGCGGAGACGCCCCAACCGAAGGCTCCGGAGGCAATCACCGGAAGCAGCGCGTTCTACAAGTGCTACATCTCCGCCCGCGGCTGGGCGCCGGATGTTCAACCGTATCGGGTGGAGTCACAACCTGCCACGGACTCCAAGGGCCGGGACGGCAAGGCCGGCGAGTGGCGCGCCGGATTCGCCTCCCCGTCGCTGCACTCGACCAGATTCTATATCTGGGCAAACGGCGATATTTCTCACAGCGTCGACGACACCTACAGTCCGACCAATTCCAGCACTCAGATTTTCAACGTCCAGTTTCTCAAAGTGGATACGGATAAGGCCTTTGCCGTCGCCCAGCAGCACGGCGGAGACAAACTGCTGGAGAAGGAACCCGACACGCCTGTTCTTTATGTGCTGGACTGGAACCGGCAGACGAACGAACTCCTGTGGCACGTAATCTATGGAACGGACCGCGATACCGCCAAGCTGCGGGTGGTCGTGAACGCATCCACCGGGGATTTTTCGCGGGTGGAGAAGTAAAAACTGCTTCGGGCTACGAGCTTCGGGCCGCGAGCAAACACGAACCGGTTGCTCGAAGCTCACGGCTCGTAGCTCGAAGCGTCTCACTGCGCTTTCGGGAGCCGGCCCAGTGAGGCGCGCGCATCCTTGGCAAGCGGGCCTTCCGGCAGAATCTTCAGATACTGTTCGTAGTATTTTCTGGCTTCGGTTTTATCTCCCAGTTTTTCCTGGCACACGGCGAGACGGAAGCTGGCAATGGCGTCGTTGTCTTTGTAGTAAAGAGCTTCCTTGTAGCGATCGAGCGCGGCGCGATAGTTCTTGCGCTTGAAATAGTAGTCGCCGACCTCAATGTCTTTCAGCGCCTTCAGCGGGTTCCAGGGATGGAACTCCTGCACGCCGGAGTTGTCCGGGGCGCTCGAGGCCTCGGGGATGTCGAGGCCCGCGATGGCATCTCTGCTGCCGGGATGGTTCTTGGCATCGTCCTTGGGCGGGCTGATGTCGATCCTCGTATCGTGGCTGGAACTTTCCTGGGCCTCGCGATTGCGGTCGGCAGCCTTGTCCGAGGCCATCTTGTCCGACGAATCCTGTGCCTGCGAAAGAGCCGACAGCAGCGCCAGGAAAACAATCAGGAATCGAATACGCACGCCTCCATTGTATCGCTTCAGAGGAAGGTCGAAGCAGGGCCGATGAGCGGAAACGTCAGAGGAAGCGCATATCAGCAATTTCTCAGTTGGAGTAATTGATTCCATGACAATGTCGGCTCCCACGCCCGAGTAAACTTTGGTGGTGCGAACCAACCAAGGCTCGGGAGAAAGGAGCCGAACATGCTACGCCTGATTGCAACAGTTATGGACTGGTAGCCCTAGGACAGAGATGAGAGTCCCTCAAATGCGACCTTAACTCGAAACTAAATCTATCTTTCCGAGGGTGGCTTTTGGGGCTTCGAGAAGCCCCTGTCAGTGTGCTGGAAGAGTCAGTGGACAACCCACTGCTCCCTTATTACTTCGGTGAGCAAATCAAGAGTAACCGCCTTTTACCAGCCCTGCTCGCCTATGCTTAAATCGAGTCATGAAGCAGATTCAACGGCCAGTTGGGAGTGAGGTGGCAATAGAGGCTCTCAGTGCGCGGTGGCGGCGCATCGCGCTGTTGCTGTTGGGGTTGGTGTTGCCGCAGATCCTGCTTTATGGTCCCTCGCTGACGGGAAGCAAGGTTTTATTGCCGTTAGATATCCTTGCTGCGAAGGGGGTGTACCTGCCCGCCCCCGCGAATGGCGTAAGGCCAACTCCTTACAACTTTGTGTTGCAAGACCAGGTGCTGATAGGAGCACCGGCCATGGAGTATGCGGCGAAGGAGATGCGTGCAGGGCGGATACCGCTGTGGAATCCGCTGAGCTTCGCAGGAGTTCCATTCGCCAGCTTCCCGAAGTACTCTCCGTTTTTCCTGATCTTCTGTTGTTGGCCCTCGCCGACGACACTGGCGTACATTCAGTTACTTAAGTCGGTTCTGGCGGGGGTTGGGGCGTACCTGTTTTTCAGGCGGGCACTAGGTGCAGGGTTCTGGGCGGCGACTATTGGGGCTTGGTGCTACCCCCTCACGGGCTTTTTCGTGCTGTGGCAAGGATACGCCCTCACGTCGGTAGTCGCGTGGCTGCCGTGGATCCTGTTGGCGGTGGATTACACGATCCGAAAGGCAAAAGGGTTTGGTTCCGTCCTGTTAGGGATCTTTACGGCAGCAGCGGCGCTGAGCGGGCAACTTGACGTGGCGGCACTGGTGTTGCTGAGCTCGGGCCTGTACGCGATCGGTCGCCTGGTCGAAGTCTACGGATGGACGAACTGGAGACGAGGCGCCATTCCAGCGATCGCAGCCCTGATCTTGGGCTGGGGGTTGGGGCTTTGCATCGCCGCGCCGTACATAGTGCCACTTCTTGAGTATTCGCGCACAGGCGAGCGTTTCAGCAGGCGCGCCGCGGGGGAGGAGGAGCGGCCGCCGGTTGGACTTGCGGCATTGCCCCAAATAGTGCTGCCCAACCTATATGGTTCGACCCGGACGGGATCAATGCGGATTGTTGACGGGAACCAACTGGAGAGTTCCGCTGCGGGATATGCGGGGCTGTTGGCGACGTTGCTTCTGGCCCCTCTAGCGTTCTGCCATCGTAATCTGAAGGGCAGGAGCTTCTTGTGGTTGGGATTGATGGTGTTGTCGTTGGGGTGGGTGCTGGACATTCCCGGGGTGATACACCTCATGCAGCTGCCAGGCGTCAACTTCCTCTCATACAACCGCTGGATGATGCTAACGGGGTTCGCGCTAACAGCGCTCGCCGTCACCGGGATCGACGCAGTTATGAAAGGAATGGTGAAGTCGCGGCACTGGTTCGCAGTCCCTGCGCTGCTGGCGGCGGGACTGTGCGTGTGGTGCCTCTATCGAATGGGCCACTTGCCGGCGAAATTGAACATTCTTGACGCGCCTGCGAACGCAATGTACATGGGAATTCCCGCCCGTCGGGCCCTCGCCATGGCGGGAGAATACTTTACGTTCTACTATGCGATCGGAACAGGGCTGGGGGCGCTGACCGTGGGGGGGTGGGCCTTGCTGTACTCGGGCGCGCGAAGTCGAGGCTGGATGGTGGCAATCGCGGGCAGCCTAATGATGGCGGAGTTGCTGATATACGCCTACAACGTGAACCCGCAGTGCGATCCGGCGCTGTACTACCCGCAGGTCCCAGCGTTGGAAGAGTTGAAACAGAGACCCTCCGGGCGGATTTTGGGCGTGTCGTGTTTGCCGCCGGCACTAAACTTGATGATCGGATTGCCGGATATTCGTGGCTATGACGCCGTCGATCCCAAGCGATTGCTGGACGTGCTGGAGTTCGCGCAACAGCAGGGGACGTCAGTACCGCCTCATCCGTACGCGCGGACGCAAGCGTTCATCCCATGGGGCACTTGGACGAGTGACGGGGCGCTGCGCGTTTCGCCAGTGCTGAGCATGCTGAACGTGCGGTACCTGATTTTTTGCCAGGATTTGTCGAGCCAAATCAAGGCAATCATCCGGGGTGATGGTTATACGGTAGTGGAAAATGAACTCGCAATGGCGCGAACGTTCGTGCCTCAGACAGTCCAAGTAGTGGACGAAGCGCAGCAGTTGATGGACCAGTTGCGAGCGGTGACCTTCGACCCTGCACGGGTGTCCTATGTGACTGAGCATCTGGACTTGCCCGCGGTGTCCCGCGGCGCCACGAAGATACTAGAGGACTTCCCCGGACGCGTGGTGCTCAATGCGTCCATGGACACCGCGGGCATGGTTGTCCTGGCGGATTTGTGGGACAAAGGATGGCAGGCGCAGGTCGATGGCCAGGTCACGCCAATCCTTATAGTGAATCACGCTATACGTGGCGTCGTCGTACCGCCAGGGCAACACAGGGTGGTATTCCGATATGCGCCAGACAGTGTCCGGATTGGCTGGATGATCTCGGGCGCGGCGGTTGCGGTGGGATTAGGATTGGCGGCGTGGATCATGCAGTGGAGGCGAAAGTCGAGACGGGTCAGCGCAGGTGAACTGAAATCTGTCAATTGAGAACCTTACTCATTGAGCCGGTCGTGGGCGAAACGCCGATGAGCTAAACCGTAGACAAGAGCCCGAAAAAAACCAGGCCGCCCACTGATGGGACGGCCTGGTTTGGCAAAGTCCTCCGGGGAGGAGGGCAAAACTTGTACTTACATCGACGGCGGATTCGCGCTCGCCGTCGGAGCCGGAGTGCTGGCAGGCGCCTGCGCCGGGGTCGTCGAGGCCCCAGTATTGGTCATCAGCCGGATATCCACGCGGCGGTTCTTGGCGCGGCCGTCGCGAGTTTTATTCGACTCGACCGGCTTATCCTTGCCCAGCCCGATCAGATAAATCTTGTAGCCCGGAACGTTCTTCTCCGCAGCCAGGTACTGAATCACAGCGTTGGCACGGCGCTGGCTCAGATCGTAGTTGTACTCCGAGCTGCCCACCGAGTCGGTCGCGCCCTCTACCGTGATGATGTATCCCTTGGTAGTGGCAACGCTGGCGGCAAGCTGGTCGATGGCTTCCCTGGCTTCCTTCGTCAGATTGTCCTTGTCGAATCCGAAATGCACCGCCGTCTCCACCACTGGGCGATAGTTGTCGAGGTTGATGACCGTGTTGGTCAGAATATCCACACGTTGGGACGCGCTGTTCGCCGACAGTTGCGCCTTATCGGCCTCGCTTCCCGCAGCCAATGCCTTCTGGTCCACCGCTGCGGCCTGCGCCTGCACGGCCTGGATTCCGGCTTGGGCGCGCTGATCGACGTCCTTAATGTCTCTTGAATTCTTCGCCGTCAGGTCGTCGAGTTCGTTAGTTTTGTTGATAAGCGGCGTGGTCTGTTCACGCACGTAATTCTTGGTTGAACATCCGAGAGACGCGGCCATCACCGCCGCCAGCATTAGGGTCAATGTCAATGAGGTGCGATTCATAAGTTGGAGGGCTCCTTGCCCAAGTATTGCTCGGTACTTAGACCTATTCAAGATCCTGGTAAAAGTCTGCGAACTGGACCCACTCCCTGTTAAAGCACGGGGGATGCCATTTCGCGTTCGCAAAAGAAACTACTAAACCATTCTATATCAATATCTTGGAAGTGGCTGTGGGAAATGCATAAACCCCAGACCTAGCAATCCCGATACAAATCGTAGAAATTTTATACTCTTTCTTTTCTGGCTGCGAATTCTTCCCTCATTGTCATCAGGCTCTTGACGGCTGCCTCACATTACCGGCGGGGCACTGATCCCCATGGCCGCGAGAACGCGAATCAGTTCGCGGCGAACCACAGCCACGGTTGCCAGCAGAAACTTTCTCCGGCCCTCATTCGCTTCGATCAGGATTGGATAACGGTGATAGAAAGTATTGAAAAGCTGCGCCAGTTGAAAGGCGTGCTTGGCAAGATAAGCAGGTTCGGTAGTCGCGATGCACTGGCTCACGATATAAGAGGTTTTTGCCGCCGCCAGCCAGAGCTCCCAAATGTCGTTGCCGGATTCGCCAGTGAGGTACTTACCGAAATCCTCCGTAGAGACGCGGCTTGCCGCGTCTAGGCAAAACGCATCCGGATCGAATCCACCTTTGCGGAAAATGTTGGAAGCGCGGACAACGGCATACTGCGCGTAGGGGCCCGTGTCACCCTCGAAACTCAGGGCGTCCTTGAAATCGAAGGCGATCACCGAGGGCTTCGTGAACTTCAGCATGAAATAGCGCAGCGCCCCGATGGCAATCTGCGAAGCAATGCTGGCGCGCTCTGCTTCGCTCAACTCGGGATGACGACCATCAACTTCTTTGCCAGCCGAGGTGATGAGAGCATCCAGCAAATCATCCGCTTTCACGCCGAAGCCCTTGCGCCCGGAGACCTCAATCCACGACCTCGCCTTGTCTTCTTCGCTGAGTTGGTAGCCGAGTTCGGCAGCGCAGCGCGGCGTGAGTGCGACCATCTCGTAGGAGAAGTGCGTGTAGCGATCGGCGGCTTCGTCGTGGCCGAGCCCGCGCAAAGCTTCGATCACCGTGTTCTGCGCTTCAGACTGGCGCGCATCGATGACGTTGTAAATCTCGGCCACATCGCCAAAGTGGGGATGCTCTCGCTCGCCGTCGGTGGTTGAGATCCAGCACTCGTGGGCATTGGGATAGCGAAAGAATTTCCGATAGCCGAAATCGCGCCCGAGCAGGCCGAACTTCCACATGTGATAGGCGATGTCTTTGCCAACGTAACCGACCGTGCCGTTCGAGCGGACAATGACTTTCTGGTCTTCCTCGGCGATGTCCGGCCCGAACGACATCGTTTTTTGGTAGGCGTCCTCCGTGTCCCCCGTGTCCTCTGTGGTTAAGGTTTTTGCCGCGGAAGTTCCCGCCCGCCGCATCACCCAGCAGCCTTCGTTCTTGCCTTCCGTCTCGTACGTGAGAACACCCGCTTCCTTGAGCTTTGCAAACGCCGCGTCCCAAAAATGAAGGTGCAGGATTTCGCTCTCGCGCGGCAGGAAGTCGTACTCAATATCGAGCCGATCCATGGTTTCAAGATGGCGCTTAAGCACGGCAATCGAAATCAAATCCGCAATCGCCGCCGTCTCATTGTTACCTTCCTCAATCGAGCGCAGCGTCGCAGCGCGCGCCTGCAAGTTCGACTTGTCCTCTTCATACCAATGCGAGACGCGGGCATAGAGATCCCAGCATACGTAATCGAACCGGGGCGCAGCGGCGAGCGCCTCGATCTGAGCACGGGACTTCTGCTCAATATGGAGGAATCCAACCACCACGTCGGCAACCTGCACTCCGGTGTTGTCGATGTAATTCTGGACGTCCACTTCCCTGCCCGCAAAGCGCAGCAGGCGGACGAACGTATCGCCGAGAATGGCGTTGCGCGGGTGCCCGATATGCGCCGCCTTGTTGGGATTGATGCTCGAATGCTCGACCAGCACCTTGCCGGTGGGAACATCCGCGGACGGAGACCGATCAGCGGCAAGTTCTGTGGCCAGCTCCGCGCGGTTTGCGCGAACGTTGATGTACCCGCCGCCTGCCACCTCGAATTTCTCAAAGCCGCGAATCGCACCGATCCCGGCGACAATCTCTTCCGCAATCTTGCGCGGCGCCTTGCGAAGTTTCCGGGCGAGTTCGAAAGCGATCGGCAACGCGTACTCGCCGAATTCGATTTTCGGCGGCTGCTCGACGACAATGTTCGTGATTTCCAAGTCGTAAGTACGACGCAGAAACTCGCGCAGATGTTCGACCAGTCGGCGTTCCAGATATCGATACAAGGATGCCCTCTAACTTATTGAAGGAACAGTGATTCTAACAAACCTGCGGCGCGCGGCGGGTTTGACGGCAATGCGAGTGGCACCTATGATGAAAACTCGGCGGAAAACCGCTATTAGCCGTTGGCTCTTAGCCTTTAGCTAAAAGCCAAGAGCTAACAGCCAAGAGCGATTTTCGTCATGCGCATAGCCTACCTCGACTGTTTTTCCGGCGTCAGCGGCGACATGTTTCTAGGCGCGCTGGTGGATGCTGGCGTGTCTCCAAAGCTTCTGGAAGACACGGTCGCGGCGCTCGATATCGGTGCGCGCCTGGAGATTTCGCGGGTGGTGCGCGGCGGAATTTCGGCGACCAAAGTGGACGTGTACTCCAACCGCGAAAAAGACCTGCCGCGGGAAGTTTTCTGGCAGCAGGGGCACCATCATGCTCACGAACACTCACGCGGCCGAGGGCTGAACGAGATTCGCCGGATTATTGAAAAAGCATCCATCAGCAGCGATGCGAAAAGAACCGCGATCAAAATCTTCGAGACGCTGGGCGAGGCCGAAGCCGAGATTCACAATACGTCCGTCGAGCAAGTCCACTTTCACGAAGTTGGCGCCGTCGATGCCATGGTTGATATCGTCTGCGCCGCAGTGGGGGCGGAATCTCTTGCGGTCGAAGAATGGGTATGCTCGCCGCTGAATGTGGGAGGTGGAACCGTCAAGTGCGCGCACGGAACCCTTCCCGTACCGGCACCGGCGACGCTGAAGTTGCTTCGCGATGCGCCGGTGTATTCGTCGGGACCACAGGTCGAATTGGTGACGCCGACCGGCGCGGCAATCGTGAAGACGCTGAGCGGCCGGTTCGCGCCGTTTCCAGCGATGAAGATCGAGAAGGCGGGATACGGCGCGGGAACTCGGGATTTCCCCGAGCACCCGAATTTGCTGCGGCTAACGATTGGAGAAGCTAGGCCAGCGGACGTCGCGAGTCCATCGCCGAGTACATCGCCAAATGAATCGAATGACAGGATCACAGTCCTCGAAGCGAATCTCGATGACCTGAGCCCGCAAGTGCTTGGCTACGCGATGGAGCGGTTGCTTGCGGAAGGAGCGCTGGATGTGTTCAGCGTCCCGGTACAAATGAAGAAGAGCCGCCCCGGCGCGTTGCTCACCGTGCTCGCGAAAATGGAAGACGCGAATCGCCTGACCAACTTGATCTTCGCCGAGACCACAACTCTGGGCGTGCGCCGCCGCGAGGAACAACGACAGACGCTCTCACGACGATGGCAAACGGTGGACACGACGTGGGGTCCGGTGCGGATCAAGATCGCCAATATGAATGGCACGGTCTCGAACTATGCCCCGGAATATGAAGATTGCCGGGCGCTAGCGGAGGCGCAACATGTGCCGCTCCGGACGGTGATGCAGGAAGCGATCCAGCAGTATCTTCGAGCCGAGCGAAAAGCATGAACCTGCGCCTCGTGTAGAGACGGGGCTTGCCCCGTCTCAAGCAGCGCGACACTGCCGGAGACGCGGCAAGCCGCGTCTCTACAGGAAACTTAGACCGAAACCAAAATCATGAGCAAAAAGTTCTACATCACGACCCCGATCTACTACGTCAACGCGCATCCGCACATTGGGCACGCCTACACCACGATTGCCTGCGACACGATCGCGCGGCGGCACCGCATGCTGGGAGATGACACCTGGTTCCTGACCGGCACCGATGAACACGGTCAAAAGATCGAGCGCGCAGCCCAGGCTGCGGGCAAGACGCCACAGCAGTTCACCGATGAAATTTCCGCGGAATTCCGTGCCCTCTGGGATCGCATGGGCTTGACCTACGACGATTTCATCCGCACCACATCGGAGCGGCACAAACAGGGCGTGCAGGCGTTGTGGCGCAAGATCAGGGATAACGGCAACGGATACATCTACAAGGGGACCTACTCCGGTCAATACTGCGTTTCCGATGAGCTTTACGTGGACGCGGTCGGCCCGGGCGCTCCCTGTCCGATTTGCGACCGCCCGACGGAAACCGTCCACGAAGAAAATTACTACTTCAAGCTCTCGGCATTCCAGGACGAGTTGATCCGCCTTTACACCGACCAACCGGATTTCATCCGCCCCGAGACGCGGCGCAATGAAGTGCTCTCATTCGTGCGCGGCGGCCTGCGCGATCTTTCCATCAGCCGCTCGACGTTCTCCTGGGGCATCCCTGTGCCTGACGATCCCAAGCATGTCGTCTACGTCTGGCTGGACGCGCTGGCGAACTACATTACCGCGCTCGGCTATGGCTCAAACAACAGCCGCAAATTCGACAAGTACTGGCCCGCTGACTTGCACATGATCGGCAAAGAGATTGTGCGCTTCCATTGCGTCTACTGGCCGGCGTTCCTGCTCGCCGCCGGATTGCCGTTGCCCAAGTGCATCATGGCGCACGGCTGGCTGCTGTTTGAAGAAAGCAAAATGTCGAAGTCGCGCGGAAATATCGTGCGCGCCGAAACCATCGTGGATGTGCTCGGCGCCGACGCCCTGCGATACTTCCTGCTGCGCGAAGTCGTCTTCGGACAGGATGGATCGTTTAGTTTCGATGCGCTGGTGCAGCGCTATAACTCCGATCTCGCGAATGGACTCGGCAATCTCGCCAGCCGCACCCTGACCATGATCACGCGCTATTTCAAAGGAGAAGTACCGTACCCTGCGCACGCGCACACTCCGGCGGATGCCGCAATTGCGGATGCGGCAAGAAAAGTTATCACCGACTACGGCACACTATTTGACCAATACCAGTTCTCGCGGGCGCTCGAAACCGCCTGGGGACTAGTCAGCGCGGTAGACAAATACATCGTTGAAAACGAGCCTTGGTCTCTGGGCGATAAAAAGGACGAGGAGAGCCGCTCGCGCCTGGCAACCGTGCTCTACACCAGCGCCGAAGCTTTGCGAATTGTCACCGCTCTCGCGCATCCGGTGATACCAGACGCCACCGCGAAGATCTGGTCCCAGTTGGGCCTAGGAGACATCAAGAAATTCGACCTGACCGAATTGCAGTGGGGACAGTTGCATCTCGGCACAAAGTTGGGCGCCGTCCAGGCCGTGTTTCCAAGGGCAGACAAATCGGCAGTAGAGAGGATGCAGAAAATGGAAGAACAGAGTGCAAGTGGAGCGACGGGCGTCTCGCCCGTCCAGCCGAGCGAAGCTCGGCCCCCGGCCGCACCCAAAGCACCGGCCGCCATTCCCGATGGCAAGATCAGCATCGACGACTTCGCGAAAGTAGAATTACGCGTGGCGCAGGTGAAGACCGCGGAGCGCGTAAAGGGAGCCGACAAATTGCTGCGTTTGGAAGTCGATCTCGGAACCGAAGTGCGCCAACTGGTGGCCGGCATTGCCGAGGCTTATGAGCCGGAAACACTGATCGGACGCAAGGTCGTGATCGTGGCCAATCTAGCGCCTCGCAAACTGCGCGGACTCGAATCAAACGGCATGATCGTTGCCGCCGCGCCCGAAGGCGGCAAGCCGGTGCTGGCAAGCTTTCTGGAAGATGTACCCGTCGGCACGCGCCTGAAGTAGCGCTGCCGAGCTTCGCTCGGCCTGGAGGGGCGAGGACGCCCGCCCCCACACAATCTCGCGAACGACCGGCGACTAACGACCAACGACCGTGTTCATCGATTCTCACGCTCATCTCGAAGGCAAACGCTACGACGTCGATCGTGACGAAGTGCTGGCGCGTGCGAAACAGACCGGGATCGAAGCCTTTCTCGCGATCGGAAACGGCGATGGGCCGGACACAGCCGACTGCGGGATTCGGTTGGCGGAGAAATACGACGGGAAACCGGAATATCCGCGAATATGGGCGAGCGTCGGAATTCATCCTCACGAAGCAAGCCTTGCGAACGAAGCCGCTGATTCCCAAATGCTGCAATGGGCGCGGCATCCCAAAGTGATTGCGTGGGGAGAAATCGGCCTCGACTATTTTTACGACCACTCGCCCCGAGAAGTACAGAAAGCAGTCTTCCGCCAGCAGATGGAACTGGCGCGAACGGCAGAGTTGCCCATCATCATCCATTGCCGTCCATCCGACAACAGCGAGAACGCCTGGGACGACTGCCTATCCTTGATCATCGAACATTGGACTTCCAGCGGATTGGGCGGCATTCTGCACTGTTTCACCGGAAGCGTCAAGCATGCGCGACGCGCGCTCGATATGGGTTTCATGATTTCTTTTGCCGGCAATGTCACCTTTCCCAAGGCGCAGTCGATCCGCGACGCGGCGCAAATGGTTCCGCTCGACCGCATGCTGATTGAGACCGACTCGCCCTACCTGGCGCCGATTCCGCATCGCGGCCAGCGCAACGAACCAGCGTTTGTAAGGGAGGTGGCCCGCCAGATCGGCGAACTGCGCAACTTGTCCGCGGAGGAGATCGGCTCACGAACCACGCAGAACTTCTACAAATTCTTTGAACTCGCGCCGCAACCTGCAAACCCGGAAGCACCCGCATAACAAGCCTGCGCAGACGATGCCTCTTCTGTTACCCTCTGGAGTACATGTTTGGGGCGAACGATCCGCGGGGCTCTGCGCTTTCGAGCGGGGGCATCCCTCAACATGACAATCTGGAGATTTAAGAAGGCCGTCATATTTCTTGACAGCGATTTTGGCGGTGACATCCCATGCCCGATAACAGTTTCGATATTGTCAGCAAAATCGATCTCGCGGAAGTTTCCAACGCCATCCAGCAGGCGATGAAGGAAGTCAGCACTCGCTTCGATCTGAAGGACTCGAAATCCCAGATCGCGATGGAGGGCACGGACGCGATCCTGCTTCACTCCGCCGATGAATTCAAAATGAAGGCGGTAAACGACGTCTTCCAGCAGAAACTGGTCAAACGGGGTGTCCCGCTGAAAGGCTTGACCTATGGCGCGCTGGAGCCGGCCGCCGGAAGCACGGTGAAACAGAAGATCACCATTCAGCAGGGAATCCCGATTGAAAAGGCGCGGGAGATCGTGAAGCTGGTCAAGAATTCAAAGAAAAAAGCGCAAGCCTCGATCCAGGGCGACGTAGTGCGAATCAGCAGCAAGGATCGCGATACACTGCAGGAAATAATCGCGATGGTCAAGCAGCAGGATTTTGGCATTGAATTGCAGTTCACGAATTACCGGAGCAACTGAGCAAATTGGCTACCACGACGTCCATCAACGGAAAAGAACTCTTCGATCTTCTGCGTGACGATATTGCCGCGATCGAAGAACAGTTTGGACGCGACACGGTCTCGGATGTCGCAGCGATTACGGAGATCGGCGAATACCTGCGCGCCGGCGGCGGAAAGCGAATCCGCCCGGCGCTGTTGCTGCTCTCTGCCAAACTGCTCGGCTACAAAGGCAAGGGCGCGGTAAAGCTCGCTTCGGTCGTCGAGATCATTCACACCGCGACGCTCGTCCACGACGACATTATTGATGAGGCCCAAATCCGCCGCGGCCGTCCCGCCGCCAACACGCAGTGGGGCAACTCGATGTGCGTGCTGGTCGGCGATTGGCTCTACATGCAGGCATTCAAGATCGCGGTGCAGGAGCGCAATTTCCGCATCGTGGACATGCTGATCGAACTGACGCAGCAGATGGTCGAAGGCGAACTGCTCCAGATGGAGAAACTCGGCAAGCTGATCTCGCTGCAGGAGCACCTCGATCTGATCTATCGCAAGACGGCGTGCCTGTTCTCGGTGTGCATGCGAGTCGGCGGCATCCTTGGCGGCGCCACCACGCCCCAGGAGGAACGCCTTGGCCAGTACGGCCGCGATCTTGGCATGGCCTTCCAAATCGTGGACGATGTGCTCGACCTCACGGCGTCAGAGAGCGTGCTCGGCAAGCCCGTTGCCAGCGACTTGCGTGAAGGCAAAGCTACCATGGCCGTCATTCATGCTCTGGAGCGCTGCACCGCCGCCGAGCGCCACCAGATCGAAACCATCCTGCGCGACCGCGCATTCAATGGCGTCACTCACGCCGAGATCCTGACCATCCTGCATCGTTATGGCTCTCTCGAATACGCCTCCAAAGAGGCCGCCCGTTACGCCGAATCCGCGCGCAACGCCATCTGCATATTTCCGGACTCGGAGATCAAACGAGCGCTGCTCTGGGCGCCGGAGTTCGTGGTGGCGAGAGAGAAATAGCGGTCGGCATTTAGCGCTCGTGTAGGGACGGCCGCCCCCGGCCGTCCAAACCGAGCGCAGCTCGGCAGTTGCCAGTGAGCGCGGCAACTTTGGGATTTGCTCTTAGCCCTTCACCGCAATCCCCAGCAAAGCGTCCATTCTTCAAAAGCGGTCCCGATCCCAGAAACGGAGTAGCGCCGTGGCGGGATTGTTATACTAAAAAAGCCTTTTTTCACAATGACCGACCTGCTCTCACTGATTTCGCGCCATGGCTACCTGTTCTTGGCGCTAGTGTGCTTTGCGGAGGCCGTCGGTCTTCCACTGCCCGCCGCGCTCGCCATCCTCACCGCCGGCGCGGTCGCTGCTTACGGCGGTCTGCACTTCTATCTCGTGTTCGGCATCGCCCTCCTGTCGATGATCAGCGGCGATGTCATTCTCTATTTCATGGGCAGGGTCAGCGGATGGGCGTTGTTGGGCTTTCTGTGCCGGCTTTCGGCGAATCCGGAAACTTGCATTCTGCGATCGGCAGAATATTTTTACCGGCGCGGTAAGCAAACGCTGCTTTTCGCCAAGTTCATCCCCGGCATCAACATCATGTCTCCGCCGCTCGCCGGAAGCATGAAAATGCGGCTGGGAGATTTTTTGCAATTCGATACCCTCGGAGCAACTTTGTATGTTGGCGCGTATGCCGTCGCGGGATATCTCTTCAGCGACGCGCTACGCGCCATCACGCGCGGACTGCGCTCCGTTGGCTTCGCCGCCGAGGTCATCTTCGGCATCGGACTCGCCGCCTATGTCGTCTATCGCATCTGGGTTTACCGCAAGTACCGTCTGCTCGATGTGATTCCTCGCATCCAGGCGGAGGAGCTCGCAAAAAGACTGGCATCCGGCGCGGCTCAGAACATGCTGATCGCCGATGTCCGCAGCCACGGCTACTACGATGCCGACTCCGAACGCATTGCCGGATCAATCCGCATCGAGCCCAACAACCTCGTCGAAGAAATCAAGCACCTGCCCAAGGATCAAGAGATTTATCTCTACTGCACTTGAGCACGCGAAGCCACCAGCGCCCGGGTGGCGCGCCAATTACAGCAGCTCGGATTCAAGGTGTTCGTCATCGCCGGTGGCCTGCGTGCCTGGCGCAAGGCTGGGCACCCGGTGGAACGAGTTCCCCACGACGACGTGGTCAAGCTGCCGATGTTCAATTAACGCAAATCGATAAAGCGCATCTTTAGCGCATCTCCGTGACCCGTCTCCTTGGCAGAGTTGCAGCAGTTTGTTATCGTGCCCTTATGGCGCGGACCCAGAGCCTTTGCGGAGTAATTCTTGCGGCGGGCGAGTCCTCACGCATGGGGCGGGACAAGGCGCTGCTGCCCTGGCCTCCATCCTCAATCAGTGACACGTTCCTATCCGCCACCATACGGCTCTTCCTTTCCCACGTTGACGTCGTGCTGGTCGTAGTCGGCAAGAATGAAGCCGCGTTGGCTCCCATCGTTTATGCCAACGGAGCGTCGCTGGTAGTCAATCCTGATCCGGCGCGCGGGCAGTTCAGCTCCTTGCGGGCCGGCCTGCACGAAGTTCTCAACCGCGGCAGCGATGCTGCGATGGTCACGCTCGTGGATCGGCCTCCAGTCAAAATGGCAACGATTGAAACGCTCGAAGCCGCGTTCGCACACGCCACGGCACAACGGAAATGGGCTGTGATCCCGGAATACCAGGGAGAACATGGGCATCCAATTCTGCTGGGCCGCGAGATGCTGGAAGCGTTTCTGAGGGCTCCGGAAACAGCGAGCGCGCGCGACGTCGAGCACGCGCACCAGACTGAGATCGAGTACGTTCCAGTGGACGACCCGCTGGTCGCGGTCAACGTGGATACGCCGGAGCAGTATGCTTCCTTGAATTTGCCCCCACAGCATCCGTCGAGTTAATTCCCGCCAAGGCCCTATATTTATATTGATCGAATGATGACAAGTCTCGCACCTCCTCAAACTGAATTCATAGAAAGTGTACTCAGCCTCAAACCGCGCGTAGCCGCATTCGACTGCGATGGCACGCTCTGGTCTGGAGACGCCGGCGAAGGCTTTTTCTCCTGGGAACTTGATCAGGCGCTGCTGCCGGACGAGATCGCCCGTTGGGCACGTTCCCGCTACGCCGACTACAAAGCACGCCTGGTCCCCGAAGAGGTCATGTGCGGAGAAATGGTCACCATGCACCGCGGACTGCGCGAAGAAATCGTGCAGCAGGCGTGCGACACATATTTTGCCCAGGCCATCGCCCCCAACATTTTCCCGGAAATGCGCGAACTGGTGCAGCGCCTGCGCCAATCCGGATGCGACGTCTGGGCCGTTTCCTCCTCGAACCAGTGGATCATTCGCTCGGCTATGAAGTTCTTCGGCATCCCGCAAAATCGCATTCTGGCCGCGGAAGTGGCAGTAGAGAACGGCACCATCACCGACCGGCTCATTCGAGTTCCCAGCGGCCCCGGCAAGTCGGAGGCGATTCGATCCGCGCTCATGCTCAAATCGTCTCCCGATCATGTGCCTGATTGCGCGTTTGGCAACGCGATCTGGGACCGCGAGATGCTCGCCATGTCCAAGCACCCATTCGCCATCAATCCAAATCCGGATCTGAAAGAGATCGCGCTCGCCAACGGCTGGACGGTTTATCAACCGGACACGAATCACGCTGGGCGGTAGCATCTGATTTCATTATTTGCTGCCTGTTTACTCAGAAGGTATTGATGCGTGTTTACCACCACCCCCTTATCGCGAAGTCTCGATGAGCGGGGCACCCGGCTCCGGGTTCCTAGTGTACACACCTGATTACAGCAGTTAGGGTTCAGCGGCGGCGAACGCCTTTCGGAAACGATGCAGGAGTGCCGTCAGGCTCGAAAGCTCCTCTGAAGTAAAGGACGTGAAGACGGCACGAAACTTCACCAGGTTCAGCTTGTGCTGCTTTTTGATGACGGTCTCGCCTTTCGCGGTCAGTCGCGCGATCAGCTTGCGGCGGTCCTCGCCGTCTACCTGCGATTTCACTAAACCATCGCGCTCGAGAGCTGCCATGAGCCCGGACACCGTTGCGCGCGTCACGCCCATAGCCGCCACGATGTGCTTGTGCGGGATGCCTTTCCCTTTGCTCGCCCACAGCGCCATCAGGATCTGGTAACGTGCGACCGATCCCACGGAACCGGCCATCCACTCGCTGATCGCGTTGTCAACATGCTGCGCAGTCGCGCGCAGCGTGAACACCGTTCTCAGCCCCTGCAGCTCGCGTTCCGATAGGTGCTGGCGAATCTTCTCCATGACCGCGGGCGGTGGTCCCGGAGGACGCTCGACCGGCTTTCGAAGGCTCATGGCCTGGTCTCCGGAATCAGTTTGGCACCTAACTATCTGACATGTCAATACATTCCAGCTGGCCGCTCCGGACCCGCAAGCGGGCAAGTCCTGCCTCACAAACATTGTGCGACCATTGTTAGGAGCCTAACATCTATTTGTTTGGTGGCTAACCATTATGGCCCACCGAAAAGGAGAGTTTCCATGAACACCCAAATCACCGTCCATCCCAAACTGCAGCATTACGGGCTCACCACCGCAAACCTGGATGCCATGACTGACTGGTACCGCAAAGTGCTTGGCATGACCGCCAACCATCGTGCGACGGTGCCGCCCGAAGCACAGGGCCGGGCGCCATTTTCGGCGTTTGCATTTCTCAGCAACGATGAGCTGGATCATCGCCTCGTGCTCTTTGAAGTGCCTGGCGCCTCAGTCGACCCCGACCGACGCCGCCACACGGCACTGCAGCATGTCGCTTTCGAATGTGCCACGTTGGACGACCTGCTTGGCACGTATGTTCGGCTGAAGAACTTAGGTGTCCTGCCGCAGTGGGCTGCCGATCACGGCGTGGGAATCTCGCTCTATTACGAGGATCCAGAGCAGAACAGAGTCGAGATCAACGCCAGCAATTACAGCGATGCCTGGACCGCGACTGAGCACCTGAGAGTCTCGCGCGGAATGATGATGGCGCATGTGGATCCCGAGAAGATGGTCGCAGCACGCAAGGCGGGGGCGTCGCCTTGGGAATTGCACGAGCGCGCGATCGCCGGAGAGTTTTCTCCGGCCAAGCCGCACGATCCCAGCGCACGCCCATAAGACAGAGTTACCAACGCCCTGAATGCGGAATGGAGAAGACGGCCTCAGCATCCACGCCGAAGGCACATGTCACTCGCGACTTCAATCAAGAATCGCGTGAGGACACCTGGCGGGTGGCCCGGCCCATCGCAACCATTCGAAACCGAGAGGGGTGCCCCGTCCAAGCTCCGCTTGGGCGGGGATTTTGACTGAGCCCTAGCGGAGCGTGTCTTCCGGTTCAGGCGCGACCTTCGGAGCAGTGCGAAGAAACTTCATGAGTCCTTCGCCGGTGGCCGCGCCCGCTCGCTTCTTGAAAAAGTCGCCCGCGGTTTCCACCACTCCAACTTTTTCGGCGACCGCTACCGCGATCCACTGGTTCAACGACACGCCATCTTCTTTCGCCAGCCGCTGGGCAGCCTTCTTGATGGAGAGTGGAAGCTTCAACGGATAAGTAGATTTGCTCATGGTCTCACCTTCTTTAATAACTCGACCGGAGCCTACCGAAATTCTACCCCGATTCATCACAATCAGCCGGTGTGCGCCATCACAGACTTCCACCCGATTCGGCGCGACAATAGCGACGATGTGTCGCAGCCGAGGTGCGCCAACCCCAACCAAGGCCACCGCGGCTGCGCCAGGCCAATCGCCAGCGCTCTTTGACAACCGAAATCTGAAACCACGAGCGGGCATCAGCCCGCCTCCGAACCCCTGAGTGAAGCAAAATCGCCGCTAAGTCATTGATTTTCAAATATTTTACCTGTAAGTCCTTTAAACCCAAAGATTTTGCGAGATTTTCTTCCTAACCCCATGATTCCACACGCAAGGGGGGAGGGGGTACCCCCCCTCAATTTATACTAACTGGTTAATACACTAGGAGTAACGAGCAGCAATTTCATACTACTTCATACACGGAACAGGAGACTCAAAATGTCTTTATATCCAGTAAGTATTCGTCGGTGCCAGCACATTAAAGCCAACGGGACGCAGTGCGCTTCGCCAGCAATGCGCGAGGAGAAACATTGTTACTTCCACATGCGATGGCGTCTCAAAAGCATGGAAGTCAATATGAATCCCAACGAGCGCGGAACCATCTCCCTCCCCACCCTAGAGGATGCGAATTCCGTCCAGGTAGGTCTGGCCGAGATGCTGCGGTTGCTGGCCACAAACCAGATCGACCATCGCACCGCCGGGCTGATGATCTACACGCTGCAAACCGCATCGGTCAATCTGAGAATGACTTCGTTCGAGCCCGAACCGACGCGGGTGGTGATTGATAGCGAGTGCGTCGAGCGGCGTCCGCTTGGGGCTACGGCTTGGTCGGCGGTCGCGGGGTGCGAGTACGACGAGGTGAACGAAGACGGCCGAACTGGGAATAGTTCGAACGAAAAGTTCATGGTCCGGTTCGAAGAGGGAGACTACTGCTGCTGGCCCAACACGCCCGTACCTGAAAATGAGCGCTTGTTGCCGGGCGAATCTGAGGAACGCAGGCAAATCAGGGTTGAGAAACAAAGGCGCATGGAAGCTGAGGCGCAACAATCGCAGGCTGGGAGTTCAACGTAGGGTTCCAAGCCGAAACTCAGAATCAGGGTTGGCATTAATTTCAAGTTAAGACTTCACGCTAACTGGAAGCTCGCTCAAAGGTTTCGCAAGAGCGCGGCGAGCGTGTCCATGGCCAGGTGGCTGGCGTGGGCGGAGGCTGGCGGCAGGCCCCCGACTTTGCGAACCAGCTCTTCGCGGCTCAGGCGCCGGGCTTCGTCTACATTTTTGCCTTTGACCAACTCGGTGATGGCCGATCCGCAGGCCATCGCCGGAACGCAGCCCTTGGCGCGAAAACGAATGTCGGCGATGCGCTTTCCTTCCAACTTGAGCGTTAGCTCCAAGACGTCTCCGCAAGCGGGGTTTTCCAATCGCGCGACGGAGTCGGGAACTTCAACCGCGCCTGCGTTTCGCGGGTTCTGAAAATGGTCGAGAAGTTCGGCAGAATAATACACAGAGCGATTGTAATGCGCCAGCCGCATTCTCTTACGGAAGTCCGGGGAGAAGATGAAACGCGGCGGCTTAGTTTAGGATTAGCAGCATGACCACATCGAATCCATTAAACATCGAGGAAGTGCGCAAGGAAGTGGACCGCTTGAATTCCGAAGCGCGCTCGGCGGACCAACTGATGAAAGGCATCACGGTTCTGCTGAACAAACACATGCTGAAGTACAACTGGGTGGGCTTCTACATGCTTGAACCTGGAGCCAATCCGCCCATGCTGGTGCTGGGATGCTACCAGGGAGCGATGACTCCGCACACCCGCATTCCTTTGAACCAGGGCATCTGCGGGGCGGCTGCATCTTCGGGGAAGACGGTGGTTGTGGATGACGTAAAGAAAGACCAACGCTATCTTGCCTGCTCGCTCGAAACCAAGTCGGAGATCGTAGTTCCCGTCTTTGTGCGCGACAAGGTGGCTGGAGAACTCGATGTTGACAGTCACTTCCTGGCCGCATTTGCCGTCGAAGACCGTGAACTGGTTGAATATTGCGCTCGGCTCGTGGGCAAGCGACTGGAGAGCAAGTAAGCCATCATCCCGTAGTCCCACATTTCTGAACGTCATTACTTGGACAACATGAAACGAGTTGTAGCCGCGCTGATCCTGAAAGACGACCTGATCCTCGCCTGCCAGAGGACGCGGCACCAGCCTATGCCGCTCAAATGGGAATTTCCCGGGGGCAAGATCGAAGAAGGCGAACAGCCTCGCGATGCCATGCGCCGGGAACTGGAGGAAGAACTGGGAATTGTGGCCGAGGTCGGCGTGGAGGTCGCGCGCATCGTCCATGAATATCCGGGCGGCGGGTCGGTGGAACTCCGATTCTTCGAAGTGCGCAGTTACCAGGGTGAAGTTGAGAACCGAATTTTTCGCGAAATCCGCTGGGTGACGCGGAAGGAACTGCTGGAACTGGACTTTCTCGAGGCCGATTTGGGATTGGTGAACGATCTGGCGGCGGGAAAAGTACTTTAAGACTTCGCCATCGCCAGTTCCTTGTCAAGACGTGCGGCATCGCGCAGGCAGATGCACAGGTCCTTCGCTTCGCTCAGGATGACAATTTAAATTGATGACGATGGCCTCCCTAGCCTGTCCCGCCGCGCACGGTTCCGTAGACCAGCAGAACGGTCAATGCGATCATAATCACGGTGGTCGCCCAGGCGATGATGTTGAAGGTGGGCTTATTCACGTATTCGCCCATCAGTTCCTTCTTGTTGATCAGAAACAACATGAAAATCAGCACGAAGGGCAACACTGCGCCATTGACCACTTGCGAAAACACGATGATCTTTACCAGCGGAATCCGTGGTATCAGGATTACGGCTCCCCCGGCAGCGATGAGCGCCGTATAAAGCCAGTAGAAGGCGGGGGCTTCGGAAAATTTGCGGCCCACACCTGATTCGAAACCTAAGCCTTCACAAACCGTGTAGGCCGTCGAAAGCGGCAGAATCGAAGCGGCAAAGAGCGACGCGTTGAAAAGCCCCAGCGAAAACAATATGTAGGCGTAGTCGCCCGCCAGGGGACGGAGCGACTGGGCGGCGTCGGCAGCATCGCGAATGTCCCGATGACCATGCAGGTAGAGCGTGGCGGCGCAGGCCACAATGATGAACCAGGCGACCACGTCGGTGAAGATGCAGCCCACAATTACGTCGAGCCGTGAGCCTTTGTATTGGCGCCGCGTGATTCCTTTTTCCACGACCGACGACTGCAGATAGAACTGCATCCAGGGCGCGATCGTGGTTCCGACCACGCCGATCACCATGTACAGATAGGAGTCCTGCTTGAAGGCCGCCAACTCTGGAGGCTTTACCGTGGCTCGTAATGCCTCAATCCACGCGGGCTTGGCCAGCACTCCGGCAAATATGTAAGTGATGTAGAAGAACGACGCCGCCAGGAACACCTTCTCAACGCCCTTGTACTGCCCTTTGACGACGATCAGCCAGACGATCACGGCGCAGATCGGCACCGAGATGTACTTTGAAACCCCGAACAGCTCCATGCTTCCCGCAATGCCGGCAAACTCGGCGATGACGTTGCCGAAATTTGTAATCAGAATGCCGAGCATCATGAGGAAAGTAATCCGCAGGCCGAATTCTTCCCGGATCAGATCGCTCAGGCCCTTGCCCGTCACCGCGCCCATGCGGGCGGACATCTCCTGCACCACGATCAGGGCAATCGTAATCGGGATCATCGTCCACAGCAGCGTGTAGCCGAACTGCGCGCCAGCGGCGGAATAGGTGAAGATGCCGCCGGAATCGTTGTCGACATTCGCGGTGATGAAGCCCGGCCCTACGACAGCAAAAAACAGCAGGATCCGGAATTTCCACCTTCTGAGGAATCTCATGCGCACAGGCCGCAAGGATCAAATTGGCAAAACAGAACGATCAGAATAAATGCTGAAAGCGCTGTCTGGATAGGTGAATCTGCAAAAGTGAGAAACTTTTTTGTGCGAAGTTGCCAATGCGGCTGGAGGGGCTGCGGAAAACTCGCGATGCGCGGCCGGAGCCGCTCTCGGCGGCTAAAGCGAATCCAGATTGCTGGGGCCACGGGCGGCTGCCGAGCTTTCGCTCGGCTGGGACCCTTCGACTTCGCTCAGGGCAGGCTCGCGAGGGCGCCCGTCCCCACACGAGCGTCCCCACACAAACGGCTACAGTTTTGCGCGCAGCATCGCGATCACGTCGTCTGGCGTGATCACGCCCGTCAGGTAATTGTGTTCGTCGATCACCGGCAAGGTCAGCAGGTTGTACTTGTCAAAGAGTTCAACGAATTCCTTCTCTTTCGCGTCTTCGTGGCAGGAAATGAGAGGTTCTTGGCCCAAAGCCAGGAGGGGAGTCGATGGGGGCGCCAGAACGATCTTCACCAGCGGCACCGCGCCGGCCAGGGTTCCGTGAGAATCCGTGAGATAAATGGTGCTCATGTTTTCCATGCGGCCTTCGAAAGTACGCATGGCCTCGATCGCGTCGTTCGCGGTGGCCGTCACCGGCAGTGCAATAAACTCGGGGGTCATGCGGCCGGCAGCAGAGTTCTCTTTGAACTCGAGCAGCTCAGTGACTTCCTGACGCTCTTCGGGCTGCATCTGCACCAGGATTTCTTCCGTCTGCTCATCGGAGAGGTCCGCCAAAAGGTCGGCAGCCGCGTCGGGTTCCATCTCCTCGACGATGTCGGCGGCCCGGTCGGAATCGAGCGATTCCAAGACCGATTTCTGCACCTTGGGTTCGAGTTCTTCCAAGGCGCCGGCGGCGACGTCCTCGTCCAGCGTTTCGAACACTGCTTCACGCTCATCGGGAGCCAACTCTTCCACAATGTCGGCAATGTCCGCCGGATGGAGTTTGCCGAGCCGTTCATGCGAAATCTTCAGCCTGACGCGCCGCGCGGGGTCAGTCTCGATGAGATCGACGAAGTCCCAGGGAATGTCGCGGGGAGGAATCCGCAGCAGCAAGGCGCGAAGGGCAACCGCCGGGACCATCCCTTTGAGGAGGCGGCGAATGGCGCCCCGCGCGCCCACGTCCACACCGCCAACTTTCAAAACGGCATGATCGTGCGCGACGTCGTGATAGAAATCCACGTCGTTCACGCGCACCACTTTGCGGCCGTGCACGTCAATCACCTGCTGATCCAGCAGATCGCGGCTGAGCAACAACAGTCCTTCGGAGCCATCGGCCGGAGTCCACTCCGCGGCCGCGGTGGAGGCCCGAACGCCGCCATTAATTCTGGAAACGGAAGTCAAAGGCAACATGCGGTTTCCTGCGGGCGTTTTGACGATCAGCAGGGCAACGCGCATGCGGTCCTCCTGCGGGGCAAGCGCCACCTCCCGCACACGGCCGCTGGCCGCGCCGGAGGCGTCATACACGGTCGAGCCCAACAGTTCGCTCAGCGAGACGGTGGCCATCTCCAAGAGAATACCCAAGAGCGTAGGCGGACGCCAGATGAAATGAGGGCGCCGTCACACATGTTGTAACCCAGGGGACATTTCTCTGGTGGTATGACGCATCGGCCCTGCGCTGGTTGACGCGCAACGATCGACTGACTAAACTCTGCCTTCCTCACTTCAAAGCCGCGCCGCTATTTGAGCGCACCGGCTGCAATGAGAAAATTATGGCAAAGCGTCCTCGCATCGCGGTTGTGGGCAGCGCCAATGTTGATTTGACCACGTTCTCAGACCAGTTTCCGAAGCCGGGGGAAACCATCTTTGGCCAGAAGTTCGATCTGGGGTTCGGCGGGAAAGGCGCGAACCAGGCCGTTGCCGCGCGGCTCTGCGGAGCCGACGTCTTCATGGTGGCGCGAGTCGGGGACGATCTGTTTGGTCCATCAACCATCAAGAACTTTGAAAAACTAGGTATCGATGCCACGCATGTGCGGCAGGTGAGCGGCGTGTCCAGTGGAGTGGCGCCGATTTTCGTCGATCCTTCCGGGCAGAATCGGATCATCGTCGTCAAAGGCGCGAATGACGAATTGAAACCTGCCGACGTGGATGCCGCGGCGGATACACTGAAAAGCGCCGACTGTATCGTTCTCCAGTTCGAGATTCCGCTGGAGACCGTGTACTACACCATCAAGTTTGCGCGACGAAACGGTATCCGCTGCATCTTGAACCCGGCGCCGGCGCAGCCCATCGACATCAACTTGGTTGCGGATCTCGATTACTTTGTTCCCAATGAAAGTGAGGCAGAGGCGATTTCCGGCATGCCGGTGCGCAATCTCGACGATGCCCGGCGTTGTGCGGGCAAGCTTCTTGCCAGCGGCATTCGGCGAGTGATTATCACTCTGGGTGCGAATGGTTCGCTGCTTGCCGGAAGTGAAGGCATGGAGCACGTGCCTGCGTTTAACGTGAAGAGCGTGGATAGCACCGGAGCCGGTGACGCTTTTATTGGCAGCTTCGCTACCTTCCTTGGCGAGGGGCTGTCGGAGCTGGAAGCCGTCAAGCGTGCCAACCTTTATGCTGGGCTTTCGACGACTGGAGTGGGGACGCAGAAGTCTTTCTATGACCGGGCGCGGTTTGACGCGGAGTGGAGTGAAAGAGGCAAGAACTAGCAGCCCGTTGCGAAAGTGCAATCGCCGCAAGAAGCAGGTCCTTCGCTTCGCTCAGGATGACAATCTATTACAGGTGCTCGCTGTGCATCGCGGACTCACCTCTCCATCAGCAGAACCTTCTCCGCATCATCGATCTCGGTCAACTTGACTTCGATCACTTCACTGTCGGTCGTCTGCACGGTTCGACCTATGAACGTGGCCTCGACTGGCAATTCGCGATGGCCGCGATCAATCAGCACCAGCAACTGCACCAGGCTCGGGCGGCCATGCGAAAAAAGGGCGTCGAGGGCGGCGCGCGTGGTGCGGCCGGTATAAAGCACGTCGTCTATCAGCACGATCTTTTTGCCCTCGATGGAAAAACCGATTTCCGTTTCCTGCACCACGGGCTTGGGCCCCAGTGTCGAAAGGTCATCCCGATAGAACGTGATATCGAGCGTGCCCACGGGAACTTTCTTCTTTTCGACTTGCTGAATCATTTTGCCCAGCCGCTCGGCGATGGGAACTCCGCGACGGCGGATTCCGACTAGTCCCAAGCTATCGACGCCGCCGTTTTTTTCCAGAATTTCATGAGCGAGTCGCACCAGCGTGCGTTCAATTTCTGAACCCGACATTAACTGTGCTTTTTGCCTTAGAGTCGTTTTGTTGACCGCGTTCTTTTTAATGGTCATGCCACGAGAGCCTCGTCAAAATCAGTTTGGATTCGGAAAATAGCTTGCGGATCGGATCGATCCCGGCTCTTGAATGTATTGGAGTCTTCTTGTGAACGTCAAGCGTACCTGAGCTGATTGCGGCTCGGTTACGGGCTGGTCTCGGCCGGGCTTTCCTTCTTGTGCTTCATGGAAAACAGAAACTGCATTCCCAAATAGCCGAAAAATTGCGGCTGGCCGCTCGCAGGTCCGCGGAAGCTGCGGCCAGCCATGAACAGCAGCACGAAGTGCTTTCCCAGCTTGTAGCGGCCTCCGCCATCAAAGCTGTCCCAGTGGTCGGAACCATGGGTGTTGGCGGTGGCGTACAACTCGCCATCCAGCTCCAGCCGCTTGCTGACCTCCCCAGCTACCACCACGCCAGTGGCCCAGGCTGCGCCCTTGTTGCTGGCAAACCAATAGCCGGCTTCAGGATTGATCTCGAACGGCCCAACCTTCTTGGTTACCTCGATGGGAAGAAAGAACCGGGTGCCGTAGTCGACGAGTCCACGCTGCAGCGAGGAGGTGGGATTGTTGAACTCGAGCTGGGGATAGGTCGAGACCTCGAGCCCCTTCTCATCATTCTCATAGAAGCGCCACTTCACGCCCGCCAGCGACTTGCCGAGGCCGCTGCGAGTTGGGTCGCCGTTGTCCCCAACCACGAGGTACGGCACCTGATACTTGAGCTGGATGCGGGAACCAAGGCCGTAGTTGATGTCAAGGATGGGAGCGTTGTAAATGCGCTCAGTAGGATGGCGCTCGGTGTAGAGCGCGGTGTTGATCTCCCAGTTGCCGTCTCCGGGAGTGCTGGGGTCGTCGGTGATAAAGGGCGGCCCTCCCTGCGCCGCGGCCGGCAGCGAGAGCGCAGCCAGCATCACGAGCAACAGCGGGCCTGCGAATCTGCGGACCGAGATTCTAAGGCGGAGCCGCAAATCGAGTTTTCCTGAAACTTCTCTCGACCGTGCGGCAGTCGTCATTCTTGAAGGCCCGACATGCGCGCCAAAACTTGGAACATGACGGCAAAGTCCAGTTTCTCCCAGCCCATAGCGCGCGCGGCGGTGAGGAATTCGTTGCTGATGGCGGTGGTGGGAACCGGAACATTCAGCTTGCGGCCCAACTCCATCGCAAGAAGCATATCCTTTTGCATCATGTTGACAGTCGAACCACGCTTCTTCCGGTTGCTGCAGGACGAAAGGGCCGCGGTACTGAATCATGGGCGACGCGATCGCGCTGTGAATCAGAACATCGACCGCGACTACGCGCGGAATCCCGCTCTTCTCCGCCAGCAGCACGCCTTCGGAAAAAGCCAGTATTTGCACCGCCAGGCTCAGGTTCACGGCAATCTTCATGGCCAGCGCCAAGCCGTTGTCGCCGACATACGTCACCTTTGGTCCAATATCGAGCAGCAACGGCTTCAGGCGCTCGAAAGTTTCCTTGCGGCCACCGACCATCACGGAGAGCTTGCCCTGCTGCAGCGTGATGACGCTGCCCGAAACCGGCGCGTCCACCATGTCGGCACCCTTCTGGCGAACTTTCGCAGCCAGCGCGCGGCTCACTTCGGGGCTTACGGTGCTCATGTCAATGTGGAACTTGCCAGGGCCAATGCCCGCGAGCAATCCGTCCGGGCCTTCCGTCACTGCCGCGAGCGCGGCGGCGTTCGTCACCATGGTGAACGTCACATCCGACGCGGCCGCCACGGCTTTGGGAGACTCCGCAAACTTCATCCCCTTGTCGATCAACCACTGCGCCTTGGAGCGCGTCCGGTTGTAGCCGGTCACCGTATGCCCTTTTTCGAGCAGGCGGGCTACCATGTTGCCGCCCATCACACCGAGACCGATGAATCCAAGTTTGGCCATACAGCAATTCCCTTTCGCGAATGAATTCGGCTTGACGTGCAAGTTGAAATGCGAACTACTTCTTGCCCAACGAGGACGAATCCGCAAGCATCAACTTAAAAACTACTGGACCCAAATGGTCTTGATGTTCACAAACTCGCGGATCCCATGCTCGGAGAGTTCGCGCCCGTGGCCTGAATGCTTCACGCCACCGAAAGGCAGGCGCGGATCAGAAACCACCATCTTGTTCAGGAAGACCATGCCGGCCGCGAGTTCGTTGATGAACCTTTCGGTTTCCGCCGGATCGTTGGTCCATGCGCTGGCGCCGAGCCCGAAGCGGCTGTCGTTGGCAATCTGGATGGCTTGATCCATATCCTTCACGCGAAAAAGCGACGCCACGGGACCAAACAATTCTTCCTTGTAAGCCGGCGAATCTTTCGGAATATCGGTCAGCACCGTCGGCGCGTAGAAGTTGCCGGGACGGTCCAGAGGATGGCCACCGGTGAGCACCCGCGCACCCGCGGCCACAGTTTTTTTCACATCGGAATCAAGAGAAGTAACAGCGTCGGCATTGGCCAGCGGACCGAGCTGCGTGCTTTCCTCGAGCGGATCACCCACGCGCAAGTCCTGCATGCGTTTGACAAACTTGCGCTCGAACTCTTCGGCAATTTTTTCCGACACGATGAAGCGCTTGGCCGCGATGCACGACTGACCGTTGTTCTGAATCCGCGCCTCGACTGCAGTTGCGACCGCCGCATCCAGATCGGCGCTGGGCATCACGATGAAAGGATCGCTGCCGCCCAGTTCCAGCACGACTTTCTTGATTCGTTTGGCGGCGGAGACTCCGACTTGAATCCCCGCCTGCTCGCTGCCGGTTAACGTCGCGGCGACCACACGAGGGTCGTTCAGGATGCCATCGACCGGCCCCGAGCCAATCAGCAGCGTCTGGAACACGCCTTCGGCAAAACCGGCGCGGCGAACTATGTCCTCAATCTTCAGCGCACACTGCGGAACGTTCGAAGCATGCTTCAGCAACCCGACATTACCCGCCATCAGTGCCGGCGCGGCAAAACGAAACACCTGCCAAAAAGGAAAGTTCCACGGCATGACCGCCAGGATGGGACCAATCGGCAGATAGCGGATGAAGCTGCGCTTCGCCCCGGTTTCCACAATTTCGTCGGCCAGAAATTTCTCGGCGTTCTCCGCATAGTAGCGGCAACCTGATGCGCACTTGAGCGCCTCGCCCACTGCGGCCTTCAGCGGCTTGCCCATTTCGAGCGTCATCAAATGGGCGCACTCGTCTTTTTCCTTTTCCAAAATCTCAGCCACGCGCATCATCCTGGTAGCACGTTCCGGGAACGAAGTCCGCCGATGGCTTCGGAACGCGGAGGCCGCGAGCTGCAACTTCTGCTCAATTTGCGCCCCGTTAAGAGGCTCAAAACTCTTCACGACTTTGCCGGTCGCTGGATTAGTGCTCGCTATTGCCATGCTAAGTTCCTTCCCTTCATTTGGTAGCTACGGCCCAATTGCGCGGCCACAACCGCCAGCCTCTCGCCGCCAGCTGTTTTGTGGTCGGACCACAATACTAAATACTATTTGACGGGCAGGCCGCGTCAAGCGTCTTCAAGTCGCCCGGGAGCGGCAGGAAACTGCTGGGCAGGAGGCATTCCTTCGTGATCCTTATCACAGGCGACTGTACCGCCCGTCATGGCTGCAGATGCTGCGGGGATTGATACTGGAAGTGAAGTTGCGGACGGGAGGACAGTCATGATGATGTTGTATCGTCTCGTTCGGCTGATCGAGACCCACTCCCAAGCGCTGGCCGATTGCCTGCTTGATCAAGTTCAGAATTCCGAGTTAACCCAAAGCTACCAACAAAGTGTCCCAGCTGAAGAACTGAAAGAACGGGTGTACGAAGTCTACCGTCATTTAGGGGAGTGGCTCATGGGTAAGGATGAACTCTACCTTGAGCAACGCTATTTGCAGATTGGGGCGCGGCGGGCCGGCCAGCGGGTGCCTCTGAGCGCGGTGATTTGGGTGATCGTTTTGACAAAGGACAACCTGTGGAATTTCATCAAGAAGGAATCGGCTTTGGAGCGCCCGGTGGAGGTGTTCGGCGAACTGGAAATGCTGCAGTTACTGGAGCAGTTCTTTGATCGAGCAATATATTATGCCTCGGTCGGTTACGAACAGGCAGTCGCGGACCAAGTTCTTAATGAAACTAGCGCACCCAACAAGAAGATATAAGGTATAAGGGGGTTCGCGCTGTCGCATCACAGGTGATTCTGATCACATAGCTTCGTGACTTCCGTCCTATGGGTCACGCCTGGGCTCCGCCAAGCTATGCTTCGAGGAGGTCAGGCCGTGTCAGATAAGAATCGCGATATTCTTGAAATCCTGCGGTTCGAGTTGGAATTCCTGGAAGACGGCGGGTATGCCGGCTCGCCACATGCGCCCTGGCGTGCCTCTTACATTTTTGAAGATTCTCCGAGCTGCCTGAACTTTAGGGATCCCGCCCGGCCGCATCCCTGCAGCGAATGCGCGCTGACGCAATTTGTTCCCCCGGAACTCCGCAAGCAAGATGTGCCGTGCCGATTCATTCCGCTGAACGACAAAGGTCAGACGGTCGATTCCCTCTACCACACCGGCACACAGATAGAGATGGAAGATGCCCTGCGGCACTGGCTACGCCGGGAGATCAGCCGGATGGAAACGAAACCAACCCAAGAGCGATAGTGGGTGTAGGCCGGCTGCGTTCCGGAATAGCGCAAACACGGAACAGAAGGTCCCGGCTGTCAGGAGTTGACCATTTTTTCCAGCGCGGCTTTATTGCGGATGACCAGAGTGGCGCCCTTCAACTGCACCAATTGCCGTTTCTTGAAATCAGAGAACAAGCGGCTGACGGTTTCACGGGTCGTGCCGATCATTTCGGCGATTTCCTCATGCGTAAGCGCCAGCTTCACCTGCAGAGGATTCCCGTTGCCCGCTGTATTGGACCATCCGAGCAGCAATTGTGCGAATCTCGCTGAAGGGGAGTTGGTGAGTCCCAGGGTGCGGATCCCCTCGTACGCCGCGTAGTAGTTGCGGCTTAATTGCTCCGCCACTCGCAGCGCCACTTCTCCATATTCACGCATGAAGTGCAGCAAGGCATCCCGGGTAATGAAATTTGCCTGGCCAGGCTCGATCATCTCGGCGGTCACTTCGTAAGGCCGATTGGAAATCGTGGCGCTGAGCCCAAGAACATCTCCCGCTTCGGAGATTTTGGTGATGACGGTTTTGCCCCCAGCCGATGACGTTGAAAGCTTCGCTTTCCCCGTGCAAAGCACAAATATCCCACGTGGCTGTTGTCCCTCGATAAACAGCATGGCGGATTTTGGGTAGACCGCGGTGGATTTAATCTCATTCAACCTCTGCACCGCGGCAGGAGGCACATTGCAGAAGAGATGTTCCTCCCGCATCGGGCAGGTGAGGCAGTTATCGAGGATATTCAGCCCGTAGGGCGCGCGCATTCGGAATCGGCCTTCCGCAGAAATTGTATCACTGATGTGATCAGGATCACGAAATGCCGTGACTTCAAGCATGGCCCCGGCAGCCCTTCTGCGCGGAAAATCTATCAGAGTCCATATCAGAGTCCAGTTGATGCCGGCTGCCTTCGAATTTTTCTACTGAGGTCTTGATCTCCTGGCGGCTTTGAAATGCGGAACTACTAAGGAGGGTGCTAAACACCATGGAAGAAGCACATCAGTTTCGAGTAGTTGCATGGTGGGCCTCGGGCCGGACTGGCCTTGCAAAATCCAGTTCCGCGCCGAACGCGATCCATTTCACTTCCCCGCCTGCTTTTGGCGGCTTGGAAGGCAGGTGGACACCTGAGGACTTGCTGCTCTGCGCGATCGCCAGTTGCTATACGACTACCTTCCGGACACTCGCAGAATATTCGAAGTTTGAGTACACCGACCTGCAGGTGGAAGTCGAGGGCACGGTAGGCAAGGCGGACACGGGATACAGCTTTGGCGAAGTGTTCATTCGCGCGAACCTGATGATTCCGCAAGAAGAGGAACGGGCACGGGCCATCAAGCTCTTACACAAGGCCAAGGGGCTATGCCTGGTGTCTCGCGCGCTCTCGGTGGAACAGCGCTTTGAATCACGCGTGCAGGCGGCTGAACGAGTGGAAGTTGGCCAACCTTTGTCGGTTTCTGGCAACGGGGACGGTTGCAGATCAAACCCGAAAACGCAATGATTGTCGTGCTTGCCGGAGCTGCTGCATGACTTTACGGCATCCTTATAGCCGTGCCCCGATAGGAAGCTCAAGTTTTTTCCGCAGCCCGTAAAGCTTGCCCCGATACGAAATCCCATTCGCGCACGAACTGCTAAACATTCGCCGATGGTCTATCCTTGAGAGGCGGTTTTTCGTCGCGAGAGGCGGTTTTTCGTCGCGGCACGATTGAGAGATGAGGAGCTTTTATGGGTTCGACCGAGGCTGGTCTCGTGGGACGACCGCCGAATGAAGACAAAAAGACAGTACCCGAGAGATACGGCCTCGATGCAATGTTCGCTCCAGGCTCGGTGGCCGTCATCGGCGCCACCAGTCGTCCCGGCACCGTAGGCCTCGCCGTTCTGGAGAACCTGCTGCGCGGTAAGTCTCAAGAAAAAGTGTATGCCGTCAATGCGAAGCATCCGGAAGTGCTGGGGCTCAAAACGTACGCGAGCATTCGCGACATCCCTGGACATGTGGATTTGGCGATAGTTGCCACCCCGGCGACGACGGTCCCGCAGATCATTGGAGAGTGTGTGGATGCGGGCACCAGCTCGGCGATTGTGATTTCGGCTGGATTCCGGGAGCGTGGCGCGGAAGGCGCTGCACTCGAGGAGCAAATTCAAGAACAGTTGCGGCGCAGTTCCATGCCGTTGATTGGCCCCAACTGCCTGGGCATTATGAACCCGACGACCGGGTTGAATGCCACTTTCGTCAAAGAGGCGCCCAAGGCGGGCAGCGTCGCGTTCCTGAGTCAAAGTGGAGCGCTTTTGGTGGCGATCCTCGACTGGAGCGCCCGCGAACAAGTTGGGTTCAGCGCGATCGTTTCTACCGGCTCGATGCTGGATGTTGGTTGGGGCGATTTGATCTACTACTTTGGCGATGACCCGCACACCAAGAGCATCCTGATCTACATGGAATCGGTGGGAGATGCGCGGTCGTTCTTGTCGGCAGCGCGTGAAGTCGCACTCCGCAAGCCGATCATCGTGATCAAAGCCGGCCGCTCGGCAGCGGCGTCGCGGGCTGCCGCCTCGCACACCGGCGCGCTCACGGGCAGCGATGAAGTGCTGGACGCAGCCTTTCGCCGGTCGGGAGTTTTGCGGGTGCACAATATCGCGGACCTTTTCTATATGGCGGAAGTACTCGGCAGACAGCCTCGCCCCAAGGGTCCGCGGCTTACGATTCTGACCAATGCGGGCGGCCCCGGGGTCCTGGCCACGGACGCGCTGGTGGCCAATGGCGGAGAACTGGCCGAGCTTTCTCCAGAGAGCCTGCGGCGCCTGGATGAGTTTCTTCCTGCCCACTGGAGCCATAACAATCCGATTGATGTTCTTGCCGATACCGATTCCGAGCATTATGCTCGCGCCCTCGAAATTGCTTCGCAAGACCCGAACAGCGATGGACTCCTGGTCATCCTTGTTCCGCAAGCCATGGCCGATCCTTTGCAGGTTGCAGAACGCTTGAAACCTTACGCCAAAGAATATGGCAAGCCCGTGCTCGCCTGCTGGATGGGAGGAAACAGCGTTGCTGCCGGCGAAGCCGTCCTGAATTCGGCGGGCATTCCGACGTTCTCATATCCCGACACGGCCGCGCGGGCTTTCACCTACATGTGGCGATACACGTACAACCTGCGCGGACTGTACGAGACGCCCGCCTTGGCTGACCAGTCTGAATTGAAGAGCGTATCCCGCAATCAGGTCGGGCAAATCATTCAGAATGCGCGAAGGCAGGGCCGCGTTCTGCTCACCGAGTTGGAATCGAAGCAGTTGTTGTCGCTTTACGGGATCCCGACGGTTGAGACGCGCGCTGCGGCCAGCGAGGATGAGGCGGTTACGATTGCTTCCGAACTTGGCTTTCCGGTGGTGCTGAAAGTCTTATCCGAAACCATCACGCACAAGACGGATGTTGGCGGAGTCAAACTGAACTTGCAAGATGAAGCGGCGGTTCGCTCTGCCTATCGCGCCATCCAGTCTTCGGTTGCGGAGAAAGCCGGCAAGGACCAATCCTCCGGCGTTGCGTTTTCCGGCGTAACGGTGCAGCCGATGGTGAAACTCGATGGCTACGAGTTAATCCTCGGCAGCAGCGTGGACCCACAGTTTGGGCCAGTCATTCTCTTCGGTTCTGGTGGCGAGCTGGTCGAAGTGTACCGCGACCACGCCCTGGCGCTTCCACCACTGAACACGACGCTGGCGCAGAGATTGATGGAGCAAACCCGAATCTTCACCGCGCTCCAGGGAATCCGCGGACGCAAGCCGGTCAACATGACGGCTCTGGAGAACCTGTTAGTCCGCTTCAGTCAGCTCGTGCTCGAACGACGGTGGATTGCGGAAATTGACATCAATCCTCTGCTGGCTTCACCGGAGCGCCTGCTGGCCCTCGATGCCAGAATCGTATTGCACGGGCCAGGCGTAACCCTCGACCAGTTGCCCAAGCCCGCGATTCGTCCCTATCCCTTGCAGTATGTTTCGTCCTGGACAATGAAGGATGGAAATCAGGTTACCATCCGCCCGATCCGGCCCGAAGACGAACCGCTGATGGTTAAGTTTCACGAGACGCTTTCCGATCAGAGCGTCTATTTGCGCTACTTCTGTTCCCTCAGCCTGAGTCGGCGAGTGGCGCATGAGCGACTGTTGCGTATCTGTTTCGGCGATTACGACCGCGAAATGGCGCTGGTCGCCGAGCGCACCGATCCCGGCACGGGCGAGCGCCGGATCATCGGCGTTGGGCGTATGAACAAGCTTCACGCCAGGAATGAAGCGGAAGTCGCGGTGCTGGTTTCAGATCAGTGTCAAAATCTGGGCTTGGGATATGAACTACTCCGCCGTGTCGTCCAGATTGCCCGGGATGAGAAGTTAAGCCGGGTGTCCGCGGAAATATTGCCTGACAACATAGCGATGCAGGTCATCATGAAGCGCATTGGCTTTCGTGTTCGCACGGGTGAAGATCTAAGTTCGATCCAAGCTTACCTGGACCTCTGAACCCTTCAGGCGATTGTGACGGGATTGCAGAAACCGCAATCGGCATCGTTCTAAGTTCCAATCGTTCCCGCCTCTCATTTTTCCCTTTTGTGACCTGGGTCACACGTTCCTGTGAGCCGGGTTCGCGACAATATCACGTTGTTCGGTCATGCTTTATATGACCGTTCCCTGAAGAAAGGTTGTCGGAGTCACGGAGAAGTTCAGAAGGAGATGTCATGAAGCGCAAGTTCAAGACCATGGACGGCAACGAGGCAGTCGCATATGTCGCATACCGCCTCAATGAGGTCATCGCCATTTATCCCATCACGCCGTCGTCGAACATGGGCGAATGGGCGGACGAATGGTCTTCGGAAGGTGTACCCAACATCTGGGGCACCGTGCCCCACGTGATCGAAATGCAAAGCGAAGGCGGCGCCGCCGGAGCGGTTCATGGCGCGCTGCAGACCGGAGCCCTGGCCACGACCTTCACTGCGTCGCAGGGCCTGCTGCTGATGATCCCGAACATGAACAAGATCGCAGGCGAACTTACGCCTACGGCATTTCACGTCAGCGCGCGCACGGTTGCAACCCACGCTCTCTCGATTTTTGGCGACCACTCGGATGTGATGTTCTGCAGAACCACGGGATTCGCGATGCTCTCGTCAAACTCGGTCCAGGAGGCCATGGACTTGGCGCTCATCGCGCATGCGGCCACTCTCGAAACCCGTATCCCTTTCCTGCATTTCTTTGACGGCTTCCGCACTTCGCATGAAGTCAACAAGATCGAACTGCTCGCCGAAGACGACATGCGCGCCCTCATCAACATGGATCGTGTCATCGAGCACCGGCAGCGAGCGCTTTCTCCGGACCATCCCGTGTTGCGCGGCACCGCACAAAATCCTGACGTCTACTTTCAGGCGCGTGAAGCCTGCAGTCCTTACTACGAGGCCTGCCCGGACAAAGTCCAGGCGGTCATGGACAAATTTTCCCAGGTCGCGGGGCGTTCGTATCACCTGTTCGACTACGTGGGCGCGCCCGATGCCGAGCGCGTGCTCGTCATGATGGGCTCCGGGGCAGAGACCGCCCACGAGACAGTGGACTATCTAAACCGCAGCGGCGAGAAAGTTGGCTTGCTGAAAGTCAGGCTGTACCGCCCGTTTTCCGTCCAGCGATTCCTCGAGGCGCTTCCCCCGACCGTGCGTAAGATTGCAGTTCTTGATCGCACCAAGGAAGCTGGCGCCGGGAGAGAGCCGCTTTATCTGGACGTGGTCAGCGCGATTCAGGAAGGAATCAAGCTGGGCTATGGAAAGCTGAAGGCCGCGCCGGAAACAATCGGCGGACGTTACGGTCTCTCTTCAAAAGAATTCACGCCCGCGATGGTCAAAGCGGTTTATGACAACCTGGCGGCGGCGAAGCCCAAGGACCACTTCACCGTCGGCATTCAAGACGACGTGAGCCACTCGAGTCTGGATTATGATTCCGATTTTTCCATCGAGCCCGAGAGCGTAGTGCGAGCGATGTTCTACGGCCTGGGCGCGGATGGTACGGTGGGCGCGAATAAGAACTCGATCAAGATCATCGGCGAAAACACTGAAAATTACGGGCAAGGGTATTTCGTTTACGACTCCAAGAAGTCGGGCGCGATGACGGTTTCGCATCTGCGTTTCGGGCCGCAGCCGATCCGATCCAGCTACCTGATTTCGAAGGCCAACTTCGTGGCTTGCCATCAATGGATTTTCCTCGAGCGCTACGACATGCTCAGCGCGCTGGTTCCGGGCGGCGTTTTCCTGCTCAATAGTCCGTTTAATAAGGACGAAGTTTGGGACCAGTTGCCGCGCGAAGTTCAGACGCAACTGATCGCCAAGAAGGCCCGGTTTTTCATCATTGACGCCTATCAGGTAGCTCGCGACACCGGCATGGGCTCGCGCATGAATACCATTCTGCAGACCTGCTTCTTCGCCATCTCCAAGGTCCTGCCTGGCGAACAAGCGATTGAAGCCATTCGCCAGTCCATCCGCGACACCTACGGCAAAAAGGGTGACGAGATAGTACAGCAAAACCTGCGCGCCGTAGATGAAACACTGGCCCACCTGTTCGAAGTCAGCGTGCCCGAGAAGGTCACGAGCCACACCGAAATGCCGCCCGCGTTCTCTCCGCGGGCGCCCCAGTTTGAGCGCGATGTGCTCGGCGTGATCTACGCCGGCCACGGCGATGAGATACCCGTGAGCGCGTTCCCAGTCGATGGAACTTTTCCCACCGGCACCGCCAAATGGGAAAAGCGCAACATCGCGCTCGAGATTCCTGTGTGGGATACGAAGATCTGCATTCAGTGCGGCAAGTGCGCGATGGTCTGCCCACATGCCGTGCTCCGCATCAAGGTCTACGACTCAAAGGAGCTAGAGGGCGCGCCTACGACCTTCAAGTCTACCGAGGTGCGCGACAAGGAATGGAAGGGTCTGCAGTACACCATCCAGATTGCGCCCGAAGACTGCACCGGATGCGGCATCTGCGTGGATATCTGTCCCGTAAAGAACAAGAGCGAGACCCGCCTGAAGGCGATCAACATGGTGGAGCAACCGCCGCTGCGCGAGTCGGAGCGGGAAAATTGGGACTTCTTCCTCAAGATTCCAGAGCTTGATCGTCGAAAAATCAAAGTCACGAATATCCGCCAGCAGCAGGTGCAGGAGCCTTTGTTTGAATTCTCGGGAGCTTGTTCCGGATGCGGCGAAACGCCATATCTGAAGCTGGTGTCTCAGCTCTTTGGAGATCGTTCGGTGATCGCCAATGCGACCGGCTGCTCTTCGATCTATGGCGGGAACCTGCCGACTACGCCTTGGGCGAAGAATGCCGACGGCCGCGGGCCGGCATGGTCGAATTCTCTGTTTGAAGACAATGCTGAGTTCGGACTTGGTTTCAGGCTCTCCATTGACAAGCAGACCGAATTCGCTCGTGAGCTGGTGCACCGGCTCGCGGCAACAATCGGCGGAGACCTTGCAGCCGCTCTGCTCACGGCGCCTCAGAAAGACGAGGCAGACATCTTCGAGCAGCGGCAGCGCGTCGAGCTGCTGAAGGAAAAACTACAGGGTCTGAACTCCCCGGAAGCCAAACAACTGCTGGCTCTCGCCGACATGCTAGTGAGGAAGAGCGTTTGGATCGTCGGCGGCGACGGTTGGGCTTACGACATTGGTTACGGAGGTCTGGACCACGTACTGGCCAGCGGACGCAACGTAAATCTGCTGGTGCTCGACACCGAGGTTTATTCCAACACCGGCGGGCAGGCCTCGAAGGCCACGCCGCGCGCGGCAGTGGCCAAGTTCGCAGCGGGAGGCAAACCGACGAAAAAGAAAGACCTGGGGATGATGGCCATGAGCTACGGCTATGTCTATGTAGCAAGCGTTGCCATGGGCGCCAAGGACGAACACACACTCAAGGCATTCCTGGAAGCAGAAGCCTATGACGGCCCCAGCCTCATCATTGCCTATTCCCATTGCATCGCGCACGGCATCGACATGACGACGGCGATGTCAGACCAGAAAGTCGCGGTTGATTCCGGCGAGTGGCTGCTCTACCGGTATAACCCGGAGCGGACCCTCGCCGGTGAGAATCCGTTGCTACTCGATTCCCGCACTCCCACGCGCAAAGTTCGTGACTTCCTGCAGCAGCAGACGCGCTTCAAAATGCTGCTCAAGAGCAACCCTAAACACGCCAAACTCCTATGGCAGGAGGCGCAGCAGGATGCTGAGACTCGCTATCATCTGTACGAGTACCTGGCGCAGCGCAAACCAGAGCAGGCTGCGGCCCCGGCGGAGAAGCCTCACGATCCGCCCGTGCCGGTGGAAACGGGAAAATAGCGACTCGCACTAACAAGAGGGAACATCATGGATTTAAGCACGAAGTATCTTGGCATGCAGTTGCGCACGCCGCTGGTCGCCTCCGCATCCCCGCTTTCGCATGAAATCAGCGGAATCCGTAGCCTCGAAGATGCCGGCGCCTCGGCCGTCGTGCTCTACTCCCTATTCGAAGAACAACTGCATCAGGAGGCCCTTGAGCTTGAACTCCATCTCAATGCCGGCACGGAGAGCTTTGCCGAGTCACTGACTTACTTTCCGCACACCAGCGAATTCAACACCGGCCCCGAAGGCTATCTGAACCACATTCGCAAAGCAAAAGACGCAGTGGACATTCCGATTATCGCCAGCCTCAACGGCGCGACCTTGGGCGGCTGGGCCAAGTATGCCAAGCAGGTCGAGCAAGCCGGAGCCGACGCCATCGAGTGCAATCTCTACTTCGTTCCGACCAACATGGAGATCTCAGGTTCCGACGTCGAGGAGGCCTACCTTGACATTCTCCGAGAAGTAAAGACTGCGGTTCACATCCCGGTAGCCGCCAAGCTCGGTCCCTTTTTCAGCAATTTGGCCAATGTGGCAAAGCGAATGGATCAGATGGGCACAGACGGCCTGGTGCTGTTCAACCGCTTCTACCAGCCCGATATCGACCTGGAAGAATTAGAAATCAAGCCCAACGTGCTCCTGAGCAGCGCGCATGAGTTACGGCTGCCACTGACCTGGATCGGCATTCTTTATGGCCGCATCCGGGCCAACCTGGCGGCGACAACCGGCGTGCATGGCCGCGAGGACGTAATCAAGCTGCTCATGGTTGGCGCCGATGTGACCATGCTGTGCTCTACTCTATTGCGCCATGGAATCGGGCATCTACGTCATATTGAACAAGGCGTTCGGGAGTGGATGGAAGAACACGAATATGAATCTGTGCAACAGATGCAAGGCAGTATGAGCCAGCTCCGCTGCGCCGATCCCGGAGCCTTCGAGCGCGCCCAGTACATGAGAGCGGTGAAGGGGCTGCAGCACGTCCAGGTATGACTAGCCCACGTATGACGAGCCCACAGTTGATTGGCGCGGCAAGGCGTGTGCCAGTGCGACGCGTGATCTCGCTCGCGCTCACGTGTGACGCATGTCACAGCCGCTTGGCTTCGCGTTCTGGACAATATCCTATAAGGAAAGTCACACGAACACATGTTCAAAATCCTGCACGCTGAGTTCCTGGCGCCCGGCATCAAGCGGTTCGTTATCGAGGCGCCGCGCATTGCACATAAACAAAAACCGGGACAATTCGTAATCCTGCGGCTGTACGAACAGGGTGAACGCATTCCAATCACCATCGAACACTCCGACCCGGAGCGCGGCACGATTCGCATTGTGGTGCAATCGGCCGGCAAGACCACCAACCTGCTCAATTCGCTGAATGCTGGCGACAGCATCCTGGATGTAGTGGGGCCGCTGGGGAAACCGTCGGAAATCAAGGAGTTCGGCACCGTGGTGGTGATGGGCGGCGGCGTGGGCACGGCGATGGCTTATCCGACGGCGGCGGCGCTGAAACAAGCCGGCAATCGCGTGATCTCCATCGTCGGCGCGCGCAACAAAGAGCTGGTCATTCTGGAGAAGGAACTGCGCGAGGTCAGCGATGCGCTGATGATTACGACCGATGACGGAACCTATGCCGACAAGGGCTTCGTCACCGACAAGCTGCGGCAGTTGATCGAGAACGGCACGCGCATTGATCTGGTGCTAGCGATCGGTCCCATCCCCATGATGAGAGCGGTGGCGGAAATGACGCGGAAAGAGCACATCCGCACCATCGTCAGCCTGAATCCGATCATGATCGACGGCACCGGCATGTGCGGCGGCTGCCGCGTGCTGATCGACGGAAAGAGCGAGTTCGCCTGCGTGGACGGCCCCGAGTTCGATGCGCACCGCGTGGATTTCGCCGTGCTGGTGCAGCGCAATTCGATGTACCGGGCAGCGGAGCAGAAGTCGATGGAAGAATTCCAGCGCGAGACCGATTCGCAGGTCAAGTCCGTTCGAACCGGACAGATCGGCGCATGCGCGCTGCAAGGAGACGGCCAGTGACAGAACCCACCAAGCAGCCCCCTAAACAAGCCTCGTTGAATCCTCTGTCCCTGAAAGAGCGGATGAAGCTGCCCCACCAGCATATGCCGGAGCAGTCCCCGCTGGAGCGTGCCACCAATTTCACCGAAGTGAACCTGGGCTATTCCGAGGAACTGGCGCGGCAGGAAGCGCAGCGCTGCCTGGAGTGCCCCAAAGCAACATGCACGATCGATTGTCCGGTGGGCGTCAAGGTGAAAGAGTTCGTGCAGTTAATCGTGGCTGGCGACTTCATGGGCGCGGCTGCCAAAATCCGCGAAGACAACGTGCTGCCGGCCATCACCGGGCGTGTGTGTCCGCAGGAAGACCACTGCGAAGGCGGCTGTTTGATGGGCAAGAAGGTTGCGCCGCTGGGAATTGGATATCTGGAACGCTTCGTGGCCGACTATGAACAGGGTCACCTAGATATCAGCAAGCTGCCCAAGGCGCCGCCGACGGGAAAAAAGGTGGCCATCGTGGGCAGCGGCCCCTCCGGCCTGACTGCGGCGGGCGATCTGGTCCAGCAGGGACACCAGGTCCACGTATTCGAGGCGTTGCACACGCCGGGTGGCGTGCTGGTGTATGGCATTCCCGAGTTCCGCCTGCCCAAACAAATCATCCGCGAACAGATTGACTATATGCGCGCCATGGGCGTGGAGTTTGAAACGAACGTGGTGGTCGGGCGCACCGTCACCATTAATGAACTGCTCGAAGAAGAAGGGTATGACGCTGTGTTTATCGGCACCGGGGCCGGAGCGCCGCAATTCATGGGCATTCCCGGGGAGCATTTCAACGGTGTCTATTCAGCCAACGAATTCCTCACGCGTATCAACCTGATGCACGCCTACGAGTTCCCCAAGTATGACGAACCGATGGTGGACTTCCGCGGCAAGAATGTGGCGGTCATCGGCGGCGGCAACACGGCGCTCGATGCGATCCGGTCGGCGCGGCGACTTGGAGCCGGGAAGGCGTTCATTCTCTATCGCCGCAGCGAGGCGGAGATGCCGGCGCGCATCGAGGAAGTCAAGCACGCCAAACAGGAAGGCATCGAATTCCAGGTGCTTGCCGCCCCGCTCGAGTTCCTCGACGATGGCAAGGGCTGGCTGGCTGGCGCACGTTGCCAGCGGATGGAACTCGGCGAACCGGATGCTTCGGGAAGACGCCGCCCGATTCCGATTGAAGGCTCTGAATACGAAATTCCGCTAGCCGTGGCCGTGATCGCGATTGGAACCACTGCGAATCCGATCGTGCAAACCACGACGCCCGGCCTGGCTACCACGAAGAAAGGTTACATTCAAGCCGACGAGACCACGCAGAAGACATCGCGCAAGGGAGTGTTCGCCGGTGGCGACATTGTGACCGGCGCCGCAACTGTCATCCTGGCAATGGGTGCTGGGCGGCGCGCGGCGAAATCGATCCATGAGTATTTGACCACTTCTGGCGAGTGGTAAGAGCTTGAGCAGTAAGAGCTTAAGTGCTAAGCGCTTGATGTGACGCGCCTCACTATGGCTCGTGCGTAAGGTCACGGCCTGAGGAGCGGGGAGGGCTTCTAATCGAAACTGGTGGCCTGCGCGCCGGACCAGGATTTGGCCCCCGGGAGTAAGTCCGGTGCGGAAGTGGGGCGGACAAGAGGGAAGATGTCCTGGGAACTTGATTACAAGCTTAAGTTGCGAACCCCCGACGAGGCGCTGCGCTGTGTGCAGTCGGGAATGCGTGTCTACATTCAGCCGGGTTGTGCCGAACCTGAGACTCTGGTAGAAGCGCTGATGCGCCGCGCTCCCGTTTTGCAGGACGTGGAAATCGTTCACATGTTGACCATGGGAGTGGCCCCTTATGTGGCTCCGGAGATGGCCGGGCATTTCCGGCACAATGCAGTGTTCATCGGCAGCAATGTGCGCGAGGCTATCAACGATGGCCGGGCCGACTACACGCCCATCTACCTGAGTGAAATTGAAGAACTGTTCGAGAGCGGGGCCATGCCGATCGATGTGGCCTTGCTGGAACTCTCTCCTCCGGACCCGCACGGCTTCTGCAGCTTCGGTGTGGGTGTGGATACTTCGCTCACTGCGGCCAAATGTGCCCGCTACGTGGTGGCGCAGATCAACGATCAAATGCCGCGCACTTACGGAGACAGCTTCATCCATGTATCTGAGCTCGACATAGTTGTGGATTCCTCCCGTCCTTTGTGCGCCATGGAGCCGCCAAAAATCACCGACATGCATAGAGCCATCGCCCGCAACGTCGCGGGTTTGATTGGGGACGGAGCCGTGCTGCAGACTGGCATCGGCGGAATCCCGGATGCGGTGCTGCCGTTTCTCATGGATCGCAAGGATCTCGCGATTCACAGCGAACTGGTCTCTGACGGCGTGATTTCTTTGATCGAAGCCGGCGTGATCACGGGTGCGCGTAAGAACTTCAAGCCGCGGAAGATCATCCTGGGATTTGCTCTGGGCACAAAACGGTTATTTAATTTCCTGGACAACAATCCAATCTTCGAGTTTCACCCCACCTCCTACACCAACGATCCCGGATTCATTGCCCGTAACGACAACATGGTGGCGATCAACTCCGCGCTGCAGGTCGATCTCACCGGTCAGGTGTGCTCCGATTCGATCGGCAACCAGTTCTATAGTGGCATTGGCGGGCAGGTGGACTTCATTCGCGGAGCATCGCGCTCGAAGGGTGGCAAACCAATCATCGCCCTCTCCTCGACCGCCAAGAATGGCGCGATCTCGCGGATTGTGCCCATGCTGAGCCCGGGCGCGGGAGTGGTTACTTCGCGGGGGTTGATCCGTTACGTGGTGACCGAATACGGGGTAGCGTATCTGCACGGCAAGACCATCCGGGAACGGGCGCAGGCGCTGATCGACATTGCACATCCCAAATTTCGGGAAGAACTTTATCAATACTGCGAGAAAAGCAAGTGGCTACAGCGGCCTTTGGTAGCGGCTGAATCTGATTTCCAAATTCAGCCAATACCCGGCCTTTAGCCGGGAGACAGTGGTAACGGGGTGAAAGGTAACGAGGCGAACGAGAACGAGGTAAATCATGGCAGGGCAAGCGCGCGGTAAGGTGACGGTCGATGTCGAGGAATGCAAGGGATGCGGGCTGTGCGTGGAGTCCTGTCCGCCCAAGTGCCTGGAACTGGAGCCGGAATTGAATGCTTACGGGGTTCATCCGGCGCACTACACCGGGCACGACTGTACGGGCTGTGGAATCTGCTTCTATTGCTGCCCGGAACCGGGGGCAATTACGGTCTACCGCATAAAGGCCAAAGCAAAGGCGTTGGCAGTGGAGACAGCGCAAGGAGTCGAACATGCGGCAGCTCTGTAAAGGAAACGTGGCGGTGGTGAAGGGCGCGATCCTCGCCGGGTGCCGCGCGTACTACGGATATCCGATTACTCCAGCCAGCGAAATCGCGGAGGCCGCCGCGCTCTACTTCCCGCAGGTCGGCGGAACATTTATTCAAGCCGAGAGCGAAGTCGCCGCTATCAACATGGTGTATGGAGCAGCGGCGGCTGGGGTCCGCGTCATGAGTGGATCCTCTGGGCCGGGCATCAGCCTGATGCAGGAGGGTATGTCCTATCTGGCCGGCTCGGAACTGCCATGCGTGATCGTGGATGTAATGCGTGGCGGACCCGGCCTCGGCAACATCGCGCCGGAACAAAGCGACTACTTTGCCATGGTGAAAGGCGGCGGCCATGGCAACTACCGCAATATCGTGCTGGCTCCCGCATCGGTGCAGGAGATGGCCGAGTTCACCATGCTGGCATTCGACCTCGCTGACAAGTACCGCAATCCGGCGGTCGTGCTGACCGATGGCTTCGTCGGCCAAATGATGGAGCCGCTCGAGCTCGAGTATCGCGAGCAAGACCGTGAGATTCAGCTGCCCGCAAAACCGTGGGCGGTAAAGGGAACGCCAGAGACGCGGGCCAATTTCATCAGTTCCATTTATCTCGAAACCGATGAATTGGAAGAACATGAGCGCAGAATAGAAGCCAAGTACATGCGCGCGCAAGCAGCCGAGCCGCGCTGCGAGCTCTGCCACACTGAAGACGCCGAGGTGCTGCTGGTCGGGTACGGTATTGTGTCCCGAGTATTGCTTTCCACGGTCGAAGCGCTGCGCAAGGAAGGCGTGAAAGCGGGGCTGTTCCGACCTATCACGCTGTGGCCCTATCCCTCGAAGGTGCTGGTGGAAGCGGCGGCTAAGGTGCAAAAAGTGTTGGTCGTCGAATTGAGCAACGGACAAATGGTGGAAGATGTGCGCCTGGCGCTGAACGGCAAGGTACCGGTGGAGTTCTACGGCCGGGTAGGTGGCAACGTGCCCTCGGTCGCGGAGTTGCAACAACAAGTGTTGACACGCATGGCCGTGGCGGTCTGAGACCAGTTCCGGCGCGGATCTGGTCCGAAGAGGACAATGAAAATGGCAAAAGAGAGCGTGATCAGCGTAGGGGATCCAGAAGTGAAGGCCGAAGTAAAGTTAGAAGTAAAGCCCGAAGTAAAGTCCGAAGATAAGCCCGAAGGCAGTCCCGAAGCTGGTGGCAATGTTAGCAACAACGGATACGAACTAATCCACTCGAAGTCGCCGGTGTTCTTTGACCTGTACGAGCGCAAGGCAGAGCTGCAGCACCAGACCCACTACTGTCCCGGCTGCGGACACGGAGTGGTACACAAGCTGATTGCCGAAGCGTTGCAGGACCTCGGGCTGCAGGACAAGACGATCTTCGTGAGTCCGGTCGGCTGCTCGGTATTTGCTTACTACTATTTTGACGTAGGAAATGTGCAGGTCGCGCACGGCCGCGCGCCTGCCGCGGCCACAGGAATCAAACGGTCTTGTCCAGATAAGATCGTCATTTCCTATCAGGGAGACGGCGACTTGGCGGCCATCGGCACCGCTGAGATTGTGCATGCCGCCAACCGCGGCGAGAAGATCACTGTCTTTTTCGTGAACAACGCAATCTACGGGATGACCGGCGGACAGATGGCGCCGACCACTCTGGTCGGACAGAAGAGTACAACTTCTCCGTGGGGCCGGCGGCCGGCGAATGAAGGCTTTCCGATGCACATGGCGGAACTTCTCGCCACACTGGAAGCGCCGGCATACATCGAACGGGTGGCGCTTTCGGACAACAAGAACATCATGAAAGCGCGGCGGGCGATCCGTAAGGCACTCGAAATCCAGCGGGACGGCGCGGGTTTCTCGTTTGTCGAAATCTTGTCGCCGTGTCCGACGATTTGGGGCAAAGACCCGGTGGAAGCGCGGCGCTGGGTTCTCGAGAAGATGATGCCAACTTTTCCGCTGAATGTTTTCCGCGACCGGCGGCCGGTAATTCCTGTGGGAAATGAGCCGCCGCAACGCCCGGTAGCGGATGTTCTTGAAATCACTCCGAAAGCGGGAGCGCACGATACTTCCAAACGGAAACACGCCCATCGCTTCAAAGACGTTAAGCTCAAAATCGCGGGCTTCGGAGGACAGGGCGTGCTGCTATTGGGGCAACTCCTCATCGAAATGGGCATGCGCGAGGGGCTGGAGGTGAGCTGGCTGCCCTCCTATGGCCCGGAGATGCGTTCGGGCAGCGCGCACTGCGATGTATGTTTGGCGAAAGAACGGATTGGGTCGCCCCTGGTCTCGCACCCCGATGTGCTCGTGGCCATGAATGAGTACTCGCTGCGGAAGTTTGCCCGCGAAGTCGCGAGTGGCGGAATCATTCTTTACAATGGCGCCAGCCTCCCTGCCGATTTTAATGCGCCGGAAGTGGAAGTGGTCTGTATTCCGGCTGCGGAAATCGCCGACAAACTCGGTTCGGCGAAGGCAGCCAACATAGTAATGATGGGGGCGCTGCTGGAAGAGACCGAGTGTCTGGCTCCGGGAACTGCATTGAGCGTACTCGAAGACAAAGTGAAAAAACTCGATCTGCTGGAAATTGACCGCAAAGCGCTCGCTGCAGGCCGACTGTTTATCGACGAACAGGCGCATATCGGCGCGGTGAGCCAGCCGGACGGCTTCGCCTAGCATCTAAGCTGATGGAGAGCCGGGCGTCCCCGCCCGGCTGGACGGGCGAGACGCCCGTCCCTCCACCAAACGACTTATCGCGCGGTCGCGGTAATAGGTTTTCGGAGGGTCTGCAATGTCGACTGCATGGACGGCTCGTTACGCGCTGCGCACCAAGGGCATCACCAGTTCTCAAATTCGCGAATTGCTGAAGGTCACCCAAAGACCGGGAATGATCTCCTTTGGCGGCGGCCTGCCCGCCCCCGATGTCTTCCCCGTACAACGTTTTGAGGAAGCCTGCCATAAGGTACTTACCGAGCAGGCGGCTTCAGCCTTGCAATACGGGGAAACCGAAGGTTACCAGCCCCTGCGCGAACTGATCGCGAACAACATCGCGCGTTACGGGATCAAGGCGAAGGTGGAGAACGTCCTGATCACTTCCGGCTCGCAGCAGGCGCTCGACCTGATCGGCAAGCTGTTTATCAATCGTGGGGATCGCGTGCTGGTGGAAGCGCCGACCTATCTCGGCGCGCTGCAGGCTTTCAACGTGTATGGCGCGGAATATGTATCGGTTCCGATCGATGAAAACGGCCTCCGCACCGACCTGTTGGAAAAGCCTCTGCGTTCGGGCCCCAAGTTCATGTACGTACTGCCAAACTTCCAGAACCCAGGCGGAACCACATTGTCGGAGGGGCGCCGCCACGAACTGGTGCTGCTGGCGGACAAGTACGGCATTCCGATTATCGAAGATGACCCGTATGGCCAGTTGCGTTATGAAGGCCAGCACCTCCCGTCACTGGTAGTGCTTGACCGCGAGAACTTGCGCCGCGACGATGGCTATTCCATTGGCAACGTTATTTACCTGAGTACATTCTCGAAGACGCTGGCTCCCGGGCTTCGTCTGGGATGGATCGTCGCTCCGCCTGAGGTCATCAGTAAGTTGACGCAACTGAAACAGGGAGCCGACCTGCACACTTCGACCTTCACTCAGTTCGTGGCCTACGAGGTCGCGCGCGATGGATTCCTCGACAAACACGTCAGGCTGATTCGTCAGGTCTATCGCGAACGCCGCGACGTAATGCTTCAGGCTCTGAAAGAGTTCTTCCCGCCAGCAGTAACCTGGACTCATCCTCAGGGTGGACTGTTCCTCTGGGTCACTCTGCCCGAAGGATTGGACATGCAGGCGATCCTCAAGTCGGCGCTCGAACAGAATGTGGCCTTTGTGCCGGGCGATTCCTTCTATGCCAACGATGGGTGCGAAGGCTCCCGCCACATGCGATTGAACTTTTCCAACGCTGCTCCGGAGCAAATACGCGAGGGCATACGGCGATTGGCGGCGGCTGTGAAGAGCCATCTGCCAGCGACGACGCCCCGAGCAGAGCTGCCACTCGAAGTGTAGAAACCAGATGGCATGAATGGGTCGGTCAGGTGCGCCGGGAAATAGGGTCGCGAGAACGTCTGATTAGCGGTAAATTATGAGCGAGTATGGGCGCGTTTCGCACGCGCCCAGAGTCTTTGGTTCATAGACTGCGCACGACAAAAAGAATCAACAGAACTACGACAATTGTTCCTAACAAACCGTAACCTAACATAGTCCCTCCTGGTCTTAACTGAAATCTAACCAATTATGCTGAAAGATGGTGAGTTTCCGCTGGTCAGTTTTGCTCACGGATGCTAATTTGGGGCAATTTAGGTGACGAGTTCTAGTCATCCCAACGATCGCTTCAGCTCTAAATTTGGTAAGAAGTAGGTCATGAGCGCTAAATCATGAGGGGGCAGTCAATTTGACTACCCCCTTTTAATTCTTACTAAGAGACGCTTTACTCCAGCACGAAAATATTCTTGGCGGCGCACATCTGCTTCAGGATCTTCGGCCATACCGTCACGCTGACTTCCCCGAGATGAGCCTTGCGGAGCAATAGCATCAAGGTACGCGACTGTCCGATTCCACCGCCGATCGAGAGCGGAATCTGGTTGTTCAAGATCGCCTGGTGATACGGCAGTTTCATGAAATCCAACTGCTTGGACATCGTGAGCTGCTGTTTCAGCGTCTCGGCCGTAACCCGAATGCCCATCGATGTCAGTTCATGGCGCCGCTTGGTGACCGAGTTCCAGACCAGGATGTCGCCATTCAGTCCGTGCGTGTCTTTGCCGGTCTGCTCGTGAGTGTCGGTGATCCAGTCGTCGTAATCGGCGGCGCGCATCTCATGCGGATAACCATCTTTCAACGGCCAGCCAATCCCAATAATGAAGACGGCGGGATACTTCTGCAGCACCGCGGTCTCGCGCTGCTTGCGCGGCAGGTCGGGATACATGTCTAGAATTTCCTCGGCGTGAAGGAATTTCAACTCCTCGGGCAAATCGGGATAGCGTGAGTCTTTCAACTGCGGGAATAGCGATTGCGCGAACTTCTCCGCTCCGACGATTACTTTCCAGATCTTGCCCACAATTGCCTTGAGAAATTCCAGGTTGCGCTGCTCGGCGGTGATGACGCGCTCCCAATCCCACTGATCGACGTACGCGGAATGGTCGTGATCGAGGAAATAGTCCTTGCGAACGGCGCGCATGTCGGTGCAGATGCCCTCGCCGACTTTGCAATCGAATTGCTTGAGAGCGGCACGTTTCCACTTGGTTGCGGCTTGCACGACCTGCGCGTCGATGGGGTGAAGATCGCGATCGTTCGAGATATGGAACTGAACCGGCGTGCGCGACCCGTCGCGATCCAGCATGTCGTTGACGCCGCTCTCCACATCCACGATGAGCGGCACTTCGACCATCATCAGGTTGAGTTCCCTGCACAGGTTGTCCGCGATATAGCGTTTCACCTGGTAGATGGCATGCTGCGTCTCTTTCGCGGTCAATAACGACCGGTAACCCTGCGGCAGAATTTTTTCCAATTCCTTGTAATCGCCGATTCCCGGTCCAGCCAGGTCGGCTTTCTTGTCTTTGGCATTATTCAGCACAAGGGGGCTCATGCGATATTCTCCTTTGCAGACGGATTCGGTGCCAGCGCGCCATCATCACGCGGTCTATCGAAGTTTTGGATTAAGGGAAGGGGTAGCGCCGGAGGTCACAGGATGTGCGGCGTTATCTTTGGCTGTACGTTTGAGCTTGGACTGCTCCAGGATTACCGCGACTGTCAGCAGAATTCCAATAACGCCAAATACCGCCAACGCGAGCAGAGCCATCATGAGGATCGGCATAGCTTTACCTCGCTACTGCCATCGATTTTCTCTCCTGATTGCATGAAATCGCTGTGACTACAGTCACTTGCTGCTGTGATCCAAGGACTTTCATCCTCGCGCACTTGAGTCACATCTCCCGATCGGAGTCACCGATCAGGGTGACCTGGATCACTGCGGTTGTTTCCTCTAAACGTTGAAACTCTCAATAGGCAGCGATCGAGTTGCTGAGTTCTGTTACGTTCAGGTCTTTGGAGGGTTGTATCGGTGGTTACTTTCGCAACACACAGATGACTGCGAGAAGAACCGCTGATTTCATTAGGTTGCAAAACTTCACAAGGAGAAGAAACGAAATCATGAAGATGACAAAGCTGGTGATGCTGGTAATGACAATCGCGGTGGCCCTATTCATCCTGATCCCCAATCTGTCATGGGCTGAGGACGGAGCCGCTCTCTACAAAGCAAAATGTGCAATGTGCCATGGTCCGGATGGGGCTGGCAAGCCCGCGATGAAAGCTCCGAGCCTGATTTCGGATGAGGCGAAGAAGAAGTCCGATGCCGACCTGACCAAGGCCGTGGCGGAAACGGCGAAGCACCCAGCCGGAGTGAAGGGTCTAGCTGCTGACGACGTGAAAGCTGTCGTTGCCTACATTCGTAGCCTGCAGAAGTAGTCGTTGGCTGTAATCATTGGCTGTTCCTCTTTGTGCATTGCCGCTGTCACTAAACGTGTGGGCAGCGACTGAGGAAGGCACTAGTATGGGAATGTCCGGCTCAATTCGGCGGACGGAACGGAAAACTGGCCGATCCGTAGCTAGCCGGAAAGCTTCTCCCCGGTTCGCCCTCCCGCAAGGAACAGTCCCCCCGAGTCCGGGTGCACACCTCTCCGGACTCGGTTCTTTCTTTATATTCGGCCCGCCAAAGGTGTTCTGTACCGTTCCCAAGTCCGTTCCTTCACAGCATACCTTCTACTTCATTCCACTGGAACGAAAGTCCCGCTTGGGAGCAACGAGGAGCAATTCCCATGAGTAAGGCCCTGCTGTATGACGCAACGATATGCATCGGTTGCAAGCAGTGTGAAGCTGGCTGCGCGCAGCAGAACAAACTGCCGTACGACGACAAAGTGGCGGCGGAGTCGGTGCAATCGGAACATAAATTTACGGTCGTTTTGACCAAGGACGACAAATTCATGCGCCGGCTATGCATGAACTGTGAGGAGCCCGCTTGCGCGTCGGTCTGTCCCGTTGGCGCCATGCACAAGACGAAGGAGGGTCCGGTCTTATACGACGTCTGGAAGTGTATCGGCTGCCGGTATTGCATGGTGGCCTGCGCGTTCAGTCAGCCAAAGTACGAATGGCACTCGCGGAATCCGCGGATTCGCAAATGCATTATGTGCCCGGACCGCATAGCTGCTGGCAAACAGACGGCATGTGCCGAGATCTGTCCGACTGGGGCCACTAAGTTCGGGGAGCGCGATGACCTCATCAAGGAAGCGCAGGACCGTATCCGTCAAAATCCGTCTACCTACTTGCCTCGCATTTATGGCCTGAACGAAGTTGGCGGAACGTCGGTCCTTATTCTCTCCAGTATGAAAGTTGAAGACTACGGTTATCCAGCCACCGCAAAAATCGGCGACACCCCGATGCCCGTATACACCGGGCAAGTGATGGAGAGAATTCCGGACTTTATCCCGGTGTGGACGTTGGTATTGGGAGGCATTTATTGGCTTTCGCATCGCCGCGAAGAAGTAGCCGCTGCTGAAGCAGAAGAAAAGAAGCAGAACGGGAGTGGAAAATGAAGTTCAAGCTGACCTTTTGGAGAGTGGTATTCATTGTGATCATGGGCCTGGGTCTGTACTCCACAATTGTTCGCTTTTTCTACGGCTTGGGCGCGGTTTCAAACATGACTGACCAGTTTCCCTGGGGGCTCTGGATCGGCTTCGACCTCCTGTGCGGAGTCATGCTGGCAGCGGGCGGTTTCTGCATTGTTGGTGCGGTCTACCTATTCAACGTCGAGCGATTGCACAGTGTTATGCGCCCTGCGGTGTTGACAGCGTTCCTGGGCTATTGCCTTTTCATCGTTGGACTCTTGTTCGACCTTGGCCGCCCCTGGTACATCTGGCATCAGCTCATCTACATGAACCCGCACTCAGTCATGTTCGAGGTCGGCATATGCGTAATGTCCTACACCACGGTGCTCTTCTTCGAATTCCTTCCCAATGTGCTCGAGAAATTCGATCTGAAGGGTCCGATCAAGTGGATTAAGAAGATCTACCCAGCGCTGATCATCTTGGGCATCCTGCTCTCCACCCTGCACCAGAGTTCGCTCGGATCACTGTATCTGATCATGCCGAGCAAGCTGCATCCGTTCTGGTACACGCCCGCGCTGCCGTTCTTCTTTTTCGGATCGGCGATTGCGGTTGGTTTGGCCATGACGATCTTCGAGTCCACGCAGAGCGCAAAAGCCTTCGGCCGTCACCTTGAACTGCCGGTTCTGGTCGAACTCGGCGGCGCCCTGCTGGTTGCTCTTTGGGTCAATGCCCTGCTGCGCTTCGAGGACTACTTCCATCGCGGCTTGCTGGGACAGATCATTAAACCCAGCTATGAAGCGTACTTTCTGTGGCTTGAACTAGCGCTGGCATTCGTGATTCCGATCACCATGCTCAGCTTCAAGAAGGTCAGGCTGTCGCCCGGCGGATTGTATCTAGCCTCCGTCTGCACTGTGCTCGGATTCATCACTAACCGCCTCAATGTCAGCGTCATCGGCTTTGAGACTTACGTCGGGCATCACTACGTGCCGAAGTGGACGGAGTTCTCAGTGACCCTCATGATTGTCGCGCTGGGCTTCGCCCTGTTCGGGCTGGCAGTGAAGTACCTGCCTATCTTTCCCGACGTACGAGTTCCAGTGAAGGAGCGTCCCCGAACCGAACCCGCGCCCGTGGTTGCTACACCGGTGTTAGGCCATGCAGGAGACTGACCCAATTCGCGGCAATCTGGGATGGAAGCGGCTGACTCACAGCATCAGTGCAAAGTTGATCGGTTCCCTGTTGGCGGTAATGGTCGTGATCTTCGCACTTCTCGGATACTTGAATATCCGATTGCATCGCCAGCACCTGGAAGCAGCCACGCTGGCCAGCGCCGAGCGCGTCAGCGATGTAATCAAGCACAGCACCACGTACTACATGCTGCGCAACGATCGCGAGGGACTCTATCACGCGATCCAAACCATGGCGGACGAACCCGGCATGGTCAAGGTGCGCATTCTTGACCAGCAGGGGCGTGTCAGCTACTCCACGGACCCAGCGGAAGTCAGCCACGTTCTCGATAAGACGGCGGAGGCCTGCTATGGCTGCCATACCCAATCACAGCCGCTGGCGCGCCTGAATCGCCCCGACCGCTTTCGCATTTATCGCACTGGCGGGCAACGTGTGCTGGGAATTATCACTCCCATCGAAAATCAACCCAGCTGTTCCAACGCCGAGTGCCACGCGCATCCTGCCGGCCAGCAAGTTCTGGGCGTGCTGGACACAAATCTTTCGCTCGCGAAAACGGACGAGCAACTTAAGGTCAGCAGCGCCCGCATGCTGTATTACACAGCGGGGGCATTGCTGATTGTTGCAGTATTAAGCTGGTTATTCGTGTGGCGAGTGGTCGGCAAGCCCATCAAGGCGCTCGAGAAGGGCACGGAACATCTTTCCCAGGGGGAGCTTGGTTACCAGATCGAGGTGCAATCCCATGACGAAGTGGGTGATCTGGCGCATTCCTTCAACGGCATGAGCCTGCAGTTGCGCGCGGCGAACGAAGAAATCGTTACCTGGGCAAAGACGCTCGAAGATCGCGTCGAGCAAAAGACGAAGGAACTCAAGCGCGCCCACGATCACATGCTGCACGTGGAAAAGATGGCTTCCATCGGCAAGATGGCGGCGGTGGTGGCGCACGAGGTGAACAATCCGCTCTCTGGGATTCTTACCTATGCCAAACTGCTGCGGAAGTGGGTAGCGTCTGGCCAAGTCGAACGTGAAAAACGCGAGGAGGCGATGCAATGTCTGGAACTGATCGCCTCGGAAAGCCGGCGTTGCGGCGAACTGGTCAAGAACCTGCTGACTCTTTCGCGCACCGCGCCCATGAACGTGCAGTCGACCGACCTGCGAACCGTGATTGATCGTTGCCTGTTGCTGGTGCGGCATCCACTGGAGCTCGGCGGAATCCAGTTGCATCTGAACCTGGCAGAAGACGTGCCGCGTGTGTCCTGCGATCCGGCGCAGATGGAACAAGTCTTCCTGGCATTGATCATGAATGCAATCGATGCTATGCCCCGGGGCGGCAATCTCTGGATCGAGACTGCGCTGAGCAACGATGAGACGGAAATCAAGATCCAAGTGCGCGACGACGGAGCGGGCATCGCTCCCGACGTACTGGCCCAGATCTTCGAACCTTTTCTGACGACAAAAGAAAGTGGGCACGGAGTCGGGCTGGGCTTGGCGATCAGTCGCGGCATCGTGGAGCGGCATCACGGTCGTATCGAAGTCGAATCGGAGCTGGGACGGGGCACGACTTTCACCGTAACCCTGCCCAATCAAGCCACGGACGCTTCGCTGGCGGCCACCGGCGGGAATACCGCGATGAAGGTGAGGTGATTGAAGTGAGCACACAGGGAAAACTGCTGATCGTGGATGACGAACTGAGCGTGCGCGACTCGCTCGGCAAATGGTTCCGCGAAGAAGGCTACGAGGTAACTACGGTAGAAAACGCCAGCGACGCACTTACCCGGCTGGCGGAACAACGCTGGGATGCGGCGCTGGTCGATATCAAGATGCACGGCACCGATGGGATCGAACTGCAGCGCCGCATGCACGAAATCGATCCCGAACTCATCGTAATTATCATGACCGGCTATGCCTCGGTCGAAACCGCGGTCACGGCGCTGAAGAATGGCGCCTATGACTACGTGACCAAGCCCCTGGACCCGGACGAGATCGCGCACTTGGTGAAGAACGCGATAGCGCATAAACGGGCGGCCCAGGAGAACGTACTCTTGCGCGAGACCGTTGCCGAAGTCGCGCGTCCGGGGGACCTGGTCGGCCAGAGCGGCCCCATGCACAAGGTCTTCGACGCCATAGAGACGGTTGGTCCCACGGACGCTACGGTGCTGATCACGGGGGAGAGCGGCACCGGGAAAGAACTGGTGGCGCGCGCGATTCATCACGCCAGCCCGCGAAGATTTCATCCTCTGGTCGTCATCCACTGCGGCGCTCTGACGGAGACGCTTCTGGAAAGCGAACTCTTCGGGCATGAAAAGGGCGCGTTCACCGGCGCCCAGTACCGCAAGAAAGGCAAATTCGAAATCGCCGAGGGTGGGACGGTGTTCCTGGACGAAATTGGCGACATCACCCTAAAGACGCAGACCGACCTGCTGCGGGTACTGCAGGAACGCGAGATCACCCGCGTGGGCGGCAACCAAATCGTCAAGGTGGACTTCCGCTGCATCGCCGCCACCAACAAGGATCTGGAAAAACTGATCGAGGAGGGTAAGTTCCGTCCTGATCTTTTCTACCGGCTCAACGTCTTCCGCATCGAACTGCCGCCGCTGCGCGAACGCCGGGAGGATATTCCGCTGCTCGTGAACCATTTCGTTCAAAAGTTCTCTCTGGCTATGAACAAACGCATCACTCGGGTTTCACCCGCGGCCATGAACCTGTTGCAGGAGCAGCCCTGGCTGGGGAACGTTCGTGAACTGGAGAATGCGGTGGAACGCGCCATGGTTGTGGGGCAGGAGCCGGAACTGAACGAACAGGATTTCATCTTCAAGCCACCAAGCTCCTCCACGGGCGCGGGCAAGAAGCTGGAGGACATGGAGCGTGCCCACATCCTGCGGGTGGTAGAGGAATGTGGAGGCAATCAGAGTCATGCCGCGGAGATCCTCGACATCGACCGGGTCACTCTCTATCACAAGCTGAAGAAGTACGGCTGGACTCGCACCACCGTTGAGACTCATTGAAGCTGGCTCGATGAAGCTGCTACACCTGTTGCCGATCGGGAATGTGGATGACGGGCTGCTCAAGGATCTGCGGCCCGCCGTCGAAGAAACTTTCCGCGTCTCCTGTAAAGTGCTCCCGGTCCGGTTGGATCCGGAGTTCGCGTTCCACGGAGAGCGGCAGCAGTACCACTCGTCGGAAATCCTGCATCGCATGCAGAGTTTTCTTACCCCGGACTCCTGGCGAATGCTGGGGGTTGCGGCGGTGGATCTCTACATCCCGATTCTTACCTTTGTTTTTGGAGAAGCGCAGATGGGTGGCCCCTGCGCCGTGATCTCAGCGCACCGGCTGCGCCAGGAACTCTATGGCCTTCCGCCTGACCCAAAACTGTTTCGCCAGCGCGTGATCAAGGAAGCGGTCCATGAACTGGGCCACACTCTGAACTTGACTCATTGCGAGGACTACCGCTGCGCCATGGCTCCTTCCCACGCCGTGGAGTGGATTGACCTCAAGGAAACCACCCTGTGCACTGGCTGCCGAGCCGCAGTAACGCCGACGACGCAGGTCTCGTCTGCACGAATCTTCTGAACGAATCTTCTGAACGATACTTCTGAACGACACTTTTGAAATCGCGAAGATCCGCAGATCCTTCTTGGGTAACTCCTGGCTTCCGACTGTGTTCGCCGGGTGGGGCCCCCCTCCCCCCTCCCCCCCCCTTTTTTTGGTAAAATCTTGGTTTAAAAGGACTTAGCTGCAAAATATAGATAACAAGGCAGTTAGAGGCCAGGTTCGGGATATGGCCATTGAAAACAAGGGGGTTACTACTTACTAAGTCGGCAAAATCTAGATTTCAAAGAACTTAGCTAACATGGCGACTTATCGCCGCGTTGGACTGCTGCCTGTCTCTTATTCCTACTTATTACTTCTTATTATAACTCACGATGTCAACTATTATTGTAGGCTCAGCAGGCTCACAGCCCCCCGTGGAACCGTCCGAATGCGTGGGCAAGCATTAGCGACATGATCAGGATGCCGGCCCCGAGAACGAGCACGTGCTGGGTCTTGCGCAGATTGAAACTGCCGACACGACAGACGAGCAGGTAGCCGACGGCAAGGTTGAACAGGCCCCATAGGACATTGACCGTAGAGGAGGACAAACCTACTCCGGGTGGTGATGCGAAGGGGCTCTGGAAGGCATGCCCCGAGATCCCATTGCCGAGATGGGGCAGGGTGTTCGCGAGGAATGCGCCCCCGAAAAAGTACGCCAAGTAGTGGTACCAGCGCATGGTTGCTCCCTTCTGGCTGTCAAACCATAATACTGCGGGACCCTCCAAGTTAAGAAGGGCTGGGGCCAGCCGCCGAGAACAGATGGGAGTCGTGGTGGGTATAGAAAGTCAAAATCCCCGCCCTGTGTCTGCAAAGAACGCAGACACAAGGACGGGGCACCCTCGGGAGTCGAGGTGAATGAAAGGGTGGGCCAGCCCCCGGGGAGAGTTCCCTGACGCATCCTTGACACTGAGAAAGATGCAGGGGTCCCTTCGGCTTCGCTCAGGGCAGGCTCTTCGACTCCGCCGGAACTTCACTTCGTGAAGTCCCGGCTGCGCTCAGGAGGACACAGCTTTTACAGCTTGTGTACGGCGCGGTTGAAGCCGCGCCCCTTCAAAACAGAGTCAAAGGATAATTGCAGCTATCGCAGCGCTGAAGCGCTGCGCCACCCAAAAACACCGGCCGCCCGGTGTTGAATCCGGGCGGCCGGTGTTTCTGCGGTCCTCGTTTCGGCGGCCGGCGAGGCTGGTTCGTCTCGCTGGCCGCGAGTTCGACTTATGACAGGAAGAACTCTTTCGCCAGCGGCAGCCACTCCTGATCTGGGATCTGGGTTGAGATGTCATCCATGGCGACTCCACCATCCTGGGCCAGCGCACCCAGCGCCATCGGCATCCGGCGCTGCAGGCGGCTTGCCGACTCCTCTGTCCACCAGCGCGCCATTGCTCCACCCAACAGGTTCTTGAAGCTTGTCTTGGCATCGGGCGACTGCACCGTCACCAGCCAACCTTCTCCGTAGGGATCGCGGAGTGCCAGCTTGGGATCTTGCATGAGCGCCTGGTTGATGTCAGACACGCTGCCCTCGATTGGCGAAACCATATCGACGGCGTAGTCATCGCGATAAAGTGTGCACATCTTCTGGCCTTGGCGAATCCACTGGCCGCGTTGTGGCAGATTGATGCTGTCCACCTTGCCGGCCAGCTTGGAGGCAAAATCATCCATGCCGACCCGCACCAGGTTGGGGCTCTCGCTCAATGCCCAGGTGTGACCGGGGTGGTAGCGCAGATTTTCCGGGACCTCGAAGCCGCCGACCAAGGCCGGCTGCAAGCGTGGCACTTCGGCATACTTTGCTGGGGCAACCTGCAATGCTGGTTGCACAATGGCGCGGCGGCTGCGGAAATAATCAATCAGCAAGAAAGTTGCGAAGAAGAAGAGAACCAGTAGGACTGTCATAAGTCACCTCGTCGGAGGGCCGTCTAGCGAGCCACTCAGCACTTTTCTAAGGGCAATCGCCGTGCCAAGTGGAGGCGAATTGCAATCAATACGTCTGAGCGCGGCGATCTCCTGTGAAATAAAGGGGATAGGCGAGCCGCAAATTCTGGCCTCGGGCTATTGCGATGAAATTGTCAACAATGCTTTGTTGGAAATCGCAACAGATCAAAGTTCATATTTGAGGGTTTTAAAGGCGCTGACGAGAATGACAGCTTTGCAATCAAAGGCTTACGAGCTGGCCAGCATGATGATGAATATCGCAATAACGAAAGCTGAAGAATGCAACAGTGAAGATGCTCAATTTTCCGAGAATATTTTAGAACTGCAGATCCCTCGCTTCGCTCGGGATGACAACAATTCAATCCAGACTTTATTCCCGCGAATACTGCGTCTCCAGCTCGGCGTCGGCGGCTTCGGGAGTGGCGGTTAATGCAGTGGTTCCATACTCCAGCCCTCTTTCGAACGCTTTCAGGTTCAGCTCTCGAAAGTTTGGCGGGACAGAAGCCGCGATTGCCTGGCGCACGGCATTGGGGTCCAGCAGGTTAGTGATGGCGGTGAAGAATCCCACCATCACGGAATTCAGCACCATGCGCTTTCCGAGTTCCTCGGCGATGCGGGTCGCTGGGATGCTGTAGACCTTGATTCCCTTGCTGATCTCTGAAACTCGCACCATGTCCTGCTCGACGATCATGATGCCGCCGTCTTTCAACTCGGAGCCGAAGCGCACATAGGCTTCTTGCGACATAACGAGGAGGATATCGGGCTTGGTGACGTATGGGTACAACACGGGCGAATCGGAAAGGACGAGCTGCGCGCTGCAGGCGCCGCCTCGGGCTTCCGGGCCGAAGTTCTGTGTCATGGTGGCAAAAGCGCCTTGATAAATCGAGGCAGCCTTGCCGAGGATGATGGCCGAGAGGATCACTCCCTGGCCGCCAAAGCCAGCGATACGAATTTCAGTTAGCTGCATACCATCTCCGCTTGTTCGACGAATCTCTCACCCAGTGATTCCTGGTATTGACCTCGCATCATGGTTTGGTAGTCGGGACGGTCGCGGTCCACGAACTTGCCGACAATGATTTCTCCGGTCATGGTCATGCCAACTTCACTGGTAGGCGCACCATTCCGGACTTTGCTCTTCTCTTTGTAGTATTTCATGGCATCGAGACCATCGCCCAGCTTGTTGCGGCGCTGATAAAGCGTGGGACAGGGCGAGATCACCTCGATAAAGGAGAAACCCTTCTTCTTAAAGGCCTCACTGATGGAGCGCGTCAGTTGCCGTACGTGAAACGTGGTCCAGCGCGCGACGTAAACCGCGCCCGCCGCCTCGACCAGGTGCGGCAAATTGAACGACGGCTCGAACACACCGTAGGGATTCGTGGACGTGGTCGAGTGATCGGGCGTGGTGGGCGCGGTCTGGCCGCCGGTCATGGCGTAGATCAGATTGTTCACGCAGATGACTTTCAAATCGATGTTGCGGCGCGCGGCGTGGATCAGATGATTGCCCCCGATGGCGGAAAGATCGCCGTCACCGGAATAGACGATGACGTTCAGATTTGGGTTGGCGAGTTTCAACCCAGTCGCGAACGGGATGGCGCGGCCGTGGGTGGTATGGAAAGAATCGAGTTTAACGTAGCCCGCCACGCGCCCGGTGCAGCCGATGCCCGAGACTAGCGCGAGGGAGCCCAAATCAATTTTCGATTCGATGAGGGCGCGGGCGAAAGAGTTCACGGTGGTGCCAATGCCGCATCCCGGACACCAGATGTGAGGCATGCGATCGCTGCGCAAGAAGGGCTCGACTGGGTTGACGAGGTCGTTGGTCAAACTGCCTGGGATCAAGCTTTCTGACATCGGCTGGCCTCCACGATTACCTTGAGGATATCTTCGGGGTTGTGAACTCCGCCGCCCGCGTGCGACACGGCGAAGGTCTTTGCCTGACCGGCGGCAGATCGCTCCACTTCACGCACCATCTGGCCCAGATTGAGCTCGGGGACGACGAATGCTTTCACCTTGGCTGCGAGTTCGCGGATCTTTTTCTCGGGGAACGGCCAGGCGGTGATCAGGCGCAACTTACCGACGAGCAGACCCTGTTTACGAGCGGCCTCGATGGCGCGTTGCGCCACCCGGGAAGTGATTCCGTAGGAAACGACCACCACATCGGCGCCCTCGAGTTGTTCTTCCTCGAACATGGCAATGCGGTCGGCGGCTTGGAGAATCTTGTTTTGCAAGCGGCGAACCAGCTTGTCCTGGGTCGGCGGAGTCATGTCGGGATAGCCGCGCGGGTCGTGAGTCAAGCCGGTGACATGAAAGTTGTAGCCTTCGCCGGCGTGCGCCATTTCCGGAACCAGGTCGCCGTTGGTTTCATAAGGGAGGTACTCGTCAACCGACTTGTGAGTATGGCGGCGCGGTACGACTTCGATCTGGTCAGCGGGAGGAATCACTACCTTCTCGGTCATGTGGCCCACGACTTCGTCCATCATGAACATCACGGGCACGCGGAATTCTTCGGCCAGGTTGAAGGCTTTGATGGTGAGGTCGAAACACTCCTGCGGAGAATTGGGGCAGAGGGCGATGATCTCGTAGTCGCCATGCGAGCCCCAACGCGCCTGCATCATGTCGGCTTGCGCGGGGAGCGTGGGCAGGCCGGTGGACGGTCCTCCGCGCTGCACATCCACGAACACGCACGGCGTTTCGGTCATGGCGGCGTAGCCGATGTGTTCCATCATCAGAGAAAAGCCGGGGCCGGAGGTTACGGTAAACGCTTTGGCACCGGCCCAGACCGCGCCTTGCAGGGTGATGGAAGCTGCCAGTTCGTCTTCCATCTGGATAAATGTTCCGCCCACGGTCGGCACACGCGAGGCGAAACGCTCAACCACTTCGGTGGAAGGAGTGATGGGATATCCGGAGGCGAACCGGCTGCCGGCAGCCAGCGCACCTTCGCAGCAGGCGTGGTCGCCGTCCATGAAGTGTATGCCGGTGAGCACACCACGAGGGTCAGCCTTCATTTGTCACCTCCCTTAGCGGGAGCTACCTTGGTAGCGTAAATGGCGAAGTCGGGGCAGTACATCCCGCACAAATCACAACCACTGCACTTTTCCGGATTTACGACATGCGGTGGGTGGTAGCCTTTGGAATTGAAAGCGGAAGAAAGCGCAAGCACTCTGGTGGGACAAAACTCCACACAGAAGCCACAGGCTTTGCAGCGCTCGACGACAATGGAAACGCGTCCTTTTGCCATGGGATCTAAACTCTCAACCTCTCAATGTGGTCGAATACTCCACGAAATCTGACGTAATTATGCGGTGTCGGGAGGTATGGTTGGTGTGACAGCAATCACAGCTGTACGTGACGCACGCACTTTGAGCGCGGCGCAGCATAAAAGACGCAAGATTAAGATGAAGGGAGGCGGCGATACGCGGCGCGACGGTTTTTTTCATCGTGATACGAGACACAATCCATCGTGCCTTTGGTCACAGCAATCGAGAAAGAGGTGGACTCAAATAAGAGTTGGTTGTTCGCGGCTGTTCAATAAGGGGGCTGCCATGTTTGAAGCCGAAGTTGAGATGGAAAAACGCTCGTCGTTCATGCCGCTGCTGCTCATGATTTGTCTGGTAGTGGCGATCGGGGGCTTGATAACCTACGTGATACTGCAAGTCCGGGGGAAAACGCCTCTGAGCGCGCAGGAGGCGAGCGGGATCGCAGCAGCGACGCTCCAGGGACCAGGTCCGGCGGTCATCCACTTCAGCACTGGTCTCGTGAAAAACGATGAAAAACTACCGGATCCTAATTATCGATTATTGGAAAAAGCAGGAATTGTTAAATTGTCCAAGGCGCCGCCGGGCAGCGTGCTGGTCTCGGTCACCCCCGAAGGAGAGCGCCTGCTGACCAGTATCCCGGGTTTCAAAAAAGAGAAAGAAGCGGATGGCACGTTCTTGTATCAAGCTCCGCTGGCGCAACGGCAACTAGTGAGCATCGCCAGCGTGACTATGAATGGAGCGGACAACGCGGTCGTCGAATATAATTGGAAATGGGTGCCCAATCAGTTGGGGGACGTGTTTGACGCGGACAGTCCGGTGGTGAAAAGCTTCAATCTTTGGGACCGTCAAACTCTGATCAATAAGTATGAAGTCGACTTCTATCACGGGAGTCCGACGAAATCCACGCTTGCTCTCGCGCGGAACGGCCGGGGATGGAAAATCTCGACGCAATATTCGACGCAATAGCGGGCGGCGAAGCGGAAGGGAGCAACGTCGCCGGTTTTCAGTTTCTGAGTGCGCTCAGAGTTTCAGAGAGCAGCGCCTTGGTTTGAAAGGAGAAAATGTGATGTCCATAAAGAAACTGATTTTGATGTTTCTTGCCCTGATCGTATTCACTTGCATGGTCGCCGCGCAGGACCAAACGCAGGGCCAAACGCAGAAAGTCATTAAGCATGTCCCAGTCCAGTCCACGTCGCCTGTATCCGGCAAGGAAATGTACACGGCATACTGTGCCGTTTGCCATGGAACCGACGGCAAAGGTGGAGGCCCGGCGGCCAGTGCGCTGAAGGTTCCTCCCACCGACCTTACCCTGCTGAGCAAGAACAACGGAGGGAAATATCCCGCGCTGAAAGTCTCAGCCTCCATCCGCGGCGAATCCGCTACTCCCGCGCACGGATCCAAGGAGATGCCGGTGTGGGGAACGTTGTTTTGGAGTATGAGCCAAGGACATGAGGGTGAGGTGCAGGAACGCGTGACGAACCTTACCCACTACATCGAAACTCTGCAAGTGAAGTAGTCCTCTGCTGAATTCGTGGACCGGACGCAGGGCCGGTCCGGTCGGGGCACAAGCGCTGGCTTGTGCCCTCTGCTCGTCTGTCGCAGAAGTAACCGTTGCCGTTCGGGGACAAGAGAACCAGCGCGACAACTATGGCAGGGCTGGGTTTGGGCCCCCCTACGGAAAAGCTCAACCACACAGGGGCGTCGCGGGCCAAGGACCTGTGCACCTCTCGCCCGGGCTGGCCAATACTCCTAGAAATCCGGATTGCGAGTTTCGCCAGACAGCTGACCCGTCGGATTGTCATCGCGGCGCTTTTCACTGCCTTCATGTAGGGCGCATGCTCGAAGGCTGAGGGATTGGAACCGTGGACGGTGACGGGCAGAGAGATGTGAGGGGCATCACAATAGCGTGTGTTTTGCAGCACAGCCAAGCGTTTCATCCAGACGGACACTGACTTCAGACGTGGCCGGCTCGACTGGCTCGTGGACTGTGCAAGATGCGACCCACGCAAGCGAGCCGGACCCGAGGGACGTCATACAGGGCGTCACAGGAGGCTGGTTCATGCTCTCACCGTACGGAATGGAGATTGTAGAAAGCTGCATTACATGCAAGCTGCGCACCGATCGTATCTTCTGCGATCTGCCTGCTGCCGCGCTGCAGGCTTTTGAAAACATCAAGTACGCAACCGCGTATCCCCAAGGAGCGGTGCTATTTGTACAAGGGCAGACACCGCGCGGCATCTTTGTGCTCTGCAAAGGCAGTGTGAAGCTCTCCATTAACTCCCCCGGCGGGAGAACGGTAATTGTGAAGCTTGCCGAGCCCGGAGAGGTGCTGGGTTTGAGCGCCACCATCTCCGGCAAACCCTACGAAGTGACGGCGGAGACGATCGATCCCTGCCAGGTCAATTTCGTCAAGCGCGATGACTTTCTTCGCTTCCTGAAGGATGATGTGGAGGCCTGCTTTAAAGTGGCCGAGCAGTTAAGCGAAAAGTATCACAATGCTTGTAAGGAAGCGGGTTCGCTGGGACTGTCACACTCCGCGGCTGAGAAACTGGCTAAGTTGCTTCTGGAATGGACCTCCAAGAACGGAGAAGGCGCCAAAGCGGAGCCCCGGTTGAAGCTTAGACTCACGCACGAGGAAATCGCGCAGATGATTGGAACTTCGCGAGAGACAGTTACCCGGCTGTTTGCTGAGATGAAGAAGCGTCAAATCGTGCAGTCGAAAGGCTCGACTCTGGTGATTCGGAACTCGGCGGCGCTGCGCGAACTCGCAAACCACAACTAGCCGCGCGTTGAGCGCCGGTTGGCGTGCGTGCGGGGGGGGCATGCCTGCGAGATGCCTCGCGAAACTTTGATCCCGCCTTACTGCCCACATTTAAGAAGATTTGCGTCTCGTGACCAGGATCACAATTTCGAGTGATGATAGTCACCGCTGGGGGTTTGGTTCTCTATTATTGTTGCGCCTAAGGTGGGCGACAGGACCTGGTTCAAGTAAGAAGGAAAATGCACATGGCTTCGCTAAATGGCAATGGGCAACATTCGAGTCAAGCGAGCAAAACCAAGCCACGATTGATTTTCTGGGAGTTGACCAAAGGGTGCAACCTCCGCTGCATCCATTGCCGGGCCACCGCTACGGAGCTGAGTTCTCCCTCTGACCTCTCCACCCAAACTGCACGCGATATCATCGATCAGATTGTTGCGGTGTCCACTCCCATCCTGGTGCTTAGCGGTGGCGAACCGCTCTTTCGTTCGGATATTTTCCAGTTGGCGCGTTATGGCACGGACAAGGGTCTGCGCGTGGCGCTCGCCACGAATGGCACGCTAGTTACCAAGCACGTCGCGCGCATGATCGTCGATAGCGGTGTGCAGCGCGTTGCCATCAGCCTGGACGGCGCCGATGCGCTTACCCACGATACTTTCCGCGGCATTCCTGGCGCATTCGATGCCGCCATTGCCGGTTTTCGCAATCTGAAGAATCTGGGCATGTCGGTGCAGATCAATACGACCATAGCCCGCCACAATGCCCATCAGCTTCCGAAGGTGCTCGAACTGGCGAAGTCGCTGGGAGCGGACGCGCTGCACACCTTCCTATTGGTGCCGGTAGGTTGCGGGGTGGACATCGCTGCCGAACAGATGGTTCCGCCGGAAGAGTACGAGCAGATGCTGAACTGGTTCTACGATCGCTCGCTCGAAGGTGGCATTGAGATGAAGGCGACCTGTGCGCCACACTACTTCCGCGTGGTTCGCCAGCGGCGGGCTGCAGAGCACCGTTCCGAGGCCGCCGCCGCGGCCGCTCACGCTGCACCGCCAACAACCGAAACAGCGCGGGAGTCACCGAGTATCGGCGCCACAGAGATGGTGATGCCCGGCTCAACCGGCATCGAACTGAAGCCTCACGGACATGGACAGCCAGTGGGGCACCCTGGAAATCATCCCTCCGACATGAACGCCATGACCAAGGGATGCCTGGCCGGAACCGCGGTGTGTTTCATCTCTCATCAGGGCGAGGTCTATCCCTGTGGATATTTGCCGGCCTTGGCAGGAGATCTGAAGAAACAGGCGTTCGCCGACATTTGGGAAAACTCGATGGTGTTCAACGAACTGCGCGATACCAACAACCTGCAGGGAAAATGCGGCTGCTGCGAGTTCCGCAACATTTGCATGGGTTGCCGCGCACGTGCTTTTGCCGCCACCGGCAACTATCTGGATGAGGAACCGTTCTGCGTTTACGAGCCGCAGGCGAAAGGTTTGAAGAAGGAGAAGAATAAGGATAAGGAGACTACGCCGGTGGAAGTCACGCGCTAAAGTCTTTCACTGTGGAAATCGGTAGAAAATCGTTTTTGTTTGCCGTGAGCCTCTGCGCCCGATGGGGCCAAAAAACGCCCGCTTAGCGCGATATCCCGCAATCTAGGCTCTTAACGCGCAATTCCCCGCTCCCTGTAATTTCGCTAACTCACTGAAACTAAAATGGATCGCTGCCCGGGCGAGATGGCACGCCGGGTGCTTTTCCTATGGAGTGGTCGGCAGGAGATTGAAATTTGGAACCCGCTCTCATGGTGGTTGGTCTGAACTACCGTACCGCCCCAATGGCAGTGCGGGAGCGTTTCTGGATCAGCGAAAACCGGCGCTTTGAAGCTCTGGCGCAGTTGTCACGGTCAGAGGGCATCGAAGAAGTCATTGTCATGGCCACCTGCAACCGCACCGAGTTTTGGCTTTGGGCTACCGATGTCACCCTGGCCGCCAACTCGGTGATGCGGCTGCTGGGCGCCGAATATGGACTCAAGCTGTGCGAATGGAAGCACTTCTACCGCTTGCTGGATGAAGCGGCGCTCCTACATATCTTCCGAGTCGCATCCCGCCTCGATTCCATGGTGGTCGGCGAGCCCCAGGTCGTTTCCCAGGTGAAAGAGGCTTGGAAGCAGGCGCAGAAGGTGGGGGCAACGGGCCGGTTCCTCGATGCTGTGTTGCAGAAGGCGCTCGCGGTCTCGGAGCGCGTGCGCAATGAGACGGCCATCGGTAATGCGGCGGTTTCGATTCCTTATGCCGCCGTGGAACTCGCACGCCAGATTTTCGGCACGCTGGAAAACAAAAAAGTGCTTCTGCTGGGCGCGGGCGAAATGAGTGAGCTCGCAGCCCGCGAGTTGCTCAACCAGGGAGCCGGTTCGGTCCGCGTGAGCGTCATTAATCGCAGCCTTGAGCACGCCGTGGAACTGGCGGCGAGGCTCGGTGGGCTTGCGATCCCGTTTGAGGAACGCTGGCAACCCATGGCGGAGGCTGACATCATCATCAGCTCGACTTCCTGTCCGCACATTATTCTCAGTCGCGAGGAAACTGAATTCATGGTTCGTGGGCGCAGCGATCGGCGACTGGTGATCGCGGATCTCGCGATGCCCCGCGACGTTGACCCCGCGGTGCGTAACATTAAGGGCGTTTTCCTGTTTGACCTTGACGACCTGGAAAACGTGCCCGATTGCAATGCGGGCGAGCGTGAGGCCGCCGCCGCCGAAGCACACAAGATTCTGCAAGTCGAGGCGCAAGGCTTCCGTGGCAAGCTGATGGCAGAGCGCGTCGTTCCGACCATCGTGGCATTGCGTCTGCGGCTGGACGAGATTTGCCGGCAAGAACTGGATTCCTTTCGACAAGAGAACGGACCTTTCTCCAAGGACCAGGACGAAATGTTAAATGCCATGATGTCCCGGATGACGCAGAATATCGCAGGGTCCCTGGCCCGTGAACTCAAGGGGCTTCCAGAGAAGACGGAGCAGGAACGGATGACTACTGCGTTGCGGCGGCTGTTCCACCTGCAAACAGCCGAATCGGCGATTCCCGGCACCAGACCCTGAAAGGCGTAGCGAAGACCACGGCCAAGAGCGCGCACCGGTCACTGGTCGTCAATGGAGCCGGGTTGGGAGCCTTCTTCATCTCCACGAATCAACCCAAATTTCTTTAGCTTGTAACGGAGCGCGTCGCGGCTGATGTCCAGCAGCTTGGCGGCGTGGGTCTGGTTGCCGTTGGCTTGGCGCATGGCCAACTCGACCATGGCGTGCTCGACTTCTTCCAGAGATGTGCCACCCTCCGGGATATAGAGCCGGGGGAGGATGCGGCCATTGGGCAACGTCTGTCCACCGTCGGCGGGTGAAGTTCGTTCAAAGACAGTGCGGCCACCCGATTCACCTACGGAAAACGGCAGATACTCTGGTCGGAGGAACGGCTCGTCTTCCAGGATCATGCCACGCTCGATGGTGTTCTTCAGCTCGCGAACATTGCCCGGCCAGTTATGACTGAGAAGAAGACGGCGGGTCTCGTCGGTAATGCCACGAATCGACTTCTTGAATCTGTGGTTGTAGTCCTCAATAAAGAAGTCCACCAGGGGCATGATGTCTTCTTTGCGGTCGCGCAGCGGCGGGATAAAGATCGCAATAATGGCTAACCGGTAATAGAGATCCTGCCGAAACTGACCATCGCGCACCGCTTTTTCTAGATCGCGGTTGGAGGCTGCGATCACCCGTACATTCACCTGCATATCGCGGACACCACCCACGCGGCGGATGACCTGGTCTTCGAGCACGCGCAAAAGTTTCGCTTGCAGCAGTGGAGAGAGTTCGCCGACTTCATCGAGAAACAGAGTACCGCCGTCGGCAGCCTCGAACAGACCTTTCTTCATCTGCTTGGCGTCGGTGAACGCTCCCTTTTCGTGGCCGAAAAGTTCGGCTTCCATCAGCGTCTCCGGGATGGCCGAGCAGTTGATGACTACGAAGGGTTTCTCCTGGCGGGAGCTCTCGTAGTGGATGGCTTTGGCGATCAGGTCCTTGCCGGTGCCGCTTTCCCCTAGAATCAGAATGGTGGTGGCCTCGCTGGCCGCAACTTTGCGGACAAAGTTCATGAGCTCGGTCATCTTGGCGGATTTGCCGATTACGTTGTCATAACCGGAGGCGCGCCGCACTTCACCGCGCAGGGCCTGGACTTCGGTGCGCAGGTTGCTGGCCTCGAGCGCATTCTTGATGGCCACGTGAAGCTCGTCGAAATCGATCGGCTTGCCCACGAAGTCATAAGCTCCGAGCTTGAGTGCGGCTTTGACATCGTCGAGCTGCGGATCGGCCGTGATCATGATGACGGCGCGGGCGGCGCCATTTTTCTTGAGCCGGTCGAGCACTTCGATGCCGCTGAGGTCGGGCATGCGCACGTCGAGCAGGACGAGATCGGGCGATTCATGCTGCGCCAGCTTGAGCGCAGGTTCTCCGGCGTCGGCCTCGATCACATGGTAGCCCCACTCCTCGCACTTCTGGCGAAGGGCCCAGCGCACCAGGCGCTCGTCGTCCACAATCATAATTTTCTCTACAGGCATCCCCTGTTTAATTTACTACGAAATGGAAGCGGCTGGCTTTGTGGGTTTGACGAAGAAGTTCTCAGTTCTCAGTAAAACTCCTCGTCCTCCGGTTCTTTAGTGAAAGGCAAACTCAAAGAAAAGGCAGGCCAAGTCACGAACAATCCTGACTTAGAGGCTGAAGGCAAAGCCGAATACAATGTCGGCAAGGTTGAAAAAAAAGTCGGGCAGATCGAAAAAGTGTTCGAGAAGCCACTTGTTTGAGGCGGCATGAATTGTCAGCGAGTGGCCAAAATTGGACAGCTTGGAAGGAGCTAAGTCTGCCACACTCTGGCCATGACAACGAAGACGATTCCGGAATACCTTGAGGACGAGCGCCAAAAACGTAGCGACGATCAGCTGCGAATAGGAGAAGAAGCTGCGCGCATCCAGCCGCTGCACCATGGCCACCATCGCACTGCGAAACAGCCTAAGCTGGAATTGCCACCCGCAGTTGAAGCCACACGTAAACCGAGAAAAACTGCCGCAGCAGCTCGGAAAAAGCCCCGGGCCGCGCGAAAGACAGCAACGAAAGCCCGCAAGATGGCGTGACTGTGTTGGCCGACCAGGCCGGCCTCATCGCCCCGTCCCATCTGGACAGGCAGGTGTGTTGGACCAGGAAAGATCGCGTCGATCCCTGCATGATCTTTGCGGTCAGACCTGAGCTGAGCAGTCACGAGGCGAGTGGCAATGTAATGTATCGATTAGTAGCGGAGATCGGTAAACATGAGTATCTCTGCGCTGAAGACATCGTTCATCGTGAGTCTCGTATTTTTCATGGGAATAGCGACAGCTTCGTATGCGCAGACCACAAAACCAGCCCCGCCGACACCTATCGATGAGAAGAAGGTTGAGCTGGGTGGGACGCCCTGGAATCCACAATGGGACCAGATCATCGAGAAGGCGCTGCCGTCCGAAATGCTTTCTTCGCAGGTCCCCCAGGGCGTGCGTCGATTCTGCCCGCGATTTTACGACATGGGCGAAACCGACAAACGCACATTTTGGGCTTACTTCTTCCAGGCGCTTGCGGGTGCTGAAGCCGGCCTGAATCCGAACACGAGCGTCCATCACACCAAGCCGGAGGTCGCGAAACGCGATGACGTGAGAGGAATGACCATGCGCAGTCAAGGATTGTTGCAGCTTGCATACGCAGACCAGAAGCGCTACGGCTGCGATTTCAATAGGCAAGCGGACCGTGCGTTAAAGGCGAACGATCCGGCCAAAACCATTCTCCAGCCGAAGAACAACCTCGAATGTGGAGTGAAGATTCTGTTCAACCAGATCATCGTCCAGCACAAACCCTTGCTGACCCGGTCGGGATACTGGTCGACGTTGCATCCGGACGGGCCGAGCTACCGTGTATTCGCCAAGCAGATGACAAATCCCCCAGCTGCATGTGGTCTGTCCACCAAGTCGACGATCGATAAGTCGGCTACGACCAAGTCCGTGCAGGACGACGCGAACCGGGGTGAAACCCCCAAATAGTTTGGCCCCGACTGTCCTGTGAGCCATCCACGATGCTCACTTTGAGCCAGCGAATCGCCCTAACCGAGAAAGAGGCAATCGTGCGCACTTGCGACGGCGGATTCGAGAGATTCAAGCCGCTCTGAGCACAGCTTGGGCGTCGAAAACAGATTCCACGTTGATGTGGAGGGATTCCAGATCGCCGCACACCTCGGCCAAGCGGCTTATCGACTCGATGGCACGGTTTAGCTCGTTCGCCAGGATTTCATGCACTTTGACTGTGAGTTCCAGATTGTACTTCCCCGTTTTCGCGTGGTCTTCGGCGGACTGTGGCTTTTGGTTCCACAGAGCCCCTCCCAACATCCGAAAAAGGTTGATCAGAGAACGGCTGCCGCAAACAGTGCATGCATCATGCGGGCTATTGCTGATGGTTTCACAATCAGCACAGAACACGGCGTTGAGCAGGGGAACTGCGCTCAAGCCTCCGTTGGTATGGGCTTCTGCGTTCATATCCGGACCTCTTAATAGAGAGATGCTCACACGCCAAGGTCGGTTTTCGCAATTCTTCAGGACCGCCTCCGCCAATAACTGAAGGCCAACGAGGAATGCTATACCAGCATGCCGCCTCGAAGACGATTCACGACTTCGGCGGGTTACCCAGTGCCGATCCGCACCGGAGCCGACCTGCTGCCTAGCCCTGCTCTGCATCGTTAACCCGCGAATCGGGGTCGGTCAACTTTCGGGCAGCTGGGCGATCACGCGCGCTAGGCCTTTCGTCGTATGCGCAAGCGGCCTACCCTGGTGATCGCCTTCTGTCAGAAAGAGATGATCGAAGCCACGGGGCATCAGGCTGAATGGCGCTCCTTGAATTTGTCGATCTTCTCGTTGACCTTCTCCTTGGCATCTTGCACCGACTGACTGATCTTGTCTCGCGTCTCGTGCGTCTTGTCGGTTGCGGCGTCCTTGTGCGACTGTTGCACCTCTTTGGCAGCGTCTTTAGCGTTGCCCCACGTCTCTTTTGCGGCACCTTTGGCTTGATCCACAACTCCCTGATTGGCTAGCTTTTCGTTGCCGACAGTTTCTCCAACGCTTTGCTTTACCTTTCCCACCGCCTGCTCGACCTTGCCAGAAACTTGATCCTTATTCACTGTTCTTCTCCTTGTCGCCGCAAATGCGGCGTTCTTTTGTGCGTAAAATATGAAAACAATCTTAGTGAGTACTTGGCACAGACTGCATTTGAGGTTGCGGACAAAATCCAGTCGAGCCGACCTTATGCCTCATTCTGATGCGCGAGACACCGCAAATTTAATTGTGCCGACAGATGATGGCTAATCGCTGTTCAATTCTGCTCAAGATCGCAGAAAGAACTCGCCATCGTGTCCGAGCCTTTCACGGGCAAGAGGTAGAGCTTCTCGCCTTCCAGCGCGAACCAAGGCCTTGAGGCACAAATGTCTACAGATGATCTTTCAGCAAACGGATTTGCCGCCTTATACCCTGAGCCTTCTCCGTTTCTGCGTGCGACAATTTGATGATTTCTCGCTGGTGTTCGGGATCGGCCAACTGACGAGCCATGATGGAAAGTTTCTCGGCGTGTGCCTCCAGCATTTTGGCTTCGACTTCCAA